>Ga0193723_1000275_pt1 | contig 19621 bp, 22 predicted proteins | sample H2m2metaG_FD_143042 | JGI IMG/M metagenome (GOLD analysis project Ga0193723, IMG submission 143042) | Soil microbial communities from a riparian zone of the East river system, Colorado, United States - H2m2 | ecosystem: Environmental > Terrestrial > Soil > Riparian zone | place: USA: East River...
CTACACGCCGCGGTGGATGCCCATGTAGTTGACGGCGCCGACGAGGGCGATGTAGCCGGCACCGAGGAGCTGCTCCGCGCGGATGCTGCCGATGACCTCCGTCGCCGGATCGTAGCCCAGGGTCCGCAGCGTGTAGGCCGACGCCGTGATCCCGATCGCGCCGAAGGCGCCCGGCCGAATCACCCACAGCTCCGCCCACACGAACAGAAATGCCGGCACCCGGCCGAACGGCTCGCGGACAAACACATACACGCCGCCCGAGCGCGGGAATGCCGCCGCCAGCTCCGAGTACGTGAGCGCACCGCATAGCACGACGATGCCGCCCACGATCCACGCGAGCAGGAACAGCGGCACGTCGTCGATCCGTTGCGCGACGCCTGCCGGCGTGCGGAAGATTCCGCTGCCGATGGTCGAGCCCACCAGAACCGCGACTGCGCTCCACAGACCGAGGCGGCGGACGAGCCGCTCGCCCCAGCGGTCGGCGGGGATTATCGGTGCGGACATGAAGGGCAATATATGACGCGCAAACCCGGGCTAAGAGCCCGGGCTCGGCATTGGGTGCGCCCTGTAAGGGCGCACTCTAGAGCCGAGCCGGGGCTCTCAGCCCCGGTCATCAATCGCCAATTCGGGGTGGCGCTGCGCTTGTCCCCGCACGTACGCAATCGCTCGTTGCAAATCCCGCACACCCAGCGACCGAAAATCATATCCCGCGGCCCATTGGAGCCGTGCCCGCGGCATATAGCCGTCGCGATTGGCAATGCGGGCGCTCGCGCCCTTTAGACCTTGGACCAGCCGAGGCAGGTCCGGGCGGGGCGAGAGCTCCAGGATCAGATGAACGTGGTTTAGCACAATCCCGATTTCCACGATTCTCGTCTCGTGACGCCGCGCGATCTCCGGGAGAACGCGACGGAGAAATTCGGCCAGCTTTTCATGGATGAGAGGCAGCCGCCGCAATGTTGTCCAGGTGAGCAGGCCATAGAGTCGAACGGGCATGAGGAACACGATGCGTTTTTGCGCCGCGACCACGCACTCAGATTATCGCAAGACGTATCGTGAAGACGCGCACTAAGAGTGCGCGCTCGGCTTCAACGTGCGCCCTTACAGGGCGCACACAATGCCGAGCCCGGGCTCTCAGCCCGGGTTTGCGCACACAATGCCGAGCCCGGGCTCTCAGCCCGGGTCCTTGACACTGCTCGCCTCGGGGGCATACTCAACTGGGGCCGGATCCGGCTCACCTGGAGGTATCGTCCATGCCGCACTTCCGTTCGCTCGCGCGCCTCACCGCACTCTCGCTGCTCGCCCTCGGCTGTCAAACAGGAAAGGCCTTCGACCGCACCACGGAACCCGGCGGCCGGCCGCTATCCCGAACCACCACCGGCAGCCTGGTGATCACCGGCCGCGCGTTGTCGGCGGATCCTGGCCGAACTGTCCTGGACGCGATCCGTTACCAGATGCCACAGCTTCGCATTGCCGGTTGGACACAGTACACCCGCTGCCCCCTGCTCGAGATGCGCGGCAAGGACAGCCTCGAAGGCACCAACAATCCCGATGTCTACGTCGACGGAACTCGCACCACCGATACCTGCCCGCTCATCACGATCCAGGCTGTCTCCGCGGAGCGGATCGAGGTCTATCCCATGGGGATGACGTCACGCCCCGGCTATCCCAGCAGCGGCCACGGGTTGATCCTCATCTTCCTCGCCCGCGCCGACGCCGCCACCGACAGTATCTGAAACAGAAGCCCCCGGGAGCAGCGTCGCATCCCGGGGGCTTCGTGTCTCTAAAACAACCTGCTTACGGACAGGGCGTCGGTGGTGGGTACGTTACACTGGTCGTCCGTCCGGTGAACCACAGCGGTTTTGAGATGTCGTTGCCAGCGCTGAACCCCTGTGCCGAGACGGCGGTAGCCAGGTTTGCAGCATTCAGCACGGCCTCGTTGTCATCGTATGGCAGCCGCTCGGGTATGTGGCGCATGAGCGCGCGGCAACCCGGGATGATGCCCGGAACGCCAGTGCGGCGTACCTCGGTCCACGACTCAGCACCCTGCATGAACATCGACGCCCACTTTTGATAAGCGATCTGCGCAAGACCAGTCGCCCCCGGAGTGTACGCTACGCGCGGCTGCGCCAGATATGCGTTGATCACAGTCGTGTCGGTAATGGAATACTGGTTGAATGAGGCACGGATCGCGTCGTTATAGAACGTCGCCGCGCTGCCGGCGATCCAGCCACGCTCCGCCGCTTCCGCTTCGAGGAACAGCACCTCTGAGTACGTCAGGAGGTCCATCGGCGCGTTCGGGATCTCGCGCCAGAAGGCACCGATGCGCGAAATAAACAAGAGATCGGTGCCTTCCCCATCATTGAGTCCGTTCGGGAAGCCCTGATAGGTTATCGCCGCCGTGTCCGTATCCGCGTTGAGTTGCGCGAAAACCGGCAAGCGCGGGTCGTTCCAGCTCATCAACGAGTCTACGTAGGTCTTACTCATGCCGTAGTCGTCTCGGCCCCGCGCGTCGTTGTAGATCGGGTTGCGGTTGGGTGACGATGCGAGATACATCAGCGATGCATTGTCGAGATTGCTGGTGAACACACCGGCGGCGACCGCAGCTGACGCTTCACTCGCTGCCTTGGCCGCATCCACGTTCGACAGATGGATCGCAAGCCGCAGGCGCAGCGAGTTGGCGAACTTCTGCCACTTGGCCATCTTGCCACCATACATGAGGTCGCCCTTCGCGAAGCCAAACGCTGTTGGCGAGACATCGATTTCCGAAATCGCCTGCGCCAGGTCGGCCAACATGCCATTGTAGATTTGCTGCTGCGTGTCGTACGCCGGCGTCAGCAGCGTGTCGCCTTTCAACGCCTGGGAATACGGAAGGTCGCCCATGGCGTCGGTCATGACGCTGTAGGTGTACGACTTCAGGATGCGGCCGACGGCTGACCAGTTCGGGATGTTGGACGTTTCGCCTTTGCTGATCATCCGCTGCACATCTTCCAGGATGCCGTTATAGAAGCCCCAGCCGCCGCTCGTACCGGAACGCACGATGTACTTGTCCTCGTCACGGTACTGGATCTCCGAGTAGTACTGCACCCAAAGCCCACCGCCGCGGACGTTCAGGCTGTTTACGCCGTTTGCGCCGCCCACAATGTTCTGGATGACGTTGGGCAGGATCGACGGCGGCGGGACGTCCTCCGGGCCGTTCGGATTCTTGTTGATCGACGTCAGATCGCCGCACGCGGTAACCACAGCCAGCGCGGCGAAGACGCTCAGGATTTTGTATCGCATAGTAGTCAGTCTCCTAAGCGGCTACGGCCGCACGGACATGGTGAAGCCAATGCTGCGCGCGGTCGGCAGCTGGCCGTTCTCGACACCCTGGCGATTGCTGGTGTCGAACGCGGTCTCGGGATCGATGGTCGGCTGTTTGGCGAACAGGAGCAGGTTGCGCCCCACGATGGCCACAGTCGCATCCGAGAAGCCGAGGAAGCGAGCGACCGATGGCGGGAGCGCGAGTGCCAGGCGAGCTTCGCGCAGCTTGAAGAACGTTGCGTCGAAGATGCCGGGCTCCTGCGCGTAGAAGGTGTTGTGCCAGTAGTCCTGCGCCAGCACCTTCGTGGTATTCGGCTGTCCGTTCGAGTACACCGAATTGGCCACCACCATGCTGTCGTTCCAATCGTTTTCGCGACCCAGCAGCGTCGACGCCAGTACCCCGGAGTACTGGCCGAACCACTTCGTGACCGAATACACGTGGCCGCCCACCTGCCCGTCGAACGAGAACGAGAAGCTCATGCGCTTGTAGCTGATCGTGTTGCTGATGCCGCCCACCCAGTCCGGGTTGTAGTTCCCAAGCACCTGCTGGGTTGGATCGCGCAGGGGCAGACCGTCCGAGCCGACCACGATGTGGCCCTGCGCGTCGCGCTGCCACTTATAGCCGACCAGGTTGCCGTACGGCTGGCCGGTGTCGGCGGTCACGTTCACGTTCCAGTACGACCCGACCACAATGCGCGACACGCCGTTATAGAGCGAGAGCACCTTGTTGCTATTCTTCGACCAGTTCACCACCACGTTCCAACGGAAGTCCGGCCGCTCGATCGGCGTCATCGTCGCGGCGATTTCAATGCCGCGATTGCGCACTTCGCCGGAGTTCACGACCGCGCTGCTGTACCCCGTCGCGGCCGAGATGGAGACCGGCAGAATTTGATTCGTCGTCGCCTTCTGATAGACCGTCGCGTTGACAATGAGCTTGTCACGGAAGAAGCCGAGGTCGGCGCCGATTTCCTCACCGGTTGTCTGTTCGGGTTTCAGGGCCCGATTCGGCAACCGGTCGGGCGCGGTGAAGCTGGGCGAGCCGGCCCACGCCGTCCCAGCGCCATACACCGCCGCGAGCTGATACGGATCGGTGTCGTTACCTACGCGAGTCCAACTGGCCCGCACCTTGCCGTACGACAGCACGCTGCCGCGCAGGTTCAGCGCGTCCGTGAAGACGAACGCCGCGCCGATCGACGGATAGAACAGCGAGTTGGCGTTCTTGGGCAGCGTCGACGACCAGTCGTTGCGGCCGGTGATATCGACGTTGAGCCAGTCCTTGAAATTGAAGTTGGCGGAGCCGTACAACGAGTTCACCTTCTTATGGCTAACCCCAAGGCCCACGCCTGGTGAGCCCGCCGAGTTTGCGAGCGTGTACACGCCCGGGATCACGAGCTCGGTGACCTGCCCGACGTTGGTGTTGAAGTCGTTCATGCGCTGGTTGCCCCCGGCGTTCACCGTCAGGCTCAGATTTGGCGTGAGCGTCCGGTTGGCAGTGATCAGGAAGTCGTTGTTCGTCTCACTGCGGGTCTCGCCCACGTCCAGGAGTCCGCCCTGTCCGTAGGGGGAGATGTCGTTCACCGGGTAGTTCGCGCGGAACTGGTTCTGATACCAGTCACGCCCCGTGCGCCCTGTCACGCTGATCCAGTCGTTCACCTTGTAGGTGACGGCCGCGTGGCCCAGTCCGCGGTTGCGCGAGTAGTCGGTCTTCTTGACGTTCGTCATCCAGTACGGGCTGGGGTGATAGCTGTAGTTCCAGCTGTAAGGCAGCGGCGCGTCCGTCCGCAGATAGGGAGACCGCCTTGTCGTGCCTGCGAGGATCTGCTGCGTGAGCGGATCGTTCGGATCGCGATAGATATTGTTCTTCAACAGGCCGACGTCTACCTGTCGCCCGAACCAGATGAAGCCCTGCATCGGATCGATCTCTTCGTACGCTTGAGACGGCTGATTCTGCATACCATCACGGATGTAGTTGACGGACGCCTCGGCGCTCCAGTGATTGGAGACCTGCGTCCCGCCGGAGAGGGCGATATCCGTGCGGTTGTTGGTGTTGTTCGGATACATACCGTTTTCATTCGTGCGGCCGACCGACAAGCGCACGTTGCTGCGGTCGCTGCTGCGCGCCACCGCGACGTTCGCATTGATGATCATGCCGGTGTTCCAGAAGTCGCGCACGTTGTTCGGGTGCGCCTGCCACGGGCCGGGGCCGAAGAACTGATTGCAGGCGTGCGACTGATCATAGCCGGCCGCGTAATCGGGGTTGCCAAGCGAATCCGTTACATAGATGCAGCCCGTAGTCCGGCCGTCCAGCTTCGGGCCCCAGCTCTCGTCAGCGCCGTCGTTCACGCCGCTGAAGTTGCCGTCCACGAAGTCGAACTCGCCGTAGAAGCCTTGCCCATACTTGTTCTGGTAATCGGGGAGCCGCAGCGGCGTTTCCATATTCGCGCCGAAGGTCGCGGTGACGCCGAAGCCCTGCTGCGGGGCGCCCTTGCCGCTCTTCGTCGTATACACGATCGCGCCATTCGCGGCGCGCGAGCCGTACAGCGCCGCGGCGTTCGGACCTTTCAGCACGGTCACGGATGCGATGTTGTCGGCGCTGATGTCTGCGGCGGCGTTGCCGACGTCGTACCCGCCGAGCGAGCCCCCGCCATAGCCGTCGTTGGTAGCCGCCGAGTTATCAATTGGAATGCCGTCGATGACGATCAGCGGCTGGTTCTGCCCGAGGATCGAGCTGGCGCCGCGCACGACGATGCGCGCCGAGCCGAACGGGTTCGACGAGTTCGTCACCTGGATGCCGGCGACTTTGCCGCCGAGGGCCGACACCACGTTCTGGGTCGGCACATCGGACAGGCGATCGCCCGAAACGGTTTGCGCGGCGTACGAGAGGCTGCCCGGTTCACGCTCGATGCCGAGCGCCGTCACGACGACCTGTGTCAGCTCGATGGCACCTTCCGCCAGCGCGATGTCTTGCTCGACGGAAGCGCCGCTGAGCGTCACGGGCACGGTGCTCGTCTGATACCCGATGCGCCGCACGGTGAGCTGCACTGCGCCGCTGCTGCCGGCCGGAAGCACGAGGCGATATCTGCCGTCGTTACCCGTGGTCGCGTTCACGCGCAGCGAGGGGATGCTGACGATCGCGCCGCTGAGCGGCTGGCCCCCTGGAGTGGACTTTACCTGACCGGACACCGTGGTCGCTTCCTGCGCGGTCGCGACGGCGGGGATCAGTCCGATCAGGACCAGCCCGATTGTGAGGATACAACGAACGAACCAACGATTGTCGGTCATACACTTCCTCCTTCTGCTGCGGTTTTCAGGACCCACAACGGGGCTGCGCGCTCGAGGTGACGGCCTTCCTGCGCGCTGCCGGCGGGACCAGCGAGTTCTGCACCATCAAGGGGATTCTGCCGCAAGCTCGCGGGTCTCGCAAGGGGGCGCGTGTTAACGTCAGGTCGCCTTGAAACACCTGTATTTCCGCGCATATCGTACGACCCATGCCCAAACGCTTCGTCACACTCGCCGGGGTCGCCGCCGCCTCCGCCTACCTGCTCATCGTCCTCGGCGCCGTCGTCCGCATCAGCGGCTCCGGTATGGGGTGCGGGGACCACTGGCCGCTGTGCAATGGCCACCTGTTCCCCCCCCTCGATGACATCCGTACCGTGATCGAATGGAGCCACCGGCTGGTGGCGGGCGTCGTGTCAATTCTGGTGGTCGCCCTGGTGGCGCTGGACTGGCGCCGAGCTTGGCCCGCCCTGGCGCTGCTGATCGTGCAGATCCTGCTTGGGGCGGTGACCGTGAAGACCGACCTCAAGCCCGTCCTGGTCATCCTCCACCTCGCGACCGCGATGCTGCTGCTGGCGGCGCTGATTGTGGCCGCCCGCCCCGGCCCCAGATCTCCCCTCCTGCTGGGACTCACCTTCACGACTCTGCTGTTCGGCGCGCTGACGGCGAATCTGGGTGCCATGGCATCGTGCGGTGGGTTTCCGTTGTGCAATGGACAGATCATCCCGACCGCCGGGCCGCTTGCGTGGGTGCACTGGACGCACCGGCTGCTCGCGTACTCGCTCGCTGGGTATCTGACCTGGTGGGTCGTGCGGACGGGACGGCAGCAGTGGTGGTTGTTAGCGATCGTCGCGCTGCAGATCACGATTGCCGCGACGATGGTGCTCAGCGGCTTCCCCACCGGTCTCGAGATCGCCCACGCGGCTGTGGGCGCAGGCGTGTGGGCGGCGGTGGTGATCGCGGCTGTCAGACCAGCAACAAATCCTGCTGCGGCTGCCGCGGTGTCACCTCGGGCCCCGACTCTCCCAGATACACGTTGATCTCGCTGCGGATGCCGAAACGTTCCGGGAGATAAATACCCGGTTCGACCGAAAACCCGACGCCGGGAATCAGCGCGCGTTCGTCGGCGGTCTCGAAGTTGTCGAGATGTGGCCCCGACCCGTGCAGATCGCGGTCGATCGAGTGTCCCGTGCGATGCACGAAATACTCTCCGAACCCGGCGGCGCGAATCTCACCGCGCGCCGCATCGTCGAGTGCGGCCCCAGTCACCGTTTCCTTCTTCTTCCAGCGATCGCGCAGCAATGCCACCGCTGCATCACGCGCGCCGCGGACTGTCTCCCACACTTTGCGGACCTCGGCATTCGGCTCGCGTCCTGCGAAGCCCATCCACGTTTGGTCCGCAAACACACTACCCAGCTTCACGCCGGCCCAGAGATCGAGCAGGAGCACGTCGCCCGCCGCGAGCCGCCGATCGCTGCCGGCGCGCGGCTCGTAGTGCGGATTCGCGGCGTTCGCCTGGAATCCGACGATCGGCCCATGATCGGTGACGAGGCCGGCGCGCCCGAACGCTTCCAACACGCGCGCCTGCATCGCCGTTTCGCGGACCTCCGCGCCGCGGGCCAGCTCACTGCCGGCCCAGCGCAACGTCGTCAGCGCGATCTCCGCGATCGCCTCCGCTGCGCGCCGATGTCCTTCGAGCTCACTCGGCGACCAGCGCGCCGCGAAGCGCGTAATCAGCGCCCCCGACGACACGACCTTTGCACCGAACCCTTCGATCAGCTCGACGACGCCATGTGGCACACGATCCAGGTACGGCACCGCGTCCGCCGGCGAGATCTCCATGGCCACGGTCTTGCCGGCGACGAGCGCGCGGAGCTTCTCGTGCAGCTCGGGCCACGCCGCATAGGGCCTGACCTCGCCGGGGAATCCGTCGAACGACGCGAGCTCGATGCGATGCGCGATCGCGACCGGCTTGCCGTCGCGCGGCAACAGCACGAAAAAGCGGCGCGTCCCCATCCCCCGGATCCCGAGGACGCGGGTCGCGGCGGGATTGATGCCGTGGAAGTCATAGAGCAACCACCCGTCCGCGCCGAGCGTGCCGAGCAGGTCGCGCAGCGCGGGAAAATCGAATTGCTCGAGGAGCGTCATTGGTGGCGCGGATCGGGCCCAGCGGCCCGCCACTCACACCCAGGACCGCCGCGCGCGCGGCAAGCGACGTGCAGCATCGCACCCTCGTACCCGACGAGCAGGCGGAGCAGCTCGACGAGACCCGCGCCGTAGAACCCGCAGGCGGCGCCGTCGGGTGTCGCCTGAATCGCGATCGGGTCGCTGACGCGGGCAACGGGCAGCCGGTGTTCCCAGCCGAGCTCCGCCCCGAGGACCGCTCGCGCCCCGCGCCGCGCCGCGGCGTGGCCGAACATCCGTGACAGCGCGAACATCCGCTTCACCGCGCGGCGGGCGGCGCGCCTGCCCGCGTCGGCGAACACGAGATCCGCATCGGGCCGGCGTCCGACGAGCCTGAGCAGTGCTTCAACGTGCGACGGCTCGACGCGGGCGTCTTTGCGCACGAGCTGCTCGAACTCGGTCAGCTGCATCTGGATGGTGGCGGAAAGCCCCAGGCGCTTGACGAGCAATTCGTCAGCGAACTCCGTGAGCCCGTCTTCCACGGGAGTGTCGAGGTTCTTGACCGCCTCGAGGACGGCGAGCGGGACGATGCTGTGCACCACGGCGCGCGAAAGGTAGCATCTCCCTCCCCCATTGCGGAACTCATGGAACCACATGAGCCTTCAGGAACAGCGATGGCTCAGACCCCTTCCCCAGACGTGTCTCCTCCAGTCGACGAGAAGCGCGCCAGCTTCGAACGCGAAGCCCTGGTTCACCTCGACGTGCTGTACCGCGTGGCCCTCCGCCTCAGCGGGAACCCATCGGACGCGGACGACCTGGTGCAGGAAACGATGCTCAAGGCCTATCGGGCCTGGGATCAGTACGAGAAAGGAACCAACGCCAAGGCCTGGCTGCTTACCATTCTGCGGCACGCCTTCATTAATGAGTACCGCCGCCGCACCCGGCATCCCGAGACCGTAGACCTGGACAAGATCGAGCCGTACGCCGTCTTCCCGGAGGTGCAGGATGAGGACCCACAGGGCGCGTTCTTCGATCGGATCGTGGATGACGAGGTGCTGCGTGCCATCGACCAGCTTCCGGTCGCCTTTCGCGAGACGCTCGTGCTGAGCGACGTCGAAGGGATGTCGTACCAGGAGATTGCCGGCATTCTCGGCATCCCCGTCGGTACGGTGAAATCGCGGTTGTTCCGCGCGCGCCAGCTGCTGCAGGGCAAGCTCTACGATTACGCCGTCGAGATGGGATATATCAAAGGAAGTCCTGCATGAACTGTCGCGAGTGCGTCGAGCATCTCTACGAATTCCTGGACCGCGAGCTCACACCCGAGCTCGAGCGGGAGATCCGGGACCATTTGGAGGATTGCCCGCCCTGCGGTGAGCAGTACGATTTCGAAGAGTTGTTCCTGAAGTTCTTGCGCGCGCGGTGCAAGACGCAGGGCGCACCGGCAGAGCTCAAGATGCGCGTGCTGCGTGAGTTGTTCGGCGAGTGAACGGGGGATTAGGGATTGGGGGCTAGGGGTTAGGGGGCTGACGCGGCGGGGTGCGGTCGCAGCGGTCGTGGTTGGTCTAACGACGCTGTGGGGACTGGGATGGCGAGGCATCGTGTTGCTCCTCGCCTTTTTTGTTCTTTCGACCCTCCTGTCGCGCAGGGGCACGGCACGCAACGAACGACAGGTCATCGCGAACGGCGGCATCGCGGCCCTCGCTGCTCTGGCGGGAAACTGGCTGTGGTTCGCGGGCGCACTCGCCGCAGCGAATGCGGACACCTGGGCGACGGAGATTGGGAACCACTCACGCACACGCCCGCGACTGATCACGAGCTGGGCTCGCGTGTCCGCCGGTACCGATGGGGGTATGACGCTGCTCGGGACGGTAGGTGGAGTTGCTGGCGCGGCGCTCATCGCCGGACTCTCGATGGGGCTATGGCCTGGGGGCTTGAGGTTGGCGATGATCGTGGCGGTTGCGGGAGTCGTCGGCATGCTCGTGGACTCGCTGCTCGGCGCGACCGTGCAAGGGAAGGTTCGGTGGATGGACAACGACGCCGTGAATCTCGCCGCTACGCTGACTGGAGCCGCATGCGCGGTGCTCATCGCATGAGCCGCGCCTGGGATGTCACGGTCGTCGGCGCCGGCCCAGCAGGGTCGGCCACCGCGCTGTTGCTCGCGCGGGCGGGGGCGCGCGTCCTGATGCTCGATCGGGCGCGCTTTCCACGGGAGAAACCCTGCTCCGAGTATTTGAGCCCCGAATCGACGCGCGTGCTCGAGCGTCTCGGCCCGGACGTCCTCGCCGCGGTTGCGGCGGCTGCACCGGCGCGGCTCACCGGCATGAAAGTGGTGGCGCCCAGTGGGAGAGGCGTCGTGGGCCGCTTCGAGACGTTCAGCTTCGCGCTCCCACGCACGCGCTTCGACACGATTCTCCGAGATGCCGCGGAGGCGGCCGGCGTGGAGGTGCGCGAGCGAATGAAGGTCGAGGAGCTCGTCTACGACGGGGGCGCGGTGGGGGGCGTGATCGCGCGGGACGCGGGACGGGGGACGAGGGACGCGTATCGTGCGCGGGTCGTCGTCGGTGCCGATGGCTTGCGCTCCGTCGTCGCACGACGGCTCGGTCCGGTACACGCGATCGGCCCGAAGCGCGTCGCGTTCACCGCGCACGTTGCCGATGTGCGTGACGTCCACGAGCTCGGCGAAATGCACGTGGGTCGCCCCGGCTACGTCGGGCTCGGTCCGATTGGCAATGGCGTCACGACCGTGGCGCTCGTCGTGCCCGCTGGGGAGGCACGCCGCGGCGCGAGGTTCTTCGACGAGCTGAATCGCTTCCCGGGCGTCGCGGGACGCTTCGATGCACGGCGTACCGTGCGGCCCGTGATGGCTACGGGGCCCTTCGCACGCTGGTCACGGCGCGCAGTGACCGACGGCGCCCTCCTCGTCGGTGATGCGGCCGACTTCTTCGATCCTTTCACCGGCCAGGGCATCTACAGCGCTTTGCGCGGCGCCGAGCTCGCCGCGGCGGCGATCCTCGACACGCTGGCAACGGGCGCGAGCCTCCGGCAGTACGCCCGCGCCCGGCGGCGCGAGTTCACCGGCAAATGGCTGCTCGAGCGGATGATCGGCATCGCGGTGGGATGGCCCGCGCTGATCGAGCGCGTCGTGGGCCGCATGCTCCGGCGCCCCGAGCTCGCCGATCTGCTCGTGCGCGCGACCGGCAACTGTATTCCCGCTCGCGCCGCGCTGGCGCCGCGCGTCCTGGCCGGACTGGTCCTGTGACCCCACGCGGCGTCGAGCCGCCGCAGTTCCGCCAGCTGCTCGGCCGGTTCGCCACCGGCGTGACTGTGCTCACCAGCCGGTCGCCGGACGGCGAACCGATCGGGATGACCGCCAACTCACTCGCCTCCGTCTCGCTCGATCCGCCGCTCGTCCTCGTCTCGGTCGAAAAGCAGCACGACATGCACACCGCGATGGAGCAGGGGAAGCATTTCGTCTTCAACATTCTGTCCGACGAGCAGGAAGCGTTGTCGCGGCGGTTTGCGGCTTCCGAAAACGACCGTTTCCGCGGCGTCAGCTACCGGGAAAACCAGAGCGGCATCGCGATCCTGGATGGTGTCGTGGCGCATATCGAGTGCGAAAAGCAGGCAACGGTGCCCGGCGGCGATCACACGATCTTCATCGGCCTCGTGGTCGGCGGTGATACGACCGACCGGCGGCCGCTTCTCTACTATAGGGGTGGATACGCAGGCCTGAGCCGGTGATGCGTACCGTCGATCGAATTCTCGTGCACGCGCCATTCACCAGAGTGTTTGCCGTCGCCAGCAGCGTCAGCCGCTGGCCCGCGATCCTGCCTCACTACCGCTGGGTCCGTTTGCTGGATGACGGCCTGGTCGAGATGGCCGCTTGGCGCCCCTTCGGCGCAATCAATTTCCCGACGTGGTGGGTATCCGAAATGACCATCGACCGCCCCGCGGGCGAAATCCGGTACCGGCACGTGCGGGGTATCACGCGGAACATGGAGGTGAGGTGGAGGTTGGTGGAGATGGGTGGAGGTTCTGAAGGAGTGGTCCAGGTAGAGATCGTGCACACATGGGATGGACCGCGGTGGCCGCTCATCGGCCGCCTCGCCGCGAATCTCGTGATCGGTCCGGTGTTCATCCACGGAATCGCCTCGCGCACTTTGGCGGGAATCAAACGCGCTGCGGAAGGAGCATGATGAAAAGTTTTCGTCGGGTCGTCATCACGGGTGTCGGGGCCGTCACGCCGATCGGGACCGCAGTGGATGGACTCTGGGCAGGCCTCCAGGCTCGTACGTCGGCGGTTCGCACGGTGACCCGCTTCGATCCAACCCCATTCCGCAGCAAGATGGCCGCGGAGATTCCGGATTTCCGGCCGCAAGACCATCTCGATGCCAAGCGCGCCAAGCGCCTGGATCGATTCTCGCAGCTCGCCGTCACGAGCGCGGGTCTGGCGTTGGCCGACGCCGCGATCGCACCGCGCAAGGAAGATCCCGACCGCGCCGGCGCGATGATGGGTTCGGCGCTGGGCGGCGTGTCATTCGCGGAGTCGCAAGTGCCGCGCTATCTCGCCGAGGGCCCGCGGGGGCTGGACCCGTCGCTGGCGCTGGCGGTGTTCTGCGGCGCCGCGAGCTGCAACATGGCGATCGAGTTCGGCTTCACGGGCCCCAATGCCACGAACGCGATGAGCTGTGCCTCCGGGACGATCGCCGTCGGCGAGGCCTTCCATGTCGTGCGCGACGGGCGGGCGGACATCATGCTCGCCGGCGGCGCCGAAGCCCCGCTCGCCCCACTCACGTTCGCGGCGTTCAGCATCATCCGCGCGATGAGCACGCGCAATGACGATCCCGCGCGTGCCTCACGTCCGTTTGACGCGAGCCGCGACGGCTTCGTCATGGGGGAAGGCGCCGCCGTCCTCGTCCTCGAGGAGCGCAGCCGCGCCATCGCGCGCGGCGCCAGGATCTACGCCGAGATCGTCGGTCACGCCTATACGAACGACGCGTATCACATGACCGCGCCGCGCCCGGACGGCCGGCAGGCCGCGCGGGCCATCCAGCTCGCGCTCGCCGACGGCGACGTCGCACCGACCGACGTCGGCTACATCAACGCGCACGCTTCGTCCACGCCGCTCAACGATCCGACGGAGACGTCCGCGATCAAACAGGCGTTCGGCGATCACGCCTACCGGCTGACGGTGAGCGGCACGAAGGGCTACTACGGCCACGCGCTCGGCGCGAGCGGCGCGATCGAGGCGGCGATCTGTGCGCTGGCGTTGTCCCACGGCTGGCTCCCGCCCACCCTCAACCTCGAACGCCCCGATCCACAATGCGACCTCGATTGCCTGCCGGGCGGGGGTGGGGGGCGGACCGCCGCTCCTTCGGCCGTCGTTTCAAACTCATTCGGTTTTGGGGGAATCAACGCCGCGCTGGTGTTGCGGCCTGACAGCGGCAGTCGATAGATTGGCGCGGGCTTCAACCCGAGGTCACACGTGAACTACCGGATGCTCCGGGCTCCTGCAGCGGAATTCGTCGGTACCGCGCTGTTCGTCCTCGTCGGCGCAGGCAGTGCCATCGCCAACCAGGGCGGCGCCGCCGGCCTGGCCATCGCGTTGGCCCACGGCGTGGGACTCGCCGTCGTCGTCACGATCATGCTGCCCATCTCCGGTGGCCACATCAATCCGGCGGTGAGCTTCGGGTTGTGGCTCGGCAAACAGATCGACGCGTGGACGCTCGGGAAGTACGTCCTCGCGCAGCTGCTCGGCGCGATCGTGGCCGCGCTGCTCATCAAGGCGACCTTCCCCGCCTCGGCCGTGCGCATGTCGTCGTTGGGAACGCCGCAGGTCTCGGGCTCGATGAGTTTCCTCAGCGCGGCGGCGCTGGAAGCGCTCTTTACCTTCTTCCTGGTCAGTGCCGTCTATGGCACCTGCGTTTCATCGCAGCGAGAGCGCGTCGCGGGATTCGCGGTCGGTTTGGTCGTGCTGGTCTGCGCGTTGGGTGGTGGCGGCGCACTCACCGGCGCCGTGATGAATCCCGCCCGCGCCTTTGGTCCGGCGCTGGTCGCATGGGACTGGCACGCGCAGGCCGTGTACTGGATTGGTCCGGTGGTTGGCGCCGCGGCCGCTGCGGGACTGTGGCGGTACTTACTGCTTCCGCCTGGTGCGACTGACTTGAGATGATGAATCGCGCGTAGGGGCGCAGCATGGTGCGCCCCTACATCTGTTCCGCGATCACCGGCGCGAAATAGGTCAGGATGATGTCCGCGCCGGCCCTTCGAATCCCGGTGATTGATTCCCACATCGCTCGATTCTCGTCCAACATGCCTCGCTCTGCGGCCGCTTTGATCATCGCGTACTCCCCGCTCACCTGATACGCGCCGAGCGGCGCGCCGAAGCGGTCCTTGGCACGGCGGATGAGGTCCAGACACGGCCCCGCCGGCTTCACCATCACGATGTCCGCCCCTTCGTCGAGATCGAGCTGGATCTCCTTCATCGCCTCGTCGCCGTTCGCAACCGCCATCTGATACGACTGGCGATCGCCGAACTGTGGCGTCGAGCCGGCGGCGTCGCGAAACGGCCCGTAGAACGCCGACGCAAACTTCGCCGCGTATGACATGATCGGCACGTGCGAGAATCCTCCCCCGTCGAGCGCCTTGCGAATGCCGGCGACGCGTCCGTCCATCATGTCGCTCGGCGCCACCAGATCCACACCCGCGCGCGCCTGCATCACGGCGATTTTTCCGAGCAGGTAGACCGACGAATCGTTATCCACGTCGCCGTCGCGAATCACACCGCAGTGACCGTGATCCGTGTACTCGCACAGGCAGACGTCCCCGATGACGAGCAGCTCCGGGACCGCGCGTTTCACGGCGCGGATCGCCTGCTGCACGATTCCCTGGTCGTCATGGGCTTCGGAGCCGGTTGCGTCTTTCGTCGCCGGAATACCGAACAGAATGATGCCGCCCAATCCGAGCGATGCGGCTCGCTCGGCATCCTTCACTAATTCATCGACCGAGACCTGCGACACGCCAGGCAGGGCGGCGATAGGGCGGCGCACTCCTTGGCCGTGCACCACGAACAGTGGCCATATGAGTTGCGATGGCACTATGTGCGTCTCGGACACCAGGCGGCGGAGGGCGGCGGTGCGTCGTAGTCGCCGCATGCGCCGAATCGGGAATTGAGCGGAGCTCATCGGGCGAGTAAGCTCGCGGCGCCTTCGCGCTCGAGCAAGCTCGCGACTGCCTCGCCTGCCCGCTCCGGCGCGGTGCGATCGATGTCTGCCGACGCCGTGAGCTGCACCGCGCCGTCCCGATCTGTGACGCGTCCGTACAGCCGCCCGCCCGTCACCACCGCCGCCACCGGCGCCTGACAACCACCGCCTAACGCGGCGAGCAGCGAGCGCTCGGCGGCTACCGCATCGGCGCTCGCGGCGTCGTGTAAGGGCGCGAGTGCTTTGCGCGTCGCGACATCATTCGCACGGATCTCGATGCCGAGTGCCCCCTGCCCCGGCGCGGGCATCACGTCGAATGGATCGATGACCCTGCCTTTGCCGCGCAGCCCCAGTCGCTCGAGTCCCGCAATCGCGAGCAGCGCCGCGTCCAGGCCATCGTGAGTTTCGACCTTGCGGACCCGCGTGGGCACGTTGCCACGCAGCGCGACGACCTCGAGATCGGGGCGCAGGAATCGCACCTGCGCTATGCGCCTGAGGCTGGACGTCCCGACGCGCGCGCCGGCGGGAAGGTCGGCCAGCGATTTGCCGTTGACGAGTGCCTCGCGGGGGTCGTGGCGCGCTGGGATCGCGCCGAGTGCCAGGCCCGGAGGCAACGCGGTCGGAAGATCTTTCAGCGAGTGCACAGCGACATCGATGCGGCCGTCGAGCAGCGCGTCCTCGATCTCTTTGGTGAAAAACCCCTTTCCTTCCAGCTCGTGGAGCGGCCGGTCCACTTCCGCATCGCCGCGCGTCTTGATGACGACGATTTCGGCGGGCGGGCCACCTCCCTGGGCGGCGAGACGATCCCGCACCCATTCCGCTTGCCACCGCGCCAGCTGGCTGCCGCGTGTACCGAGCTTCAACCGAACCGCCTCGCCAGCGAGTCTACCAGACCGGGAACAGTGTGCGGTTCAGCCTCGATGATCTCGCGGAGGCCCAGCTCGCGCGCCGTGTCCGCGGTGATCGGGCCGATGGTCGCCGTGACGAACCGCCCGGACGTGGCGGCAGGCCGGCCGACCAGGTCGACAAAGCTGCGGACCGTAGAGGACGACGTGAACGTGACCGCGTCGATGCGGCCCCGGCTGATGTCCTTCGCCAACCCGCTGAGGTCGGCGTCCACCGGGACGGTGCGGTACACGGCGATGTTCTCGACGGTCGCGCCGTGCTCGCGCAGCCCGGCGGCCAGCGCTTCGCGCGCGTCCTCTGCGCTCGGAATGAGCACCCGGGCACCGGTGAGCGACCCGCCGCTGCGCCGGATCAGCGCCTCCGCCAAGGCCTCCGCGACGAACTCGGCGGGCACGAGCGCCGGGACGACGCCGCGCAGCGTGAGCGCGTCGGCGGTCGCGGTCCCGATGGCGGCGACGGCGGTGGACGCAAACACACGGGGCGTAAGTCCCCACGCGACGAGGCGATCGAACACGATTTGCACGGCGTTTTGACTGGTGAACACGACCCACCGGTAGGCGGAAAGGCCGGTGAGCGCTGCGCGCAGCCCGCCGAGGTTGTCGAGCGGCTGAATACGAATGACGGGAGCGATCACGGCCTCGGCGCCGTGTTCCTGCAGCGCCCGCACCAGGTCGCCGGCCTGCTCACGCGCGCGCGTGACCACGATGCGGCGCCCTTTGAGTGATCCGACAGCTGTCAATTCGCCCCTCCGCGGCCTTCCGGCGTTGCAATCTCACTATGGCACAACCCATTATCAACCAATGCTTCGCTCACTGCGCGCCTCCCTCGGCCGGTTCTGCGCGCGGCGCGCTGCCGCCGCCCAGCGCGACGCTCCGCGCCGCGCGCTCGCCTGGCTCAGGCTCGGCTGCAAGGTCGCGCCCACTTTCAGTGATACGTATCCCGCGCTCGTGCATCTGTCGCGTGCGCTCGACGATCGCTGGGGCGCGGTCGAGGCGGCGCGCGAAGCCAGCGTACGCTTTCCCGATCATGCCGATGCCTGGATGCTGCTCGGTGAGGCGCTGCAGATGGTTTTCCGGCAAGACGAGGCGCTCGGCGCCTTCGAGCAGGCGCTAGCGCTCGAGGAGCGCGCCGATGCCGCGATGGCCGCCGGCGCGCTGTACCACCGCACCGCCCGTTTTCCCGAAGCGGCGGCCCGCTTTGCGCGCGCCTACGCCGCGGGCGGCGGGGCCATTGCGCTGTGGCATAATGCCCAGGCGCTCTACGATGCGGGCGATCATGGCGCGGCGGATGAAGCGCTCAATCTCTGGGCGACGCAGGTCCCCGACGGGCACAGCCGGCTCCCCGAGGCGCGAGCGGAGCTACGGGCGAAGACTGCGGCGCGCGCGCAAGTACAGTGACAGCGCGTAGCCAGTGAGAATGACGCCGACCAGGACGTAGGCGGCGATCATGTAGCTGCCGTTTTCAGGCATGCCCGGCTTCTCCCGCTGCTTCCAGCTGTTCGCGCAGGTAACTCACCGCGTAGCGCTGCACCACGAACCCCACGTACAACAGGGTGAATACGCCCAGGGACAAGAGCCAGGTGCTCAGCATGCTGCCCGGCAACTTCGGCCGGCCCGGTTGCAGCACGATCGGCATGGGGTGGAGCGTGGGAAACATGTAGACGCTCAGATGAATGAACGGCACTTCGCACATCCCGCAGATGCCGAGCACCGCCGCGTAGCGCGCACGCATCGCGGGATCGGGGATCGCACTGCGGAGCAACAAGTATCCGACGTAGAGCAGGAAGAGAAACAGGGTAAAGGTGAGCCGGGCATCCCAGGTCCACCACGTGCCCCAGATCGGCTTGCCCCAGATGGGACCAGTCGTCAGTACGATCGCGCAGAAAACCGTGCCGACCTCTGCCGATGAAGCGGCGAACCGATCGAGTCGCGGATCCTTTGTGAATAGATAGAAGATGCTCGCCAAGCCGACGAGAATCATCGCCACTTCGGCCCAAATCGCCGCGGGGACGTGCAGGTAAAAGATCTTCTGGGCCAGTCCCTGCGATTGTTCGATCGGCGTAAACGCGAGCGCGCGCACGTACACGCCGGCGAGCAACACCAGCCCGATGGCGGTGATCCAGCGCCCCACGCGCACCATTCTCATTCGTTCACCGTGGCGGGAAATAGAAAGATCGCGAGCGTCACGAACACGACGTCATAGACCGCCAGCATGTTAAGCCAGCCTGCGATCTCGCTCAAGGGACGGCCCGCGAGCAGGCGTCCGGTCGCGAGCACCGCCCAGCTGAGCGGTGGAATCATGAACGGCAACAGCAGCACCGGCAGCAACAGCTCCGCGAAGCGCGTGCGCACCGTCATCGCGCTGAAGAGCGTCCCAATCGCGACGAATCCGAGGGTCGCGAGTGCGATGAGCGCGCTGAGCGGCAGGAGATAAGGCAGCACGGGCACGTTGAAGAACAATGCGAACAGCGGCACCCCGATCAGCTCTACGCCCGCGACAAATACGAGGTTCGCGATCAGCTTGCCGACGTAAATGCTGCTGCGCTCGATGGGCGCGAGCAGCAGCCCGTCCAGCGCCTGGTTCTCGAGCTCCAGCTGAAACGCGCGGTTCAAGGCGAGGATCGCCGCAAAGGTGAAGGTCACCCATAGGATGCTCGGCGCGAGGTCAACGTTGGAAATCGCGGTGGGGTCGCGGCCAAAGTTGAACACGACGAGCACGAGCACGACGAAGACCGTGGCCGAGAGAATCGCCGTGCGCGAGCGGAACTCGACGAGCAGGTCCTTGGAGGCGACGGCCCAGGCGTGGCGCAGGAG
>Ga0193723_1000276_pt1 | contig 19598 bp, 18 predicted proteins | sample H2m2metaG_FD_143042 | JGI IMG/M metagenome (GOLD analysis project Ga0193723, IMG submission 143042) | Soil microbial communities from a riparian zone of the East river system, Colorado, United States - H2m2 | ecosystem: Environmental > Terrestrial > Soil > Riparian zone | place: USA: East River...
GACCGCTCGGAACGCCCGTACCGGGGAATTCACCCCGCCGGGCAGGACCCCTTTCGCCCGGTCGAACAGCTCGGCCGAGCGACTCACGTCAGCGCCACCGCCCGGAAATCGTAGTCTTCCGACTCGGTCACCCGTGCGCGCACGAAACTCCCGACCTCCGCCCACCCGCCCTGCGCGAGATAGGTCACACCGTCCACGTCGTCGGCCTGCCACTGCACCCGGCCCACGTGCGTCGCGCCCTGTTCGTCGGGGTCGCTGACTCGGTCGACCAAGAGGTCCACTTCCCTGCCGACGAACCGCGCCAGCCGCTCGCCTGAGATGGCCCGTTGTACTTCCACGAGTTCTTCCAGACGCTCTCGTTTGACGTAGTCGGGGACGTCGTCTTCGTATTGCACGGCACGCGTCCCCTCCTGCGGCGAGTAAGCGAACGCGCCCAGCCGGTCGAACTGCGCTTCTTCGAGGAAGGCCAGCAGCGCGCGGAACTCCTCGTCGGTCTCACCGGGGAACCCCACGAGGCACGTGGTGCGGATCGCGAGATCGGGGATCGCGCCGCGCAGCCACGCGAGCTTCTCGCGCAGCGTGTGGACGCGTTCGGGCCGGCGCATCCGCTCCAGCATCCGGTCGGTCGCGTGCTGAATGGGCATGTCGATGTAGGGCACGATGCGCCGCTCACCCGCCACCAGCTCGACCAACCGCTCGGTGATACCGGCCGAGTAGACGTACAGGAGCCGGTACCACGGCACTGTCGTCCCGGCGAGGAGTGCATCGAGCAACTCGGGGAGTTTCGGACCGTCCCGTCCCTGATCCCGCCCCCAGTGGCCCAGGTCCTGCGCGACGAGGTTGATCTCCTTCGCGCCCTGTGCTTCGAGCGTCTGAGCCTCGCGCACCAGCCGCTCGAGCGGCTCGGAGCGGTGCTTGCCACGCATCAGCGGGATGGCGCAGAAGGCGCAGGTGTGATCGCAGCCCTCGGAGATCTTGAGATAGCGGACGTGGGGTTGGTCGCCGAGGAATTGCCGTACGCCAGGGTGAGACGCGATCGGATCGTCGATCAGGCCTCGCTGGGCCAGCTCGGGGACGAGGTGATGCAGGTCGGAGAACCCGAGAAAGAGGTCGACCTCGGGCATTTCCGCCTGCAGCTCCTTCTTATAGCGCTGCACGAGGCAGCCGACCGCCACGACCGCCTTCACGCCCCCATCGGTCTTCAGTTTCGCCGCCCCGAGAATCGCGTCGATCGATTCCTGCTTGGCGGCGTCGATGAAGCCACAGGTGTTGATCAGGATGACGTCCGCACCGGGGAGATCGGGCGTGATAACGGCGCCGTGACCGACCAGGTCACCGACGAGCCGCTCGGAGTCCACGGTGGCCTTGTCGCAGCCGAGGGAGATGACGCCCAGCTTCATCCGCGGTAGTTCCCAAACTTGAGCTCGAGCCCGAAGTCCTGGCTCCGAATGAACGCGATCACTTCCTGCAGCTCGTCCTTCGACGGCGCCGAAACGCGGATCTCTTCGCCCTGTATCGATCCTTGGGCCTTCTTGAACTTCTTGTCCTTGATCGCCTTGACGATCGCTTTGGCTTTCTCTTGCGGGATCCCCTGCGTCAGTTTGATCTCGCGACGCACGGTGTCGTTCGCCGCGGGCGTGATGACCCCGAGCTCGAGGTTCTTCACCGGCACGCCGCGCTTGATGAGCTTGGACTGCAGGACGTCGAACAACGCTTTCATCTTGAAGTCATCGTCAGCCACCAACGTCAACGTCAGCTTCGCTCGATCAAACGCGAGCGAAGCCTTCGAGCCCTTGAAGTCGTAGCGCTGAGCCACCTCTTTGGTGGCCTGATTGACGGCGTTATCGACCTCCTGGAGGTCGGCGCCGGTCGAGATGTCGAATGAGAACGTAGAAGCCATAGGCGGGGAAATATAAGCGGGCGTAGGACGTGGGGCGTGGGTACGCCCGACGCCCTACGCCCCACGTCCCGGCTTACGAAAGGAAGCTCTCCAGCGCCCGCGCGCGACTCACGTGGCGCAGCCGCGCCAGCGCCTTTTCCTTGAGCTGCCGCACCCGCTCGCGGGTGATGCCGAGCAGCGACCCGATTTCCTCCAGCGTCATCGGCTCCTGGCCCTCGAGACCGAAGTAGAGCCGCAGGATCTTGGCCTCGCGCTCCTTGAGCGTCGAGAGCACCGATTCGATGGACTCGGTGAGGGCGTGCTCGAAGATCTCGTCGTCGGGCCCGGGATTGGTGGTATCGGGCAGGTAGTCGAGCAACTTGTTGTCCTCACCGGGGGTGAGGGGCGCGTCGAGCGAGAGATGGGCCTGGGAGATCGACAACGTCTTGGCGACCTCCTCCTCCGAGATGTCCATCCCCTCGGCGATCTCTTCGACGGTCGGCTCGCGGCCCAGCTCCTGGAGCAGCGACGCCGAGCGCTTGCCGATGCGATGCAGCGTGCCGGCGCGGTTCAGCGGCACCCGGACGATGCGGGACTGCTCGGCCAGCGCCTGCAGGATCGCCTGGCGGATCCACCACACGGCGTAGGAGATGAACTTGATGCCCTTGGTCTCGTCGAACTTGTGGGCGGCGCGGATCAACCCGAGGTTGCCCTCGTTGATCAAGTCGGAGAGCGACACCCCCTGGTTCTGGTACTTCTTCGCCACCGACACGACGAAGCGCAGGTTCGAGCGCACGAGCTTGTCGAGGGCCTCTTCTTCTCCCACCCGAATGCGCTGGGCGAGCGAGACCTCCTCCTCGCGCGTGATGAGCGGGTATTGGCTGATTTCGCGCAGATACTGGTCCAATGATCCCTCGTCGAACGAAGCCCGCTTCGCTGTGTTCAGTTGCATGGGGTGGTCACTCCTCCAAAAAGGAACGACGCCCTACGGAACGTGAACGCTGCCACGTCAATGAATCACCCAGCCGAGCCGGTCCCAACGAATGTCCGTCAGCCAGGGGAGTGGATCCCGCGTCCCGCGATCGTAGCTGAAATACACGACGAGCGGCCGCCCCTTCACGGCCCTCCCGTCCACAAATCCCCAGTAGCGCGAGTCTTCCGAGTTGTCCCGGTTATCGCCCAGCACGAAGTACTTGCCGGCCGGCACGCGCAGCGGGCCCCAGGTGTCGCGCGTCGGATGATAGCCGCGCCGCTCCGCAGCCGTGCTCGCCACGAGGAAACCGCGTTGCCAGTTGAACTTCGTCTCGTAGTTGTCGTGCAGAGGATCGATGCGCTGTACGTAGGGTTCGTCGAGGGCCACGCCGTTCACGTACAGCTGTCCGGCCTGCATCTCCACCTGATCCCCCGGCGCGCCGATTACGCGCTTGACGTAATTGAGCGTCGGGTCCTTGGGATACTCGAAGACGATGACGTCGCCACGTCGCGGCCGCTCGAACCCCGGGAGCCGCGCGCTCGTGCCGGGAATCTGCGCCCCGTACACCGCCTTGTTGACGAAAAGAAAATCACCCGCGAGCAGCGTGCGCTCCATGCTGCCCGAGGGAATCTGAAATGCTTCGATGATGAAGGTGCGAATGATGAGGAAGAGAATCAACGCCATGCCGAGCGAGCGCATCCAACTGTCGAACCAACGCGCCAGTTTTGACCGGCGGGTTTCGGGGGGCGGGAGGACCGGCGACGCGCCTGCCGCGCCGTGACCTGCCCGTGGAGCCCCCAAGTCGTGCATATATCTTAGGTTAACGAGGCGTCCCGCACGGCGCAACGGTCACGGCCCATCCGCGGGCCACCCCCCATCCCCGAATTCGGACTCGGAATTGGTCGGGGGGGTCGGCGTGTCGGACGCGGGCGGCGAGACACCGGGCCTCCCCCTCCCGCTCGACGCGCACCCATGTGACCGCCGTCCCCTCGAGCGCGTCGAGCGCATCACGCTCGAGCGGCATGCATCCCCCGCCCGTCGCCAGAATGACGACCACCGACTCGCGCTCCACGCCCCGACGCTAGCGACGCGGGGCGTGACGAGCGTCACCATTCTATTGCGTGTAGGTGTCGATTTGCGCGCGCGGACGATGTGGGTTTCACGGGCCCCGCTTCTCGCCCAGGCGTGAGAGGGCGGCCCGCGCCTCGGCGACGACCGGCTGAAGCTCCGGGTCGGCGTGTTGCCATGCCTGAAGGACGAACTGGTAGTAGTGGATGGCCGTGTCGCGATCGCCGAGCCGCTCGGCCAGACGGGCACGCGCGAGCATGAGCGGCACACGGCGATCGTGGGATCGGTCGAACACCTCTGCCGCCTCAGTACCGCGCCCGACAGCCGTGAGCAGGCGAAACCGCACTTCGCGGAGGCGCTCAGCGCCCGGACACAAAGAATCGGGGAAGGCCAGGAAGCGACTCAACGCCGCGGTCGTGTCCCCTCGAGTTAGCGCCAGAGCGGCGCGGGCAAGCTCAGGCACGGGACGCGCATAGAGGGGAACGAGGCGGTTGACCGTCCGAGCAGCTGAGTCCTCACGACGCACCAGTCGCTGCAAGGTCGCTGTGTCCCTCCGTGACGCCCACCACAGCGCCGCGTCTAACGTCCGATAACAGGGCCCCGTTGCGAACCAAGGGAAATACAAGAGGTCCGGCTCGCCCGGGTGCTGGACCCACCGAGCGAGTACCGTCTCGACCGTCTCCGGAGGTATTGCCCCGATGAGCGCGAGCTCAATGAAGGACGACATCTCGACGCTGTTTCCTACGACAGCGCGGGCCTCTCGCAGGTGGCCGCGGTGGACGAGCACGTTCGCGAGCAGCGCCTGATACAGGCGGCGCTCAAGAGCGGCGTCCGCGCCGGCGCCCAGAGGATGTGCTTGAGCAACGGCAATGATCCGGTGCGCCACTTGGATCTGACGCTGTTCGGCATCCGGCCATGACCGTACGGCGAAGGCCAGGTGATACAGTACAGATGGAGAGATTGTCTCGAGCTCCCGCTCGAAATCCCACGGTCGCACGCGCTGGGGGTCGAGCAGCTCATTGAGGAGGCGCATTCCGGCTCCCTCCGGAATCACGGACGAGATGGTGAGATAGCCCCGTACGTAGCGCCGTGCCGCGCCCGGATCGTTGTCATTCAAAGCGATCTCGACTGGATGGATGTAGGCTGGGGCGAAGCTCGAATCGAGGGCGATCGTGCGATCGAATGCGGCGCGCGCGTCACTCCATGTGTACCCCCCAACGTCCCCGGCGTGAAATTGCACTTCTCCGAGCTGATACCAGACTTCGGGGTCCTCCGGATAGCGCCGCGCGGCCTCTTCCAGTATGGCCACTTTGCGTCGGACTAGCCAGCGACGTGGAGTAAGCCCTGGCACATCCACCGAATCGCCGGCGACCAGCAGGCTGTCGCGCGGACCCAATCCGTGGTTGAAGACCCCAGCTCGGGCAAAGTACGGCTCGCCCAGCTGAAGGTTCCAGCCTCGAGCAAGACCCGCGCGGCGCAGCGCGAGTGCAAAGGTCGTGTCGAGCGCGATCGCCCGATCGTAACTGGCGATCGCCGAGTCGAGTGCAAGCCGACGGAAGAGGCGTTCCCCTTGCAGGAATGCCTTGAGCGCGGGCAGCGATCTCGTTCCGACGGAGAACAACCGGATGTGGACTCCGGGGGCCGAGGACGTGAGTGCGCGAATCACGTCAATGCTCAAGGAGTCGGCCAGCCGGTCGATTCGATCCGCCTGATCAATGCGATCGATCTCGGCGAGGGTCCGGCCCTTCCATGCGTCCAGAACGGTGGCACTTAACCTGACGGAGTCCGGCCCGGCACTGAGCAGCTGCCCGAACACCACGACCCCAGCGCCGGTCCGGCGGCCCAGACCTTCAGCCGAGGCGCGATCAGCGAGCCCTCGCCAGCGGCGGATCACCACCGTCGGCGACACGGTGCGGAGTGCGCCGGCGCCGTCCAGCTTGCGCGACAGCACGTCCACCAAGCCTTCGTGCCACAGCTCGAGCGTCGGGTCGAAGACGTCGAACGGGGCAACGGCGAGGAGCTCGGGGTCGAGCGCCGCGGGTTTCCGAGAGCGGGCGACGGCGACCATGCCGCCCACGAGCACTATCGCCGCCGCGGCGAGCGCGGGGCGCCATCCGAGGCGACCGCTTCGGAGCGGACCGAGCGCTGGTTCGACGCTCGGCGGCTCGACTACCACGGCACACTCGGGCGCCCGGCGCACTCCCTCGCCGGTCTGATGGTGCAGATCCTGGATCATCGCCAGCACTTCAGCCGCGGGGTCCACGCCGAGCTCTTGTCGCACGTACGCTTCGTAGCGGCGCCCGTGTTGGACCGCCTCGGCCCGCTCCCCAACGCCGCCCAGCGCCCGCATCAAGCCGAGCGCGGCTTGTGCACTGAGGGGATCGAGCTCGGTAAGACGGCGCCACCACTTCATGGCTGTCTTGACGTCGCCAACGGACGAGGCCTTGTTGGCGAGCGACTCGACCGCTTCTAGGGCTTGCCGCGCTAGCCGCGAGCGCTCGTCCTCCATCCACCGCTCGAATTCGCCTGCCGCCCCGAGATAAAAACCGTCGAGGAACGGGCCCGCGTATACGACCGCGGCCCGTTCGGGATCTCCCCCCTCGACCGCGTGCTCGAATGTTTGGATGTCGCTCGTGATCACCGCCGGATTCAACCGTAACTCGACCGCGCCGAGGAACAACTCGGGGGCGTGGAGATCACGCCGCAACGCGTAGCACGCCTGCTTCAGCAGACTGCGCGCGTGCTCGGTGTCGCTCTCGGGCCAGAGAAAGGCGGTCAGCTTGTCGCGACTGAACCCACGTCTCCCGGCCGCGGCAAGGAGTGCAAGGAGCGCAAGGGTCTTGCGCTGCTGCCCGGCACCGCTGCCGGGCGCACCTTCCAGCTCGACTGAGAGGCCGCCCAAGGTCTTGAGGAACAACATGGTCGCTCGTTTGACCCGTTTCTCACCGGGTCCTGACCGCCTGTCCTTAACTTAGCCCGGCACGACAACCCGGCCAGTCACGCTGCACCAAGGCTCGCAAGGTTGGCTTACGTAGGTGCGAGATCTCTCGAACCCGCCGGTTGAGGGGGGGCCGTATGCCCGCGGTGCGCCGCTTCTGCCTGGGGAGTTCACTTCTGGTTTTATCCGTTGTCGGCTGCGGCCGGAGCCAGCCGCTTGACCCCGCCGCACAACCGCTGTTCAGAACCACGGAGGCGCCGTCGAGTACCAACGCCGTCGCCGTGTCCGCGGGCGATTCCGCACCCTCGGACCCGGTAACCGCCATGATGTGTTTCGTCGGGATGTCCGAGGATGGCTGGTATGTATGCATTGGTTAATGACAGGAGATTCTATGATAACCGCGTTTCCACGCACACTCGTTTCGGTGCTGCCCCTCGCGCTGCTCGCTGCGTGCGGGCCGGAGTCCGACCAAGTCGTGTTCGAGATGCAGGCTCAGTCGTTCGCCGGCTCCGAGTGGTCCGAGCCCGTGAATCTTGGCCCGGCCATCAACACGTCGTTCAACGAGCAGCAAGCGATGCTCTCAAAAGATGGCCTGACGCTCTACTTCGCCTCGAATCGCCCGGGGACATCAGGATCGACGCTCGCAGACATTTGGGTCGCGCAGCGCGCGTGCCTCGATTGCCCCTGGGAGAGCCCGGTCAATCTCGGCGCGCCCGTCAACACTGCGGTGAGTGAAGCCGCCCCTGCCCTGTCCCGAGACGAGCACTGGCTCTTTGTTCTGGCGACCAATCGGCCTGAGGGGATCGGGTCGGGCGATATCTGGGCTTCGTATCGCGACGACGTGCACGACGACCTCGCCTGGCAGGAGCCCATCAATCTCGGTGCGGGGATCAACACGACCGGGTTCGAAGGCGGGCCCAGCTACTTCGAAAACGACGAGGGCGGCGGCGCGCAGCTCTATTTCAACCACAATCCTGCGCCGGTGAACACCGGCGGAGACATCTACGTCAGCGCCCAGGCCGCTGACGGATCCTGGGGCGACGCCGTCCCAGTAACCGAACTCAACAGCGCGGCGAGCGAGCAGCGGCCTTCGATCTCGCACGACGGGCGAACGATCTATTTCTTCTCGAACCGGCCCGGCTCGAACTCGGACGACATTTGGGTCGCGACCCGCGCGGACGTGGCCAGTCCGTGGACCGCCCCCATCAATCTCGGCGCGCCGATCAATACCGCAGCTGACGAGCGCCATCCCTTCATCTACTCGCACGGGAAGACGGAGATGCTGTTTTTCGCGCGTAACGTGGCGACCCCGCCGGCCATTGACCTCGATCTCTTTGTCAGCACTCGAACCCGTGGAGGCAACGCGCCATGATCTCACGCTCGATGCCCACCGCTGCCTTGGCTGCTATCGCGCTCCTGCTGTTGGGGTGCCGCTCAGCGTCTGACCAAGTCACCTTCGAGATGCAGGCGCAGTCCTTCGCCAACTCCGAGTGGACGGCGCCGGTGAACCTCGGGGAGGCGATCAACACCGCAGCCAATGAACAGGGACCGTCGTTGTCAGGTGACGGACTCAGTCTCTACTTCGGCTCGGACCGAGCCGGCTTCGGCGTATTCGACCTGTGGGTCTCACATCGGGACTGCCTCGACTGCCCCTGGCAACCACCCGTCAACCTCGGAGCAACTGTCAATTCCAGCGCGAGCGAAACGGGACCGAGTCTTTCGATCGACGGTCACATGCTCTTCTTTACGAGCAGCCGACCCGGCGGGCCGGGAGGGCAGGACCTTTACCTCTCACACCGCAACAACCCGAATGACGACATCGGATGGGAACCGCCAGTAGCACTCGGCTCGGACGTCAACACGACAGCGAATGAAGCCGGGGCGGAGTACGTGCAGAGTGCCGAGGATGGGGCGGCCAACTTCTACTTCAACCGGGCGCCTGCGAGTGGCATCGCCGACCTCTATTTCGCAGCGGTAACCCGCCAAGGTGAGACTCGGGGTCCGGCGGTGCGCATCGCCGAGCTGAGCGACCCCGTTGCGACCGACCAAGGTGCGAGCGTACGAACCGACGGGCGAGAGGTCTTCTTCTTCTCAACCCGCTTGGGTACGGTGGGCGGCGCCGATCTCTGGACGTCCACGCGCCGTAGCGTCCACGACCCATGGTCCCCGCCGGAGAATCTCGGCGCGCCGATCAACAGCGCGGCCGCCGAGCAGCAACCGAGCCTCTCGAGTGATGGCCGAACGCTACTGTATGCGTCGAGTCGCTCGGGCAGCATCGGCGGGACCGACATCTGGATGATCACGCGCTCTCAATAGCGTGCCAGCGTCGGGTCCACATCCGTCTGCCAGCGCAGGATCCCGCCGGTCAGATTCGTGACCCGCGGGAATCCTGCGTCGGCGAGATGCGACGCGGCTGCCCGGCTGCGACTGCCGCCCTTACAGTAAACGACAACCTCCCGGTCGCGATCGAGCGTGTGGACGACGTCGGGTAACGTCGCCAACGGCACGAGCCGCGCACCAGGAATACGGGCGATGTCCCACTCGAACTGCTCGCGCACGTCGATCAGCTGCAACTCCTCGCCACGCGACAGCCGGCTCTGGAGCTCACGCGGCGCGATCTCCACGAACCCACCCACCGCCCTCGGCTCCGCCTCCGCGGCCCGTACGCCGCAGAACTGCTCGTAGTCGATCAGCGCCTGGATCTCGCGCGTGCCGCACGCCGGGCACGTTGGGTCCTTACGAATATTGACGGTTCGGAACTGCATCCCCAGCGTGTCGATGAGCAGTAGCCGCCCGGCGAGCGGCTCGCCCACCCCGACGATCAGCTTGATCGCCTCCGTCGCCTGAATCGTTCCCACTAGGCCCGGCAGCACGCCCAGCACTCCCCCTTCGGCGCAGCTCGGCACCAGTCCCGGCGGCGGCGGCTCGGGGAAGAGGCAGCGATAGCACGGTCCGTCGGGCAGCGCGAAGACCGACGCCTGCCCCTCGAACCGGAAGATCGAGCCGTACACGTTCGGCTTGCCCAGCAGCACGCACGCGTCGTTCACGAGGTAGCGCGTCGCGAAGTTGTCGGTGCCGTCCACGACGATGTCGTAGCCACTGACGATGTCGAGCGCGTTCTTCGACGTCAGCGCCGTCTCGTACGTGTCCAGCCGCACATGCGGGTTCACATCGGCGATGCGCTCACGCGCCGACACCAGCTTGGGCCGGCCGACGTCCTTCGTCCCGTGCAGGATCTGCCGTTGCAGATTCGTGACGTCGACGTTGTCGAAGTCCACGAGACCGATGTTCCCGACGCCGGCCGCAGCCAGGTAGAGCGCCGCCGGCGAGCCGAGCCCGCCGGCCCCGATCAGCAGCACGCGCGCGGCCTTGAGCTTCTGCTGACCTTCGATGCCGACGTCCGGCAGAATGAGGTGACGACTGTAGCGCAGCAGTTCGTCTTGAGCGAGGGCGGTCATGGCTCAGCCTCCCGCGATTGCGGGCACGATGATGATCTCGTCTCCGTCCCGCACGCTCGCGGCGAAGCCGCCCCGGAACCTTGCGTCGTCGTCGTTCACGTAGAAGGTGACAAACGCGTACGGCTTCCCGGCCTCGTCGCGTAAGCGGGGTGCCAGGGCCGGGAAGCGCGCCGCCACATCGTCTACGACGTCGCCGAGGGTCGCCCCTCGCGTCTCGAGAGTGCGCCGGCCGTCCGCAAGCTTCGCGAGTACGGCGGGTAGCTGGAGTGTGACGCTCATGGGTTTCTCCTCGTGTCAGGCATGGTGAACCGTAAGTGGGGCGATGGGCGTGGGACGTGGCGCGTCGACCGTCGCGCCGCCCGCGGGGTGCTGTCCGCGTATCAGCTCCGCCTCCACGCCCGTTTCGCGCCAAGCCGCGAGCAGCGCCGCCCCGACTGCGCCCGCCCGCTCGTGCGGCGCGATGGCGAGGATCGCTGACCCGGCGCCCGACAGCGTCGCCCCGTACGCGCCCGCCGCCTGGGCCGCGGCGACGACGGCGTCGTAACCGGGGATCCGCCCGCGCCGGTACGGCACGTGCAGGACGGTGTCGTTGAGGGCAGCGGCGAGCAGCTCGCGATCGCCCGTCGCGAGGCCCTGCACCAGCGCGGCCGCGCGGCTCGCGGCGAGTACGGCCTCCGCGTGCGGTAGGACGCGGGGCAGAGCGGCCCGGGCGGCCCGGGTGTCAGATGGAAACGGCGGCACGGCCAGCAGGAACACCAGATCGGGTGCCACAGCCAGCGCCGCGGTCCGCAGCCCCCCCCCCGGAGTCCGCACGCTGAGCACCGCGCCGCCGTACACTGCGGGCGCGACGTTGTCGGGATGCCCCTCGACCTCGGCGGCAATCGCGACGATCCGCTCGCGGGCAAGGCCGAGTCCCAGCGCCGCGTCGGCGAGCAGCGCGCCGGCCACGATCGCGGCGGCCGACGAGCCGAGCCCGCACCCCACCGGGATGTCCGACACAGCGTCGATCGTCACATCCCTCGGCACCGGCGTCCCGGCGGCAGCGCACGCCGCGTGGAATCCGTGGGTGAGCAGGTCTTCCTCGGGCGGCAACGTGAGCGCAGACAATCGCCCGGCGCGATGGATGACGACGCCGTCACCACGAGGCTCGACTGAGACCGCCGCCGTGAGCCAGCGGTCCACGGCGATCCCGACGCAATCGAAGCCGGCGCCAAGATTGCTCGATGTCGCCGGTACACGAACGCGCGCGCTCACTGGTCGGCCGCCTTCACGAGCGCACGGACCTCGGCGAGTCGCGGCGCGATGAGCGGCGCCGCCGCGAGCGCGGGCGCCACTGCATCGGTCGTCTTCAGGCCGTTCCCTGTGATACACAGCACGACCTCGTCGTCTGTCCGGAACCGGCCCTCTCGAGCAAGGATGAGTGCGGCGGCCACCGTGACGCCGCCCGCGGTCTCGGTGAAGATTCCCGTCTCTTCGGCAAGAAGGCGGATCCCCGCTACAAGCTCGGGATCCGACACTGCCGCCGCCCAGCCGCCCGACTCGACGATCGCGCGCTTGGCGAAGAGCCCGTCGGCCGGATTCCCGATCGCGATCGAGCGGGCGATGGTGTGCGGTACGACGGGCTCCACAGCGCCGGCGTCCTCCCGCACCAGACGCACGATCGGTGCGCACCCCGCCGCCTGGGCACCGAAGATCCGCGGCGCGGTGCCGGCCACGAGCCCGGCGGCGGTGAACTCCTCGAACCCCTTGCGCAGCTTGGTGACGAGCGAGCCGCCGGCCATCGGTGCGACGACTGCCGTCGGCAGCCGCCACCCCAGCTGCTCGGCGATCTCGAAGGCCAACGTCTTCGACCCTTCGCCGTAGTAGCCGCGCAGGTTGACGTTGACGATGCCCCAGCCGAACTGGTCCGCCACCTGCGCGCACAGCCGGTTGACGTCATCGTAGTGGCCGCGCACGCGCACCAACCTCGGGCCGTAGACGGCGGTCCCGACGACTTTCGCCGGTTCGAGATCTTCGGGGATGAAGATCCACGCCTTGAGCCCCGCGCGCGCCGCCTGTGCCGCGACGGCATTGGCGAGATTGCCGGTCGAGGCGCACCCGATGGTACCGAGCCCGAATGCCGCCGCCGCGTTGATCGCCGTCGCCACGACGCGATCCTTGAACGACAGCGAGGGATGCGAGACCGCGTCGTTCTTCACCCACGCGCGGGCAACGCCCAGGCGCGCGGCGAGCCGCGGGGCGGCTACGAGCGGCGTGCCCCCGGTGTCGAGGGAGAGGGTGGGCTCCCCGTCGAACGGCAGCCATTCGCGGTAGCGCCACAGCGACCGCGGCCGCGCGGCGATGACGTCCCGGGTCGGCAGCACCCGGCCCGGATCGAGCACGGGATCGAGCGGCCCGAGGCACTGCTCGCAGATGGCCACCGGCGCCGGGTCGTGCACCGTGCCGCAGGCGCGGCACACCTGCGGCCGGGGGCGCAGGCCGGCGGGCGGCGCGAGCGTCGCCGTCACGGTGTCACCTCGACCTGCCGCGCCGCCCGGATTTCCGCCTCGTCGGCGGGATCGATAGGGTAGCAGTGCTCCGGCCCAGGGAACGCGCCGGCGCGTACGTCCCCTGCGTAGTCACGGAACGCCCGCTCGACGTCCGCGCCAACGTCGGCATAGCGCTTTACGAACCGCGGCGCGATCTCCCCGACGAAGTTGCCCAGGATGTCGTGCGAGATCACGAGCTGCCCGTCCACGCACGGCCCAGCCCCGATGCCGTACACCGGCACGCCGATCCGCTCGCGCACGAGCGCCGCGGTCTCCACGGGCACGGCCTCGAGCAGGATGGAAAACACCCCGGCCCGCTCCAGCGCCTCGGCATCGCGCAGCAGCCGTTCCGCCGCCGCGCGCGACTTCCCCTGCACGCGGTAGCCACCGAGCTGGCCCAGGCTCTGCGGCGTGAGGCCCAGGTGGCCCATCACGGCGATCCCGGCATCCACCATCGCGCGGACGCGCCGCGCGACCCGGGCGCCGCCTTCGCATTTCACTGCGTCGCAGCCGGCGGAGACGAACGCGCCCGCGCTGCGGATCGCGGTCTCGTCGGACGGCTGATATGAAAGGAAGGGGAGATCGCCCACCACGAAGGCGCGCCGCGCCGCGCGGGTCACCGCCCGGGCGAACACCAGCATCTCATCGAGGCCGATCCCAACGGTACTCGGGAGACCCAGCATCGTCATCGCCGCCGAATCCCCCACCAGGATCATGTCCACGCCCGCCCGATCGGCGAAGGTCGCCGTGGGGTAATCGTAGGCCGTGACAAAGACGACCTTCTCGTTGCGCGCCTTCAGCGCCGCCAGGGTGGCGACGCTCACTTTGCGGACGGACATAATGCCTCCATGGGTCAAGCGGCGACCGCGAGGTCGCTGATGCACTCGCGCAGTCGCTCGAGCGCGAGATCGAGATCGGCCACCGGCACCGCGAAGGACAGGCGCAGGTGCCCCGTACCGCCCGGTCCGAAGCCGGTGCCGGGGAGGACCGCCACGCCGTGCCCGTCGAGGAGGCGGGCGGCGAGCTGCGGGGTCGAGAGCCCCGCGCGCTCCTCGACCCTGCGGACGTCGGGAAACGCGTAGAAAGCCCCGGTGGGCGTGGTACAGCGCACCCCGGGCAGGCCGTTCAGCCCGTCGACCAACCAGTCACGGCGACCCTCGAGGCGCGCCACGGCTGTCGTCACGTTGTCCTGCGACCCCGTGAGGGCGGCGAGGCCGGCGAGCTGCACGAACGGCGGCGTACACGACGTGCCGTTGACCACGAGCATCGTCACCCGTTCGACGAGTGCGGCCGGCAGCACGCCGAAGCCGAGTCGCCAGCCCGTCATCGAGTAGGTCTTCGAGAAACTGTCCACGATGACCGTGCGGTCGAGCATTCCCGGCAGCGCCGCGATGCTGTCGGCGTGTCCGTCGTACCGGATGCGGCCGTACACCTCGTCCGACACCACGGTGAGGTCGTGGCGCAGGGCGAGCTCGGCGATGGCATGCAGGGCGTCAGGACTCGCGACTCCGCCGGTGGGGTTCCCGGGGAGATTCACGACCAGCGCCCGGGTGCGAGCACTGATGAGAGCGGCGAGCTGGGCGACATCCACCCCACCGGCGGCATCGAGGCGGTAGCCAACGGGAATAGCCCCGGCGAACCGCACGACCGAGGGGTAGATCGGGAAACCGGGGTCCGGGACCAGCACCTCGTCTCCCGGCTCGAGCAGCGCGAGGAGCGCGTAGAACACCATCGGCTTGGCGCCGGGGACGACGACGACGTTCTCCGCCGCGCCACCCCGGACGCCCCGCCAGGCGAGCGACGCGGCGATCGCCTCGCGCAGGGCGGGCAGGCCAGCCGGATCCACGTACCGCGTGTGGCCGTCGTGCAGCGCCCGGACCCCCGCCTCGACCACGTGGGGCGGCGTGGTCCCGTTGGGCTCCCCGATCTCGAGGTGGACCACGTGCCGCCCCGCGCTCTCGAGTTGGCGCGCCGCGGCGAGCACTGCGAACGCGCCTTCGCCCGAGAGGGCGTTGACTCGACTGGCAGGCGCGACGGGCATGTGGCACACTCCGGGTGAAATAAAAACGGCCGCTCGTGTGAGCGGCCGCGTGGAAAAGCGATTCCTGAAAACAACATCGCCCGGACAAATAATGCCGCGGGCGTTCGCTTTTTAGCGCTTTGTTTAACGTGGCGGCAATACGCGGCAAATGACCACGGGTCGACAGTTTTTGTGCTGCAGAGATTCTAACCCACCGGTTCCGCGGCCGTCAAGGGTCTATATAGGTGTCGATTTGCGCCCGCTGCAGATGCCCCGAGTAGTCGACGTACACGACCTTCGTCTCGGAGTAGAAGTCGTACACCTCCCACCCCCCTTCGCGGTGGCCGTTGCCGGTCTGCTTCACACCGCCGAAGGGGAGGTGGGCCTCCGCGCCGATCGTCGGGGCGTTGATGTAGGTGATCCCGGTCTCGAGGTCCACCATCGCGCGGAACGCCCCGTTGATGTCCTTCGTGTACAATGAGCTCGACAGCCCGTACTTCACATCGTTGTTCACCTGGACGGCCTCGGTCAGGTCCTTGACCTTGATGACGGAGAGCGCGGGGCCGAAGATCTCCTCCTGCTCGACCCGCATCCCCGGCTTCACGCCCGCGAACACGGTGGGCTCGTAGAACCAGCCACACTCGAGCCGCTTGTCTCCCTGCGGAATCCGCCCCCCGGTGGCGACCGTGGCGCCCTCTTTCTTGGCGATGTCCACGTACTCGGCGACTTTCTCCCGCGCCTCCTCGTGGATCAGCGGCCCAACGTCCGTCTTCTCGTCAAGGCCAGGGCCGAGGCGCAGCTTTTCGGCCCGGTCGCAGAGCATCTTGAGGAAGCGATCGTGGACCTTCTCCTGCAAGATGAGGCGGCTCGTCGCGGTGCAACGCTGGCCCGTCGTGCCGAACGCGCCCCACAACACACCTTCGAGCGCCAGATCGAGGTCGGCGTCGTCCATCACGATCATGGCGTTCTTCCCGCCCATCTCGAGCGACAGCCGCTTGTGCATCTTGCCGCAGGTCGCGCCGATGATGGACCCGGTTTCCGTCGAACCCGTGAACGAGATCACCGGCACGTCGCCGTGCTCGATCATCGCGCGTCCGACGACCGATCCCTGGCCATGCACCAGCTGCACGACCTCGGGAGGCAAGCCGGCTTCGATGAGCACCTCGATGAGCAAGTGTCCGGTATGCGGCACGTCCTCAGCGGGCTTGAAGATCACCGCGTTCCCGCACAGCAGCGCCGGAAACATCTTCCAGGTGGGGATCGCAAGCGGGAAGTTGAACGGCGTGATCAGCCCCGCCACGCCGATCGGCCGGCGGTAGCTCATCGCCCACTTGTTGCGCAGCTCGGACGGCACGGTGCGGCCGAACAGGCGTCGTCCTTCGGTCGCGGCGTAGAACGCGGTGTCGATGCCCTCTTGCACGTCGCCCCGCGTCTCGGCGAGCACCTTGCCCATCTCCCGCGTCATCGCACGGGCAATCGCGTCCTTGCGCTCGACCAGCAAGTCGCCCACGCGCTGCAGCACCTGCCCCCGGATCGGCGCCGGCGTCTTGGACCACTGGGCGAAGCCGCGTTTGGCCGACTCGATCGCCTTCAGCATGTCGGCGGGCCCCGAACGCGGGAACCGCCCGATCACGTCGTTCCAATCGGCCGGATTGCGGTTCTCGAAGTATTCGCCGGTGGAGGGTGCGACCCATTCGCCGGCGATGAAATTCTTGAAGGTTTCGAGGCTCACTTGGGCTCCGGGCAAAACCAGATTGCCGAATGGTTGGCGTAACCGATGCGCGGCAACACGACGCCCGCCGCGAGCGCGAGACCCCAGATCACGAGGCCGAGCGACAGCGAGTGGGCGAGGCCCATGCGCCGTTTCCACGACGAGATGCCGGTCCACACTCCCGCCACGACCACGGTGACCGCGCCGAGCGTGTAGAAGATCAACTTGAGGCCGCACACGTGGCTGTACGGCCACACCAGCATTCCCACGCCCAGCGCGAGCCCAAGTCCGACCCGGATCCACGTCGTGAGCCGCGCGCCGGCGCCGGCCGGGCCCTCGCGGTGGACCGCATGCGGCTGCGAGATTCTCGGAACCGTCGGCACCCCCCCCCCCGCCCGGCCGAGCGTCGGATCGGCGTCGGGCAGCTTGGCGAGGAGTTTGTCCACCTCCCGCATCTCGCGATCCCAGTCTCGCTCTTTGAGGTCTTTCTCTTTCCCGGCCACTACGCTCCTCCCTCCCGCGCCAACCCGTAGCGCTCGATCTTCTTGTACAGGTTACTGCGCGGCATCTGCAATGTGCGCGCGGTTTCCGAGACGTTCCAGTCGTGCTCCTGGAGCTTCGTCGCCAGAAACGCACGCTCCGCGGCCTGCTTGAACTCTTCAAACGTAGCGGCGCGCAGCCAGGTTGCATCTCCTCCGCCGTCATCCGCCGTCCCCCGCCGTCCCTCGGCGGTCCCCACCAGCCGCTCTACATCAGCCTCCGTGACTTTCTCACCAGCCGCTAGAATCAGCAGCCGTTCGACGCCGTTTTTGAGCTCGCGAATGTTGCCGGGCCAGTCGTGGGCCGTGAGCCGCTGGACGGCGGCCGGCTCGATCTCCCTGGGGGGCAGCCCGCCCCGGGTCAGCTCCGCGGCAAAATGCGCCACGAGCTCGGGGATGTCCCCGCGCCGCGCCCGCAGCGGCGGCACCTCGATCGGCACGACGTTAACCCGGTACAATAAGTCCTCGCGGAAGCGGCCCTCGCGGATCTCCTGCTCGAGGTGCTTGTTGGTCGCGGCGATCACGCGCACATCGACCGTCAGCGTCTTGCCCGACCCGACCCGCGAGATGACTCCTTCCTGCAGCGCCCGCAGCACCTTGGCCTGCGCCGACAGGCTCATGTCGCCGATCTCGTCGAGAAACAGGGTGCCGCCGTCGGCCAGCTCGAACTTGCCGGCGCGATCCGCGAAGGCGCCGGTGAAGCTTCCCTTCACGTGTCCGAACAGCTCGCTCTCGATCAGCTCCGACGGGATGGCCGCGCAGTTGACCTCGACGAACGGCCCGGCGGCGCGGGGGCTGAGCGCGTGGATCGCCCGCGCCACCAGCTCCTTCCCGGTCCCGTTCTGGCCCGTGATCAGCACGCGCGCCGGCGTCGGGGCGACCTTTTCGAGCCGCTCGATCACCGCTCGGATCGCCTTGCTCGAGCCGACGATCTCATACTGGGCGTGCACCTCCTGTTTGAGGCGCACGTTTTCGCTCACCAGCACGACGTGCTGGAGCGCGTTGCGGAGCGTGAGCAGGATCCGGTCGGTGTCGAGCGGCTTCTCGAGGAAGTCGTAGGCGCCAAGCTGCGTCGCTTCGACGGCGGTTTGGATCGTGCCGTGCCCGGAGATCATCACGACCTGGGCGTGCGGGTCCAGCTCGCGCACCCGCTTCAGGGTTTCGAGGCCGTCCATCCCTTCCATCTTGACGTCGAGGAACACCAAGTGGGGGTGGAACTCCGGATAGACGCGCAGCGCTTCGTGCCCCGAGGCGCAGGTCTGCACCTCGATCTCCTCGTACTCGAGGACCTGCTTCAGGGCCTCGCGAATGCCCTTTTCGTCGTCGACGATCAGGACGCGATGGCTCACCGGGGAGCTCCCGCGGACGATCGAGCGGTGCGATACAGTACGACGCCGGTTGGATGAATGGCGATGCGCGCGATGGTGGGATCGACCTTCACCGGGATTCCGCCTTCGGCGTCTGCGCCCGCCATCTGGCGCGCGATGGACTTCACGGCCGGCCCCGGAAAGTCGATGCCCCGCAAACTGATCTCGCGGATGGTGAACCGCGCGGTCCCGGGCCGGTCGATCGCCAGCGTGCCGCCGAGGCGCAGCCGCTCGCGCGGCTCCACGAACGCCGCCAACGGTCCCAGTGCTTCCGGTGGCAGTGCGCGCGTATCGAGACGGGCGTGCACCGCCAGCGAGCCCTCCAGCAGCTCCACGCGCAGGGAGTCGTACGTCTTGCGCACGCGCCAGTCGATTCCGCTGCCGATGAGAGAAGCCACCTCGTTGGGTGTCAGCACGACCGAGTCGGGACCTGCCCTGGTGGCGAGGCTCCCCACCTTCGTCTGCCCCGAGGCCACCGCTTTGGGTGTCGGCGCGCCCACCGCCGTGTCGGCCACGGGGGGCAGGGCCTGCGAGTGTCCGAACCAGCGCGCGCCGGTGCGCAGAATCGGCTCTCGGAACCACCACAACAACAGCAGCACCGCCGCGATCGCGACGACGCAGCCGAGGCGGAGGAGTCCCTTAAGACAGCCGTTCACGGTGTTTCACCTGATACACCGCCCCACCCGATTGGAGCGTGCTCTGCATCAGATCCAGATCGGGAACGATCACCGTCTCGGCCAACGTGATGGTCGCCAGCGCGTCCTCGAGTCCAGTGAAGTCGCGCGGGCGCGCCTCTCGCCCCGCGCGGCCGAGGGTCAGGTGCGGCTGAAAAGCCCTGGCCTCTGTTGGAAAGCCGAGCGGCGCGAAGACCTGCTCCACGCGGTGCTGCAACAACTCGAGCGCCGGATCGGGTGCGACGCCCGCCCACACGATGCGTGGCCGCCGGAAATCGGGAAACACTCCAAGTCCTTCGATGTGCAGACTCACGGGGTCACCACCGACCTGCCCCAACGCTGCACGAAGATTGGGCTCGCGCGCATCATCCACATCACCGAGAAACTTGAGCGTAAGATGAAGAGCCTCGGGGCGCACCCACTTCACGGGCAGGTCCCGATCG
>Ga0193723_1000277_pt1 | contig 19485 bp, 22 predicted proteins | sample H2m2metaG_FD_143042 | JGI IMG/M metagenome (GOLD analysis project Ga0193723, IMG submission 143042) | Soil microbial communities from a riparian zone of the East river system, Colorado, United States - H2m2 | ecosystem: Environmental > Terrestrial > Soil > Riparian zone | place: USA: East River...
AGCGTGTATATGAAAAAGCAGCATAGAAGCAGAGCTGAGATAATTGGAGCAATCCTAGAGGTTGCCAACGGTAATAGAGTTAGAACAACTGAGATCCAGTTTAAGACATATCTCTCCCATAATCTATTAAAAGAATACCTACTCATGTTGCTTGAAAATGAATTGGTCGAATACATTGAAGGAGAACGAACTTTTAAAACAACTTCCAAAGGAATCCACCTTTTGCGTATGTACAATGAAATGGGAGAGCTAATTACCCCAAAAAACAAATACTGACAGAAAGTATACTTCTTTAGATCTCAAAATGGGAAAAGATTCGAAGCTAATTCTTAGCGATAAATATATGTAAACTTAGTACATTCGGTGTAGAACTTTAGCGAGGCTTTTGAGAAATTTTAGTTCTTAATAAAACGATCTCTTAACCCACCATGTTCTGTCTCAACAGCAATCGAACCTCATAAAAAGATACAGAATGGAAGTCGGTTATTTATTTTTGCTTCTCATATATAAGGCCTTTAAGTCTTTCACAAATCTATTTTTCTTAATATACAGCTCCTTCGTCTTCCGTGGTTTTAATTCAGACAAGGCATAAGAGCTCAAGAGAGGAAAGTAAATAGAGGAATCGCCGTAGACTACTACATTTCCTTTATGTGATGTCTTAATTTTTCCCCAACTTTTGCCTTCTTGCAGTGTGGCTCCAGACAACCCCCCTGTATCAGGTCGCGCGTCTGTAAGTTGGATGAGATAATCGTGCCCTCCTTCTTTTACTTTTAATATTTGATACAAGGCTGGTCCAGTCTGCTGGAAAAAGTTCTTTGGAACTCCTCCGCCTAATTCAAGTCCGCCTGATCGTCTGGATTTCCAAAGTATAGCAGCAGATTCAGCAATATCTAAAATTACGTTCGGGAATATACCTCTTCCCTCAAGCAAGAGAGGAAGGTAATTTAGACCAATTGAGGAATCACTAATAGACGGAACATAGATTGGTACCTTTTTTTCATAAGCAGCCACCACAAACGATTTTTCGGGGTGTTTTGAATTTTCACTCGCCGCTTTACCCAATGCATACATTATATCGGCAGTCGACATAAATTGGGGCATTTCTCTTTGATTTCTGTTAATTTCATTTTGAATGATAATGTCTTGGGCCTGCAATGTACCCATTTCTTTTATATAGACATCATATATCCTGACAATCTCCTTGGAATAGAGGATGTCATCATCAACGTTAAAATGGCCTTGGCGAACAGGAAGGTTGTATGCAAAATGCAAGTCATGATATACATTAGCGCCCGTTGAAACGATCCAGTCGAAGAATCCATTTTCAATCATTATGGCAATTGCTTTACCCATTCCAATAGGGGTCATAGCTCCTGCGAGGGTAAGACAGACAGTCGAGTTCATTTGAATCATCTCTTTCATTACCTCTGCGGCTTCTGCAAGTCTTCTGGCATTGTAGCCGGTAGCGCCATAAAAATTCATTAATTGCGAAATAGTCATTCCAGAAAAAACAAGAGGAGGATCAATTTTCTTTCCCGTAAACGAGTGGACCCGATTCACATCTTGATAATACTACCGTCCCTACTTTTAAAAAATTCTATTTCATAATTTTCTACAGGTACTAGTTTTTGAATTGTTAGCACGCAGAAATAATTCAGGAGCAGACTAGTTCTCTTGCACATTTTTTAATTTGACTCCTCTCCTGTGTGCCCGTCTGAGTCGGTGTCATCTGATAGACTCTATGAAAACATCTTACCTGACTGCTTCATACCTTATAACAAATGGTTGAGGACGAAGAAAAAGCAATAAGAATCCCATAAGATTTTTATTGAATTCTTAAGTTAGCTACACTAATGGGTTTCCTTAGATAATGGCCGAAAAAAAAAATGGAGAAGAGCCAAGAAAGGAACCTGCACAAGATTATTATGCAGGGTATTATTGGGGCAATAATCCGTACACCTCTGATGAGCTTCCTGGGCGGAAAAGCGACGAAGAGCTAAAAAATGATATTATAAAAAGATTGGGAAATAATGATAAAATCAATTTGAATAATATTGAAGTTTCGGTCGTTAATGCTACCGCTACACTTCGAGGGACAATAAAAACTTATGAAGAAAGACGGTTAGTGGGTGAGTTAATTTGGAAAATACCGGGGGTTGTCAAGGTACTTAATGAACTAAATGTATCAGAGCCAGAGACCGCAGGGCCACGTAAATCCGATTAGCCTTAAGCTAGAATAATAGGCGCATGAGTTAGGATAACCTCAATCTAAAGCATGCATTAGGTGTAGAAAATATAGACATCTCAGTGACTGATCCCTTAGTTAAAATTTTTTCGAAAGAACAAGTAAGGCTCGCTGATGAAAAATGAATGGTTTCCTGATCATGCTGTGTGGTACTACATTGAATAAATGAAACGCTGAAACATGGTAACCTTCTAATGGATCTTGATAGGCAAAAGCGATTTTCTCCATGATCCAATTCTTCCAATGATCTTCTATAGCTGCGTACTTTGTTACTAGTAATCATCAAAATAGGATGTTGAAGGCGTCTGCCTTGCATGATAGGACTGACTCATAACTGCATAATTCTGCAGCTTGCTATAATAAAGGAAAGATCTTAAGTAAGCGTCTAGCAACTTAGCAAAATGATAGCAAGTGATGAGATCTATCAAGAAGATTGCGTAAGATTTATGGATAAACTTTGCTCGCAAGGTATGAGAGTTGATGTTGTAATTACCTCACCGCCGTATAATATAAATAAAGATTATAGATCTTATTTTGATAATAGGGAAAGAAATGAATATTTAAGTTGGCTATTTCGTGTTGCTAAAAGAAGCTTTTTGATCCTAAAGCATGAAGGTTCATTTTTTCTTAATCTGGGAGGATCATCATTGGATCCCTTACTCCCCTTTGAAGCAGCAAAATCATTCATAAAGGCAGGTTATATTCTGCAGAATACAATTCATTGGATAAAATCGATCTCCTTAGAAAAGGAAGACGTAGCCAAAAACAATGCAATACAGGATGATCATTTATCCATTGGTCACTTTAAACCAATTGTTAGTGAGCGATTTCTGACTGATCTTCAAGAATATATTTTTCATTTTACTAAGAAAGGTAACGTGAAACTTGATAAACTAGCAGCAGGCGTGCCTTACCAAGACAAGACAAACATAGGAAGGTGGAAATCTGCGAAACAGGATAGGAGAGACAGAGGAAACGTGTGGTTTATTCCTTACCCTACTATCCAAGAAGGACGACCTCATCCTGCTGTATTTCCGGAAAAACTCCCCTACCTTTGCACTAGGCTACATGGTATCAAATCTGACATGCTAGTTTATGATCCATTTATGGGAATAGGCAATACTGCACTAGCTTGTATTAATCAGGGGATACAATACATTGGTACAGAGATAGACGCTGATTATATTAGGATAGCTAGAGAAAATATAGCGGAAAGGAAAAAGGCAATAGCCAGAATGCGGAATGAGAGGCTAGAAAATGCCAAAGGACTATTGCAGAGAGATTAATTGTTATTAAGGCAAAAAATTTCGAAATTAGACTTAGGACCCCTCACGATTAATGAATGAAATTATTCAGAGTTAAATTCTATAGAATTCCAGCATATGCGATACAATATGGCTAGTCAAACTTTAGCTGAAAAGAGGAACATAAGTAACTGCTCAGTCGTCTTCAGCAATAATTAATTCGATCCATATTTCTTTTATCTCATTATGATATACTTTTATCTCCTTTATCCAATGTAGTGATATTGATCGCTTGTTCGATGTTTGAAACGAAAATGACGCCGTCGCCGTCATCATCTCCTGTTCGCGCCTGATCCGTAATCGCCTGGATCACAGAATCAAGCAGGTCATCTGGTACCGCTATCTCAAATTTTATTCGAGGAATAAGGTCATATGATATGGGCTTTCCTCTCCATTGTAAATGAAGTTCTCTTTGTCTACTCCATCCTGATACTGGAGAAATAGTCATCCCGCCAACTGTAATTTTTCGCAGGCTTTCCTTTACACTATTCATTCGTTCTGTTCTCACAATTGCTTCTACCATCTTCATATGGAGCCAGCGGTTATATCTATCAGTCTTAAATATAATAGTTTAAGCCATGAAAATATCGATCAGAGACAGAGCAGCAATCAGGAAGGACAGGGCACATTATTCCAGGTATGCTCTTTCTGCATGTTGGGTGAGATCTAACCCGATACTTTCCTCTGCGTCCTTAACCTTGAGGCCAATTGTGGAGTTAATTATCTTCATAATTAGCACAGTACCTGCGAATCCAAGAAGTGCTGAAACTGCTACTCCCAAAGCCTCGATGCCTAGCTGTGACGGATTTCCATAGAATAAGCCATTTGGACCCGCTGGATTGATAATTGTGCTAGCAATAAAGCCTATTGCTAACGTACCTATAATGCCCGTAACCCCGTGTACTGAGCCAACATCAAGTACATCGTCTATTTTGAGGCGTTCCTTCAACAATATAATTGCAAAAAATGAGATAAATCCAATTACTATCCCAAGGATCAATGAATTCTGAACGCTAATGAAGCCTGACGCACCAGTTACACCTGCCAAGCCGGCTATCGCACCATTGATAGCAGCAATACCTGACGGCTTGCCAGATCTTTTCCATGAAAGTAAGATCCACACAAGTGAGGATGTAGCAGATGCAGCATGAGTCACAAGAAGAGTGTTAGCTGCTAGGGATCCGGCCGTCAAGGCACTACCTGCGTTGAATCCAAACCAGCCTATCCACAATAATGCAGCTCCAATTGCAGCCAGGGGTACACTGTGTGGTCTGAATATATCAGGGCCAAAATTCCTTCTTCGACCAAGGATAAGTGCAGCAGCAATCGATGATACACCAGCGCTAGTATGGACAACAATACCCCCGGCAAAATCAACAACACCGATGTTTGCAAGCCATCCTTTGCCCCAGACCCAGTGCGCCAGAGGATAATATACGATAATACTCCATAAAACGATAAAAATAACGAAGGAACTGAACTTTAATCTTTCAGCAAACGCACCTGTAATCAAGAGAGGAGTAATTATTGCAAACATCATCTGATAGGAAGCAAAGCTCACCCCAGGAATAGTTGGGGCATAAACTAGTGGCTTATCAAAAGGAACATTATTAAATAATATCCAATTAAGACCTCCGATAATACCTCCATGCGATGGAGCGAAGACCAATGTGAATCCAATGACTAACCACAGGATCGAGAGAATTGCTAGACCTGAAAAAGTTTGTACAATTACTGAAAGGGAATTCTTGCTTCGAATTAGACCAGCTTCAAAAAAGCCCAAAGCAGGTATCATCAGCATTACTAATCCAGTCGATATTAACATCCATGAAGTGTCACCCGAACTTATCGCCATAGTTATGCAGAACAGTACGCACACTAGATAAAATTTTATCCTAGATTAATTTCCTTTGTTGTACTTTATTGTGTTTGCGTGAGCACCAGAAAGATTATGATACTGTATCGCTATATTATAAAGCCGTCGTCATTATAAAATTTCAGTTCTCCTTAATGACTTTCGACAAGTTGGAATAAACTACTCTACAGTTCTCCTTTGATTTTTCAATTTCCGTACTTCTATTAGAAAAAAGCTCTTCTGGTCTTAAATGCTCATCCTCTATTTCTTGTTTATATTCCTGCGACCAACTTCTAATCATTTTTTCAGTCACTTCAAGGTGAAATTGGATACCGAATAGATTTCCGATTCTGAATGCTTGAGGGTATAGCTTTGATGATGCCATTATCGTCGATGTAACCGGAAGATCATAGGTATCTCCGTGCCACTGAAAAACGCGTAAAGTATCATCTTTTATATCTTTGAATAGATCCCTTTGCCCGTCTGGCGTGACGGTAACATTCGACCAACCTATCTCCTTTTTCGGTCCTTTGTAAACTCTGCCGCCAATGCTCTGGGCTATAAGTTGTGATCCAAGACATATTCCTAAAAGGGGAACCTTATGTACAAATGCGTCCGTTATGAGTTCTTGTTCTTCTTCTAGATAGCCTAATCCATCGTAAACTCCCATAGGTCCTCCAAGAATGATAATCGCAGCAAATTCGTTTGTTCTCTTGGGAATAATGTCCGTCTGAGCATTTATTTCTTCAATAAGATACCCATCTGACTCAAGTAACGGTTTTAGAGTTCCTAAGGTTTCACATCTTATATTTTGAATTGAAAGTATTTTTTTCATCATATACCCACAGATATCGTGCATGGAATACCAGCCGTTATTTATTTGGCTTTGTTTAAAAATGAACTAGCTAAACGGTAGCTCGTCCTTGAGTCCCTCATCCTTAGTGGGAAAAAAATCAATAATTATTAGCGTATACATATTACTGGGCGCAAATCTTTCTGTGCAAGACATGTGCGTTACTTTTGGAATACAAATAATATTTTAGGCTAACAATCTGCAGGTTTGGAATATTACTTTTTATATCATCTCACTTTCTTTCGTGTGCATGAAAGCTAACAAGAAAAGGCTACGAAATAGAGCCCACATACTTCAACTTCACAGTATAAAGGACTATTCAATAGCAGAACAGAATATCAATTCTATCTTGGATAACATGGCAAACTCAGGCGGCTTTGAATCGAGAAACCTGTCTACTGGGGTCGATATCTTAAAAAGAATACAGGGTGAGAAAGACTGTACTAAATTCCTATCTTTCGTTGGGGCTTTAATATCCACAGGTAGCAGAGGAATTATCCGGGACATGTTAAAAAACAAAATGTTTGATTGCGTTATTACTACTTGTGGCGCTCTTGATCATGATATTGCTAGGACTTATGGCAAGTATTACGCAGGTGACTTTAGAATGGATGACAGCATTCTCTTAAAGCAAAAAATTCATCGCTTAGGGAACGTTCTCGTCCCGATGAATAACTATGGTCCATTGATAGAAAAGAAGGTGCCATTGTTTAGATATTATGTATAAAAAAGGAAAGACTGCCCTTTCAATCAATGAAATTATAAGTTATATCGGGGCTACCCTTGACGAATCCTCGTTTCTTTTCTGGGCACATAAGAATAAAATTCCTGTTATAGTACCGGGCATAGTTGATGGCGCAGTAGGAAGTCAAATTTGGCTATTTAATCAACTACATAATGATTTCAGAGTTGATATTTTAGGAGATCAAACGATATTGTCTGATCTCGTTCACGAAGCAAAGAAAACTGGTGCGTTTATGATTGGAGGTGGAATTTCAAAACATCATACGCTATGGTGGAATCAATATAGAGGCGGGTTAGATTATGCAGTATACATTACAACTGGTTCGGAATGGGATGGCAGTTTAAGTGGTGCTCTTGTTACAGAAGCAATATCATGGGGTAAAGTCAAGACTAGGGCTCGGCAAACAACGATTCATGGCGAGGCGACCACGATATTGCCCTTTATTTATGGAGCCCTCTTGTAGCGAAGGACATTACTCAGGAGTACGTGCACCAGATATCATCTTAGGAATTTTTTGTTGGTATGTGACATGATAAAATCCTAGGTAGTTATTATCCATAAAAAGAAAAATGTGAAAGGCTGGAGTAATCCATAAGTACTCATACAAGTGTTCCGTTATTATGGAATTTTTTGATACAAGCATAGTGGAGCAAATCGAGATGAAGATGATACGCCCATCTCAATTCGCTGTGAGGGATAAGTTTCAAAAGATGACCAATGAGGATGAGACACTACATATTAGCATAAGAGAACACGGTTTACTGCAACCAATATTAATAAGACCAATCTCTCACGGTTTTGAGATTGTAGCTGGTCACAGGCGGTTCCATGCTTGCCGGTCTCTCAGATGGCGCTTTATCCCATGTAAGATCCGTGAAATGACTGATAAACAGGCCTACGAAATACAACTGACCGAAAATATGCAACGCAAGGCGATGGATCCGGTTGAGGAAGCTGAAGCATTCAGAAGATATGTAATGGACTTTGGATGGGGTGGTGTAAGCGAATTGGCCCAGAAGATAGGCAAGAGTGAAGAATATGTATCACATCGAATTCAACTACTAAAGCTGCCTGACGATATCAAAAATCAAGTAATAACAAGTAGGCTAAATGTGAGCCAGGCAATGGAACTAACTACCTTATCTCAAGAAAGACAATCTGAAATAATAGAGCAAGTCATAAACGGCAATCTTACTGTCAAACAAATTAGAGAGGTAAAATCAATTCTTAGGGAAGATGGTACGTTTGATCATGCATCAAAACCTTGTAGGAATATAACAAAATCTATTCGTCTCATAAGAATTTCAAAGAAAACATCATTGGCTCTACGGATCACTCTCGCTCGACTAGATAACATTATAAATGAAGTGCATGAGAGCATCGAACCTGACCAGAGAGCGGAGATAATCAATTTTCTGATGGCTCAAAGGTTAAAGATCCATGCCATGATTGATGATACAATACGTTTCAAGAATGCAAGTCTAAAAAACCCGAAAAATTAGCTAACTAAGACAGTGACATTATCTACCTAGGAATGGAATCCATTCTTCTAGGAATTTCCTGTATTCTTTGTCAGTATGCGTAAAAGCGTGAAATGAGGGTTCCTTCATTGGAATAAAATCATAGACTTCGTACGATTGAATGATATCCCCGAATAAATTCCTATAAATGTCGCTTTCTTCGTCAGCCATTTCCTCACTTAAAAAGGATTGAATTGAGATCCAGTCATACCCACCTCTTGTGCGGCCAGAATATAGTACAAAAGGCGCGTCTGTTAGGTATTTTCTCAGACCTTCTAATCTACTAGGCAAGTGTTGTGAAACTTTGAATCTTACTAAAGCGAGTCTTATTATGCGGCGCGTAATCTTCTTTGTATCTACAGAAATAGTATATCCTGTAATTATGTGCTCTCCCTCTAATCTGGTGATCCTCGATTCAATTTCTTCTTCTGACATATTATAACCATGTTCTTTAAGAAAATCCCAGATCTCTATAGTATCTTGTTTCGAATTTTTGCTTAATGTCGAAAGTATTAGCTCATCTGCTTTATCCATCTGTGATTCTATTTGTTATGATAAAATATAGGATTTATCCTCATAGGTCTGGCAAGTGGACTCATTGCAGGGATAATCACCGCAGAAATTCTGTACTGTGAAGTGTCTATATTCTCCACAGGTAAAAATATTCCTTTGCTAGTTGGAAACGTTGTATCAATATCTACGGGAGGGGCAGTAGCGATAGCAGGTAGCCCCTTAAAACCAGCCAAATTTAATTTTAAAGTAATGAAACAGAAGACTTTGGTCGTAAATGATAGAATCCGGTCCTTTATTGAGCAGGATAGTGACGAGAGCTTCTTAAAAAGCGCAGCCAATTTCACCTATAGATATGCTGTTGCTTTAGTGCTGATATTAGTTGTAGTCTGGCCTTTGCCATTATACTTCTCAGGATATGTATTCTCACCAGTTATGTACTATGTCTGGGTTGCTATAGCCGTTGTAGGGCATCTGGCTCAGCTGCTGTGATAATTGCATTACCTATACTAGAAGGATGAGGCGGCATTTCCAAGGCTCTAAAACAAATGGCTATGAGTTCCTTTAGACATGGAAAGATTATTTCAGGAGAACGACAAGATCCGAGCCAACTTCAGCGTCCAGATACCCCGATTAAAGACTCTGTTAACTTGAAAAAAATTCTGGTAGCAGTAGATGGCTCTGTGCAGTCTCTCCGTGCGATGACTTATGCAAGTCAAGCTTTCAATGAACGAGTAACAGCAAAGATCTACATATTGCCCGGATAGCGAGTTGGCTTCTAGAATTCAAGAAGAGGGGAAGACGGACGCTCAAGAGTGTTATTATGACTAAGATGGATGATAACGAGCGAGTTGTAAAATTGGGAGATCGTGCTACAAAGATAGCTGAGGTGGCAGAAAAACTTGAAATTGATATCATAATAATGGGAAGCAAAGGGCTAGGTAACACAAAAGGAGATCTAGGTCAGGTATGCAGGAAAGTGTTGAAGTTGACTTCAAAACCAGTAGTTGTGTTAAAGTGAAAAAGGTTATGATGCGCGGTAAAATAATATCATTAACACGCGCTGATGTGTATACTACGTGCCTAAATTAGCCGACATCGACCAAAAACTACTTGCGGTATTTGTTAATTACAAAGCTGTCAAGTAGGCCTGGTGACACTTAGTGCCTATATTTTAAATGAGAACAAAATTAGAATCTATTAATAAATAATTCTAATTTACAAATCGTTAAAAAATACTCCTACAGATACAACTTTCATGGCACCGCCAACCTACGCTACTGGAAATCCAGCATTGGACTTTTTCTATACTCTGTTCAACGGGATCGCCGAAGTTCCATTATTTAGTTCTCCAATAACAGGAATCCTGATACTCGCAGGTGTGTTTTTGGCATCAAGAAAAGCAGGTTCGATGATGGTCTTGTCTGGATTGATAGGTGCTGGGATAGCTATTCTTCTTGGCGCAGATTATGGGTTAGTTGCTTTTGGATTATTCGGTTACAACTCTATTCTGACTGGTATGGCCTTTTGGTCTGGTCCGTTTGTAAAGGCGAACAAGGCTACTTTTTGGCTATCAGTATTTGGTGCCGCTGGAACTGCGGTCGCTTGGATGGCATTTGCTCATTTTATGGGTGATACCTTCTATCAAGGAAAAGCTTGGGCGATACCGGGCTTTACATCATCATTCATATTTACGACTTGGGCGATGATGTATGCTTCGAAGCGCTTTGGACATGACATATGGCCAGCAGTTGCCCCACCAGCTAAGGAGGAGATGATTGCAGGAAGCAGCAATCTTGCTCAAACTGAGACTTTCAAATGGACAGCCAAGGAATTCATGATAGCAACACTAAAGGGAGTGTCACAAGTTACATTTGTTGAAAACTGGAAAACAGGCGTTTTCTGGGTAGTTGGCCTCACACTTGCATTTCAAATTCCGCCACTTATTACAGGAGCCACTGCGCAAAATTTGCCATGGTGGACGAATGGATACACGGCCCAGTGGAACCAATTTTCACCTCTGTTTTTGGCTGGAGCTATGGCACTATTGGGGTCTGGTATAGGGGTAACCTTGGCAATACTCAACAAAATACCGACAGCGGAAATAAGACTGGGACTGCATGGCTTTAATCAGGTTCTGGTAATGATAGCTTTAACGAGTTTCCTTCCTTTAACTGTGACAACATTTTTCTACGCAGTATTTGCAACGATAGCATGCTCTGTAATAGTGATGCCAGCTCTACAGAGGTTCTTTGGAATATGGGGTTTACCGGCTCTCACCGGGCCTTTTGTATTTACTGCATGGGTATTCATGTTAGGCGTTTCTGGCTTCCAGAATATTCCGGCAGGTATCGGATGGAGCAGAGGACAGTAATTCCCGGATCGAAGTCTCGGAATTACGTCTTCACCTTCTTTTTTTGAATTACAACCGATATCCTTACATAGAATTATTCCAGAATTTGATGTAGAAGTGTAGATGACACCAACAGAATTCGAGCTTTTTCTAAAATTCTTGCATACTAAGAGATCCGACATCAATGACTCAGAAAAACTTTTAGCTTTTATTGAATGGTGCAAAAAGAGAGAGATGGAAGAAGTAATCGTGAGGTTGAGCTCGGAGACTAAAGGAGGCTGGGGCAATAACCTTTTTCTCGATTTTACTACAACACGCATGATAGTTAGCAAAAAAAACTTCGTTAGAAAATTTGTAGATATGGGGTATATTGCAGGAATGGCGCAGCTTCCTTATATGTTACTTTCAGAAAAAAAGGATCTTTCTAAAATAAAAAAACAATCGATCATCAACCCTGCAGATATTCTTAAGGACAACAGTTCAAATTACAGTATATGGTATTCTGACATCCAAGAATTTGTTATTAGAAAAGGCATAGAGACAAAGGTAACGAACATGCTCGGTACCATGATACAATCAAATTTTCTTACAGTCAAGACAATGGCCAATAAGTATCACTTTAAACTGCCAGTAAATAAGAATGGAAATTTCGAGCAAATCATCTACTGGCTGACCGTTGTACTTCCTGTCAGTGTATCCACAACGGAATGAAGAATATCAGTCGACATCTACTAAATTACGAGTCAAAAGATGCCTTCGTAAATCTTCTAATGGACAACTCAGCATGGGACGCAGGCTACAATTTACTCTTATAAGGATTATTATTTTTAAACTTAAATAATTCGGTCTATAGTATCTTTGGTGAGGTAATTGAGAAATTGATGTTAGCGCCAAGAGAAGTTGAAAAGATGATGATTTGGACTGCAGCTCAAATAGCTGAAGGGCGGAAACAAAAAGGATTGAAACTGAATTATCCTGAAAGTGTCGCCTTCATTGCCAATTATGTTGTGGAAGGGGCTCGCGCTGGAAAACACGTGGCAGACCTTATGAAATCTGCAAGAGAAGTATTGAAGAGAGGAGATGTAATGTCTGGGGTACCAGAGATGATTCATACGGTACAGGTGGAGGCAACATTTCCTGATGGCACCAAGCTAGTTACGGTGCATGACCCAGTTCAATAGGTGGTATCTATGGTAGTAAAAAGAAAAACAACAAAATCTAGCAAAGTTAAAAAAAACAATCTCGGATGGGGGTTGCTAAAATAATGATACCTGGCGAATATATATTAGCACCAAATCCTGTCATTTGCAACGAAAATCGAAAAACTGTAAAGATTACGGTAAAAAACACAGGTGATAGGCCTGTTCAGATCGGATCGCATACTCACTTCTTTGAAGTAAACAAAGCCCTTGATTTTCCAAGAGAAAAAGCCTATGGGCACAGATTAAATATTCCAGCAGGGACTGGCATAAGGTTCGAACCAGGGGATTCAAAAGATGTAGAATTGTGCGAATATGGTGGACATCGGATCGTCTATGGATTCAATGGCCTGACAATGGGCGGCTTAAAGTCATCTGTGGTAAAAAATACAGCCCTTGATAAGGCCAGAAGAGGACTATACAAAGGGGCATAAAAGAAGGAGTGAAATAAAATGGTTTTAAAATTAACAAGAAAACAATATACAGATCTCTTTGGGGCAACAACAGGAGACAAAATTAGGCTAGGAGATTCAGAGCTTCTCATAGAAGTAGAGAAGGATCTGATAACGCCAGGAGATGAGTGTGTCTTTGGTGGAGGCAAAACATTGAGGGACGGATTAGCGCAAGCTCCGGGTGTGACCAACCAAAACGGTGCTCTTGACTTTCTAATAACCAATGCTGTTGTTCTTGATCCAGTTGTTGGGATAGTAAAGGCAGATATTGGCATAAGGGACGGCAAAATCGCCGGAATTGGAAAAAGCGGCAATCCCTATATTATGGATAAGGTGAGTCGCAACTTGGTGTTTTCAGCCTGTACTGAGGCCACCGCAGGAGAGCACACCATATGTACTCCAGGACATTTTGATACTCATATACACATGATATCTCCACAGCAATACGTGGACGCAATTAGCAACGGGATCTGCAATATGATAGGAGGAGGAACAGGTCCGGCCGACGGTACAAACGCAACCACGTGTACACCTGGTGTCTATAATCTTAGCAGAATGATGGAAAGCGTGGAAGATATACCGATGAATTATGGGTTTTTAGGCAAGGGCAATGATTCCCATCCATCCTTAGCAACGCAGATGGAGCAAATAGAAGCAGGCGCATGTGGTCTCAAAGATCACGAGGACTGGGGTACTACTGCAGCGGTTCTAGACGCTTCGTTAAGGGCAGCAGACGCTACCGATACACAGGTTGCTATACATACAGACTCCATTAATGAGTGCGCCTATGTTGAGGATACTATTAATGCAATTGACGGGAGAACCTTCAACAAACCCGACTAGACCATATACAGTAAATACAATAGACGAACACCTAGACATGTTGATGTTCTGCCACCATCTGAATCCTGCTGTGGCTGAAGATGTGGCTTTTGCAGAATCAAGAATCAGAGCTGAAACTATCGCTGCGGAAGATGTTCTACATGATGAAGGGGTATTAAGCATGTATTCATCTGATAGCCAGGCAATGGGAAGAATAGGAGAAGTAGTGATCCGTGCATGGCAAACTGCAGATAAGATGAAGAAGATGAAGGGCAAACATAGCGATGAAGTCGGAGACAATGACAATTTCAGAGCTAGGAGATATATCGCAAAGACAACGATAAATCCCGCCATAACACATGGAGTCGCAGACTACCTTGGTTCCCTTGAAGTAGGTAAGTATGCAGACATAGTCATGTATCCAACAGCATTCTTCCCCGCAAAGCCAAAGATGGTGTTTAAGGGAGGATTCATAACCTGGTCGATTATGGGAGATCCAAATGCGTCTCTTCCAACTCCAGAACCGGTATTCTACAGACCAATGTTTGGAGCGCTAGGAAAGGCAGTAAAAAAGACATGCTTCACATTTACATCTAAAGCTGCATCACGACTGGGAGTGCCGCAGAAACTGGGCCTTGAGAAGGTAATTTTACCAGTAAAGAACTGTAGGGGCATCGGCAAGGAGGATATGATGTGGAACGACAAGACTCCAGATATTGAAATAGATCCAGAGACATATGAGGTAAAGTTGGATGGCAAAATTGCTACAGTTGATCCTGCAAAGGAGCTATCTTCAGCCCAGAGGTACTTCATGGCATAGAAATAGGCCCAAGAGGTATTTTCAAAAATAATAACAACAAAAAGCCTCTTCTTTTTTCTTGGCATTTACAAAAAAATATATCTATCTTTCTTTATTTTCCTGTGAAGAGCAACTGAGTGAAATCTGATGTCAAATCCTAATTACGGAGTATGGCGGCCTATGGCAGAGAACGTGGAGTATAACGCCCTGGAATCCAACTCAAATGCAGTTATGGCAGTCGCAGACACGGTAAGGACAACATTGGGACCCAAGGGGTTAGATAAACTTCTGATAGATCAAGCCATGAATAGACATGTGTCGAACGATGGAGTAACCATATTGCTTTCTGTGAGGGCTATACATCCTGTTGCAAGGATGATAGTAGAAATAGCCGAAAGACAGGAACAATTGGTAGGAGACGGTACTACAACTGCTGTTGTCATGGCAGCTGAAATGATAAAGGAAGGAAAGAAGCTGGTAAAGGAAATGGGAGTACATCCAACTAAGGTTGTAGAAGGCATAGAAAACGGTGTTAACCATGCTTGTCAACTACTTGAAAAAGAAGCAAAGAAAATATCGATTACGGATATTGCACTTGAACAGGTCGTTCGCACGTCTTTATCGTCCAAACTTGATGGAGCAAAACTGTCTTCGCTGGTCATTTCCGCGTTGAGATCTGTAGACAAAAGCGCACTGTATGATGGTTCTTATGATTTTGATAAGGTCATAATGGTTATTCGTAGGACCAATATAGATGATAGGATCGTAAACGGGATAGTTCTGGAGAGAAATAGAATCGATCCTGAGATGCCCCGAGAAGTGAATGATGCAAAGATTATGATTGCCAAGTTAGATTTGAAACCTGTCAAAGAGTCATGGATGAAGGAAAATAGTAAGTACGAAGAAATCCTCAGCATGGAGAATGACAGGCTAGTCAAATCAAAGAACTTAGTTGACGCTATAGTAGCCACTCAAGCAAATACTATTTTAATAGCATCTCCTGAGGTAGACCAAGTAATAGAGGATCTGCTGGTAGCAAGAAAGGTTCTTGCCATACGTATATCTACTGAGGAGATAGAATTTTTGTCTCGATTTACCGGTGCCAAAGCGATTAGGATGATGGAAGATTTGAAAGCGCCTGGTATCTTAGGAAGAGTAGACCGAATCTACGAGGATGAAGATAAAGGGGTAATTTATCTTGAAAACAGTACTGGTAAGAATATGGTTACAATGATAGTTTCTGGTACTACGAAAGAGACATCACTTGAACGCTGGAGAGCTGCCATAGATGGCGTTAACGCTGCAGAGGCTGCCCTAAACAATGGCGTTGTCGCTGGTGGAGGATCAGCAGAATTGCACGTTATAGAAAAAGTAAAAAATCTGAGGCTAAAGGGTCTAGAACAGGTTGGGCTGGAAGTTGTAGCCGCAGCTCTTGAAAGCATTATGAGACAGATACTTACTAACGCAGGTTTTAATGGACTTGAAAAAGTTATGGCTGCAAAAGCATCACCCGATGGGTTTGGGATCGATATCGATTCAGGTAATCCTGTGGATATGTGGAAGATGGGCATCCTTGATCCTCTTCTAGTCAAAACAATGGCTGTAAAGGCTGCTGGAGAAATATCTAAATCTGTTCTAAGGATCGATAGAAACCTTGCTGCTGAGGATTTGAGTCCACAAGCTGTGTCTGAGACAAAGCGGTGATATGAACCTATAATGTTAATCCGCCATTGTGTTGAAGATACCAACGTTAATGAACATTTTCTGGTAGTAGATCCTTTAAAGACAAGACACGTTGTCCTTAAAGGGGGTAGAATCAAATCAATGTCAGGCTTGGTAGATCCTGCATCGCATCTTAACCTAGATTATCCGGACCACAAAATCACTACGTGTGTTGTCACTGAAAAGTTTGAAATTGGCGCTAAGGTAAGATTCGTAAGCAATGGACTTCTTTTTGCAAGGGTGGATAATTCAGCTTTTAGGCATTATGGTTATGTGGACTACACACAAAGGTTATATGACATGATAGAAGCAGTGAAAAAGAACCAGCAACTGTTACGAACGACAACTAAAGAGCAATGAATGTAAATATGGCAATGATTACTATAAATTCGCTGATTGGAAATGTCAGTACGAATGAGGCTTTAAAGGAAAAATATGATCAGATGTCTAGGCAACAGCTCCTAGAGCTGATCAAGATAAGCAGACTTGAGTCCGAACGTACCAGAATGAGAAAAACTTCTGACAGAGGGACTGATATTGCAATAACACTTCCACCAGGTTCAAAACTTAGACATGGCGATGTTGTTATCTTAAATGATGATAAAATGGTGGTCCTTGAGATACACCCAGAAGATGTGGTCATGATCCAAGTGAAAAATAATTTAGATCAGAATCATGCTATAGAGATACCTGTAAGAATTGGTCATACAATAGGAAATCTACACCGGCCAATAAAATTAGAGAGAAACAAGATCTATTTTCCGATCCAAGCAGATACTGAATTAGACATGTTCAAAAAGCTCTTTGCACCGATAAATGACCATCTCGAGATCCAAAAGACCACGATGGTCTTCGAACCCGAAGAGGGTACAGAAATACATGAGCACTGACGCTCCAAGTCTGGAGCAGATAGGTGCACTTCAGCTTTCTGATTCCTTTTTTCCAACCGGTATGTACACTACATCTAGTGGGTTAGAAGCACTATTCTATAGTAAGAAGATCAAGAATGCAAATGAATTACGAGATCTAATAAGAGTTTATCTAGAACATCAGATCGGGCCTGCTGATTGTGCGGCGTTGGGATCATCTTTTGACAGCATAAAAAGACGTGATTTAAATAAACTAATAGAAGTCGACAGAATGATAGTCTCCATGAAACTTATAGAAGAAATAAGGAATGCTTCAACTAGGTCTGGTACTCAGCTTTTGAAATGCCTTAATTCATTCATAAAGGAGGACCCACTTTTGAATAAATATCAAGAAGCAATAAAAAATAAAGAGGCTTCTGGAGTCTATCCTGTATCACTGGCATTAGCAAGCAATCTATTTGAGATTTCAAAGGTTAAGGCTGGTATTATAATGCTTTATGGGTTCACCGTAAGTATGATTGGAGCTTCGTTAAGGCTCGGTATGCTACAGCATTTTGATGGCCAAAGAATCATCCATGAGTTAAAGCCCTACATTCTAGATTCTGTGAAAAAAAATATCGATAGACCATTATCGAGCATGTGGCAGTTCGCACCAGGCATAGACTTGATCCAGATAGCCCACGAGCAGATGAGCTCAAAAATGTTTATTACATGAAAGAGACTTCTTTTTTTTATGAGTTCTCAGAGAATACCTAGATTGGGATTTGGAGGCCCCGTTGGTTCAGGTAAAACAATGCTAATTGAGCAGGTCGTCCCTATATTGTCATCCAGAGGTTATAACGTAGGTATAATCTCAAACGACGTTGTCTCAAAAGAAGATGCTGATAGGATGAGGCGAAATCTTGCAACTGAAAGAGGTTTGATGCGTGAAGATTTGGTAATTGGCCTTGCAACAGGTGGTTGTCCTCACACAGCAGTACGAGAAGATCCATCAATGAATCTTTCCGTTGTGGAAGAAATGGAATCAAAACATCGTTCCTTAGATTTAATTCTAATCGAAAGCGGAGGCGACAATATTACTACGACCTTTAGCCCTGCTTTGGCAGATTATTTCATTTACATCATAGACGTATCTGGGGGTGATAAATACCCTAGAAAAAGGGGCCTCGGTATAGAAAATTGCGATCTCTTGGTTATAAATAAGATTGATATTGCTCCTTACGTTGGTGCGGACCTAGGTGTAATGGAGAAAGATGCTAAGGCTATTAGGGGTAACAAGCCATATGTTTTCGTGAATTGTAAGACAGGTCAGGGAATTAAAGAAGTGACAGAGCATATAATAAGGGACGTTCTTTTTGAATCATCTCCGAAGGCTATCGCAAAAGCATAGGTTACAATTTGAATGAACGGTTTGGATTTTTACATCCCTGATGATATTCCGCCAGAGGTATTGGCGTATGGATCAGAGCTAGCGCAACTTGGTGTTGGAAAAGCAGGTAAAATTGGAGCTCTAGTGTTGAAGTTAGAGCTAGAACCAGATGTGGGTAAGACTGTTGTTAAAGAACAATACTCTAAGGTCCCGCTTTACACACAAAGAGCACTATATCTTGAAGAGTCCCTACCTTCGATGGCATACATGTATATAATATCGCCTTCAGGTGGCATATTGCAGGGAGACAGATACCGAATGGACATAACTCTTACAAATAACGCCCTTGCTCACATCACTACACAAGGAGCTACAAGAATTTACAGAATGGAAAAAAATTTTGCTACCCAAATAGTAAATGTTATTGTTGACGACGGGTGTTACTTTGAGTTTGTTCCTGACCAAATAATACCTTACCGTGAGTCTCGATTTTACCAGACTCTTAACATGAAGGTTCATGAAAATGCAACAATGCTTTATTCTGAAATAATAGTTCCGGGAAGAGTAGCAAGCGGAGAATCATTTCAATATGACATATGTTATATGAAAGCATTTGCAAGAAATCAGGATGATACTCCTAGGTGTATCGATATTGCTATGCTGGAACCCAAAAAACGCAGGCTGAGCTCTATAGGCATCTTGGGTAATTTTCAAGTTGTCGGAAGCGTGTACATACTTACAAAGGAAGCCTACGTAACGGAATTAAGAGATAAGATCAATTTAAGCATTCAAAAATTTACCAATATTTCAGGAGGAGCAACCATTATGCCTTATAGATGTGGTGTTCTTGTAAGAATGCTTGGTCTTG
>Ga0193723_1000278_pt1 | contig 19484 bp, 18 predicted proteins | sample H2m2metaG_FD_143042 | JGI IMG/M metagenome (GOLD analysis project Ga0193723, IMG submission 143042) | Soil microbial communities from a riparian zone of the East river system, Colorado, United States - H2m2 | ecosystem: Environmental > Terrestrial > Soil > Riparian zone | place: USA: East River...
GGTTGATCGAGTTGACGACGGCGATCGAGCCCTCGTCCGAAAGCGAGCGCACCAGCTCGAGCGCCCGGTCGAACGTTCCCCGCACCGCGACGACCCTCGCGCCATGGACCATCGCCTGGGCGAGCTTTCCGAGCGCGACCTGGCCCTCCGGGCTGACGACCGCGCACCGAAGCCCGCAGCGGGCGGCATAGGCCGCGGCGGAGGCCGACGTGTTCCCGGTCGAGGCACAGAGGATCACCTTCGCGCCGGCCGCGAGCGCGCGCGAGACCGCCACGGTCATGCCGCGGTCCTTGAAGGAGCCGGTGGGATTCAACCCCTCGAACTTCAGATAGAGATCGAGCCCGGGCGCGATCCGCTTGGCCAGGGACGGGGCGGGGACAAGCGGGGTGTTCCCTTCGAGCAGGGTGACGACCGCGTGATCGGGAATTGGGGGGAGGAGATCGCGGTACTCGAGGATGACGCCGCGCCACGCGGTCATATGTCGAAGATCCGCACAGCGCGGGGCGCCTTTCGGATCGTGGGGAGCTCGGCGATCCCCTTCACGGCGTCGCGCGCGTCCTTGTCCCTCGCTTCGTGGGTCAGCATCGTGATCGAGGCCTCGCCCCGCACCCCGGGTTCCTGGAACACCTGTGCGACGCTGACGCCGGCCGCGGCGAGGCGGTTCGCGACCTGCGCCAAGACGCCCGGACGATCCTCGACGAGCAGGCGGAGGTAGTACTTCGTGCGCACCTCGTCGAGCGGGAGCCGCTCATCGCCCTCGCGTTCCCGATCCGCGCGCGCCGCGTTGCCCTTCCCCGCGGTCGCCCTGGCCTCCCCGGGACCGCCCGCGCCCATCACCCCGGCGGCCCTCCGCCACGACCACTCGCGCGCGGAGGCGATCACGTCGCCGAGGACCGCCTGCGCGGTCGCCTGGCCACCCGCCCCCTTTCCGTAGAGGAGCATCGAGCCCGCCGCCTCGCCCCGCAGGTAGACGGCGTTGAACTCGTCCCGCACCGTGGCGAGAAGGTAGCGCTTGGGGATGAAGGCCGGATGGACCCGGAGGTCGAGCCCCGCCGGCGTCCGGATCGCGATCCCGAGCAGCTTGGCCATGTAACCGAAGCGGTCCGCCTGCCGGAGGTCCTCCAGCTCCATGCCCACGATTCCCTCGGTGGGGATGGAGCCGTGCTCGAGCGGAACGCGGAACGCGCGCCGGACGAGGATCGTGAGCTTCTGCGCCGTGTCGGCGCCGGAGAGATCGAGGGACGGGTCGGCCTCGGCGAAACCGAGCTTCCGTGCCGCCTCGAGCGCCTCGGCGAAGTCCCGCCCCTCCCGCTCCATTGTCGAGAGGATGTAGTTGGTGGTTCCGTTCAGGATCCCGACGAGGAGGGTGAATCGCTCGGTGCGAAGGCCGTGGTCGAGCGACTGGAGTATGGGGATCACGCCGCCGACCGAGGCCTCGTAACGGAGGGTCGCCCCCGAGCGCGCCGCCAGCGCCTCCAGAGAGGCCCCGTGAAGGGAGATCAGGTGCTTGTTCGCGGTCACGACCGGGATCCCCCGCGTGAGCGCGCGCTCGACGGGCGGGAGGGAGCGCTCCGCTCCACCCATGAGCTCCACTAGGAGATCGACGTCCTCCGATCCGGCGACGGCCATCGCGTCGGCGCCGACCTCGATGCCGGTCAGGTCCACTTCACGGCTCTTCTTGGGATTCGCGACCGCGATCCGGGTCACGCGGAGCGGAGCGCCGACGGCCGTTTCCACGTCGCGGGCACGCTGAAGCAGTAGGCGAAGGAGCCCGGAGCCGACGACGCCACAGCCGATCATTCCGAGCCGGATGGGGGATGCCATGAGCCGGTCCAACCTAATGGACCGTCGGGAGGGTGTCAAACACGCGGGGCGGAGGAGGCCGGGCGAACCCGGCCTCTACGCCGCGTGGGCCTGCTAGCCGCGCCGGGGCGGCCCCCACTTCTCGCGGAACACCTTGAGCGAGAAGGACGGGTCGATCCGCTTGAGCTCGCGCGCCGCGCGCGCGAGGCGCCGGCGGGCATCCCGGGCGTGCGTCTTCTGCCAATCGACGTAGCCGTCGAGGAGCGCGTTCCAGGTGCTGCGCCGGTGCTCGTCCTCGAACCGCTCCTGGGCCTGCCGCTCGATGTGGAAGACCTCGCCCTCGCTCAACCGCCGGACGAGGTTCAAGTACTCGCCGCTCATCCAGGTCATCACCTTCGTGTAGGCCTCGAAATTCCGCGAGAGCTTGTCCATCACCTCGGTGATTCCGGCCTTGGAGCCGTAGAGCCGCTCCGCGTAAGCCGACGCGAATTGATAGTAGGATTTTCCGCGACCCGTGAGCCGGTTGGCTTCGCCGTCGGAAGCGCGCATGGGGTCGAGCCCGGTCGAGGCCTCGCTGAAAACGCCAAGCGAGACGTAGAGAAAGTCGGCGTTCGCCTTGTAGACGCGGTAGCGGTAGCGCTGGTCCTTGCTGTCCTGCACGCGGGCGAACACATCCGCGTCGCGGGGCGAGACGAGGTCGGCGCGCAGCAGATCCTCGCGTCCGGAGACGACGCCCGAGAGCAGCGCCGCGGTATAGACGTTCACGTCCTCGTCGTACTCGGCGAGGTCGGACGGCATGTCCGAATCGATCCTCGAGAGGAGGAAGTTGTTGATGAAGAAGTAGCCAACGTCCTCTTGATGGACTGCCTCACGCCCCTCGGGGCGCGCCGCAAGCTTCAAGTAGCTAGGACCGTTCATTGAATTGCCCTCCTTCCCCCATCCGCACCAGGCGGAGTCTTACTTGGGGTAGGAGCACTTCTCATGCCATGCAGGATTGCAGAATTGTGCTACCTCAACCGGCACCCTCGCATCCCGATTAAGTTTAATTGACATATATGGTTGCGATGGCTTCCGGCGGATTCCCTCGTGTGGGTGAGGCGGGCCGGACGGCGAGAAATGTAGCGATTTGCCATGGTGAGGAAATTCGCACTGTGACTGGCGGTGCGGGCCGATCGGGAGGCTAAATCGTGGGAACGCCCGGCAGCAGCATATAGAGGAAGCTACGAATCACGATCGTGATGTAGACCGCAAAAACGGTAATGACGGCGCCATAAAGCCATCTCACCCGCCTCCGGAAGCGCCACAGGAGGACGCAGCCCAGGGAGGGGACGAGCGTCTTGTACATCCAGAATCCGTAGGGCGAGTGCTCCAGGAGGACGGCCATGAGGCGGTTCGCCTCGACCATGAGTTTGGCGTGCAGGAGGAAGATCGTCTGGGCGGCGTCGGTGTAGTTGAGCAGGCCGATCCCCCAGAGCATCCAATACATCTGGTGCTCCATCCGGCCCGCGGCCCGGCGGTCGGTGCGGCGCCGCTGCCCGTCCCGGCGCTCCATGATGGTCTTCGGCATCGGAGTTCCCTCCCCAACGTTCCCGCGCGTGCGGGGCGCACGTCGCGCCAACGGCGCTGTGCCCGATCTCCCGCGACTATCGGCAATTTCCAGGCGTACTTTCGCCAGAACTGGCGATCCCCAGCCGGTTTGACAGCCCGGGGCCGGGGTGTGATAGAGTCCGCCGCGATTCACTCTCGGAGAGGGTACACCCGCCCATGGAAGTCCTGATCGGAACGGCCGATATCCAGCGCCGCATCGGCGAGCTGGGAAAGCAGATCGCGCGGGATCATCCCGAAGGGACGCCCCTTTTGGTCGGGGTGCTGAACGGCTGCATCTTCTTCGTGGCCGACCTGATGCGGGCGATCCCGATCCCCCATGAGATCGATTTCGTGAGCGTCACGTCGTACGGCCGGTCGAGCCAGTCCAGTCGCTCCCCCCGCTTGGTGAAGGATTTGGAGCGGCCGATCGAGGGCCGGGACGTGATCCTGATCGAGGACATCGTCGACAGCGGGCACACGCTCGCGTTCCTCCGGGACGCGCTTCTCTCTCGAAAGCCCCGCTCGCTCCGCATCGCGACCCTCCTCGACAAGCGGGAGCGGCGCGAGCGCGAGGTCCCGCTCGACTACGTCGGGTTCGAGGTGCCGGATCGCTTCCTCGTCGGCTACGGGCTCGATTACGCGGAACGCTTCCGGCATCTCCCCTACATCGCCGCGATCTCGAAGGCCGAGCTCGAGTCGGAGCACGCCACCCACTCGTCCGGGGCCGCCTGATGTCGGCGGCCAATCGGCGCGGAATCCTGATCGGCATCGCGGGGGGAACGGGGGCGGGCAAGACCCTCGTCGCGCAATCGATCTCGGAGGATCTCGGCAGCGACAACGTGCTGATCCTCGAGCAGGACTCCTACTATCGCGACCTGCGCAACATCCCGCTCGGCGAGCGGGAGAGCCGCAATTTCGACCACCCGGATGCGTTCGACCGCGACCTGCTCCGCACCCAGCTGGAGACGCTTCTGAGCGGCGGCGAGGTCGATCTGCCCGTCTACGAGATGCGCACCCACACCCGCAATCCCCAGACGGTCCGCGCCAAGGCGCGGCGGATCCTGATCCTCGACGGCATCCTGATCCTGGATGATGCCGCGATACGCCAGCTCATGGACATCAAGCTCTACGTCGACGCCGATCCGGACATCCGCTTCATCCGCCGGCTGAAGCGCGACCTGACCGAGCGCGGCCGCACCCTGGATCAGGTGATCCGCCAGTACGAGTCGAGCGTGAGGCCGATGCACCTCCAGTTCGTCGAGCCCTCGAAGCGTTACGCCGACCTCGTGATCCCCGAAGGCGGCTACAACGTGGTCGCCATCGACCTTTTGAAGACGAAGATTCGGGCTCTGTTGCGCGAATCGGGCTGACCGGGGGCGCGCCGATGGTCTGGGTTCCCCTGCTCCAGTTTCCGGTCGAGTGGGCCGCCCTAGCCCTCCTCGTCGTGGCGTGTCTCTACTGGGAACGCTCCGGCTTCTCCGGGCTGGGAGTCGAAGGTTGCGTCGCGTCGGCGATGCTCGGGATTCTGCTCGGCTACGAGTGGACCGGCGACTACTGGCTCTCCTGCCTCGTCGCGGCGGGCGCGGCGGCGGCATTCGCGATCGTGTGCGGGACATCGGTGCATCTCTTCCGCGCCGATCCGGCGGTGGGCTCCTTCGCGCTCAGCCTCGTGCCCGCGTCCGCCCTCGGCCTCTTCGCGCGCTACGGAGATCTCCGCCTGTTTCACGAGGTCCCGCCGCCCGGGCTCTTCACGGGAACGATCTTCGACGGTACCTACGCGGAGGATTTGATCGCGAACCCGTGGCTCCTCGGCGCGCCGATTCTCCTCGCTCTCGCGGGATGGCTCCTCTGGCACACGCCGTTCGGCATCCGGCTCCGCGCGTTCGGCGAAAATCCGGCCTGGCGCGTTCCCCGCTCCCGCCCGACGGCCTACCGATTCGTCGCGCTGGTGCTGGGCGCCCTCTGGACCGTGCCGGCCGCGGCGCTCCTGCTTCATGCGCACCCCACGGCCCCGCCGATCGCCCTCGGCTACCTGGCGCTCGCGTGCGCGATCGCGAGCCGCTGGACCGTGTGGGGCGGCATCCTCCTGGCCGCGGGACCGGCGCTGATCCGATCCGCGAGACCGTACGGTACCGGGTTCCAGAGCGGCTTCGTGATCCTCGACGTGGCGCCCTTCCTCTTGGCGCTTCTCTACCTCGTGTTCCTCTCGCGGCGGAGCCTCCGGCTCGCCGCCTCCCCTCAGGCCCGCACCGATCCCGACGTGCTGTGAGCGCGGCGCGGATCACGGGCGGCCCGACGGCCGCATCGGATCGGCCCCCCGCGTTCGACCCGCACGAGGCGCTCCGCGTCGTCCGGCGGCGGACGCAGCTCGTGCCGCGCGTCGCGTTGGTGCTGGGAAGCGGGCTTGGCGTGCTGGCGGAAGGGGTGGCCTGGGAGGCGAGCATTCCGACCGCGGAGATCCCCGGACTTCCCCGATCGACGGTCTCGGGGCATTCCGGCCGCCTCCTGCTCGGGCGCTGGTCCGGCCGCCCCGTCGTCGTCGCGCAGGGTCGGTCTCACCTCTATGAGGGCTATTCCGCCGAGGAGGTGACGCGCATCATCCGCCTCTTCGCGGCGGTCGGAGCGAAATCGCTGATCCTGACGAACGCCGCGGGCGGGATCTCGCGGCGGATGACGCCGGGCTCGCTGATGCTCGTGCAGGATCAAGTGAGTCTCCAGTGGCGCGCGCCCACGCGCGTCGGCCCGCCGGATACCGATGTGGACGCGCCCGACGCGCCCGCGAACCCGCGGGGCCTCACCGCGCGGCCGACCTACTCGGAGGAATTTGTGGCCAAGGCGACCCACGCCGCGACGATGGCCGGCGTGCGCGCGGAGCGCGGCACCCTGGGGGTGATGCTGGGCCCGTCCTACGAGACGCCGTCCGAGATCGCGATGCTCGAGCGGATGGGCGCGGATGCGGTCTGCATGTCGACCGCGGCGGAGGCTTCGCTCGCGGCGTCGATCCGTCTTCCCGTCGCGGCGATCTCCTGCATCACGAATTGGGCGGCGGGAAAGGGGACCGCACGGCTAAGCCACGCCGACGTGACCGCGGCGGTGGCGGGCGCGTCCAAGCCGCTCCGCTCGCTCCTCGAGCGGCTCATCCTGGCGCTGGCGTAAGCCTCGCAGGGCGCGATTCGGGCGCCCCGCTCGGAGGGCGCGTCCGGACGATGCGCCACGCGCCCGACGCGGCGATCACGGAGTACGCGGCCGTGTCCCCCTCCGCGACGCTCGCGAACCCGTCCGCCGACAGAAGCGCGACGCCGCCCTCTTGGAGCCCGCGCCGGACGAGCGCGGGATCGCGAAGCGGCTGGGTGATGTCGTGGTCGGAGTAGTAGAGGAATTGGTTCACGGTCCTCCAATAGCCTGCGTCCAGGTTCAAGAGCGTCGCCCCCGGCGGCACCTGCGCGCGGGCGGCGATCGCCATCCGCTGAAGGTCGGGTCTTCTCTCCTTCGAAAGCGGGATCGGGAAGAGCCAGAGGGCGAGCGCGGCCGCCCCGCACAGGGCGAAGCCGCCGACCTCTACCCGACGGCGAAGCGATTCGCCTCGAATCCAGGCGCCGGCCGCGAGCCCCGCGAGGAGAGCGAGACAAGGAAACGCGGTCATCACGTACCAAAGCTTCTTCTCCGCGCCGAGCGACATGATCCCGACGACCGTGAAGAGCCAGAGAAGAAGAAGCAGAGCCGTGTCGCGCCGGCTCCACGGGACCGCGACCGCCGGGGCCGCTGCCGCCGTGGACGCTGACGCCGTGGCCGCGACCGCCGGGGCCGCCGTCTCGCGGATCGCGATCACCAGGCCTGCCACCGCCAGCGGGAGCCAGGGCCAGTAGACCTGCCCGAGCTCGCGGAGGTAGTCGAGATAGGACCACCAGGGACGAACCCCGCCTCCGATGCCCAGGCCACGTTGCCAGAGGAGCCACCGGAAATGCTCCTCGAGGAGGTGACCCCCTGAGCGCAGGAAATTGGCGACGTACCATGGAGCGGCGACCAGGGCGGAGACGCCGAGGCCGCCGAGGAACCAGCCGTCCCGGAGGGTGCGCCCGCGCCCCGTCGCAAGGAGGTGGAGCACCGCCACCGTAAGCGGAAAGAGACCAAGCACGCTCTTGGTCAGGATTCCCAGGCCCGTTGCCAGACCGAGGAGGAGAAAGCTCCTCCGCTCGCCCTGGACGGCGCGCACGTAAGCGTAGATCGCCACGAGGAAGAGAAGGGTCAGGAAGACGTCGAACATGGCGTGGCGCGCGTATTTCAGGAAATACTGCGTCGTGAGGAGCACGATCGCGGCGCTCCACGACTCGAACGGATCGAGCCCGAGGCGGAGCCGGGCGAGCCTGTAGAGGAGCGGGATGCAGAGCGCGCCCGATAGAGCGGACCAGAAGATCGCGGCCCGATCGTTCACGCCGAGCACGAGGAAGGCGACCGACTGGAGCCAGAGAAAGAGGGGCGGGTTGTCGAGTCGGGGGGTTCCCGCGAAGTGGGGCGTCAGCCAGTCCCCGCCCCGGACCATCTCCTTCGCCTTCTCCGCGTAGTAGCAATCGTCGAAGTTGGCGAGATGCCCCTCGCCCAAGCGGGCGAAGAGGATGCTCAGGGCAAGAACGAAGAGGAGGGCCGCGACGAGGCCCGGACGGTCGAGCGGGGGCGGCTTCACCGCTCCGTCGCGCTCACCGCACCGTGACGCGGAGGATTCGGTCTCCCGGCATGATGCGCTCCACGACTTCCATCCCCAAAACTACCTTTCCGAACACCGTGTAGCGTCCCTCGAGGCGCGGCTGCGGCGATAACGTGATGAACCACTGGCTCCCGCCCGTGTCCTTCCCCGCGAGGGCCATCCCGACGGTGCCCACGTCGTACGGAAGGGCGTTGTACTCGCACGGGATCGCGTAGCCGGGGCCGCCCCAGCCGTCGCCGCGGGGGCAGCCGTCCTGCACGACGAAGTTCGGCACCACGCGGTGGAACGCGAGCCCGTCGAAGTAACCCGAGCGCGCGAGGCGCGCGAAATTCTCGACGGTGCGGGGCGCGTGCGCTGCGTCGAGGGCGATCCGGATCGTGCCGCGATCGGTCTCCAAGGTGGCGGAAGTAGCGGGCGAGGCCGGGATCGGCTCGACACGCAAGACCGGCGCCGGTCCCGCGGCCGCCGATGCGGGAGGCAACCCCAGGGCCCCGGCCGCGGCCTCGCGGATGCGGCGCTCGGGGTCGTGAAGCACTCCCCGGAGCGCCTCGAGCGCGGGGGCCGTCTTGAGCGCGACGAGCGCCGAGACCGCGGAGGCGCGGACATCCGCGTCCTCGGGCTTCCCGGATCGTGCGAGAAATACGGTGATCGCCGGCACGGACGCGCTGTCGCCGAGCGCCCCGAGAGCCTCCAGGGCCGAGCAGAGGATCGTGTAGTCGCGGTCGCCTTGGAGGAGGGCGCGGAGCACGGGGATCGATGCCGCCGCGTCGGGCTGGCGCTTCGCGAGCCCCGACGCGGCGCCCGCCGCCTGCGCCGCGTCGGTAGGATCCTTGGCGCGGGCGATGAGCAGCTCGAGAGCCAAGGGGCCCGGCACCGGACCGAGCGCCTCCAAGAGGCCGGAGCGCAGGAAGGGCGGCAGGAGGTCGATCGCCGGCGCGACCTTCGAGACCGCGCGCTCGCCTTCGATCTGGAGAAGCGCCATCGCGGCCCCTTGCACGACGCCGCTCGCGCTGTCCTGGAGCGCCGCGGTGAGCGAAAGCACCGACGACGAATCGAGAATCGCACCGAGGGAGACCGCGGCCTCCCACCGGACGTGCGGGCTCGGGTCCTTGAGGAGCGGCCGAAGCGAGCGCGCGTCGCGCCGGGCCTGGATCGCCCCCAGCGAGTGCGCGGCGTTCACCCGAACGCGCCACGACGGATCGACGAGGAGCGCGACCAGCCGCGGGGCGGCGGAGGAATCCCGGACGTCTCCGAGCGCGCGCGCGGCGGTGTAGCGCACGACCTCCACCTTGTCGGTCGAGAGCTTGCGGAGCGCGGGAGCGCCTTGGCGATCTCCGATCCGGCCGAGCGCGTATGCCACGCGCCAGCGCATCTCGGGACGCGCGTCCTTCGCCGCGGCCGAAAGGGGCTCCACGAGCGAGGAATCCCGCGAGCGCGCGGCGGCCAGCGCCGCGGCCCACCGCTCCGTCGCGTGGGGCGCCCGCATCGATCGCGCGAGCGTGGGGCCGGCCGATCGGGCGCCGAGCATCCCGAGCGCCGTCACGATCGATTCCCGAACGGTGGGATCGACCTCCGGCCTGAGGCGGAGGAGGAGAGCGGGCGTCGCCGTGGAGTCTCCCACGAGGCCGATGGCGAAGGCCGCCTCGCTGCGGACGATCGGCGACTTGTCGTCGAGCGCCTGGGCAAGGGCGGGAGCGCTGCCCGGATTCTGGATGCGCCCCAGGGCGATCGCCGCGGCGGCGCGGACTTTCGGCGATCCGTTCTCGAGCAGGAGGACCGCGAGGCCGGTCGTGTCGCGCGTGCCCTCGCGCTCGGCGATCGCGTTCCGATCCTCGAGGAGCGCCGCGGAAGCCGCTCCCGGTTTCGCCGATTGGCTCCGTGCGGCGGCCGGTGCCAGGAGCACCAGGAACGCCAGCGCGAAGATCATGCCGTGGCGCATCGTTCCTCCATCAGTAGCGGCAGCGCCGCATCGAGCACTTGAGAAGGGTCGATCGATTCCAGGGAGCGGTCCGCGGCCCGGACGCTGCGCACGCAGCGCCCGACGGGCGACCACTCGGCCGGGTCGGACCAGCCGTAGAGGCCGACCGTAGGGCAGCCCGTCGCGGCGGCGAGATGAAGGGGCCCGGTGTCGTTCCCGATGTAGAGCGAGGCGCGGGCGAATCGCGCGGCGAGCCGGGCGATCGGCTCGCTCCGAACGACCGGAAGCGTCTTCCCGAGCGCGCGCGCCGCCTCGTGAACGCAGCCTTCGTCCTGCGGGCCTTCGATCCACTGGACCTCGAGGCCCCGCCGCGTCAGCTCCCGCGCCGTCGCGCCGAAGCGCTCGGCGGGCCAGCGGTTCTTCACCTTGCCGGCGCCGGGGTGGAGGTAGACCGCGCCGGCCGGCGTGGTCGCGGCCAGCTCGGCGTCCGGGATGTAGTGCGGCGGCGGGGGCGGCGGACCGGCCCCCGCGGCCGCAGCCAGAATCCCGTTCACCTCCGACTGGTGGAGCGTTGGCTCCGGGTACCGGAGCGCGCGTGTCAAGCCGGCGTGATCGCGCTTCCCGTATCGCGCGGGGTCGAAGCCGATCCGCTCGCGTGCGCGGGACGCGCGCACGAGAAGGCCGCCGCCCTTGGAATACGAAACGGTGGTGAAGTAGACAGCGAGATCGGGGCGCCCTCCCCGGGGGAGCGCGGCCCGAACCAGGCCCAGCACGTCTCCGGGCTCGACGACGCGCACCTCATCGACCCACGATTGGCCCAGCACGGCGGCCGCGTTCTGTCTGCCGACGACGAGGGTGATGTGGGCGCGCGGGAAGCGCTCACGGATCGATCGGATCGCGGGCACGTTCAGAAGGAGGTCACCGAGCTGATTCTGGGGGCGGAAGAGGTGGATTCGGCGCGGTTCGGATTCGTGGAACGATCCGGGCGCCGCGGTCATGCTCCCGAGCCGGAGGCGGACTGGTCGCGCTTCAACCGGATCTTCTCGATCTCGAGGACCTTGACCAGGCGGTCGTGGCAGGAGGGCGGCATCTGCGGCTCCTCCCAGTGTCGGTAGAGCTTGATCGTCATCGTGAGCGTGTCGAATTCGGCCCGGCAATCGCTGCACATGCCGATGTGCTTGTGCATCTCGACGGCGACCTCCTGCTTCAGGTCCTCATCGAGATACGACGAGAGGAAATCGAGCACCTCCTTGCAGCTCATCATGACTTGGCCCCCATGGCGCTTCGGGAATTCGGCTCGCTGAAGTGGGAGGCGAGCCGGTTTCGGACCTTCAGGCGCGCCCGGTGGAGCCGGGACTTCACGGCGGCCACCGATAGGTCGAGGATGTCGGCGACCTCGGAGTTGGAGAGCTCCTCCACGTCGCGGAGGACGAACACTTGCCGGAACTCGGGGGGCAGCGCCTCGATGGCCTCGTTCATCGCCTGCTGGGTCTCCTTGCTGAGCAGCTGCTCCACGGGGCTCGGCGCCCAGTCTGCGATGTTGATCGGGGCCTCGCGCTCTTCCGCGTCGTCGATCGACACCGTGGGAAGCTGCTTCTTGCGCAATCGCATGAGGGCCGAGTTGGCCGTGATGCGATAGATCCAAGTCGAGAACGTCGAGTTGCCCTGGAACGCCTTGATGCCGCGATACGCGCGAAGAAACGTATCTTGGAGCACGTCCTCCGCGTCATCCGGGTTGCGGAGCATCTTCAGCGCCAAGCTGTATACCTTGGACTCATAGCGGTTGACCAGCTCCCCGAAGGCCCGCTCGTCTCCCTGCTGTGACTTACGGACGAGCTGCTCGTCCGTCTCCGCTGTGGCCACGCGTTCCTCGATCCTACGATGCAGACGGGTGGGTGGTGGGTTCGAAAATCGTATCGAGGCTACGGGGACTCGGCGGGGAGTGTCAAGGGCGGAGGGCCCTTACGCGACGCTGGCTCGAACAGGCTCCTCACGGGTCAGACCGTGGCGGCGCATTTTGCATCGGAGGCTCCCGCGCCCGATATGGAGCAGGCGGGCCGCCTCGACCACGTTTCCGCGGGCGAGATTCAGCGCCTCCTCGATCACGACCTTCTCGACCGCGACGAGAGAGATTCCTTCGGGAGGAATCCGAATCCCGATGTCGGCGGGATCGGCGGGATCATGTGCCCGCTCGCGAAGCTTGGGAATCGCGAGCTCGGCCGGCCCGATCTCGTCCCCGTGGGTCAGCAGCACCGCGCGCTCGATGACGTTCATCAGCTCGCGCACGTTTCCGGGCCAGGGATAGCGCGCGATGTCGCGCTCGGCCTGGGCCGTCAGGCGCACGTTCTTCCCGAGCTTCCGGCCCACGCGCTCCACGAAGAGCGTCGCGAGCAGAGCGGCGTCGCCGTCCCGCTCCCGGAGCGGCGGAATCTCGATCGGCACGACGTTGAGGCGGTAGTAGAGGTCCTCGCGGAACCGTGCCTGCCGCACCTCGTCGATGAGCGAGCGATTCGTCGCGGCCAGGATCCGTACGTCGACCTGGATGTCGCGCGAGCCGCCCACGCGGCGCACGATCTTCGAGTCGAGGAACTTGAGGAGCTTCGCCTGCAGCGTCAACGGGAGTTCGGCCACCTCGTCGAGGAATACCGAGCCGTGCTCGGCAGCCTCGAAGAGACCGACGCGGAGCTGCGTCGCGTCCGTGAAGGCGCCCTTCTCATGGCCGAAGAGCTCGCTCTCCAAGAGCTCGCGCGGAATCGCGGCGCAGTTGATCTCCATGAACGGCCCGCGCGACCGAGGGCTCTCGCCGTGGATGGCCCGCGCGAATAGCTCTTTCCCCACGCCGCTCTCGCCCAGCACCAGAACCGACGTGGCGCCCGAGCGGGCGACGTTCCGCGCCAATTCGATCGATTCGTGAATCTGCGCGCTCTTCCCCACGATCCGGTCGAATCGGAATTCCTCCTGAACGCGCGCCGTCTCGCGCTGCTCGCGGGCGTGCTGACTGGCGCTCCTGCCGGCCGCCTTGAGGAGAGTGTCGATCGGTTCGAAGCGGATCGGCTTCAGGAAAATGTTCCGGATGCCGAGCTGGTTCATCTCGGCGCCCTCGGCCGCTGCAGACCGGTCGAGCCAGAGCGCCAGCTGCATGCGCGGTGAGCGCTGCTTCAGAAGGCGCACGGCCTCCCGCCGCATTCCCTGGTCCGGAGCCGACCCCCCGGCGTCCCCGGACGCGGCCCCATTCGTCGCCGCTCCGTTCGACGATCCTCCGGCGAGCGCGTCGCCGAAATCGAGAATGCCGACCGAGCAGCCCTCGTCCCCCCCGCGCGCGAGCAGCTGGCTGACGTCGTCCGCGACCTGGACGGCGCAGCCGTTGGCCTCGACGTGCTGGACGAGGTCGTCCCGCTCCGGACCGGGCGGCATGATTATGGCCACGTTGAGATTCAAGGCGTTGCGGCTCCCCCTTTTGCCCCCGACGGGGCACAGCATGCCCCTAACGGAAATGGTATCGGCGTTTTGGGGGTCGAAGATTAGGGGGATTTGGGGGTCGGGGGAGGGAGGCCCCGGGGAGCATCCCCGATGGTACAATGCGCGCCCGATGATGAAACCACAGGCGCTCGCGGCCGACGAGGTGGTCGGGCTCCTCCGCGACCTGGTTCGAATCCCCTCGGTGAATCCGATCCTGGCGCCCGGCGAGCCGGGCGGTGAGGCCAAGATCGCGTCCTACATCCGCGGGTGGCTCGCGGCGCGAGGGGTGAAGGCGTCCCTCGAGGAGGCGGCGCCCGGCCGTCCGAACGTCGTCGGCACGATCGGCAAAGGCCCGGGGCCGTCGCTGGTGCTCTGCGGCCACATCGACACCGTCGGGACCGAAGGGATGACCATCGACCCGTTCGACCCGCGACTGGAGAACGGCCGCGTGTACGGGCGCGGAAGCTACGATATGAAGTGCGGGGTCGCGGCGGTGCTCGCGGCGGGCGCGGCGCTGAAGCAGACGGGCGTCGCGGGGACGGTGACCCTGGCGCTCGTGGCCGACGAGGAGTACACGAGCGCGGGCGCGGAGCAGTTCGCGGCGCGCCACCGGGCGGACGGCTGCATCCTGGCCGAGCCGACGGAGGGCTCCCTGGTGATCGCGCACAAGGGATTCGTCTGGGCCACGCTCAGGACCGCGGGGCACGCGGCGCACGGAAGCAGGTGGGATCTGGGGCGGAGCGCGATCGGGATGATGGGGCGGATCGTGGCCGCGCTCGAGGAGTTCGACGGCAAGGTACTCCGCTCTCGTCGCCACCCGCTCGTTGGTCCCGCGTCGATGCATTGCGCGATGATTCAGGGAGGGGCCGGCCTCACGACCTACGCGCCGGCGTGCGAGCTCAAGATCGAGCGTCGGACTCTTCCCGGCGAGACGCCGGAGGGCGTCTTGGAGGAGCTGAGGCGCGTGGTCGCCGACGCCGGCGAGAGCGCCGAGTTGAGCCTCGACTTCGCGCGGCCCTCACTCACGTCCGATCCACAGTCGGCGATCGTCCGCTCGGTTCGAGGCGCCGCGGCATCCGTCGCGGGCTCCCCGCCGGCGGAGGTAGGCGTCGGCTACTGGACCGACGCGGCCATCTTCGCGAGCGCGGGGATCCCGAGCGTGATCTACGGTCCCTCGGGCGCGGGCGCGCACGAGGCTCAAGAATGGGTGGAAGCCGACTCGGTGGTGCGCTGCGCCGAGGTGTTATTCGAGGCGGCGCGGCGGTTCGGTACCGGGGGCTAGCGGTTCGGTATCGAGCGGCTGGGTACCAGGGCTAGCGGATGTGGCAGCTCGCCTGGCCGCGCTTCTCCAAGTATTGCTGGTGATATTCCTCGGCCCGATAGAACGGGCCGGCGGGAACGATCTCCGTCACGATCGGACGGCGAAAGCGCTTCGCCGCTTCGAGGGAAGCCACGGACGCCTTGGCCGCGGCCTCCTGCTCGGGTGAATGAAAGAAGATCGCCGAGCGGTACTGCTCGCCCACGTCCGGACCCTGGCGGTTCGGAGTCGTGGGATCGTGGTTCTCCCAAAACACCCGCAGCAGGTCGTCGTAGGAGACCTGGGTCGGATCGTAGGTCACCTCGACCGCCTCGGTGTGTCCGGTCCGCCCCGAGCATACCTGCTCGTAGGTCGGGGCGGGCGTGCGCCCTCCCGAGTAGCCGACTTGAGTCGAGACAACACCCTTCACGGTACGGAACGCCGCCTCGACGCCCCAGAAGCAGCCGGCGCCGAATGTGGCCTTTTCCAATGTGACCTGACGCACGCTCGCTCCTTCGCTGATTATTTCACCACTTCGAAGTCGGCGTCGACCGCTCCGTCGCCGCCTTCCTTCTTGCTCGATCCGCCGTCGGGCTGGCCGCTCGCGCCGCCCTCGCCCGCCGGACCTCCGGGTCCGCCGCCCGCGGGTCCGCCACCCTTGCCCGCCTCGGCGTAGAGCTTGCTCGACACGTCGTTCCAGATCTTGGAGAGCGCTTCGCTGGCCGTCTTGATCTCCGCCGTGTCGTTCCGCTCGATGGCCTTCTTCAGGGTCTCGAGCGCGCTGTCGACGCGCGCCTTCGACTCGCTGTCCATCTTGTCGCTCAGCTCCTTCAAGTTCTTCTCGGTCTCGTAAGCGAGCGCGTCGCCGCGGTTCTTGACCTCGATCTCCTCGCGCCGCTTCCGATCCTCCTCGGCGTGCGCCTCGGCGTCGGTGACCATCTTCTTGATCTCCGCCTCGTTGAGCCCGCCGCTCGCCTCGATCTTGATCCGCTGCTCCTTGCCGGTAGCCTTGTCGCGCGCCGCGACGTGGAGGATGCCGTTCGCGTCGATGTCGAACGTCACCTCGATCTGCGGTACGCCGCGCGGCGCCGGCGGGATGCCGTCGAGCGTGAAGCGCCCGATCGTCTTGTTGTCGGCCGCCATCTGGCGCTCGCCCTGGAGCACGTGGATCTCCACCTGCGGCTGGCTGTCGGCCGCGGTCGAGAAGACCTCGCTCTTCTTGGTCGGGATCGTCGTGTTCCGCTCGATCAATTTCGTCGTCACCCCGCCCAGAGTCTCGATTCCAAGCGAGAGCGGCGTCACGTCGAGCAGCAGGACGTCCTTCACGTCGCCCGCGAGGACTCCGCCCTGGATTCCCGCGCCGATCGCGACGACCTCGTCGGGATTCACGCCCTTGTGAGGCTCCTTCCCGAAGAAGGTCCGCACCAGCTCCTGGACCTTGGGCGTCCGCGTCGCGCCGCCCACCAGAATGACTTCATCGATGTCCGGCGCCTTGAGCCCCGCGTCCTGGATCGCCTGCTTGCACGGGGGGACCGTCCGCTGAATCAGGTCGTCCACGAGCTGCTCGTACTTCGCACGCGTCAGCGCGACGTTCAGGTGTTTCGGCCCGCTCGCGTCCGCCGTGATGAACGGCAGGTTCACGTCGGTCTGCATCACGGTCGAGAGCTCGATCTTCGCCTTCTCGGCGGCTTCCTTGAGCCGCTGGAGCGCCATCGGATCCCGGCGGAGGTCGACGCCTTCCTGCTTCTTGAACTCATCCGCCAGCCAGTCGATGACGCGCTTGTCGAAGTCGTCGCCGCCCAGGTGCGTGTCACCGTTGGTGGATTTGACCTCGAACACGCCGTCCCCAAGCTCGAGGATCGAGATGTCGAAGGTGCCGCCGCCCAAATCATAGACGGCGATCTTCTCGTCCTTCTTCTTGTCGAGCCCGTAGGCCAGCGCGGCCGCGGTGGGCTCGTTGATGATCCGCTTCACCTCGAGACCCGCGATGCGTCCGGCGTCCTTGGTCGCCTGGCGCTGCGTGTCGTTGAAGTACGCCGGCACGGTGATGACCGCCTCGGTGACCTTCTCGCCGAGGTAGTCCTCCGCCGTCTGCTTCATCTTCTGGAGAATCATCGCCGAGATCTCGGGCGGAGTGAACGAGCGCCCGTCGATTTCGATCACGGCCTCGCCGTTCTTCCCCTCTTTGACCTTGTACGGGACGTTCTTGGCCTCTTCCACGACTTCAGCGTAGCGTCGGCCCATGAAGCGCTTGATCGAGTAGATCGTATTGTGGGGATTGGTCACGGCCTGGCGCTTGGCCACTTGGCCCACCAGCCGCTCCCCGGTCTTCGTGAATGCGACGACGGAGGGAGTCGTGCGGGAACCCTCGGCGTTCGGAATGACAACCGGCTCCCCGCCCTCCATCACGGCGACGCAGGAATTGGTCGTACCGAGGTCGATTCCTATGATCTTGCCCATATCTCCTCCGTTTTCTATAGGCGCGGAGGGGCTCGACACCCCTCCACGCCCGATTTTGAGCTACGCCCTTACTTCGCGGTCTTGACCTGGATCTCGCGCGGCTTGGCCTCTTCGGCCTTCGGAATGCTCACCTCGAGCACGCCGTCGCGATAGGTCGCTTCGATCTTGTCGGACTGCACCGCATGCGACAGCTTGAACGCGCGCTCGAACTGGCCGTACACGCGCTCGACGCGGTGGTAGGTGCTGTCCTTCTTCTCCTCTTCCCGGCGCTTCTCGCCGCGGATGACGAGCTGATTGTCCATGAGGGTGATCTTGATGTCTTCCGACTTCAACCCCGGCAGCTCCGCCCGAACCGCGTACTTCTCGGGCTGCTCCTCGATGTCCACGACGGGTTGCCATGCCACGGGGCCTTCGGGACTATAGCCGCGGCCGAATGATTCCTCGAGAAGCCGGCTCATCTCGTCCCGAACCGCAAGGACGTCACGCACTGGACTCCAACGTACGAGTGTCATGATTGTGCCCTCCTTCTGTCTTGATGATTCGCGAATGCAGCCCCATGCTGCTTCGCACGCTCAACCAAGACCAGGGGCACCAACCGTGCCAGCATACGGTATCGCGCCAATCGATTATCAATTCATTACTTAAGCAATTCATTGGTCCGCCGCTGGCCGTACCAAAATGAAACATACGTTTCGAAATAGAACCGCGCGCTGTTCCATTATGAAACCACTATACCCGATATTCTCTCATCTTCCGCCAGAGAGTCGAGCGCGAAATCCCGAGCGCCTTGGCCGCCCTGGTCGTGTTCCCTGCGAGGTGGTTAAGGACGCGGCGGATGTGCTCCGCCTCCAGCTGCGCGAGGGTCATGGACTCGGTGTAGGGGAAGGCGTCCCCTTCTCCGAGCAGCGGCACCTGCTTCTCGCGGAAGGTCGGCGGCAGGTCGAGATGGCTGATCTCCCGGCCCTCCGCCAGCGTCACGGCCCGCTCGATCGCGTTCTCCAGCTCCCGGACGTTGCCGGGATAATCGTAGCGCATCAGGTAGTACTGAGCGCGCTCGCTGAATCGTTCGACCCGCTTCTTGAGCCGCCTCGCGAAGCGCTCGCGGAAGTAGTTCGCGAGGAGCGGAATATCCTCCCGCCGCTCCCGAAGCGGGGGGAGCTCGATCTGGAAGACGCTGAGCCGGTAGTACAGGTCCTCGCGGAGTTTTCCCTCCTCGAGCGAGCGCTTCAGGTCGCGATTCGTCGCGGCGATCACGCGGACGTCGACCCGCGACGCCTCGGAGTCCCCGACACGCCGGACCTCGCCGTTCTGGAGCGCGCGGAGGAGCTTGGCCTGCACCGCGAGCGGCATCTCGGCCACCTCGTCGAGGAAAAGCGTCCCGCCGTCCGCCCGCTTGAGGAGCCCCACCTTGTCGGAGACCGCTCCGGTGAACGCTCCCCTCACGTGGCCGAAGAGCTCGCTCTCGAAGAGCGACTCCGGAACGGCCGCGGCGTTCACGATCACGTACGGCCGGTGCGCGCGGCGGCTCTGGAGGTGAATGGCGGTCGCCACCATCTCCTTCCAAGCGGAAGACGCGCTGCATGCGCGGGCTCACGCCGATCATGTTCTGGGTGATCGCGGCGCGACGGGGCGCCTCCGCGGCCGGGTGCGCTTCCCAGAGCCCCCGCGTGGCGGGATCGAGCGACGCGAGCTGGGAGGCCTCACCGACATCCGTGCGTTGCCTCGGATCCGCGACACGGGTCGGTCGCACGCGCGGCGCGCCTCGGCGGGGTTTCACGATGGTCTCTCCGGCCCGCGCACCCGATGAGTCGACACGGCCTTCTCCTTCTCCTCGGACTTCTGCTCCTCGCCGCGATCGCCGCGATCCCGGCGCTCGGCGATTTGCGGGTCCGGACTGGGGCTCTGCTGGCTCTCTGGGCGGTCGCGCACGGAGCTTACCTCGTCGCCGCGAGGGTGGCGACGCTCCCGGCGGGTCCGCCGTCCGCCATCGCCCTCCCGGCCGGAGCCTCGCCGCGGCCCGCCCCGCTCTGGATCGTCGTAGGGGTCGCGATCCTCGCACGGCTCGTCCTGATTCCAACGGAGCCGACGCTCTCCGAGGACCTCTACCGCTACCTGTGGGATGGACGCCTGGTCGCGCAAGGCGTCAACCCGTACCTCCACGCACCCGACGACCCATCGCTCGCGCCGTTCCACGATCAGCTTCTGGACCGGATCAACCATCGGGACGTGCCGACGATCTATCCGCCCGCGGCGGAGCT
>Ga0193723_1000280_pt1 | contig 19461 bp, 13 predicted proteins | sample H2m2metaG_FD_143042 | JGI IMG/M metagenome (GOLD analysis project Ga0193723, IMG submission 143042) | Soil microbial communities from a riparian zone of the East river system, Colorado, United States - H2m2 | ecosystem: Environmental > Terrestrial > Soil > Riparian zone | place: USA: East River...
CGTTTGCGCAGGGACCAGAGTGGATTGCACATTTTTTCGAGGAGCCGACCGCGGTTGTCGCCAAGCGCGTGCCGACTCTTCCGCTGCCGCAGCCTGCGATCAACATCTTGTCGGATTCGACGACAAGCGACGCGCGGCAACTCTCGCTGCGTGTGCAAGGGTCAGCCGGAACGACTGCGCTCGGGATGCGGGTGACTGATGCCCCAGTGATCAGTGCAGCAATCGACGGCCGTGCGATCGACACAACGCGTTACAGGCTGCACACGCGGGAGTGGACTCTGTGGTACTGGGCACCATCAGACTCTGGCGCGCTGCTGAGCCTCATCGTGCCTGCAGGATCAACGCCAAAACTCGAAGTCTTGGCATACTCTCTTGGGATCCCCACGCTGGCGGGCGTCACTATTCTACCACGCCCCGCTAACGTCGTTCCCGTCCAATCTGGCGATGTAACGATTGTGTGCCGGCGCGTTTCATTTCCGCCGAGTAAATGAAAAACAAGCCAAGGCGCTCGACAATATTTCGGCGGAAAAGGCCCCATTAACGAAGCTTCAATTCGCGGTGACTAATCGTCGCTCCGGCCGATATGGAAATACTTCCGGAATCTCGCCTTCTCGAAGCTTTCGTTGCACGCTGCGCCAGAAATCCGGATGAAATAAATCCGCGTGCTGTTCGAGCAACGCGGCACCTGCCGGTCCGGGCAGGCTGAGAAAATTCGGAAATTCTTCGGGGAACACGTCATTTTCGCGCACGGAGTACCACGGCTCGGCCGATATTTCTTCCTCGTACGTGGTGGCCTGCGGCAGATGGCGAAAATTGCAATCGGTTAGAAAACAAAGCTCGTCGTAATCGTAGAAAACGACCCGGCCTCGTCGTGTGACGCCGAAGTTTTTGGTCAACAGATCGCCGGGAAAAATGTTCGACACGGCCAGATCCTTGATGGCCTGGCCGTAATCACGAGCGGCGGCTGCATTCTGAGTCGCATCGGCTTCGGCGAAGAAAATGTTAAGCGGACGAATCCGACGCTCGACGTAAGCATGAGCGATGACGACATCGTCGCCTTCCAGACGCACTGTCTTTCCGGCCGCGCGGAGCAAATCTTCCAGGAGGGCCGGCTCGAATCGGTTTCGTGGGATGCGGAGGTGCTCGAACTCGTGCGCTTCCACCAAACGTCCGGCACGATCGTGCTCGAAGACCAGCTTGTAACGGCGCATCACCTCGTTTGGAGTGGTATCCTTGGGAAGATCGAATCGATCCTTGATCACCTTAAAAACAACGTCGTAGCTGGGTAAAGTGAAGACGAGCATGACCATTCCAGGCGTGCCTTCGGCCGTTTTGAAACGGTCGGCCGAGGCGTTGAGCTGCGCGACGAAATCGCGATAGAACTCTGTTTTGGCATGTCGGTTGAAACCGATTTCGTTGTAGAGATCGGCTAAACGTTTGCGCGGCATCAGCTGCCGCAAGGAATGCACCAGAGCGTGTGGACAATCGGCGTTTACTCGGAAATACGCGCGCGTGTATGAGAAAAGAATCGACAGATCCGCTTCACCGAAGAGCACGGCATCGAGCGTGATGCCACGTTCACCTTCATGGCGCACACAAAAGGCCAGAGGCAACGCGACACCACCGCCGCCATCGCGAATTGCGCGACCGACAAGGTAGGCGCCGCCGCCCCGATTAAAAGCGCGGTTAATCATTTCGAGGCGCAGCTTGGAAACTCTCTGAAGAGTAGCGGGAAATTTTGCCTCGACTCGCTCCGCCGCCAGCCGCACCGAGACACCCAGCTCGTTCCAGCATTCGGCTGCGAATCCGCCCGCTTCGAAGTCGGTTAGCGCCGCTGAGATCAATTCCGGAATGGCTGCTCCGGAATAAATTCGAAGAACGTCGAGAGGCGCGCTCGTCGGCGGCGCGTCGAAATCGGAATCGACAAATTCGATCGCCTGATCCACACCTTCAGTTGCAAAAACGCGCCGGGTGAGTGAGTTGAAAAAACTTTCACCAATCTCCCAGGCTCGAGATTGCGCGACGAAAGAGGAATAAACGGCTTTGATCGCGGTCCAGACGTTGCGTTCGCGCAAGCGCGGGCCCATCAGATCCGTTATCTGTGTCGTTAGGTTCGCCAGCACGTGGCCATAAAGATGAAGCCTCTCGGCCGAATCCGCGTGGCTTCCCTTCAGATCACTAGCCAGAAAACGCTCTCGCGCTCGGCGAGTAATTTCATCAAAACGCCCTTGGTAATTGGCGAAGGCGTGCTGTGCGGTCTCTGCGCAAAGCGCGGCCAGGCGGCTGTCGGTTAAAGCCGCAGCTTCCGACGAAGCCGTCTCTGCCCGGTTCAATGAAACTGTTCTTGTTCGGTTGAACCGCGCAACGCCGTTGTGGAGGACAGGCCAGCGGCGATAACCTGAGCGACATCGTCGAAGTAGCCGGTGCCCACTTCGTGCTGATGCTTGGTCGCACTGTAGCCATGCTTTTCGGCCGCGAACTCCGCCTCTTGCAGTTCCGCATAGGCCTCCATTCCTCGATCGCGATAGCCTCGCGCGAGTTGAAACATGCTGTAATTGAGCGCGTGGAAACCGGCCAGGGTAACGAATTGGAATTTGTAGCCCATCGCCCCCAGTTCACGTTGAAACTTTGCGATACTTCCGCTATCGAGATGCAAGATTATCACTCCTTGTATTGGAGCAAGAAAGAATCAAGATCTATAACATGCCCACATTTCCGGAAGAACGTGAAGATTGAGGAGGGTCAAGAGTATTCGACGAATGCAGCGGTTTAGTTCAACGCGCGTTTATCCGCAATGGGCCCAGATCCCTCGGCAGCATAAGTTTTGGGGTACGAAAGGCAGATGACTCGAAGACTCGATTACCACGAAAGCATCCTTAAAGCGTACCCGGAGGTCTACAGCCCGGCGGCGCTTGAGGCGTTGGAGGTTCTGGCGCCGCTCAATCGCGACCAGCACGAGCTGATGGCAAGGCGCATCGCGCGGCGGCTGACGCGGGAGCGCGACCGGCAGCGCATTGCCTTCCTCGATCCCCAGGCGCTGATTCCGCGCACGGGCATCCGCGTTCAGGACGCCCGCGACGGAAACTTCGACGGGAGCGAGATCCCGGCCGATCTGATGCGCCAGTGGATCCAAGGCACTGGGCCGGCCACTCGGCCACGGGCGAGCACCGAGACCGGCTTGCGCAACATCGCCTACGCTCTGCTCTCGGGCGCTGACGGCTGGATGTTCGATGGCGAGGACGCCCTCGGGCAGGTCGATACCATGTCGCTCGACAACCAGCGCAACCTCCAGCTCGCGATCGCCAAAGACCCACGCTTCCTGCGCGTCGCCGAAAAAGTCAGCGCCGAGATGAACCAGTGGGCGCAAGGCTTTTTCGGGCGACCCATCGTCGCCGACTGGCGCCAACAGCTCGACTTCACCACCAAGATCTTCCGCGTGCGGGGTCTGCACCTCGACGACCGCCACGTGCGCGAGAAGGACGGCACCGGTTTCTCGGCTTCGATCGTCGATCTCGCGCTTTACGTGGTCAACAACCACCAGCGCCTACGCGACTCGGGGGCATCGATCGTCCTCTACCTGCCGAAGATCCAGACCGCCGAGGAGGCAGCGCTGTGGAACGACCTGCTCGCGGCGCTGGAGCAGCATCTCGGGCTACCGATAGGCACGATCAAGGTCTACGTCCTCGTCGAACAGATCGAGGCGTCCTTTCAGTTGATGGAGATCCGCGCCGTCCTCGGCCGCCACTTCGTCGGCTTCAACACTGGGCGGTGGGACTACATCAACAGTGTCGCCGACGCGATGGTGTGGGACGCGAGATTCATCAACCCCAACATCGACGCCATCGGCATGACCTACGGCTACATGCGCAATTATGAGGACCGCGTGCGCCGGGCCGTGAACACTCCCGATCGGAACGGCCGCCGCGCTCTGTGGCAGGGCGGTATGGAGCCCAACATCCCGGTCGGCTCCGCGGCGGGCGTCGCCGCAGGCATGCGCAGGGCCAAGGGAGGCGGCGAGCGCGAGCAACTCGCGGGCGCGAGCGGCAAGTGGGTGGCGCACTGGAAGATGGTGCACATCGTGCGGCCGGTATGGGACGAGGTCGGCGCGGACAACCAGCTCGAACGCAAGTTCCCGCCACTCACCTATACGCAGGAGGACGCCGACGGGCTGGTGCTGCTCGAGCCGGCGCCGCGCACCGTCCGGGGCGCTCGCGACTTACTGAGCGTCGCCCTGCAGTACGGGAACGCCTTCGAGCAGGGTTTCCAAGCCGCGGCGCTCAAGCCGGCGGACTTTTTCGGCAACGACGACGTGCTCTATTTGATGGAGGACATGGCTACCGGCGAGATCCGGGTCAGCATCCTCTGGGAATGGCTGCACAAGGGCGCGCAACTCACCGAGGACGACCCGAAGGCGGACGCCAGGGCCGGCGATAAGTTCGATTTGGCGCTTTTTGACCGCCTACTCGACGAAGAATACGAGAAGCTGCTCGCTGCCCGCGACCGCGACGTCCACGACGATTCGAAGACGACCACGCTGCCTATCGCACGCGAGATCGTCGCCACGTACGTGACCAATCGCACCAAGCTGCCTTGGTACATCGATCTCCTGAACCTGAACCTGAACAATCACGATCTCGCCAATGCCAGATCCCGCATCCGGTCCTACATCGAGGTCTTCGAGCGAGACGGAACGCGGATCACAGAGAATCTCGATTTTGTTGTCTGAACCAAAGAGTTCCCTTATGAGATCATTCGAACGAGAAATCAACGAGACCCAAGAGTGGTTCGACAGCCCCCGATTCGCGGGGATCGTTCGCCCGTATACCGCGCGTCAGGTGGTCGAGCAGCGCGGCACCATCGGCCACGATTACACGATAGCGCGTGAGGCGGCCGCAGCGTTTTACGCTCGCTTGCGCGAACTTTTCGCGGAGCGCAAAAGCATCACCACTTTTGGCCCGTACTCGCCAGGGCAGGCGGTGGCGATGAAGCGGATGGGGATCGAGGCGATCTACCTCGGCGGCTGGGCGACATCCGCCAAGGGCGGAACGAGCGAGGACCCGGGACCCGATCTCGCCAGCTATCCGCTCAGCCAGGTGCCCGACGAAGCAGCGACGCTCGTGCGCGCCCTGCTCTCGGCGGATTGCAACCAGCAGTATCTGCGTTCGCGGATGACTGAGGCGCAGCGCGCCGCGACGAACGCTCGGGATTTTCGGCCGTTCATCATCGCCGACGCCGACACCGGCCACGGCGGCGATCCACACGTGCGCAACCTGATCCGCCGCTTCGTGGAAGCTGGCGTTCCGGGCTACCACATCGAGGACCAACGTCCGGGCACCAAGAAGTGCGGCCATCAGGGCGGCAAAGTGCTTGTGGCGCAGGACGAGCAGAACAAGCGACTGAACGCGGCCCGCTTTCAGCTCGACGTCATGGGCGTTCCCGGCCTCATCGTCGCCCGCACCGACGCCGAAGCCGCCAACCTGATCGAAGGTCGCGGCGACGAACGGGATCAGCCCTTCCTGGTTGGCGCGACCAACCCCAACGTGCCAGCCTACAAGCCGTGCTTTCTGGCGTTGATCCAGCATTTTCACGAGCTGGGAGTCGCTGAACTCACCGGCCATCTCCTGTACGCCATACCGGCCGGAGAGCACACCGTCGCCCGGGAATGGCTGGGGCGCCGGGGCATTCTGGCGCAAGCCGCCGAAGCCGTGGCGTCGTTGCGGGAGGGGAAAGAGACCTCGATCGACGCGATGTTCGACCGGATCACAACCCGCTTCCTCGACGCCTGGGAGGACGACGCCGAACTGAACACCTTCGGGGAGGCGGTTGCCGAAGTGATCGAATTCCGCTCGAGCGAAGGTGAACCGGTCGAGACAAGCGTCGACGACTGGCGGCGCTTCGCCGCGCGCGCCTCGCTCTACGCCGCCCGCGAGAAGGCGCACGAACTCGGCGTCGACGTGGACTGGGACTGCGAGGCGGCCAGAACTCCCGAAGGGTACTATCAGGTGCGCGGCGGTATTCCGTACGCCATCGCCAAGTCGCTCGCGGCGGCGCCCTTCGCCGACCTGCTCTGGATGGAGACCAAGACCGCCAACCTCGATGACGCGCGCAAGTTCGCCGAGGCGATTCACTCGGAGTTTCCAGACAAGATGCTCGCCTACAACCTCTCGCCGTCGTTCAATTGGGACACCACCGGCATGAGCGACGAGGAAATGCGAAGCTTTCCCGAGGAACTCGGCAAGCTGGGCTTCGTCTTCAACTTCATCACCTACGGCGGTCACCAGATCGACGGCCTCGCCGCCGAGGAGTTCACCTTGGCCCTCAAGCAGGACGGCATGCTCGCCCTCGCCCGCCTGCAACGAAAACTCCGCATGGTCGATTCTCCCTACGGCACGCCCCAGACGCTCATCGGCGGACCGCGCGCGGACGCCGCATTGGCCGCTACGTCGGGGCGCACGGCGACGACCATGGCAATGGGCAAGGGCTCGACCCAGCATCAGCACCTGATACAGACCGAGGTCCCCAAGAAGCTCCTTGAAGAGTGGCTGGCGATGTGGACGCGGCACTATAAGCTCCCCGGCAGGCTCCGCGTGCAGATGCGGCCCCAACGCGCCGGCTCGGAGTTACTCGAACTCGGAGTCTACGACGACGGGGAGGAGAAGCTCGCCAACGTCATCTTCTCCCCCATCCACGACCGGCGTGGCCGTAGCATCCTCTCGGTGCGCGACCAGAACACCTTTGCGGAGTCGCTGCGCAAGAAGCGCCTAATGACCCTCGTCCACCTTTTCCTGGTGCACCGCTTCAAGGCCGCCTCGGTGCACTACGTCACCCCCACCGAGGACAACCAATACCAGGTCGCAAAGATGAGGTCTCACGGCATCTTCAGCGAGGTCAACACCGAGGTCGGCCAAATCATCGTCGCCAACGTCAACCGCGAGCGGATCTCCGAGTTTTTGGCGCCGAATCGGGAGGCGTTGGGGAGGCTGATTCGGAAGGAGAGATAGCGGTTTCGGCGCTAGGCGATCCAGCACTTGGAGGAATTCGACAAACTCTGGGACTGGATGACTGATCAGTGGCGAGCTGGGCTTTCAGACGTCGAACAGGAGACTTTTGCGCTTCTTGGAACCGAGATGGAACGCGACCTCCTTAGGATACTGAGAAACTTTGCGCACGATGCACGTTCTTAAAAACTAAAGGACTTTCCGTTTCCGCTACAGCACGTTGTCGAGCGTCTCGGCGTTTCCTTTCAATACGTCAGCAAACTTCGGCAGCGATTAACTGATAGTTCCATTATTGCACAGACTGAACCGGCGATTGCCAACCCACCGTCTAGCTCACCCCATCAATTGCTCGTGGTTGTTCGAGCAACGGCTTGTCGGGAACGGACCGCAACACTTATGGATCGTTGTTGAACTTGAAGAACGCCTCCGCATCGTCTTCCACACATTCTTTCAGCAGCAGCCAATCGGTCTCGAGAATCACTTTCACGTCAAGTGCGCGCGCGCGTTATCCACGTTTCCAGGCCAGCATCATCCCGTCCCGTACGGTCAGGCAGACATTCTCAACGCGAGAGTCGGATTGGACGAGACGATCAAAGGCGACAATGGCGTCAGCATCTGCATCCTTGGGATCTACCACTTTGCCGCTCCACAGAACGTTGTCGGCCACGATCAACCCGCCCGGTTTGAGTAAGGGCAGGCACGCTTCGTAATAGTTTGAGTAGTTAGCCTTATCGGCGTCGATGAATATGAGATCCAGCGGGCCGGTCAGCGTCTTGATTGTGTCCAACGCAGGTCCCATTCGGATGGTAATTTTGTGTCCGTGAGGACTCTCAGCGAAGTAGCGTCGCGCGATCGCCTCGGCTTTCGGATCGATTTCGCACGTGATGAGGCAACCATCATCTGGCAAGGCTTCGGCCATCATGAGCGAACTGTATCCGGTGAACATTCCGAGCTCGAGAACGGTTCGGGCGCCGGTCAGCCGTACCAGCATCTTAAGAAAGCGACCCTCAATGGCATCGACCTGCATCTCCGGCCACTTCATCACTCGATAGGTTTCTTCCCGAAGACGGACATATAAGTCGGTTTCCGGCTCAGTGTGATCACGAGCGAATTGCTCGACTGCAACATCGATGAAGCGCTCCATATCGGTCATCAGGGTTGCGGTGTCGCGGCAAGCTTCCTGTCAAAAAAATCGGCCGTTGCTTTGTAGGACCGCACCCAATCACTCCAGCGCAGCAAGTCGTGAATTTCGTCGGGGATGATTAGCTCCTCGAACGCGACGTTTTGGGCGCGCAGTTTTTCGACCAGATCGGTGGTTTGCTGGAACGGCACGTTGCGATCGTCGTCGCCGTGAACAAAGAGCACGGGGGAGCGCCAGTTAGCGATGCCTGCGACCGGCGATGATTTAAACGCAAGCTCGCGCGCTTCTTTGATGTCGGGCGCGGCCTCAATGTTATCCGCCCACATTGGCAGGAAAATCGCCCAGTCATGCACGCCGTGGAAATCAACACCGGCTTTGAAAATATCGGAGTTGCGCGCCAGGCCCATGGCGGTCAGAAATCCGCCGTAGGATCCGCCCCAGAGACCGATCCGCGGCGGATCAACGTTGTCGAGTGTTTGCAAAAATTTCGCGCCTGCGACAACATCCTGGTACTCAGATGCGCCGCGCCACACCGATTTTGGCGGCTCACGAAAGGCGCGGCCGTACATGATGCCGAGCCGGTAATTCACCGAGAGCACGGTGTAACCTTTGCTCGCCAGGTATTGATTCATCGCATAGGCATTGTGGTAATACTCCATGTAATGAAACCCGAGCAGCATCTGCCGGATCGGTCCCCCGTGCGTGAAGATCAGAGCGGGGCCGCGTCCTTTCTGGTTTTTTGGCGTGAACAGCTGGCCGTGAATTTCCAAGCCATCCGCGCTTTTAAACACTACCTGTTTTGGTGCGACTAACTGCGCTTCCGGAAACTCAGCCGGAAGGACATTCTTCGCGATCAACTCACGTCCGCTGCTCGTTAGGCGATAAGGCATTGCTGGCGATGTCGCGGTTGAGCCGAGGCACAGCACGTTCTTTCCGTCGCTCGTTTCGATCGGGTTCCATTCGATGGTTTCGCCACTCGTTAGGGCCTTTGGCTCGCCGCCGGTCGCGCCGACACGCCAGATGTGCCGGCGATCGATGTCGTTCTGATTCGACGTGTAAAGAATGGTGCGCTTGTCTGCGCTCAGCGCTACCTCCTCGACATCAAAGTTGCCCGGCGTGAGAAGCTGCGGCGCGCCGCCTTCCACCGCGATGGAGTAGAGATGATTGCGGCCGTCTTTCTCGCTTGCGAAGATGATACGGTCTGCGTTCGTGAATTTCAGTGATTCAAACGCAAACAGCGGCAGCGAATCCTCCATCGCATTGCCGCTCTTAAAGAGCTCGCGGCCTTCGCCGCTTTGCGCGTCTGCAATCCAAAGCGCCCACGGTCGCGGGAATTCGGGAATGAGCGGCCGTTTGAATTCGACTCCGGGCTGGCGAACAAACGCGACCTGTTTGCTGTCCGGTGACCAAACTGGATCGGCGTCACGATTCGTCGTTGGCGCGAGATAAGTGATTTTCTTCGTCGCCAACTCGAGCACGGCGATGAACGAGTGGTCTTTGCGGTTCGAGCGAAACGCAATCCGCTTTCCGTCCGGCGACCAGCGCGGTGTGTCGCTTTCGCCTGCTAACTCATCGAGCTGTTCCGCCTTTTTCTTGCCGTCGATTGGCGCGATCCAAAGATGTTTTTTACCCGACCAAACAACATTTTTCCCGTCCGGCGAAACCTGCAGATCTTCGCAACCTTCCTCGTTGCAACCCACGTCGCCGAGCAATCGCGGGTCACCACCGCTCACGTTTACCGCCCACACCTGCTGCTTCGGCATTTTCGTTAGGCTTGTCGGATTCGCCGACGTGCCCTCTTTGTTCGTCTCGCTGCCGCGCGCATACACGACCGTCTTGCCATCTGGCGTCAAGCGCACGCTCGCGATCGCCTGGCCATCATCGCCTTTGTAGTGCGTTACCTGTCGCGGCATGAAACCCGGCCCGTCTGCCACCCAGATATTGCGCTCGCCTTTGTTGTCGAAGACCCAGGCCACACGCGGCGTATGCGCTGCGCTCGTTAGGCCGTACGGAAATGGTGCACTCAGCACCTGCTCGAGCGTGAAGCTTTCACCAAGACAGACGACTGGCAGCAACATGCTGCCGAGACTAACTACAAGAAAGTAGAATGATTTTTTCAACACGGTCGCGCATTATCATCGCCGAACAATCGCGCGTCGAATGGATTCGGGTCGCCGAGGATTTTTTGAGACAGTAGTGTTCGCTAATTGTCAGCCTTCAGGAGTTGAAGCTCGTTACGCTGATCTTTGTCGCCTCTCCCTTTGCCTGAGGGGAGAGGACTAAGGTGAGGGGTATCGGGGCCTTAAAAAGAACCCTCACTCTCCCCCTCTCCCTATAAGGGCGAGGCGACCCATTCGTGCGCAGTCTGTTCTACCTACTGCAGCATGCGAACATATTCCGGAGAAGCTACAGCGCCTGCTGTAGCCGCGTCCCTGCGGGACGCGCGCGCGTCGCTCACAGAGCGACGGCTACAAAAGATCGAGACGTGACAATCGCCAACGCCATCTTTGCAACCGCGGATCGACTTCCTGCTTGGCACTTAATCGTTATGCTGCTGAAATCTCTGTCCCTCACGCAGACGGAGCAATTGTTATGACTAGAAGCCATCGCATAAATATTGTAGCCACGCCCTTGTGGGGCGTCCGCATCATCGGAGTCGCACCTTCTGGACGGCACACAGCGCCGTGGCTACAGCGAGTGCGCATTCACAAGATGACTTGTAGCAAATTCATAAGTGTACTGACCGCAATAGCCGTCACCGGCACCGCGGCGACACTCTTTGCGCAAGAGGGGACCAAGCCAGCAAACGTCGGTCAGGGGACTTTGATGATTAAGGGGAAGAACTATCCGCTAAAGAACGCCGCGGCCTATGCGACCACGGTCGACGGCGAGGAAGGGATTGCGGTGGTCCTGAGCGGTCCAACGATTTCAAGTGAGAAGCTTAACGCGGCGAGGAAATCGGAAAAGGCGGGTGAGATTCCTGATTTTAGGAAGCCTTACGTCAAGCTGGAGTTCACGAAGGCAGGAGAATTCAAGGGCTGGGGCGCCGGCGCCGGTGACATATCGCTGGGCAAGCATACCAGTAATGCGACAGGGGAACTCAAGCTGCAGGACGACCGGGCCATTGGCAAAGCCAACCAGCCGAATGAAACCGAGGGAATGTTTCCCTCGGGCTTGGACGTTCGTTTCGATGTGCCGCTGCTCCGTGCTGGAGAATCGTTGCCGCCATCCAAAAAGCCGGGCCCCGCCGCCAATGTGAAACCGTCGGTGACGGGCGTCTTCAAGGGGAACGGCAAAGACGCAAAGCTCACTAATGTGTCGGCACATTGGCGCGAACCCTTTGGCGATAAGCCCTCCATCGTGCTCGTGTTCACTGAGAACGATCATTCCAAAGATAAGAAGCCGGACTTTAATGCTGGCTTCGGCAAGTTCGGTAGCGCATTGGTCGTCTCGCTTCACGAAGATGGTGACATCTTTGGGTGCGAGGTGGCGCACGGCGCGCTTAAGCACCAGAACTTTAGTTCGATCGGCAAAATCCAAACAAACAACTTCGAGTATGCTGACGGCAAGGTGCAGGGGGAACTGACTACGGATGGCCCCGCCGACGTATTCGGTGAGAGCTGGGAGGTGAACGTCAAGTTTGTCGCGCCGCTTGGAGAAATCCCAAAAGAGTTTCAGTCCGCAGCTGCAAAAGAGCCCGAACAAGACGCAACAGACAAACACGCAACATCCGAGTCAACGACTGAGCCAAGCGAAAAGGCCGCGCCCAAGCCGTCGAAGGATCAACTCAACGCGAAGGATTTGGCGCTAACAAAAGACGCATCCGACTTCGATTATAAAGCGCTCGTTGAGCAACTTTCCTTTAAGAGCAAGACGAATGTGAAAAGCGCTTGTGCCGAATTGGCCGCGAATCTCAAGGCCCAGGGCTGGACCAAGCAAGGTAGCGATCTAATCACGCCGGCCTCTGCAATACTGAAGCGCAAGCGAGGAGACGCCGAGCTCACAATCTTCGTGAAACCGGAGAGCGGCGGTAGCGAGGTGAAGATGATGACCGAAGGGCTTGCTTGGGACGAAAAATAAGGCCGGCCAGTTTTTCTAGTTTCAACACGACCCATCCCTCCATGAAGTGGTCGCTCGTCCCTATCGGAACGCGGCGGCAGCCGAATTGAAACGTCACTGCGTCGGGAAGGTAAGAACCTCGTTCTCGAGGGGAAGCTGGTTGCGGTGCGGACCAGCTCGCGCGGTTCCGATCTGCGCAGGCGCTCCGGCAGCGATGTCATCGAACGGGTTGATGACCGTACCTGTTATCGTGAACGACGAGAAAACGAACGGCAAGCTATCGGAGGCGTAGGGCAGGGGACCGTCCTGGATTCCGAAGTGCAGGTGGGGCGCGTCGGAGTTCCCGCTGTTACCCATGAGGGCGAGCACTTGACCGCGGCGGACCTTGTCGCCGACATGAACCTTCAAGGTGTTCGGCTGGAAATGGCAGTAATACGCGAAGTGGCCGTGACCGATGTCGACGATCACGAAGTTTCCGAGTTGCTGCAGCAGATCGTAGCCCTCGGGAAACTTGGGCGGCGTCTCGTTAGGTCGCCCGTCCTGGAGGTTAACGACCGTCCCGTCGGCGACCGCGAGAACCTTGGCCCCCACATACGCATAGCTCGACAGCTGGTCGCGTGGACCGGCATAGAGTTTGTTCTCGGGGTTCAACTGGGCGAAGTCGATCGCGAAGCGCTCGAAGGCATAGAACTTTCCGTTGATGGGCAGCGTGGCGGTCCGGTGAACGGACGGTGGAGAACAACAGCCGAGTGCGTCGACCCAGCGTGGCCCTTCGAGCGGCGGCCCGATGACTACTGCAGGAGTATTGGTCACGTCGGTGCGCCCGCTCACGATTGTTGACGAATTAAGCGGAGGTGTACCAGTGGCAGGCGCGAACGTGACTTGGAACCGGTGCTTCAACACCTTGGGCAGGGTGGCATCTTTGGCGAATGTCACGTCGAGAAAGATCCGGGTCAGCTGGAATGGTCCCACGGTCCTCGTGCTTCCGGTAGGAAACGCCCGGATCGTCGCTTCGAGGTCAGCGCCTTGGAGCGTCGCCACGATGGTATCTCCAGACTTTGTGTTAACGCCCGCATCGTCCTTGAACGCATCGAGCGCCTCGAGACGATCGAGCATCATGGCCGAAGACGAAACGTTCATAACGAGAAGCTCGTAGACCAGATGGATCTTGTCGTCGGTGCACAGCACCGGTTGGGGTGACGCGAGGGGCCAGGCCACGAGCGAAGTCCACGCGACGGGTGCGTCTGGCTGCTGAGGCTTGGCTATCGCTTGTGCTGAGAAGAAACACGAGAGAATCACGGTCAGGGCGATGCAAGTCGTCGGAGATTTCATTCAAACGATCTTATGAATAGCGCGTCAAAGAAACCAGCTATTTGTAAGTCGTTTTCCGCTCGGGACGTGCAATAATTTTTTCGAAGCGCGGGCCCCGCAAAAAACTGGTTACCGAAAACCGACAAGCAGCTTAACAACTTCGACAACGGATTGAGATCATATGACGGCGACACACTCAGGCATCGATGGGTACGTTGGAAACACGCCATTGATTCGACTGCGACGTGCGTCCGAACTGACCGGTTGTGAGATTCTGGGCAAAGCGGAATTCATGAATCCCGCCGGCTCGGTGAAAGATCGCGCCGCTTACGGAATCATCACTGATGCTGAGAAAGCGGGTCGGCTTAAGCCAGGCGCAACAATCGTTGAGGGAACAGCTGGTAACACCGGGATCGGGCTTGTCGTGATCGGGCGGGCGAGGGGGTATGGCACGGTTATTGTGATTCCAAATAATCAGTCGCCGGAGAAAATGCATTTGCTACGCACGCTCGGCGCGGAAGTAAAAGCAGTTCCGGAAAAACCATACAAGGATCCGGAAAATTACAATCATATCGCGCGCCGCCTTGCAGAGGAACGCGGCTGGTTTTGGGCGAACCAGTTCGATAACACGGCAAATCGCGACGCGCATTATCGCAGCACCGGCCCTGAAATCTGGAAACAAACCGAAGGCAAAATCACTGCGTTTGTTGCAGCGGTCGGCACCGGCGGCACGCTTGCCGGGGTGAGCACGTACCTCAAGGAACAAAATCCGAAGATTAAAATTGTCTGCGCTGATCCGTACGGCGCAGCGATGTGGTCCTGGTTCACCAACGGCAATCTGGAAACGAACGATGGTGATTCGATTGCGGAAGGAATCGGTCAAGGCCGCGTCACGAAGAATGTCGAAGGCACTAAAGTTGATCGAGCTTATCGCATTCCAGATCAGACTGGCCTAACGATTGTTTACCAACTCATGCGTGAAGAAGGTTTGTTCCTCGGCTTATCAAGTGGCATCAACGTTGCCGGCGCCGTGCGCTTTGCCAGGGAATCTGGCCGCGGTCAAACGATCGTTACGATCCTTTGCGACTCGGGTCAGAAATATCAATCAACACTCTTCAATCGAGACTGGCTGGTTTCCAATCATCTCGATCCGGATCTTCCCTTGGACTCGGTTCTGGAGATCTAATCAGGAAAGCAGGAATTCTCTTTCCGGGAGAATGGGTTCCTCATTTGAAAGCCTGGCCGTTGCTTCGCATCCGTTGCAGCCTGATTCAAGAATTTCTCAAGAATCACGTTAGTTTGTTCGGTTGTTTTTGAATTTCCGAGGGCGGGAGTTTCCCGTTATGGACGAGGCGGTGGGGTCGGACGGGGCCTTGGTGTGGGCACACCTCTTGGAGTCGATGTTGGCCTTGGAGTCGCCGTAGGTGTAGCTGTGGCGGTCGGTGTCGCTGTTGCGGTCGGTGTGGCCGTCGCAGTCGGGGTGGCCGTAGCCGTTGCCGTCGCGGTTGGAGTTGGACTTGCAGTTGGTGTTGGCGTCGGGGTGCCTCCTGTGAGCGTGAGTGGGTTCGCGTACAGGTCAAACTGGTGCAACGTGCCATTCGGGTTCGTGCCATCGCAGTTCGCGTTGTCCGCCCACATTGCGTAGAGCTTGCCCATGAACGCGCTCAGACCAACGTAGTCACCAAAGTCGATGCCGTTGGCCGCCGCCGCCGCGTTCGAGAACCCGCCGCTCAAGCGCCTGTTCGGCGCCCAAGTTGCGCCACCGTCGGTGGTGAAGGTACCGAAGTATTCCGCATCGTCGTTAGGGATCATGTTCGTCCCGCCCGGACCGGGCACGCCGTTATCATTGCGACAATCGTGAAAGCCCACTGCCACCGTGCCGGTTGTGGGATCGAGAGCAACATATGGCAAGAACTGGCTGTTCGTGGTCGCGTCGTCGTTCACCCGCACCGGTGCGGTCCACGTCGCGCCGTCATCAGTCGACGTGCGCATCTCAATATCCGTGTCGTTGTTCTCATTGACGGTCTCGTCTGTGTACACCAGGTAGATGCGGTTGTTGAACGACCCACCAGTGGCGTCCCACACGAGCCCGGCCTCAGCGTCGATCGATCGTCCATTCTGCGCCGGGATAAAATCGAAGCCGCCCACATTGGTTGGCGAAACGGTGATGCGCGCGCCGAAACCGCCCGCTCCCAAACCGTCCGCGTCTACGTTGGCGAAGATTGTTGCCGGACCCTGTCCACCAGTTGGGCTCTGATAAGTCACGATTACCTTGCCGCCGTTCGGACCAGGCCCGACGGCGATACCGCCGAAGCTGCCAGTTGCTGACGGGATCGCCTGTTGCGCGTTGAACGGCCCCCAAGTACCGAGACCCGTTACTGGCGCCCCGCGCGCGACCATACTTCCGCTCTGGTTCCAGTCGACCCACACGCTGCCGTTGCCCACGGCGATGGAGGGTTGGTCAATGCTGCCGGTGCCCGCGGTTACAGGTGCACTGAATGTGGCGCCGCCGTCGGTGCTCAAAATCACGTTGATTTGGTTAACGCTGTTGTTGATGTAGACGAAGAAAAGGTTGCCGAATGAGTCCCAGGCCGCCTGTCCGTCGCAGCACGCCACACCCGTGGCGATCGTGCCGCGCGTCCAGGTCGTACCGGCATCTGTTGAGTACGCGCGGAAGATGCTGTTTGAGTTAGTGTTCGAGGTGGCTACGAGGTTGTTGGGGTTGGTCGGGTTGACGTTCACGAAACTCTCAGCCTGGTTGCCGGTGGTGGCGCTGACGTTGACCACCGGCTCGAGGCAGGCCAGCGGTGTGAGCAGCAAATCGGTCGGTTTCGGTGCACGCTCTTTGGGCTTTATGCATTTGCGGGTACCGTCGGGCACATCGATGGCGTTGGTCTCCGTCAGCACCTGCGCGTGCAAGATGGATGTAGCAGGCGTGACGAACGCAAAAACGGCGGCAAGGACAGTCAGGTGGAGGCGTGTGTTCATAGCTGTGTTCTTATTGATGTGGCGAGTAAGAGTGGATTGAAGAGAACTCGCAAGCGACGCGATTGTTGAAGGATTTCCAAAGGAGTGTCGAGTCTTATTTTGAATACGAAGCTCTTTGCGCCAAGCCGGCGTGACGAACCACGAATCAATCAAGAGAGCTCTTGCGGCGCAAACTGTTATTGACAATCAACGCCTACTCCGATGGAGTGAAAAGAATGAAAACCCAACGATTAATTCTAGCACTGTTTGCGTTGACAGTTGCTTTGGCTCCACAATCGTCCAAAACTGCATTCGCGCAGCCGAGGCAAGGCGCCTACAGAGCCAAACTCATTTCGCCAAGAGCGGGACAGGTTTTGGTGCCTGGCCAAGTTGTGAGGGTTGCATGGACGGCGGACTTTCCAGAAGTGGACCTAACAATGTGTGAGATGGAAGTTCTCCTTTCGCTCGATGGCGGCAAGACGATTTACATGCGTCTTATAGAGTCGCGTAATCCGAAGATTCAATATTTCGATTGGACCGTCCCGAATGCGCCTACCAACGCAGCGGTGCTGAACATTCGTTTCGGTTGTCTGAATATCTACCCGGAAACGCCGAGCCTTCAGATTCAATCCGCTTTTGTGATCAGCCCGGCGGTCAATTGATTTTTATTTTCGTCGGTGGGTTACCGGGGAATAAGACTACAGCCGTTCGATTGATCCTCAGAACCTGAGACGGCACTTTATTAGCCTGTCACGCTATGAACCTCCGGCGCAGATGCATCCTATCTTTCATCCTTGCATCACTCGGCGTCATTGCTATTTCGCCCATGATGCCGGCGCAAGTGACTAGTGGAGAACAAAACCCTCAGTTCGCTGACGCCACCGCGCTTCAAAAAAAAGCCATTCAAGCGCAGGCTCGGATTCACGCCAACAAGGACGATCGCGATCAATTGATGATAGCGGTCAAGACGAACGAGGTAGCCATGGCCAAACAAGTCCTCCTTAGAAACGGATTCACCGCGGAAGATTTGGAAAACGCGAAGATTACTCTACGGACTGGCGGAGGAAAGGGAGGCGAGGACGAACTAGAGATCTCTGCCACCTGTTGTGATCCTAAGGAAATCACAATTCAACGATCACTGGAGTACTTCACGAAATAGCTGTTAGAGAAATAGAAACCAATCAACGTTCTTCAATCGCGACTGACTGGCTTCCAATCAATCTTGATCCAAATCTTCCGTTGGAATCGAATTCTCGATCGCTAACCTGAGAAATTTGCGAATCAGGAAATGAGGGACCCGCGTTCCCGGAAAGCTTTGAATCTGGAAGCCAGGAACCCTCACCACCTATTCAAAAGAATTCTGGTTCGTCGCTTTTCCTGCCTTCCTGCTTTCCTAATTAAATTTGAATCAGGAAATCAGGAACCCGTTTTCCCGGAAAAGAAATGCTTCCTGCGTTCCTAATTTGATTTTTTCTGAGCCGAATGTTTCACGTGACGAAAGTGGCGACGGTATTGGCCAGGTGCGATTTTTAGGGTCCGCTGAAAGACGTTGCGCATCGAGTTGACGTTCCCGAAGCCGCATTCGCCTGCGATCATTTCCATGCTGTTGTGACTTTCTTCCAACCGCCGGCGAGCTGCTTCGACGCGCAGGCGCTCCACAAATTTTGCGGGCGTGGTCTTCATCTCTTTTGTGAAGACGCGCGCGAAATTGCGCGGACTCATCGCGACGCGCTGCGCCAGCAGCGGGACGGTGACCGGTTTGTGCAGGTTATCGAGCACCCATGCTTCCAATTCGCGCAACGGTTTTCGATCGGTCAGTTGCAGTGATAACGCGGCGCTGAACTGCGATTGGCCGCCGGGTCGTCGCAAATAGAGTACAAGATTGCGAGCAACCTGCAGAGCGAGGCGCGAACCGTGATCTTCTTCGACCAACGCCAGTGCCAGATCCATTCCGGCTGTTACCCCGGCGGACGTATAAATATTTTCATCACGAACAAATATTGGATCGGCATCGACGCGCGTGCGCGGAGCACGTTTGATCAAGGTCTGACACCAGTTCCAATGAGTCGTGGCGCGACGACCATCGAGTAAGCCGGCGCGGGCCAGGAGCATTGCGCCAGTGCAAACCGAGCCGACTCGCCGGGTTCGTCCAGAGATTTTTTTCAACCAGCGCACCGCTTCCGGATCAATTTTGTTTTGCTCGATCGCGTCGCCGCCGGCCACGAGCAGCGTGTCGATCTTTCCGCGCACTTCGCGAAAGGTCCTGTCTGCGGTGATGCGTAGACCGCAGTTGGCAGTCAGCGAGCGACGGAAAGAAATGGTCACGACTTCGACCGAATAGATTGGAGGCGATCCGGGATTCGCCTGGCTGTGCATTTCCGACGCGCGGGCGAAAACTTGAAGCGGCCCTACCAGGTCAAGAATCTCGACGCCGGGCGCCGCCACGAACACGATCCGCCGTGTCCTCGGTTCGAATGACGGTTTGTGATTCCTAAGTACGCGTTTCGCTTTCAGTTGGAGGAGCCGGATACGGCCGATCGGCGCGCGTTCGCAGTGACAAATTTATCCGGCGCTGCGTCGAAAGTTTTCTTGTCGTCTTCCGAGCAGAAATAATACGTCGCGCCCTTAAACACAGATTTCGGCGCGATTTTTGGATCGACATCCATTCCGCACACCGTGCAAAGCGGGTGCTCGGGAGTTGAGACAGGTGAAGTGGCGTAGGTCTGATTTGAGTCGGGATTCATCCAGCCTTCTCCCTGATATTCCATGTTGTATGCCGTCTTCCGGGCAACCTCGCGACCGTAATAGCGTTCGACCACACGGAGCGCGAGATCGATTCCAGAAGAAAGACCGCCGGCGGTTGCGAGGTTTCCATTCTCCACAAAGCGCGCACCGCGTTTGAGCTGAACGTCCGGAAATTGCATGGCGAAACGCTCAAATGCGCCATGATAGGTAGTCGCGGATTTTCCATTTAGCAGTCCGGTT
>Ga0193723_1000281_pt1 | contig 19454 bp, 18 predicted proteins | sample H2m2metaG_FD_143042 | JGI IMG/M metagenome (GOLD analysis project Ga0193723, IMG submission 143042) | Soil microbial communities from a riparian zone of the East river system, Colorado, United States - H2m2 | ecosystem: Environmental > Terrestrial > Soil > Riparian zone | place: USA: East River...
CGTTCAGGTCCGCGCGGGCCTGATCCATCGAGACCACCGGCTTCAGACGTGCGACGGCCTCCAGATAATTGTCGCTGCGGTCCGTGTAGTTCTCGTCCCGAAGCAGCAGGAGGGTCCACATCTTCGTCTCCCGGGTCGGGAAGTAGAGATCAGGCGGCATCACGCCGATCACCTCGTACGGCGCCCCGTTGAGGTTGACGCCGCGTCCCAGCACGCGCGGGTCGCCGCCGAACTGCGACTGCCACAACCCGTAGCTGAGGACCACGCCGCGGACGTCCGCCGCTCCACCGCTCGTGGAGTCGAACAGCCGCCCCAGCAACGGCGCAACGCCGAGGAGCGGAAGGACGTCGGACGTCACCTGAGCCCCCGAGATCCGCTGCGGCTCCCCGCTCCCCACCAGATTCACGGCGTTGCCGAAATACGCGCCCATGGCCTGGAACGACGAGGTCATGTTTTTGTAATCGCGGTAGTTCGCGGGTGAGAGCTGATTCATGCAGCCCCACCCGCCGCCCGTCCGCGGGCCCCAACACAGCCGCACCAGCGCGTCCGGGTCGGGGAACGACAGCGGCCGGAACAGCACGAAATCGGCGACGGAGAAGGCAGCGGTATTGGCGCCCACGCCGATCGCGATCACCGCGATGGCGCCGAATGCAAACCCCCGCGCACGGCTGAGCGACCGCACGGTGTAGCGCAGATCCTGGCGCAGGATGTCCCAGTGCACGGCTGTCGCGCTGCACACCACGTCGAAGGCTGACTCGAGCAGCGCCCACGACGATTCCCGCCGGCGCCGTGCGAAATCGGCGATCATGTCCGCGCCGTATTCCCGCCTGAACGACGCGGGGTAGAGCAACAGCAGGAGGCGATAGAAGCGCATCAGGCCCGTCCGGGAGACAAGCCTTCGACACGCGCCATGCGCACGAGGTTGGTCATGCGCTGCGTCTCGGCACGGGCGGCGGCGGCGCCAAACGGGGTGATGCGGTAGTAGCGGCGCCGCTCGTCGTCCAGCTCCGGCGCCGGCCGCTCGCTCGTTTCGGTGATGAGTCCTTGCTCCAGCATCCGCTGGATCGAGCGATACAGCGTACCGGCGCTGAGTCGCAGCTCACCGTCGGTACGCTTCTCCACATCCAGCATGATCGCGTAGCCGTGCCGGTCTTCCTGCGCCAGCGCGATGAGAATGTGGAACGTGGCGAGCGGCAGCGGGAGCAGCGCGTCCACTTCGGTTCGAGAGTAGGCCATGGAGCGATTATATCCGGTGTGGCTATAGTGTCAATACGTGCGGACCACGCACGTACATTTGAGACCATGCGCGCGGGCTCTCTGATCCTGATCTGTCTGCCAATGCTCCAGGGCACCTCTCCCCAAGACGATGGCCAGTGGACGATGCCCGCGAAGAACTACGCCGCGACTCGCTATAGCGGCCTCGCGCAGATCACGCCCCGCAATGCGCCGCGGCTTCGGCCGGTCTGGAGTTTCTCCACCGGGACGCTCGGCGGCCACGAAGGCCAACCGCTCGTCGTCGGCGGCACGATGTACGTCGTCACGCCGTTCCCGAATGTGCTCTACGCCTTCGATCTCACGCGCGAAGGCTATCCGCTCAAATGGAAGTACCGCCCCGACGTGAATCCGACCGCCCTCGGGATCGCGTGCTGTGACGCGATCAACCGGGGTGCCGTGTACGCCGATGGCAAGATCATCTACAACCTGCTCGACGGGCACACGGTCGCGATCGATGCGATCACTGGTCGTGAGGTGTGGAAGACGCAGATCGGCGATATGCAACAGGGCGAGACTACGCCGATGGCGCCGTTCGTCGCCGGCAACCGCGTGATCGTGGGACCGTCGGGCGGCGAGTTCGGAATTTGGGGTTGGGTCAAGGGACTCGACGTCGCGACCGGCAAGATCCTGTGGACAGCCCACAACATGGGCCCCGACTCTTCGATGCTCGCACGACCCGGCCGCGGCAAGTACACCGCGGATCCGAACATTGGCGTCTCGACCTGGGAAGGCGACTCGTGGCGGCGTGGCGGCGCGCCGGTGTGGGGCTGGATCTCCTACGATCCGCAGCTCGACGTGATCTACTTCGGCACCGGCAATCCCGGACCCTACAACACGGAGCAGCGGCCCGGCGAGAACAAGTGGACCAACAGCGTTCTCGCGCGCCGCCCGGGCGACGGCTCGCTGGTGTGGGCCTACCAGTTCACGCCGCACGACAGCTGGGACTACGACTCCAACGCCGAGATGATCCTGGTCGACATGATGGTCGGCGGCCGCATGCGGAAAGTGCTCGTGCATTTCGACAAGAACGGCTTCGCGTACACGCTCGACCGCGTGACCGGCGAGCTCCTGGTCGCCGAGCCGTTCGCGAATGTCACGTGGGCGAAGGGAATCAACATGCGGACCGGTTTGCCGATCGTCGACACGACCAAGCTTACGGGCTCCTCGCGCGGCAATGTGAAAGACATCTGCCCGAGTCTCGAGGGTGGCAAGAGTCCTGCGTCTCCCTCCGCGTACTCGCCGCGCACCGGCCTGTTCTATACCGCGATGAACAATCTTTGCATGAATTTCGAAGCCGCGCCGGTGACTCGCATTGCCGGCACGCCGTACATCGGTGCGACGACGCCCTATTACGTGGGACCGGGCGGTAACGGGGGCGAGTTTATCGCGTGGGATGCCGCACGCGGCCGCAAGGTCTGGGGGATCAAGGAGAAGTATCCCGTGTGGAGCGGCAGCGTCGTCACCGCCGGCGATGTCGTGTTTTTCGGCACGTTGGACGGCTGGTTCAAGGCCGCCGATGCCAAGTCGGGGCGCGAGTTGTGGAAGTTCAAAGTCGGCTCCGGTGTCGTCGGCGCGCCGATCTCGTTCCGCGGACCCGACGGGAAGCAGTACATCGCGGTGTACGCCGGCATCGGCGGCGACTGGTTCCTGCTGTCCGGCGACGTGCGGTCCGACGATCCCGCCGACGTCCGGCCGCCCGCCGATTTCGCGCCCGATCTCGCGCGGCACACGAGCCAGGGAGGCATAGTTTGGATCTTCGGCCTGTGAGACCGTGCGTCGTGCGTGGTGCGTCGTGCGTGGTGTTGGCGCTGTTCGCGGCCTGCGATCGCTCCAATGCCGGGGGAGTGCCGGCGTCGGTGCGTTATCCCGAGCACGTCGCGGCCGGAGGCAATCAGCCTCCCGCTGGTGAGATCAAGAACCCGTTGCCGATCGACTCCGCAAACGCCGCCGACGGCTCCAAAGTGTTCAGCGCGATGAACTGCGACGGCTGTCACGGCGGCGGCGCGCTCGGCTGGGTTGGGCCGAGCCTGGTGGACGGGCGCTGGCGCTACGGCGGCACGGACGGCGCGCTGTTTCAATCGATTTTCTACGGCCGCCCGCGCGGGATGCCCGCCTACGGCGGTGTCATGTCTCCCGGGGCGATTTGGAAAGTGATCGTCTACATCCGTGCCCAACCCATCCCCGCCACCGTGCCCACCGAGCGATGGTCCGCAGGGGAGCGAAGGCCCTAAGTCAAAGACATGTAAAGGCGTACGAACGGCGTGCAGAGGCGTTGTGATCCACATTCCCACCGCCATCCCGCCGTTCATTATGTTGGGACCCCGAACGAACCTCCCTCGTCGAGGTCCCTATGCGCGTGCATCGCGTCGTGGTCTTATTCCTCGTCATGCTGGCCATTTTCGGCTGCGGCGGATCGCGCCGGCCCGTACGCCAGCGTGTGCTGCTGCCGCCGACACTGAACCTCGCCCCGCATCGCAATATCGGGCTGTTCGAGTTCTCGGTGGAGAACGCGAAGGGCAATCTCCACGAGTTCGCCACGCACCGCTTCGAGGAATACGTGCTCGCGGCGCAGAGCGGCATCGAGATGCGCGAGTTCACGTCGGCGGATTCGAGCCGCGTCTTCACGTCGGCGGCCGACGAGAGCGGCTGCCCCGTCGCCTTCTTTGGCCATCTCAAGATCTCTAACGTGAAGCCGCGCGGCGGACTGACGGCGGGCCTGGCGCCCGTGTTGCGGGCGTCCGTCACGGTCGAGTTGTCGGTGTGGCTCGTGAACACGCGGACCGGCGGCGTCATGTGGCGGAGGAGCTCCGCGTCGACGGAAGAGGTCGGCGGTCTGTCATTCATCGGCGGCACCCCATCGTTCTCGGCGCGGGACCCGAACGACGCGTATGGCCATCTGATAAACCAGCTGGTTTACAACGTCACGTATGACGTGCGGTCGACGTGGGTGGACCAATAGATTAGGGGCGGTAGGGGGCGGTAGGCATCGGTGGCCTACCGCCCCTTTTCCGTCTCCTACCGTGGTTCCGCGTCCGGCAATGCCACGTCGAAAGTACTGCCCGCCCCTATTTTGCTCGCGACCTGTACACTCCCGCCGGCCTGCTTGACGATCATATAGACCGTCGAGAGTCCCAGACCGGTGCCCTTCCCTGGCGGTTTGGTCGTGAAGAACGGCTCGAACGCCCGCCGCTGCGTCGCCTCGTCCATTCCAACGCCGGTGTCTTGGACCCGCAGCCGCACGACGGGTCCTCTCGGATCTTTGAGCCGACGTGTCGTGATTGTGATGCCGCCGCCATTGGCCATGGCATCGCAGGCATTGAGCACCAGGTTCATCAGCACCTGTTCGAGCTGGGTGCGGTCGCAGCAGACTGGAGCGCCGGACGGATCGAGGCCGAGGATCAGCTTGTGCTTTGAGCCAAGCAGGGGCGCGAGCATGGCCGCTTCATCTTTCACCACCGCGTTCAAGTCGAGGCGCTCGGGCTGAACCGGATGGGGCCGCGCGAACGTGAGGAGTTGTTGGGTCAATGCCCCACCGCGTCGAATCGCGTCCCGGAGCGCGGCCACGTCTTCTGCACTGTCCGGAGACAGACTCAATCCGTCCAGCAGCAGCTCGGCTGACGCGGAGATGACGGCCAGGATGTTGTTGAAGTCGTGTGCGATCCCACCAGACAGCTGCCCCAACGCCTCCAGCTTCTGCTTCTGCTGGACGTGTTCCTCCAACAGACGTTGGCGGGTGACATCGCGCGCCACGATCGTTGCGCAGATGACTCGGCCAGCGTGACTGACCGGGCCCGTGTGGATGGCGTACCAGCGGACCGAGCCGTCGGGGTGGCGGCCCGGAAGCACGCGGGCGCGCGCCTCCCCACCGGTGAAGATCTGTCGCAGCGATTGACGCAGCTCCGGCAGCGATTCCGGCGCGACGAAATCAAAGACGCTCGAGCCGCTGACGTGCTCCGGCACAACTCCCGTCGGGAGGCGATTCATGTACAGAATACCGCCGTCCCGGTCGACCAGCAGGAGCAGGTCGGGAACGGATTCGACCACGGACAACCACAACCCCGGCGCGTCGCTCGGCAAACCTCCGCCGGCGGCCCCCGGACGCTTCCTGACTGCCATCATTTCTTGACTCCTCACGACAGGGGCGCTATACTCGGGCAAACATAGAACGACGTTCTAGAGATCCTAGAATAGCGTTCTATGCTTGGGGAGTCAAGGGAGGGACGGGTGCCCTACCGGCAGACCGAACGGAGTGAGCGCGTGCGCGCGGCGACCCGGGACAAGATCCTCCGGGCCGCCCGGAAGCTGTTTGTCCAGGGCGGCTTTGCGGCGACCAGCATGGACGCGATCGTCAAGCTGGCCGGGACCTCCATCGGCAACCTCTACTTCTACTTTGCCAACAAGGAGGCACTGCTCGCGACGCTGGCAGAAACGGCCCTGCGGGCCGCCTGGGCCCGGGGCGACGAACTCATGGCCGCCGTGCCGGCCGGTCCGGCTCGTGTCGCGGCGATGGTGTATGCGAACGCCTACGGCCTGATGGTAAAGGATCGCGACATTCTGAAAATCATGCTGGCGGCCGAGCGCCTGCTTCCCGTCCGCGACAGAATCGTCGAGTTGAACATGGTGAGAGTCCGCGCAATCCTGGGCGAGAATCTGCCCGCGTACGCGAAGCAAGACCTCGATCTCGTGGCAACCGCCTGGTCCGGAGCCGCGCGATACCTGTTCGAGCAGGGAATGAGCGACGGCCGCCTCAACGCCACGCCGACGCGCCTCGCCGAATACACCGTGCGCTGGAACCTGAGGGCGCTACGCGTGCCAGAGCGCGACATCGACAAAGCCGTCGCGGCAGCCGAGCGCGCTCTGGCAGCGCATACCCGCAAGAAGTAAGGGTCGGCGTCCACTCTCACCGACCCTTACCGTCCTCTACCGTCCCTCAGAGTCCGTTTTCAACCGTTCCTCTGAAAGCCGCTGCGAGCCTCGTCAGCTCCGCATCCGTAATCAGTTTCCGTCCCGACTTGATCACCGCGACATCGAGCGCGACCCAAAGGCTGCGCCGATGCGGATCGAGCTGCAGCGCGCGGGCGAGCGGCGCAATGGCGACATCGTAGCACCCGTTCACCATGTACAGCGCCGCGAGATCCTCCATCGCACCGACGTCATCCGGGTAACTGTGCAAATGCTGTGTGAGCGACTCGACGCGCGCGATGTTCACCTGGACCTCCACTTGCGGGTCTGGAGCGGGTCCGAGCGCAACCGCCGGATTTCCCACGATCCAGCCCAAAGCGAGTCCCAGCGCGACAGTGACACCTTTCCAGTTGGTCATGGTCCCCTCCTTTCAGGGAGGGGAAAAGCACGAGGCGCGCCAGGCGATTTTGAGCCTTGGCGCGCCTCGATTGTGTTGCGGTGGACACTAGCTGGACGCGGGTGGCGTGTCCTCCTTACCACGAGACTTCTTATTGAAGAACCAGAACGCCAGCATGATCAGCGCGACGATCAGGCCGATCTTGAAGACCAGGAAGAACAGGGGCAAAAGGAAGGCCGCGGCAAGTCTCCAGGCAATAATGCCGACGAGGCCGACGGCGGCCAACTGCATGACAGGCTTTAGCATCACAGAGTCCGGGACAAGGGATATGAACAATACGCCATTGGCGGCCGGAAGTGTCGCGTGGGCTAACTACTTGGGGCGATTGGCACTGAAGTAGAAGATTCCACCGCCCGCGCCGCCGACGAATAGATCCGGCGTGCCGGTCCCGCGCACATCGGCAAAAGCGGGCGCGGCATACGGCGGCATGCTGACGCCGAGGGACGAATCCCGACCGCCCTGCTCGGTGCCCACGATCAGGACACGATTCAGAAAGCGCGGGACCACACGTCTACCCACGCGCTTCCCGAGATAGTCGTCGCTCACCAACACGAAACGCGGCGCTTGCCGCGATCCGTCGTTCCGAAACAACGCGACGCGCCCACCGGCGTCGCCGAGAAAAAGATCCAGGTCGCCGTCGCCATCGATGTCGTAGAGCTCCGGCACCGCGTTGCTGCCGCGCGGCAACCGCACGACCGCGGAATCCACCAGCACGAAGCGATCTGCGCCGCTCTTGCCGCTGTTGTGATACCACGCGACGGCATCCTGAAACTGTCCCACCACGAGATCGGGAAGTCCGTCGCCATCGAGATCGCCGAGGGCCGGAGCATCGTGAAAGGCGGGCAAGACGTTGAGGTGGCCGCGCAGCCGGAAGGCAGGCGCGGTGCGCGAGCCGACATTCTCGAACCAATACAGCCCGCCGGTTCTGGGATTGTTGGGCTCGATCTTCGTGCCGACGATCAGATCGAGATCGCCGTCCCCGTCGATGTCCGCGAACGCCGGGATGGTCTCGGCGCCCAGATCGATCCCATCGAGCAGATGCGTCGTGGCGACCGACCAGACGCCGGGCGCGGTCTGATCGACCTCATAGAGATTCGCGGTGCTCGTCTTCACGGGGTTGAACGCGCCGCCTAACACACCCACCACGAGATCGAGCCTACCGTCGCCGTTCAGGTCGCCGGCCGCAGGCGCGTTGTAGCCGCTCGTCTCGAGTGGCGCGTTCGGGGGAAATGGGATGCGATCGCCGTGAAAATCGGGGTGGGGGCAGGTCCCCTGATTGCGAATCCACGACAGACCTGGCTCGAAGAAGTCGCCCCACAGAATGTCGGGGTCGCCGTCGCCATCGACATCGAACACCGCCAGCGTGTTCGCGCCGTGCAGCGATGGCTGGCGCTGCCCGATGATCTGGACGTCTTCGAACTTCTCGGTGATCAATTGAAATCGCGGCGCCCGATTGGCATCGAGCCCAAGCATCTCGTAGCGCGTGATCGTCCCGTCTACGCGACCGAGCATCATGTCGAGCTTGCCGTTGCAATCGATGTCCGCGAACTGCGCGATGTTCTGGCGGTCGGCGTAGATCGCGACGCCCTGCACATCCTTCAGCGTGTCGGCTAGGGCGACGAAGCGCGGGGCGGTGCGCGTCCCCACGTTGCGGTAGTAGCGGATGTCGCTGAGCGGGGATTCCGCAAAGAGGTCGGTGAGCCCGTCGCCGTCGACATCCACGAAGCGGTACCACTCGCCGATGTCGATATTCTGGAAGCCGTCTGCCGTCAGCCGCCAGCCGTCTGTGCGGCGTTGAAAGAGATCGAGCTCGCCCGAGTTCTCCTGGATAAAGAGATCCAAGACGCCGTCGCCATCGATGTCGATTAGCTGGGGACGGGGATGCTCGAAGCCCCCTAAGAAAGGAAGAGCGTACGGGTGGCCGGTGGAGTCGAAGACTGGAAAGGGAGAGATCGAGCGCTGAAACGAAACGGCGGCAGGAGCGGCACGGGGTGAACGAGGTTGAGTACAGCCGACAACGACCAGCAGCCCCAGCGCGACCCTCAGGGCTTCCCTCCCCCAATACCCAACCCTGCGCCGTCGGGCGCCGTATCGACGCGACGCACCACCGCGCGCTTCCTCGCGTCGATCACGATCACGCGACCGGGCGCCGCCGTCCCGCCGGGCGCCGGCATCGCCATGCTGATGCCGCCCATGTTCATCACGTTGTCGGTGTTGTGATTCGCCACGAACACGAGCCGCCCATCGCTCGAAGCGGCGATGCCGTCCGGTTGGGCGAATTCGCCAGTGACGGTCGTAATGACGTTCCAGCGCCGCGCGTCGATGACGGTCACATTGTTCGACCGTTGATTCGGCACCCACACTTCGGCGCCGTCCGGCGTGAACGTCACCAGCCAGGGCCACTCACCCGTGGCGACGCGCTGCGTCAGCTTCGGCTTTGCGGGATCCGCAAGATCAAATACGAGCAGCTTACCGGTGAGCTGCGCCGTGGCGACCATCGTCTTGCCATCGGGCGATACGGCGAGTCCTACGATCACCTGGCTGGTGTCGCCGCCCGGCACATCCACGATCCCGACCTGCTCCCGCTTGGCGTCATAGACCGCGATCTGATTGGCGCCGAGGCTGGCGATGTAGGCGCGCTGGCCATCGGGCGCGACGACGAGTCCGTGGGGACGCGGGACCAGAACCTCCACCTCCTCCACCGTCATCGACTTCCTATGAATGACCGCGATGCGCGCCGGCGCGTTCACCGCCGACATCGAGCGCGTCGCGTACAGCAGATCGCTCTTGGGATCGAGCGCGAGCAGCCCGGGCGTCACGGTCTCCGCCTTGGCGACGACGTGATTCGCGCGGTCGAGCTTCACGACGGCATTGTCGCCGACCAGCGAGACGTACCAGTACGAACCGTCCGGCTCGACGACGATGTGATGCGGCTTGGGGTGAGCCGAAAAGCCAAGAGATGTGAAGTCAACGATCGAAACGACGGTGTCGCTGGATGCATCGATGACCGTCACCTTACCGGAAGCCTGGTTGGCGACGTAAACGAAAACCGATGGGCTGATGGGCTGATGGGCGGCGGAACGAGCGGACAGCCCATCCGCCCATCCGCCCATCCGCCCGACCGCAATCAGCGCTGCAACGATCAGCATCATCACGGCACCGGCGGCGTCGGATGCTTCTTCAAGATGAACAGCCCCTCGGACATGCTCGACACCGCCACAATCCCGCTCTTGAAGAACGGATAGTTGCCCCACGTCCCTTCGAAGCCCGGCTCATCCGGACCCACGGGATGCGTGTCGAAGAACCCGATCTCCTTGGGATGCAGCCGATCGGTGATGTCGAGCACCCGCAAGCCGCTGACGTAGTTCGACTGATACATCGTGTTGCCGACGAGCCAGAGGTTGTGGTCGGTTGCCTTGTTCTTGGAGATGTATTGTCCCGCGAGCACGGGATTCTCCAGATCGCTCACGTCCCAGATCAACGTGCGGGTGCCGTCCACGAATCCCTGGATCTCGTCGAGCTCGTCGTCTTCGTACGCGTTGCGGTGGTCGTCGGTGAGCCAGCCTTGATGCGCGTAGCCGACGTTCGGATACGTCGCCCGCGAGATCGCCACCGGATGCGCCTTGTCGGTGACATCGGCGATCGACAGGTGTGTCTCGTTCCAGCCGAGGCAGATCTGCCGGCCCTGGTACTTCGCCGTTGGTCCGTGGTAGACGACGCATTGCGCATCGTGCGTGTACCCGGTCCCCTGCCGGCCCGTCTGGGGATCGGAGAAGCAGCCCGCAAACTTGGGGTGCAGCGGATCGTGCACGTCCACCATGTGCAAGCCGCCGCCGCACATCTCGCCGCCGGAGTTGGAGCCCGTCAGATAGAGGAAGCCGCTCACGGTATCGGCCACGATATCGTGGACGCTGTGCGCGAGGCTGTAGTGCGCATCCTCGGTGTACGTCTGCGGCGTCCGCACACCGCGCAGCCGGTCGAGATCGAAAATTTGCATCCCATGATTGCGCGCCCCGTCCGACACGATGTACGCGTAATGCTTGTACGTCTTGATCTCGCGCCAGAAGGAGCCCGGCGCTCCGGCGGTCTTGGGCAGATCGCCGAGGAAGATGGGATGGCTGGGATCGGTGATGTCCACGAACGAGGTGCCGTCCACGCGACCCACAATCGCGATCGCCTTGCCACTCACCGGATCATCGTAGCCCCAGATGTCGCTCAGCTGGACGCCGCGCCTGCCGCCGATCGCCGATACCGGCAGGAACGACATCAGGTCCACCTGATTGCAGTCGAACATCTGCACCTTGCCGTTAGTGCACTCGCGGTTCGCGCCGGTGATCGCGGGCAGCGTCGACACATCGCCGACGAGGTGACTGGCCGCCCACGTGCCGGTGGCGCGCCGGCTGTAGACCATGACGCCGCCCTCACCCCAGTCCTCGCTCGGGATCGAGACTACAACGAGCGAGCCGGCGCTCACGATCTTCGCGCCAAACTGCACGCGCCCGCCCTGCGTCCCGGCAGGGGGAGCCATTTTGGTCGCTGTGGGGAAACCGGTCGAGTCACGCGTCACGCGAAAGACTCGCCCCTCGAATCCATTCACGCCGTCGGCGCCGATCCACAGCTCGTTCCCTACTTCCGCGAGCGCGATGCCGTAGCGAGTGCCGAAGCTGCCGTCGAAGGGCAGCGTCCGCGTCACGGGATTCCAGCGGCCGTTTGCCGAGTCACGCGCGAACACCCACACGGCGCCGGCGCCGCGGTCGTTGATGGCGCCGATGAGCGCCGTATCACCACGCAGAATCAGGGAGCTACCGAAGCCGCTGTTGCGCCCGGTGACGGGCCCCGGCGGAGAGATCTTGTTCTCCAGCTTCCAGCCGCTCGCCGCGTCGCGATTGAACACGTAGACTGCGCCATTGCCGGAGTCGGCGCGGAAGTTCCCGATCAGCACGCGTGAGCCGGAGACAGCGACCGCGTTCCCGAACGTCTGGCTGTTCGACGTGTCGCTCGACGTCAGCGTCGTCTCGGCCGTCCACGTGCCGCCGGTATTCTTGAAGACGAAGACTGCGCCCCCGCGGCTCGAGAACACCATCGAGCCGAAGCCGCTGATCCCCGTCGAGATATAGGCGCGCCCGCCTGACAGGACGATGCCTGAACCGAACGCCTCACCGGCGTGGCGTTCCGGGGCCTTGAGGCTGCCGCTCTCCCGCCACGCCCCGGACGCGTCGCGCGTGAACACGACCACCACGCCGCTGTTCGAATCCGCCTTCGCCTGACCGACGAGCATGGTGTTGCCGTCGATCGCGATCGCGGAGCCGAAGCCGTCGCTGTTTGCGGCAGCCGCTTGCGTGATCTTCTTCGCCACGCGCCAGGCACCGCTGGCGTCGGCGCGGAACACGTACACCACACCCGGGCCGTAGGAGTTATCCGGCTGTCCGACGTAGACCTCGCGGCCACTGACCGCGACCGCGGAGCCGAACGCGCCTTGCGCCGCGAGCGCTGGGGGAATGAGGGCGAAAATGACGGCGAGCAGAGAGATCTTTCGATGCAACACGGAAGGACGCTCCCAATGCGTGAGAAAACAGCGATATGGAGTCAGCGTGTCAGGCGAAGAGCTGAGAGGATTGGGAGCTGGAAGGTGGTGGCGGCCGCATCGCCGCCAGGGCGCGACCCGCATCCGTCCACCGCGAGCGCAACCACTCGGTGAGCCACAGCGGCAGGGTGCGCGTGCTTTCGAGCGGCTCGTCTCCGACCGTCGGCTTCGAGCCGGTGAGCATTTCGCGCGCGAGCGACTGTGCGGCCGCCATGTCGTTGCGCGGCGTCGCCGGCTTGCCGAGCGCGCTCGCGAGACCGGTATCCGCGACGAGCACGCCTTCGTCCGCAAGCAAGACGTTCTCCGCCTTCAGCTCGCCGTGCGAAATCTCGGCGGCGTGCGCGGCCGCAAGGCCGCTCAAGACGCCGCGCAGGATTTCGACGGTGCGCGCGAGCGGGATCGCGCCGTTGTTGCCGATCCAGGCGCGCAGCGTGGTGCCCGGGACGAAGGGCCGAGTGTGATAGACGAACGACCCGGCGCGCCCGGCACCGCGCGGCTTCACGAGATTCGGATGGCTCAGGCGCTCGGCAATCAGGAGGACGGCGCGCTCGAACTGCAGGTCGTTGATGCCGAGCGACAGCGCCGCCGGCAGAATCTTGACCAGGAGCTCTGAGCCGTTTTGGGCTTGAGTTGCGACGAACAGCCGATACTCCCCTACCGGCCGCACTTCTCGCTCGATCCGATACAACGGGCCGAGGGCGTCCGCTAAGGCGGTGCGCAGTTCGGACATTGTTGGCAAGTTAGCCCGCGTACCTCGGATGGGAAGGGACTACGCCCTACTCCCCCGTTTCCCGTCTAATCCCTTGGTATAGGTTCTGCGCTTGCAGCCGCTCGGCGGCGGAGCCGAAGATCTTCTCCCCATCAAAGCGGCCGTTCTCGATGAAGATTTCCGAAATCTTCGTGCCCGCCGTCACACTCCCCGCGACGTGGATGCCGGGGACGGACGTTTCCAGCGTTTCGGGATTGATCTTCGGACGTCCCGAATCGGGATCGAACGCGATGCCCATCCGTTTGAACAGCTCGAAGTCAGGATGAAACCCGATCAGCGGATAGACTCGGCTCGCAGGAATTCGCTCTTCATTGCCGAGCGCCCCGCGCACGAGCACATCGCGCGGCGTGATCTCGACAACCTGACTGCCGAGGCGAGCCTGGATCTCGCCAGCCTTGATGCGATTTTCGAGGTCGGGGCGAAGCCAGTATTTCACGCTCTTGGGCCACGTCGCACCCCGATAGACGATCGTCACTCGCGCTCCCGCGCGAAACAACTGCAGCGCGGCTTCCACCGCCGAGTTCTTGCCACCGATCACGACGACGTCGAGACCGTAGGAGAGGTGCGCTTCGTCGAAGTAGTGGCGGACGTGCGGCAACTCTTCACCGGGGACGCCGAGCTTGTTGACGTGGTCGAAGTAGCCCGTCGCGAGAACCAGCTTGTCCCACGAGATCGGCTCACGCCCAAGAGGGGTTTCGACATCCCGCGCGGCGACGAGCTTGGTGTAGGTCTTGACGCGGATCCCCTCGACCCGGGCGACGCCACGATAGTATTTCAGCGCCTCCTCGCGGGTCGCCTTTTGACCGGCACAGACGAGTGGGTGATTGCCGATCTCGAGGCGCTCCGGCGTCGTGAAGAACGTCATATTGATCGGGTAGCGCACGATCGAATTCGCCAGCGCGCCCGCGTCGATGACGAGAGGATCGATGCCCCGGCGCTTGGCGGAAATGGCGCACGCCAGGCCGATCGGACCGGCGCCGACGATAATGGTCTCCGTCATCAGCGCTTGGGCCGTGCCAACCCAAGCCGCTCCCGCACCTCCGGCTTCACGCTGGCGATGAGCTCTTTGGTCTGCTTGACGAGCATGCCGCTGATGTCGGTCGTATCGAGGCCGGCCATGCGGGCCTCGACGATCACGCTCTCGAAATGAATCCGAGACTCCTGAATCATCGCGCCGAACGGACCGGTGCCGGCGTCGCGCTCCCCGACGGCGAGGGCGAGCAAGTACAGGTCACGGGCGCCGTCGAGGCGCTGGGCGAGGTAGTGCTGCGTGGACGCAGGAATGGGCGCAGGCATGCGGTTCTCGTGGCTTGGGGGCTGGGGGAATACTACCCACGCGCGACGCTTTCAGCGCGTGGGGCGTCTGTTGTAGCATGAACATCATCTTCGCGCTCGCCGCCACCGTCCAAATCTCCCAGGCTGGTATCGACAGCCTCGCCAACGCCCAATCATTTTCCGGCGTTATCCTGGTGGCCAGAAACGGCGCCCCACTCGTCGAGCGCGCCTACGGGATGGCCGACCGGGAAGCCGCCCGGGCCAACGATCTCGAGACGTCCTTCAACCTCGGCTCCATCAACAAGCTCTTCACCACCATCGCGATCCAGCAGCTCGCCGGGGCCGGCAAGCTCACCATTGACTCTTCGCTCGCGCTCGCGTGGCCTGACTATCCCAATCAGGACGTGGCTCGACGCGTGACGATCCGCCAGATCCTCGACCATCGCTCCGGCATTCAGGGCAACATCTTCGCGGCGCCGGCGGGCAAGACCAGGCATGACGTCGTGAGCCTGCAGGATTACTTCGAGCTGCTCAAGAACGAGCCGCTGCAGTTCGAGCCCGGCTCACAACAGCAGTATTCCAATGCCGGCTATATCGTGCTGGGGTTGCTGATCGAGCGGCTGTCGGGCGAGAACTATTACGAGTACGTGCGGCGCCACATCTACGAGCCCGCGGGGATGACGCACACGGGGAGCTGGCGGATCGACCGCTGGCCGGCGAACACGGCGATCGGGTACACGCGCGGTGGCCAGGACGCGCCGCCCACCGCACCCCTCACCCGCAACACCGATCTCCTCCCCGGCAAGGGAAGCTCCGCGGGTGGCGGCTATTCAACCGCGCACGATCTGCTGGCATTCCTCAATGCGGTCCGCGCGCACAAGGTCGCCAACGCGCCGGAGGCCGGCATGATCGGGATCGCGGGCGGCGCGCCGGGGCTCAACGCCGCGATGGAAGGGGACCTGCCGGGCGGCTACGACGTGATCGTGCTCGCCAACCTCGATCCGCCGGCCGCGACCCGAGTGGCACGCCTGATCAGGGCGGCACTAGGCGGCAATCGCGCTCCTTGACCTTTCGATCGCGCAACAATATTGTTGTGCGATGGCCAGACGCGTTCGAGCGAACAAATCGCTGATCAAGCAGCGCTACCACGTCGCCAAAGTCGCCTTCCCCGACGATGCCGACCTGGCGCGCAGCCTCGGCGTGCACCGCAGCGCCGTGGTCCGGTGGAAGCGCGGCGAAGCTCCAGCGCCGGCGAACTGGGAACAACTCGTGGGGTTGGACACGGTAGTGTCGTTACTGGAAGGGTTTCTGGAAGACGGTTCAATCGCAAAATGGTTACGGGGCATGAACGCACATCTTGGCGACCGCCGCCCGATCGACGTGATCCGGCAGGGCCGGCTCTCCGAAGTCGTTGCCGCGATCGAGGCTGAAAAGGCCGGCGCCTTCGCCTGATGGATGGGCCCTGGCGGGTCTTTCCATGGGACCCCGCCGCGAAGTCCGGCGAGCCGTTCTCTCCCAGCTACGTCTATCCCAATCAAGGCTCCGGCCGCTTTGACCTGAGCGGCAAGCTCGTCGTCTATCTCGCCGAGACGGCGGTGCATGCGGTCGCCGAAAAGCTTCAGCGCTTTCGCGGTCAGAAGATCGATCGCAAAGATCTCATCGAGTCCGGCAGGCCGCTGGCCCTCGTCGCATGCAAGCTCGGCAAGATCAAGCTCGCCGATCTCTGCGATCCCGCGGTGCTCGTGCGATACGACATCAAGCCGGATGTGCTGGCGAGTCGCGACTTCGCGAAAACGCAGTCTGTGGCGGCGGCGCTCTCTAAAGAAGGATTCGCCGGACTGCGCTGGTGGTCGGCGCTTTCAGGGGACTGGCATACCATCGTCGTGTTTCAGGGAGAGATCGAGTACGGGACGCCCGAGCAGCTGACGATCGGGCACAAGGTCGTGCAGGAGGCTAATGCGGCCCTGGGGATCCAGGGCTCCGCGCTGACCCGCGAATGATCTCCAGCCGCAGCTCAACCCAACCATCCACCTGTCGATACTCGACGCGCAGTTTGTGTTCTCCCGCCGGAAGCAGCGCGTAGTCCACCTGGGACTCATGCGGGGTCCAGGCATCGATCACCAGCGCGCTGTCCACCCACACGCGCACCGCATCATCGCTGATCGTACGAATGGAGTAGGTGCCGGGCTCGAGATTGACCGTGCCCCTCGCGGAGAGCGACCAGTTGCTCTGCGGGAGGAATGCGTAGGCGGCCGGCGGGCGGTACCACATCATGTCGAGGCGCGACAGTCCCCGGGGCGTGGAGCCCCCCCCGGGGCTCACGACCCCGGATGAGTCCGAGAAGCGAACGCTCCAATCGATGCGCGGCTCGAACCAGCTGTAGGAAAAGCGCGTGCCCCCGGATTCGAGCGTCAATTCCCAATTTCCCGTCGCGTCCCGCCGCGGCGTCACCGCGATGGTATCGCCGATCCGACCGGCCGCGCGTGACAGCGTCGTCACTCCCTTTTGCGACGCGAGTACCCAGCTGCCGCCGGGGCCGAGCGTGACCAGGCGCAGCGGGATCGTGTGCGTGGAATCGACCGGCCAGAGCTTGGGAGTCGTCCAGTCGTACGGCCCCCATTCGTCCACGATGATCGCCGAGCGATCGCGCTGCGCGAGCGGCGGCGAGATGCGGCGCTGGTTCCCGATGAATGTCGGCGTCACGGGACGGCTGACGACGGCGGATGTGTCGAGGCCGGTCGTGTTGCGCACGTTCAGAATCGTGCGATAGCCGCTGAATTCGTTGCCGCCGATGCGATAGTTTCTGCTCCGCGTGTCGTGATGCTTCGGATAGCCCCAGTCGGATGGCTCGATCGAATCGGCCCACAACCGAATTGCCGTGGAATCGTGAGCGAACTGGTTCAAGGCGATAACATTGTCCTGGCCATGCTCGATGGCGACGCCGGTGCGGTTGCCGCGGAAATCGTTGCCCACGATTTCGGTCTGGAAGCTGTAGCCGCCCCAGACGCCGTACTCGCTGCCCCACGCGCGGTTCGCGATGATCTCATTGCGGCTGAACGTGGCCTCGATCCCGTTCGCGGTCGCGTAGCTGACGTCGTTGTCGTAGAACAGGTTGTCGTTCGCGCCGCCGGTGCCCGAATCCATCGTCGTCTGCCCCGCCCACAGGAACACGCCGTCGCCGCCGTGCGTCAGCGAGTTGAGCGCGACCACGTTGCGCGAGCTCTGCTCGAACAGCAGCAGATCGGCCGAGTCCTGGCCCCGCGTATAGAAGCGATGGCTGTAGCCGCGGACGTTGTAGTCGATCTGATTGCGAATGATCGTGTCGTCCGAGGAGCGATACAGCCCGATGCCGAGGCCTGAGTTGAACGAAAAATTGTTGTCGCGGATCATCGCTCCGGTCGTGCGCACGAGCAGCAATCCGTTCATCCCACCGAGCACGGTGTTCCCCCGCACCGTCGCGCCTTTTACGTCTTGCAGATAGATCGCGGCGCCAAACCTCAGCCACTCGTCTTTGTCGTTATGGTGAAAGGACAGCCAGTCAACCAGACTCTCGTGCTCGATCAGACTGAAGAGCCGCGGCTTCCAGTTGTCGCTCAGATCGTTGTCGCGCAGGGTGAGCTGCTTCGTGCCGCGCGCCAGGATCCCGATTTTGTATCCACGGATCCGGGCTTGGGTGATGCGGATGTTGCTGCCGCCGTCGATCACGATGGCGGTGTCGCGCGCCTGATCCGGATCGGCTCCGGGATCGGTTCCCTGCAGCGTCGCGCCGCGAAAATCGATCGTGATGTTGTTGCCCCGCACGATGATCGGAGGACCCGCAAAGCGATACGTCTTGGGGACCACCCGCACCGATTGGGTGATGATCATGCCCGGCTGCAGCTCGATCGGGCCTCCCACCTGGTCGCTCTGGGGGTCTTGCGCAAGCGCGAGTGCGAGCAGCAGCATGGGTCCAACTTATGCTCGGCACTGAGCTTCCGCTCGCTACGGCCCTGCCCTTTGTGGTGCTGCTGCTGGCGATCGCGCTGGCCCCGCTCGCCGTGCCCCGCTGGTGGCATCACAACCGCAACAAAGCGCTCGTCGCCCTGCTGGTATCGGCACCGATCCTCGTGTATTTCGGGATCCACGCGCCGGAGCTGCTGCACGAGAAGCTCCACGAGTACCTGGGCTTCATCGTCGTCATCGGTGCGCTCTTCGTCGTGACCGGTGGGATTCACATTCAGGGCTCACTCGCGGGCACGCCGCTCGTGAACACCGGAATGCTCGGCATCGGCGCCGTGCTGGCCAATCTGCTGGGTACGACCGGCGCGTCAGTGCTATTGATCCGGCCGCTGCTCCGCGCCAACAAGCCCCGCAAACGCGTCGCCCACATCGTCATCTTCTTCATCTTTATAGTCGCCAACTGCGGCGGCCTGCTTACTCCCCTCGGCGACCCCCCGCTGTTGCTCGGCTACCTGAAAGGCGTGCCGTTCGACTGGACGCTGCGCCTCTGGCCGCAGTGGCTCCTGATCAACGGCGTCCTGCTCGTGATCTTCAATTTCTGGGACCAATGGGCGCTGAATAGAGACGAGAAAGAGCTGCCGGGAGCGCAGCACGAACAGGTGCTCATTCATGAGCCGCTCCGGATCCAGGGTGGGGTGGAGATGCTCGTGCTGCTCGGGATCATCCTCACGATCGTCGGCGCGGGGCGCGCAGCGGCCGCGGGCCAACCCTGGGGGCAGAACGTTCGGGAGCTGCTGATCGTGCTGCTGGCGCTGTTCGGCTACTTCGCCGGCTCGCGCGAGCGCCGAGTCAAGAACGTGTTCACGTTCGCGCCGATGATCGAGGTGGCGGTGCTGTTCGCGGCGATCTTCGTGACGATGACGCCCGTGCTGGAGATGCTCAATTCGTGGGCGCAGCAGCCGGCGTTTGCGTTGTCAACGCCGATGCAGTTCTTCTGGACCACCGGCGCGCTCTCGAGCGTGCTCGACAACGCGCCCACGTATCTCGCGTTCGCGGCCAGCGCCGCGGGATTGCACGGCGTCGCGCCGCACGGGGCCTACATCGGCACGTTGGCGCTCGATCCGAGCGCGGCGCAGCTCCTCGCCGCGATTTCGACCGGCGCGGTGTTCATGGGGGCGAACACCTATATCGGCAACGCGCCGAACTTTATGGTGCGAGCGATTGCAGAGGAGAATGGTGTAAAAATGCCGTCG
>Ga0193723_1000282_pt1 | contig 19390 bp, 14 predicted proteins | sample H2m2metaG_FD_143042 | JGI IMG/M metagenome (GOLD analysis project Ga0193723, IMG submission 143042) | Soil microbial communities from a riparian zone of the East river system, Colorado, United States - H2m2 | ecosystem: Environmental > Terrestrial > Soil > Riparian zone | place: USA: East River...
CAAGCCACTCTGCTGCACCACGAAGAGCCGCAGCGTGTCCCCCGGCGGCGCTGTGGCATAGACCGGGCTCGAGAGCTGGCTGGTGACGCGGTGTAGCGCCGGCGTACCCGGCGGTGGTGGCGGGGTCGGCTGTTGGGGGAGGTTGGAACAGGCGAGCAGTGCCAGCAAGACGGGAATGGTTTTCACGCCTCGACTCCCAGCACGACCTCCACGCCGTCCTGCCGCAGCTTGCCGAGGAGGCGGGCTTCGATGCGCGCCGTCACCACGACGACCCCGTCGGTCTGTACCTGCTCGAGCACTTCGGCATCGCGGTGCAGACTGGCCAGGAGCTTGCCGTTCGCGACCGGGACGCGGACCTGCGCGACGGGGCGCAGAGCCTGGGCCGAGGCGCGCAGCGCGTGGCGCAGGTCGGCAACGCCGTCAGGTGATACCGTCGACGTCAGCACCGCGTGGGGGTAGCGCTCGCGCGCCTGTGTCAAGAATGCCGCGGCGTCGGTCAACAGATCGGCCTTATTGAGCACGTAGATGACGCGCTTCTGCTCGAGGCCCATCTCTTCGAGCACGGTTTCGACCACGGCCACCTGCTCCTCCCACGCCGGATGCGCCGCGTCGACGACGTGCAACAGCAGGTCGGCTTCCTGCGCCTCTTCGAGCGTGGCACGGAATGACGCCACGAGATGGTGCGGCAGCTTGCGAATGAACCCGACCGTATCGGTGAGCCGGAAGCGATAGCCCTCGCCGACGTCGGCCTCGCGCGTGAGGGTGTCGAGCGTGGCGAAGAGCCGGTCCTCGACGAACACGTCGTCGCCCGAGAGCGCTTTCAAGAGACTCGACTTGCCGGCGTTGGTGTAGCCGACGAGCGCCGCGCTGGGCCGGTGGCCCCGTCCCTGGCGTTGATTGGCGCGGTGGTCGGCGACGTCGTCGAGGCGCTTCTTGAGGATCCCGATCTTGTGGCGAATGGCGCGGCGGTCGGTCTCGAGCTGTGTTTCGCCGGGGCCCCGGAGCCCGATGCCGCCGCGGATACGGGACAAGTGGGTCCACATGCGCTTGAGGCGCGGCAGCAGGTATTCGAGCTGCGCCAGCTCGACCTGCAGCTTCGCTTCGTGGCTGCGCGCCCGCGCGGCGAAGATGTCGAGGATGACCTCGGTGCGATCCATCACCCGCAGGCCCAGATGTTTCTCGAGGTTCGCGCCCTGCACCGGCGAGAGCCCTTCGTCGAACATCACCAGCGTGGCCCCTGCCCCCGCCAGAATCGGCTTCAGCTCTTCGACTTTGCCTTGCCCGAGATAGAAGTTCGGCGTGGGGGACTCGACGCGTTGGTAGGTGCGACCCACGACCTCGGCGCCCGCGGTATCGGCGAGGCGCGTGAGCTCGTCTAGATGCTCGTCGACCTGAGCGATCTCGTCAGAGCCCTTGCGGGGGGCCCCGATGAGAAACGCCCGTTCGACGGGCGGCTGGATGTCGATAAGTTGGCGAATACGAACAATATAAGCGGTTGGCGAATCGACGCGCAGTGCGACACGCGGCCCGGACGCAGCGGGCGCCGCACGCTCGCAACACGTCGCGGGCGCCACGCTGCGCCGGCGCGGCTCGCATTCGGCGCCCAGTCGTGGCGCTCTAATTGCACAAAGTGCGCACGTCCAGAACGCCCTAGGCTATGTCGAACACCGCCATGCGCGATCCCCAGATGGTGCCAGCGATGCTCCGGCTTTCGACGTCGACAGCCGGCCGCACTCCCGGCACCCGTCCGCGACCCGTCTCCGGTATTACCTGCTCAGTGCTCGCGGGCGCCGCGCGGGACGTCGAGCACGCGCTCCTTCCCCCCGCGACGCCCAGTGAACGGGAGCTCCTGGCCACGGTCATCGCCGCGGTGACGCTGGCCGTCGGGCACGGCACCCCCGATTACGTCGTCGACCGCTGCGCCGAGTGGCCGCCGGCCGTGGTCCCGCGGGTGCTCCAGCTGTTCCGCGCGGCCTTGCTGCGCGCGTGGCGGGAGGGCGCCGCGCACCAGTCGGCGTACCGGGTGCTGTCGTACCTCGCGGCGGCTGAGGCGGTGCACGAAGGCGTCGAGCAGGTTGGGCAAAAGCAGTTCACGACGTCCCTGAACGGTCCGGAAGGGGCCGAAGCCCTGGCAGAAGTCCTGCACGACCTGCGCTCGCCGCTCTCGGCCATTCTCTTCCTGTCGGAACGTGTGCAACAGGGAAAGAGCGGCGCGGTGAATGCGCTGCAGCGGCGCCAGGTCCGGTTGATCGAGATCGCCGCCCTGCAGCTCAGCATGCTCGCCAACGACGCGATCGACGCCATCCACGATCGCGGCCTGCGAGACGGCGACCGGTCAGAAACGCTGTCCATTCTCGGGCTGCTGAAGGCGGTGGCCGACGTCGTCCGGCCCATCGCGGAAGAGAAGAACCTGGAGCTCCGTTTCGTGCGCGCCGAGCGGGACTCCCGCGTCGGACTCAGGGCTCCCCTGCTGCGGGTGCTCCTCAACCTCGTGACCAACGCGCTCAAGTTCACGCACCAGGGGTCGGTCGAAGTGACGGCGGTGGAGCGCGGCGACACGCGCGTCGAGTTCTCGGTGCGCGACACCGGCGCGGGGATTTCACCCGACGCCGCCGCGCAGCTGTACCAGCCGTTCCACCGCGCCGTCACGGGTCCGATCCGACGCTTCTCGCGCACCGGACTCGGCCTGGGTCTGTGTCGCCGTCTCGTGGAGCAGTTGGGGGGGATGCTGCGGCACGAGTCCCCGCCGGGCGGCGGCACTCGCTTCTGGTTCGAGGTCGACCTACCCCCGATTACTCAACCGTTACGCTCTTCGCAAGATTCCTAGGCTTGTCGACATCGGATCCCCGCGCCACGGCTACGTGGTAGGCCAGGAGCTGCAGGGGGATCACCGTCAGGACGGGAGACAGCAGGGGCACCACCGCCGGGACGCGGAGCTCTTCGTCCACGAGGCGGCGCAGGTCGCCGTTCCCCTCGGTCGTGACCGCGACGATCCGGCCGCCGCGGGCTTTCACTTCCTGCATGTTGGACACGACCTTCGAGTACACCGGGTCCTTGGGCGCCACGAACACGACGGGCATGTGCTCGTCGATCAGCGCGATGGGGCCGTGCTTCATTTCCGCCGCCGGGTACCCCTCAGCGTGGATGTAGCTGATCTCTTTCAGCTTCAGCGCGCCTTCCAGCGCGACCGGGAAGTTCACCCCGCGGCCCAGGTACAAGCAGTTCTGCGCCTCGACGTAGCGCTCCACGAGTTTGCGCACCGCCGGTTCGACGGCGAGCGTCTGATCGACCAGACCGGGCAATGCGGCCAGATGACACACCAGCTCGCGCCCGTCGTCGGCCGACATGCCACGGGACCGACCCAGATACAAGCCGAGCAGCGCCAGGGCGACGATCATCGAGGTGAACGCCTTCGTCGAGGCGACGCCGATTTCGGGGCCGGCGTGCAAGTAGATGCCGCCGTCCGATTCGCGCGCGATCGTGCTCCCGACGACGTTGACGATGCCCAACACGCGCGAGCCGGGTCCTCCGGACGAGCGCGCCAGTCGCATGGCTTCGAGCGTATCGGCGGTTTCTCCCGACTGCGAAATCGCGATCGTCAGTGTGCCGGGCTGCGGCAGCGGTCGCCGGTAGCGGAATTCCGAGGCGTACTCGACCTGCACGGGGATGCCGGCGAGCGTTTCGATCATCTCGCGGCCGACGAGCGCGGCGTGCCACGACGTGCCGCAGCCCAGCAGCACGACGCGTTGGACGGCCGCGGCTTCGGCGGGCGGCAGGTTGAGCCCGTTGAGGCGGGCGTTCCCCTCCTCGAACAGCAGCCGCCCGCGCAGCGTGCTGCGCGTCGTCTCGCCCTGCTCGCAGATCTCCTTGAGCATGAAGTGGGGGTAGCCGCCCAGCTCGATCGCGTCCAGGTCCCAGGCCAGATCGGACACCTCGCGGACCTGCACCTGCGCATCGGCGTCGCGCACGTGATAGCCGTCGGCCTTCAGCACGGCGACGTCGCCGTCGTCGAGATACACGACGGAGCGCGTATGCTCGAGGATCGCCGACGCATCGGACGCGACGAACATCCCTTCCTCGCTCACGCCGAGGAGCACGGGCGAGCCCTGACGCGCCACGACGATCGTGTCCGGCTCCGCGGCCGACACGACCGCAATCCCGTAGGTGCCCTCCACGTGCTCGAGGGCCGCGGCGACGCGTTCTTCCAGTGTTTCGCCCGGCGCCTCCTCGATCAGATGGACGAGCGCCTCGGTATCCGTTTCCGTGGTAAAGCGATGGCCGTCGCGCTCCAGCTGCACGCGCAGCACGTCGGCGTTCTCGATGATGCCGTTGTGCACGAGGGCAATCGAGCCGTTGCAGTCGCAGTGCGGATGGGCGTTGACCAGCGTGGGGGCGCCGTGCGTCGCCCAGCGGGTGTGCGCGATGCCGCACGTCCCCGGGGCCGGCGTGGCCGCGAGCAAACTCGAGAGGGCCTGAACCCGGCCCGCGAGCTTGCGAACCGCGAGCCCTTCGGGTCCGACGACCGCGACACCGGCGGAGTCGTAGCCGCGGTACTCGAGACGAGCGAGGCCGTTGACGAGAATCGGGACGGCTTGGCGTCCCCCGACGTAACCCACGATGCCGCACATAGTGTGGAAACCCTGATTCAACTTTGAGGCCACGCCCGGCCCGCCTCAATTCCGCCTGGAGCGCGTTCCCAACCGACACAACCGCGTTACACACCTGTCAGCGGGGGCCAGCGAATAGGCCGCGCGACGCCATCCCGAGCGCCTTCCAACTCGTGGAGCTACCGGGAGTTGGCTCGGGCAGGGGCTCGCGCACGACTCCTGCCTTTCGGGGGCCACCGATGAGCGCCCCCACTGCTACGCTGTCCACCATCCCGGTCGTGCTGCTAGCCAGCCGCGACGAGGTGTTTGCCCGTTCTCTCGAGTCGGTCCTGGCTCCTGCCGGCTTTGCCATCCTGCGGGCGTATACGGCCCGCAGCGCACAAGATCAGGCGCGCCGCACGCGCCCCGACGCCGTGGTGTTGGCGACCGATCTCGAGGATCCTTCCGGCCTCGAGCTGTGCCGGCAGCTGCGCGCCGATCGCGCCGTCTCGGTCAGCACGCCGATCGTGCTGACGGAGCCGGGCAGCGCCACGCGCCAATCCCGGATCGACGCGCTGCGCGCCGGGGCCGACCAGCTCTGGAGCCAACCGATGGACACCGAGGAGTTCGCGCTGCGGCTCGCCGTGGGAGTGCGCGCCAAGCGCGATGCCGATCACGCGCGGTCGGCGGCCTTGTTGGACGAGCGCTCGCTGTTCTGGAACCAGGCCGGCCTGCTGCGCTGTGCCGCGGAAACGCTGGCGCAGATGGCCCGCGCTCGCGCGCCCCTCACGATCGCCGTCCTCGACCCCGTTTGGCCCGCGGCCCGGGCAGATTGGGATCTTGGCGACCGGATAGCGGTCGCGCTGCGCCGGTCCGCGCGGCACGCCGACGCCGTGGGACGGCTCGGGGCCGCCCGCTTCGGCCTCCTGGCACCCCGCACCAGCGTCGCCCAGGCGGCACTGCTGGGGGAGCGGTTGCTCGAAGGGATCCGCCGCGATGTCACCGCGGCCGCGGAATCACTGCGCGTGGGCCTCGCGTCGCTCGACGACGCGGCGATCGCGCCCCCCGCGGCGGAGCTGCTCGCGCGCGCGACCGCCGCCTTGGACTACGGCGACCCCACGAGCCGCGAAGCCGACGTAAGGCGGTGGATGCCACCAGCTTGACAGCGGCGCTCCCGGTTGCTAGGTCAGGCATCATGACAGACCCGGTCGAAGCGTCGTTTTCGGAGTTCGCCCCCGCCCCCCAGTCCGCGCGGGCGAGCATTCGTGTCCTCATCGTCGACGACGACGACACGCTGCGGGAGAGCTGCGCCAGCGTGCTCACGCACGAGGGCTACGACGTCACGGTGAGCGGCAAGGGGCGGGCGGCCCAGGAGCTGCTCGCGCACCGGCCCTTCGACATCACAATGCTCGACTGGTACATGAGCGACGTCCCGGGCCGCGAACTGCTGGCCGTGGCGCTCGCCTCGAACCCCGCGGTCCGCGCGATCGTGGTGACCGGCAAGCCGACGATCGATTCCAGCCTCGAGGCGCTGCGCCTCGGCGCGTGGGACTACCTGCCCAAGCCCTTCTCCGCCACCCAGCTGCAGATCCTCGTAGGCCGCGCGGCGCACGCGACACTCATCGCCCGCGAGCAGACCACCAAGCACGAGCAGATGCAGCAGGTGGGCGGGAACAGCGAGAAGGTGCGCGTCCTCGGCGTGTCGCCGAGCTTCCGGAACGCGATCGCGCTGGCGCGTCGCGTCGCCGCCACCGATGCGTCGGTGTTCCTCACGGGTGAGAGCGGCGCGGGCAAGGAGCAGTTCGCCCAGTTCATCCATTATCACAGCCTGCGGGCCACGCGGCCCTTTTTGGCCCTCAACTGCGCCGCGCTTCCCGAAGCCCTGCTCGAATCGGAGATGTTCGGCCACCGCCGCGGGGCCTTCACGGGTGCGATCCGCGACAAGCCGGGCCTGCTCGAAACCGCCAACGGCGGCACGCTGCTGCTCGACGAGCTGATCGAGATGTCGCGGCCGATCCAGGCGAAACTGCTGCGGGCGATTCAGGACGGCGTGGTGCGTCGCGTGGGGAGCGAGACGGCGTCGGCGGTCGTGAACGTGCGCTTCATCGCGGCCACGAACCGCGACCCCGAGTCGGCCGTGGCGGAGGGACTGCTGCGCGAGGATCTGTATTACCGGCTGCGCGTATTCCCCATCGCCGTGCCGCCGCTGCGCGAGCGATCCGAGGATATCGAGCTGCTCGCCAACTCGTTCCTCGGGCACTACTGGCGCAAGCATCGGGGCGCGGATCTCGCCATGCCCAAGCTCGGCAAAACCGCGCTCCGGGCGCTGCGCGCGCACAGCTGGCCCGGCAACGTGCGCGAGCTGCAGAACGTGATGGAGCACGCGGTGGTGCTGCTCGAGCCGGGCGCCGAAGTCCGGCCCGAGGACCTGCCCTTCCTGGCGGCGCCCGCGGGCGGCGACGACGAGGGGGTCATGCCCGATGCCGGCTCCGCCGACGCCAGCTACTACGACGCCCGCGACAAGCTGCTCGCCAAGTTCGACCGGCAGTTCCTGCAACGGGTGATCTCGCGGGCAGGCGGCAACCTTTCAAAAGCCGCCCGCCTCGCCGGGATCGACCGCACGACCTTCTACCGCTTGATGGAACGACACGGCCTGCAACGCGACGACGGCTGACCAAAAACCGCGGGTCGCATGTCACAACGCTGCTGCGGAGTTGTAACGTCGCCGTGGCAACGAGCCGGCTGCCGTCGTTCGGAGCCATCAGGTAACTCACCATCACATAACAGCTTACGCGTGTTCGCCGGAGGCATGGGACGTGCTTCAGGCAAGCGCATGCGCCTCCCGTTTCCTGCCGACGTGCCGCCCGCGTTGCTCTCCTATCGCCGGCTGCTGATCGTCCTTGCGAACCTCCTGCTCATTCCGCTCGCGTATTACGCGGCCTTCGCGATCCGGTTTGACTTTCACATCCCTGGCTGGGAGTTGGGCCGCTTCGTCGCGACGCTGCCCTACCTCCTGGCTGTGCGCCTGATCGTGTTCGAGCGCTACGGCTTGTTTCGCGGCTACTGGCGTCACGTCGGCATGCGCGACCTGGTGGATCTGGCCGCGGCGACGACGCTGTCGACGTCCCTGTTCGTCGGCGTCTTGATGCTCGTCGGGTGGCCGTCGGGGATGCCCCGGTCGGTGTTCGTGCTCGACTGGCTCAACATGGTGTTCCTCTCGGGCGGGCTGCGGTTCGTGGCGCGGGCGTTCAAAGAGGGCGAGCTGCCGATGCAGGCGTCGCGTGGCGGCCGTCGCACGTTGCTGATCGGCGCCGGTGAAGCCGCGGAAATGCTGCTGCGCCAGGTGCGCCACGACGTGCGCCACGCCATCAGCGTCGTCGGGCTGATCGACGACAACCCCCAGACGCACGGCCGCTCGCTGCACGGCGTCCCCGTGCTCGGCGGGACCGCCGACCTCGAGCGGCTGGTGCACGCGCACCGCGTGCAGCTGCTCGTGATCGCGATTCGCTCGGCGACCTCCGACCAGATGCGCCGCATCGTGGAGCGCTGCACGGCGACCGGGACCGACTTCAAGATCATCCCCTCGCTGCAGGACTTGCTGGACGGTCGCGCCGGCATCGGCCAGATCCGGGAGGTCGAGATCGAGGACCTGCTGGGCCGCGAGGCGGTGCACCTCGACTTGGAGCAGGTCAGCACCGATCTCGCGGGCAAGACGGTCCTGATTACGGGAGCCGGCGGCTCGATCGGATCGGAATTGGCGCGGCAGATCGCGCGCTTCCGGCCCGCGCGCATGGTGTTGCTCGAGCGCGCCGAGAGTCCCCTCTATTTCGTGCACCTGGAAGTGTCGGAGAGCGCGCCCGAAGTCGAAGTCATTCCGGTGATCGGCAACATCACGAACCCCGACCGGCTCGAGGAAGTCTTCGAGGCGCATCGGCCCGATTACGTCTTCCACGCGGCCGCGTACAAGCACGTGCCGCTGATGGAGGAGAGCATCTTCGAGGCGGCGTGGAACAACGTCGTCGGCACGCTCCGCGTGGCGCAGCGGTCGGTCCAGTATCACGTCGAGAAGTTCGTGCTGATCTCGACCGACAAGGCCGTGAACCCGTCCAGCATGATGGGCGTCTCCAAGCGCATCGCCGAGCGGATCGTGCTCGAGCTGCCGTCGCTGCAAGGCGGGACCGACTTCCGCGTGGTGCGGTTCGGGAACGTGCTTGGCTCGGACGGCAGCGTCGTCCCGCTGTTCAAGCGGCAGCTGGCCGCGGGCGGACCGATCACGGTGACGCACCCCGATGTGACGCGCTACTTCATGACCATTCCCGAAGCGGTGGAGCTGGTGCTCACCGCGGCGGCGCTCCCCGCGGCCGCGGGCCGCATCTCGATCCTCGAGATGGGCAGCCCGGTGCGGATCGTCGATCTCGCCGAGCAGCTCATCCGGCTGTCCGGACTCGAGCCGTACAAGGACGTGCAAATCGTCTTCACCGGCCTGCGGCCGGGCGAGAAGCTGGACGAGGAGCTGGTCGCCGCCGGGGAGGAAACGATCCCGACGAGCGTCGAGAAGATTCGGCTGGTACAGCGGAATGGGGGCAGTGGCGAGCAGGTCGCCGCCGAGCTGCAGCGACTGGTCGACGCGTTGTATGACGCCGACCCGGTCGCCCTGATGGGGGCCGTGGGGGCGCTGGCACCCGAGTACACGCCGCCAGCGCGGCGCGCCCCGCGGCACTCGCCGGCGACCGGCGTGCGGCGCCCCGTGCTGATGCCGGCCGGCCCTGGCCCGGTGGCATCGCCCGCCGCGGTCCGCCACAGTGCGCTACGGATGCAGCAGCGGTCCCTGCTCGGAGGCGCCTCGGGCGCCTGAGGCTCACGCCTCCCCCAGCTCCTCTTCCCACTGGCTTAGGCTGTCCAGCTGGCGTCGAGTTGGATCGGCGATCGGCCGTCGCTGCTTGAGCCCGTCCAGGGCTTGCTGCAGCGGCTCGCGGGTCGTCGCCATGCGCCACGCGAGGTACAACGTGCTCGCCCGCCCGATCCCCGCGCCGCACGAGATCAGCGTCGCGGGTCCGTCGCGTCGGGCGCTGTCGAGAAACGCACAGCCGCGGCGCAGCTGGTCCATGGTCGGCGCGTGGTTATCATGAACCGGCAGCCACAACAGCGACTCCGCCGAGCGCAGCCAGGGCACCGGCGCTGCCTCCCCAACCAGCGTGACGACCCGCGTGACGCCCGCCGCCTGCAGCGCGCGCCACCGGTCCGGCACCGGGATCCCGCCAACCCAGATCCCGTCTTCCACTTCGGTCGGGCGGCGCGCGGGAGCCTCATTGCTTCGGGCGAGCCAGTAGACCCACAGCATCCGGAGGGGCCAATACCGCGTCAGGAATCTCAGGGGCTCACTCCGGCAACCGTGGGGGGAGCGCCAATATATCGGCCGCCGGGTCCAGCCCGCCAGGCGGCGAAGTACCGGCGCAGCGCCGGGCTGCTCATCGCCGCCGCCGTCGCCGCCATTCTCATCGCTACGCTGTCCCCCGCCGGTTCCGAGCTGGCCCCGGGCTGGACGACCGCCATCGTCAGCGGCGACGATGCTCTGGCGGGCGTCGTGCAGAATGTGCTCCTGTTCATGCCTCTCGGCGTCGGTCTTGCGCTCGGTGGCATGCGGGGGTGGCGGCTCGTCGCGCTGGGTACCCTGCTCTCGCTCAGCGTCGAATGCGCGCAGCAGTGGATCCCGGGCCGCGACCCGAGCCTTGGCGACGTGTGGTTCAACACCATCGGCACTGCGCTGGGCGGGCTGCTGGGGCGCACGGCGCCACTCTGGCTCACGCCGTCGCCGCCTCGTGCCGCCTGGCAGTCGCTCGGTGCGGCCCTCGTGTTTGCCGCGATCGCGTTCACGACCGGTTGGCTGTTCCAGCCCGATCTCGCGGCCACAACGTACCACGTCACGCTGCAGCCAGATCTGCCATATCTGGGCCTGTACCCCGGTCGCGTGCTCGGCGTGTCCCCGGCGGCGCGCGACCCCCTGCCGCTCCGAGTCGTCGCCGTGGCTGGCCCGATCCCTGGGCGGCTGTCACCGCTCGTCGCGCTTACAGATGAAGGCGGGCGAGAGATGGTACTCCTGTCAGCAGACCACACGGACCTCTCCCTCTGGTTTCGAACGCATGGCACGGCGTGGCGGCTCGACCGGCCCGATGTGCGCGTGCGAGGTGCGCTGGCCGCGGTCGCGCCCGGCGACACGATTACCGTCGCCGGGTGGCGCGAGGGCGCGACGTACTGTCTCGCGCTGAATGCCCGGCACTGGTGCGACCGCGCATACACGGTGGCGGACGGCTGGAAGCTCATCTTCGATCTCGGGCACGCGCGCCCCTGGCTGCTCGATCTCTTGGCGGCATGCTGGATTGGGGCGTTGCCCGTGGCGGTCGGGTTCTGGACACGGCGCCATTGGTGTTCTGCCGCGGCCTTGGTCGTCGTGTGGGGCGGTGTGTTCGTCGCCCCCGCCGTCACCGGCTTGGCACCGACACCGCTACCCGCCCAGCTCGGGGCGTTGGCGGGCTTCGTGGTCGGTCTGCTGCTTCAGGTGCTTCCCCCATTCGACGCCGGCGTCACGGGAGTGAACGAGACGTAGCGCCGGAAGAGCCGAAACCGCTCATGGCGGCGCAGGTAGGGTTCGAATCCCGCTCGGACGCAGCCCTTCAACGACGCGACGTTGGCCTCATCGACGAAGGTGACCACCCAGCGCGCGCCGAACAGGCTGGCGCGCTCGGCGATCTGCGCCATCGCGGCCGCCATGATCCCTTGCCCGCGGTACGCCTCCGGCGTGTACGCCCCCTCGAGCAGCGCTTCGTCGGGAGCGAGACGCGGGTACAGGTTCCCGAAGAACGCGCGCACGCGCTGGTTCTCATGCGCCAGGATGAGCCATTGCATGTAGCACGCCGTGCCGTCGGGCTCGACGGCGACGTGACACGTCTCGATGCCGGACCCCAGCAATCGCGCCTGAGCGAGGCGCGCGTACACCTGCTCGTCCGTCAAGTCGCGCTCGCCCACATCGAGCCACGCCAGCTTGTCGTCCGACGCGAGGGGCCGCACGGCGATGGACCGTTTGGCGGCGGGCGCCGGATGGGGGGGGGCCGCCCGCAGGTCGCGGCGCAGCCCCAGCGATACCGAATTCGAATACAGCCGGTAGGTCACGGCGGTCCACATCCTGCGCCCGCGCCCGGTGAACACCAGGCGCAGCAGGTCGCGCGCTCTCGCTAGACGTCCACCCATCGTGTCAGTCGAACCGCGCGCCGTCGCACAGCACGGCCGCGATCCGCTCCCCAGTGTGCCCATCCCAACGGTCGATCACGGGTGGCGTCGCGGGCCGCTGCGCCACCGCGTCCCGCGCCGCGTCCTGGATCGCAGCTCGCTGCGGGGCCACAAGCCGGTTCGTCCCCACCGCACACGTGATGGGCCGCTCGGTGTTCGGCCGCACCGTGACGCACGGCACGCCGAGCCAGGACGTCTCTTCCTGGAGACCGCCCGAGTCGGTGATGACGAGCCCGGCATCGCTGACGAGCCCCAGCATCTCCAGGTACGGGAGCGGCTCGAGGATGCGAACGCCGTTCATCGCCCCGGCGGCGCCCAGGGTCTGCATGCGGGCGCGCGTGCGCGGATGCACGGGAAAGAGCATCGGACCGCCGTGGCTGATCTGCCCCAGCGCGCCGAGCAGCTCGCCCAGCGTCGCCGGATCGTCCACGTTCGCCGGCCGGTGCAGCGTGACGACCGTGTACTGCCCTTTGGCGAGACCATGGCGACGCGGGGCTTCCAGCGCGCGGGCGGCCGGCAACGCGACGATGAGCGAGTCGATCATCACGTTGCCGACGAAGTGGACGTGCGGCCCCGCAATGCCTTCGGCGCGCAGGTTCTCGACCCCGTCCGGGGACGGAGCGAACAAGATGTCGGCCAGGTGATCGGTGACGAGCCGGTTCAGTTCTTCGGGCATGGTGCGATCGCGGCTGCGCAGCCCCGCTTCCACGTGCCCGACCGTGATCCCGAGTTTTGCCGCTACCAGCGCCGCCGCGACCGTGGAGTTGACGTCGCCGTACACCAGCACCACGTCGGGTTTGAGCGTTTGGCACAGCGGCTCGAACCGCTCCATGACGAGCGCCGTCTGTTTGGCGTGCGAGCCGGACCCCACGTCGAGAGCGTGGTCCGCCCGCGGCAGCTGCAGGTCCCGGAAGAACGCCTCCGACATTTCCGGGTCGTAGTGCTGGCCCGTGTGCACGACGGTGTGGCGCGCGCCGCGCGCGGCCAGGGCCCGAGCGACCGGCGCGAGCTTCATGAAGTTCGGCCGCGCACCAACGACGGACAGGATGGAGAGGCTCAAAAGATCTTCGTCAACGTGTAGATGGTGATTGGGATGCCGAGCAGGACGGTCCCGAACCTCATCACGTCCCCCGCGGTCGAGCCACCCCGCTTCGGCACGATCACCTGGTCGCCCGCGACGAGGCCTGCCCCGTCGAGCGTGCGGCCCTCGGCGATCGCCTGTTGCAGCGCCTTGCCCTCCCAAATTGGTTTGCCGTCGCGCTCGATGCGCAACTTCGGGAGGTTGGCCTCCTGCATCGTCCCGCCGGCCGCCATGAGCGCGTCGGACAGCAGGGCATCGGCGGGGACGCCGTAGTAGCCCGGGTGGGTGACGGCACCCTGAATCGAGAGCCGCACGAACGCTCGCGTCTGCACCGTGGGATCGCGCAGGTTCTGCGCGAGCCGGCGCGTGAGGTACTCCTGCAACTCGGACCGGAGCACGCCCTCGAGCGACACGTTGCCGATGATCGGCAGCGTGAGCTGCCCGCCCAGTCCCACGGTGAACGTATCGGACAACTCCTTCTCTCCCTCGACGGTCAGCAGGATGCGATCGCCGACCCGGAAGTCGCCGCGGGCGAGCCGCGCGCGCAGAAGGGCCGCCTCCCGAGCGTCCGCCTGCGCGGCGCGCGCCTCCAGCGCCGGACGCGTCGCGCCGAGCCCCAACGCGTTCGAACCGTCCCCACTCTGCCCCGACGCGGGACGGGGCACGGCCAGCAGGGCGATGAGCGCCCCAGCGGCCAGGTGAACGATGTTCAGGCGAGTGATGGTCATGCAGCAGGCCTCATCTCTTGTGTGGGCAGCGGCGCAGCGCGCCGCGATCGAAACACGCGTGACATGATCCGCCACAGCGTGCCTCGGACGAATGGCATGGGGTCGTCCCAGGCGACGACGCGCATCGCCTCGCACCCGAGCGCCCAGGGAAGCCAGCGCAGGAACGAGATGCCGGCAGCGCGTGCCGCCGCGACGTCATCCCACGGCTTGCACCAGCGTACGCCGGCGCGGGCCTGACGGGTCGCAGCGCGCGGCCGGCCGACCAGGTCGGCGTAGACGAGCGCCGGCACGTTCACACCCGCGCGGGCGCCCAAATGGTGCCACAGCGTAAAGCGCGGATTGACCTCGAGCAGGTACAGGCGGCCGTCGGGCGCGCGCTTGAAATCGAACTTCGCGACGCCGCGCAGGTCCAGCCGACGCACCAGATCGCGGCCCAGCGCCATCACGTCCGGTGCATCGGTCGTGACGAGCGCCGTGCTGTCCCCATGGGATGTCGGCCACGTGCGGATCTTCCGCCCCGTGAACTCCCCCACCGTATTGCCGGGCTCGTCGACGTACACGTGGTAGCTCTCGATGGACGTTTCCGGACCCGCAATCAGCTGTTGCAGCAACACGGTGATCCCCGCCTCGGCGAGGCGAGGCCAGAGAGACGCCAACGTCGCCGGCGAATCGATTTGCAGCGCCTTTGCCCCTCCGGCAATCGGGGTCCAGCGGTCGCCCCGCCGCACGAGCGGCTTCAAGACGACGGGAAAGGGCAGAGTGAGATCCTGGGGCACCGGGTCGGCGCACGGGTCCAGCACGCGCGCCGCGGGCACGGGGAGATCGAGTCGCTGCGCGAGGGCTTGAAAGCGGCCTTTATCGACCAGATCCTCGACCAACTCCGCAGCCGGCACGACGAAGCGGTAGTGGCGGCGCAGCCGCTCCCGATGGCGGGAGACGACGAGCAACTCCCGGTCCTCCTCGTAGAACAGCACCGGGGGCGTCGCTTGCGCGGCGCCAAAGCGTTCGAGCGACTCCAGCAGCGCCTCGGGTCGGTCCCAGGCGTCGGCCCAATCGAGCACGACGCGGGCGAAGCGCGAATAGCGCGCCGGGTCACCCGGCTGCGCGGCTACCGCGCAGGGAATGCCTGCCAGGCCCAGCGCGCGGAGCAAGTCCGCATCGCCGAGCACGCACGCGAGCGCGGTCACGAATGGCTCGGCGCCAAGGGCAGCAGGGTCCCGGCCTTGCCGTCGGGATCTTCCTTCTGTACCTGGTATCCCGCGACCGAATACGAGTAGTAGCTGTAGGCCGCGCCCGGGCGCACGTCGTTCAGCACCGTTCCGAGGACGCGGATCGGCAGGCCCCGCAGCAGATCGACCTTGGCCTCGGCGATTACGCGGTCCGTGACTCCCGTGCGCAGCACCAGGAGCACGCTGCCCGTCGCCATGCCCAGCGCGCACGGATCCACACCGGCGGCGAGGGGCGCGCTGTCGACCAGGATGACATCGAAGTGCGGACGCAAGTTCGTGAGCAAGCGAGGCACGGCCTCGCTGCAGAGCAGCTCCGGACCACGATGGAGCCGCGTGCCCCCGCCGATGAAGGACAGCAGCGGATATGGCGTCTGCTGCACCACCTGGTCGGGCTCCACCTGATTCGAGAGGACGTCCGTGAGCCCGGGGCGGCGCGCGGCCCGCAACGGACGGTGCAACGCACCGCAGCGGACGTCGCCGTCGATCAGCAGCGTCCGGTAGCCCACTTGCGCGAACGCCTGGGCCAGATTCGACGTGACGAAAGACTTGCCGTCGCCTCTCCCGGGACTCGTCACGGTGATCAACACCGGACCCGCGGCCCCGTAGGCGTGTTGGACGTTCAAGCGGATGCCGCGCAACGCTTCGACGGCCCGCTCATGGTCGTCGTTGTCGGGCGACCGCGGCTTGCCGTTGGCCCGCTGCACGTGCGGCACGGCGCCCAGGATCGCGATCCCCATGGCGCGCGTGACCTGGTTCGGGTCGCGGATCGTCTTGTCGGCGCGATCGAGCAGCGTGGCGCCCGCCACGCCCGCCCCGAGGCTCGCGACGAAGGCGAGGGCGACGATCATCGGCCCCGGGTTGATGTCGGGCCGACTCGGCCGCAGGGCGTGTTCGAGAATGCGGACATCGGGTAACGTGCTGACCTCGGCGAGGCGCACTTCGTTGTAGCGCTGCTCCAGATTCGTGAACAGCTCCGCCGCGTTCGCCTGGTCGCGCGCCAGCCCAACCTCTGCCAGGGCTTCGGGGGGCGCGCCGCGCAGGGCGCCGGCAATCGAGTCGGTGCGTCCCTGCAGCTCGTGTTCGCGCGCGGCGAGGCCGGCGACGACGGAGGCGCCCAGCTGCGGGATGACGTACCGGGCGAGGGTGTCGACCTGCTGCGCCAGCCGGCGGACCGGTGGATGCGTGTCGGCATAGCGGAACCGCAGCACGCGGAGCTCTTGCTGGCGATCCGCCAGCTCCTTCACCGCCGCGGCCAGTTCCGAGGACCGCTGCACCGCCCCGATCATCGAGAGCTGGTCCACCGAGATACCGCTATCCGCCGCGTGTGCCAGCACGCTCTGGATCGCCTCACGATCGTGGGCCAGCGAACCCAGGGCCACTTGCAGATCCACGTAACTCGCAAAGGTGGGGTCGGCCGTCGTGCGGCGACCGTCGGCGCCCTGCGCCGGGCCCTCCGACGGGCGAATCGCGTTGCGCACGCGGAACTGCGTCAACGCGACTTCCGCCGCGTGCAGGCTGGCCTTGGCGCGGTCGCGCTGTTCGCGCAGGATCGACGACAGCTCAGTCAACCGCTGCCGCTTCAGGTCCGCCGCCACCGCCACGAGCCGGTCCGCGACCGCGTTCACGGTCGTCGTGATGAGCGCCGGGTCGCGCCCGCGCCGTTCGAGGCGTACGAAGTAGCCGTCGGCGGTCGCCCGGGTCCGCAGTCCTTCCGAGAGATGGACCACCGCGTCGCTCAGCGCGGTCACCGTGAACCGCAACACCAACCCGGGACGCAGCGTCCCGGCGGGCGGCACCCACGCGAACCCCAACATCCCGCCGACGGAATCTCCCACGGCGCCCTGCTGCAGCACCACGTCCGCGTCCACGTCCCGCAGGGTGAAATGCTGCCCCTCGGCGTCGACGTCGAGCCGGTAGGTGCCGGGCCGAACTTCGGCGGGGACCGTCAATGTCGTCAACAGCGCGGTGTCCACCGGGGATTTCACAGTGAGGTAGAGCCGTGCCTGACGGACCACATCGTCCAATACGGCGTGCGACCTGATCAGATCGAGCCAGCCTCCCGGCGTTCCGATCAACTGCGCACTCTGAATCGGTCCTTGCTCGCCCCGAGCCCGATCGGCGTCGCGGTCCGCGGCCTGGATCCAGATCGTGGCCCGCGCCTGATACGTGGGCTTCAGGAACTGCGCCGCGCCAAGCCCCGCCAGAGTGCCGGCGAACGTGACGCCGGCCAGCACCAGCTTGTAACGGCGCACGGCCGCCAAGACTCGACTCCATTCGCTGGCCGGGAGCGGCGGGACGCCGGGGAGCCCTCCGGGAAGGAACGGGCCGACGGCGTGCGCGGAGGCTGGAGAAGAGTCGTTTGTCATGGGCCCCCAGCACTTGCAAACCTGGTACCGCGGGGACGCCCGGCCGGCGGTGTCGCAACGCGCGCCGCCACGCGCAGATACGTACCGCGACGTTTGCGCCTGGACCCCGCCGGTCCGAGGATGTTGTCACACATCAGTCACAACTGTGCGCGCTTCCGCCTTGTGGCTGCAGAGGTTTGCGACCCTGCCCCCGGCGTCGACCGAGCGTCGCAGCCCTCACGCACATTTGTAACGCGGACGTGGCAGCAAAATCTCGCCGGCGGCGGGCCTGATGTGCTAAGTGCTTGTGCCATAAGCGGCCAGCGAATTGCCCCGTGCGCGCACACGACCTGCGTTACTCCCCCGCACAAACCATATGACCGCTACCTCCGCACCACCCCGACGCGACACCTTCTTGCCCTTTTCCCCACCGACGATCGGTGAGGAGGAGATTCAGGAAGTCGTCGACACGCTGCGCTCGACCTGGATCTCCACCGGGCCGAAGACGAAGCGTTTCGAGAGCGAGTTCGCCTCCTTCCTGGGGGCGCCGGGCGCGCTGGCGCTCAACTCCTGCACGGCGGCCCTCCACACGGCGCTCAAAACGCTGGGGGTGGGGCCAGGCGATGAGGTGATCACGACGCCGATGACGTTCGCGGCGTCCGTCAACGTGATCGAGCACGTGGGCGCGCGGCCTGTCTTGGTGGACGTGGAGCCGGACACGCTCAACATCGACCCGCGTGCAGTCGAGGCGGCCATCAGCCCGCGGACCCGCGTGCTCCTGCCGGTGCACTTCGCCGGCCACCCGGCCGATCTCGACCCACTGCGGGACCTGGCCCGCGCGCACGGCTGCACCGTGATCGAGGACGCGGCGCACTCCCTGCCCGCGTCGTACAAAGGACGACGCATCGGCAGCGAGGGCAACCCCGTCGCCTTCAGCTTCTACGCGACGAAGAATCTCACCACCGGCGAAGGCGGCATGCTCGCGGGCGATCCGGAGTTCCTCGCCCAGGCGCGCGTGATCAGCCTCCATGGCATGAGTCGCGACGCGTGGAAGCGCTATGACGCCGGCGGCTCCTGGTTCTACGAGGTGTTGCTCCCCGGTTTCAAATACAACATGACGGACATCCAGGCGTCGCTGGGGCTGTGGCAGCTGCGCAAGCTCGAGGGATTCCAACGGCGTCGCCGCGAGGTCGTGAGCCAATACGAGCACGCCTTCGCCGGCGAGCCGGCGCTCGAGCTCCCGGTGACGCGCCCGGAGGTGGATCACGCCTGGCATCTCTACGTGCTGCGGCTCCGCGAAGACGCGCTGACGATCGGGCGGGACCGCTTCATTCAAGAGCTGACCGAGCGGAACATCGGGACGTCGGTCCACTTCATCCCGATTCACATCCACCCGTACTATCGGGACAAGTACGGGTTTACGCCGGACAGCTTCCCCGTCGCGCACGCCAACTACCGGCGCATGCTGAGCCTGCCGCTCAACCCGGGGCTGACCGACCGCGACGTGGGCGACGTGATCGACGCGGTACGCGACGTCGTGCGGAGCTACCGGGCGTGATCGCGAAGCGCGCCCTCGACGTACTCCTGACAGGCGTGGCGCTCGTGGTGGCCGCGCCGCTGCTCGCGGCGGCCGCTATCGGGATCCGTCTCGCGAGCCGCGGTCCCATTCTGTACCGGGCGCAGCGGGTGGGTCGGGACCAGCGGCCGTTCACGATGTACAAACTGCGCACGATGCGGGTGGGACAGGCGTACACGAGCGTCGTCACCGCGAAGGACGACCCGAGGATCTTCCCGTTCGGCGCCCTGCTGCGACGCACGAAGCTCGACGAGTTGCCGCAGCTGTACAACGTCTTGCGCGGTGACATGGCGATCGTCGGTCCGCGTCCCGAGGACCCCCAGATGGTGGAGCAATTCTACACGCCCCTCCAGCATGAGACGTTCCGCGTGCTGCCCGGCCTCACGAGTCCGGGGAGCATCTACGCGTACACCCACGGGGAGGCGGAGCTCGACGTGCGTGACCCACACGGCTCCTACGCCGAGCGGTTGCTGCCGCTCAAACTGGCGCTGGACCTCGTCTACGTACGCCGGGCGTCGTTCGCATACGATCTCGAGCTCATCTGGCGCACCGCGTGGATGT
>Ga0193723_1000283_pt1 | contig 19332 bp, 20 predicted proteins | sample H2m2metaG_FD_143042 | JGI IMG/M metagenome (GOLD analysis project Ga0193723, IMG submission 143042) | Soil microbial communities from a riparian zone of the East river system, Colorado, United States - H2m2 | ecosystem: Environmental > Terrestrial > Soil > Riparian zone | place: USA: East River...
CGGCGAGCTTTAGACGCCATTCACGAGGCCTGGTTGCAGGTGCATCCCCAAATCGTTGTTCTGCGCGATGAAGTGCTGCGCAATGTGGGAATCGAGACCATCGCCGAACGGGAGCGATGGTTGAGTCGAGTACACGCGCTCGAGGACGAGCGCGTCATCGAGCGCCGCGTGCAATTGCTCATCGATAAAGGGGAATTGCAGAGGGCCAGAGACCTTCTGCTGTCCGTTCAGTTTCAGAAAGTTCATCAGCGCTATGTCCGCACGGCACTGTGGAATCAGATCTGCCAGAAGCTGAACGAACCGTGCGTGCCGCTCCCGGCTCGACTCGGCGAGGATCGGTTGGCGGTATTTGGTGCGTATCGGGAGTTTGAGTGATCGCGAAGTGGAATGGCGATCACGGAACTTGCCTTCTACATAGTCGGGGCGAGAGGATTTGAACCTCCGACCTCCTGGTCCCGAACCAGGCGCGCTAACCGGACTGCGCTACGCCCCGTAAACTTCTAGACGCCGAGACGTCGAGATGCCTAGACGCCTAGGTACTGCACTCCTACACACTCCTAGGCGTCTGAGCGTCTCGACGTCTAGTACTTAGTGCGCCCAGAGGGAGTTGAACCCCCAACCTCTTGATCCGTAGTCAAGCGCTCTATCCAGTTGAGCTATGGGCGCGAGTGGGCGGTACAAGACTCGAACTTGTGACCTCCACGATGTCAACGTGGCGCTCTAACCAACTGAGCTAACCGCCCTGAGACGCTAGACGCCGAGACCCGGAGAGTCTCGGCGTCTAAGAGTAGCGGGGGTGGGATTTGAACCCACGACCTCCGGGTTATGAGCCCGGCGAGCTACCAGACTGCTCCACCCCGCGTCGGTGTGTCTCGATCAGCATGCCGCTTTTGGAGAGCGGGAAACGGGACTCGAACCCGCGACCCCAACCTTGGCAAGGTTGTGCTCTACCAACTGAGCTATTCCCGCGTGCCGCCAAAAATCTAACCCCAACGTGCTCACCTGTATACGGTTGGCCTGACCCAGCCCCAGCCTCGCGATGGAGGCGAGGGGGATCGAACCCCTGACCTCGTGAATGCCATTCACGCGCTCTCCCAACTGAGCTACGCCCCCGCTATATTCCCGCGCCCCAAAAACCGGCCGGCGGGAACACGGCATCTTATCGGGGCGTTCACGCGGTGTCAAGCGATTTCACGCTCGTTCCACGAACATTTTTGTTGCTCCTGCGTACTACAGAGCACCCAGATAGGGCGAATCAATGCCTCGGACTCGTAAAAAGACAAAAGCAGCCCCACCGGCTCCCAAGGCCAAGGCGAAGGCGCCCGTCGCGCAGACTGAGCGACGCGTCGTCAAGCGCCGTGGCCGGCGCCGCGGCCTGCTCACCGGTCTGGGCTCCCACGAGCACGAGCGCGACATCCTCGATCAGTACCTCCACGAGGTCTCCAAGACTCCGCTGCTCACGCAGAAGGAGGAGATCGCGCTCGCTCGCAAGGTTCGCGCGGGCGATCAGGAAGCGATGCAGGAGCTCGTGAAGCGCAACCTGCGGTTCGTGATTTCCGTCGCCAAGAAATACCAGAACCGCGGGCTGCCGCTCACTGATCTCATCGGCGAGGGCAACGTCGGCCTGCTCACGGCGGCGCGCAAATTCGACCCCGATCAGGGCGTCAAGTTCATCTCGTACGCCGTGTGGTGGATCCGCCAGGCGATTCTCGCCGCGCTCGCGGACCGCCGATCTTTCCCGCATCGTGCGTACGGCGGAGTACCTGCGGCAGACGCTGCGCCGCGAGCCGACGCCGGAGGAGATCGCCGACGCCACGAAGCTGTCGCTCGAGGTGGTGCAGTCGCTCGCCGCGCTGAACACGGGCGACGTGCGGCTCGATGCGCCGCTCGATCCCGACGGTGATCGCTCGCTCATCGAGCGCTTCATCGCCGAGGATTTGCCGGATACGGAAGATCAGGCGATGGATCGCTTCCTGTCCGACGAGATCGAGCAGGCCCTGAACACGCTGCAGCGGCGCGACGCCAAGGTGCTGCGACTCTACTTCGGCCTTGATGGTGGCCGCGAGCACACCCTGGAAGAGATCGGTGGCATGCTGGGCGTGACGCGCGAGCGGGTACGACAGCTGCGCGACCGCGCGCTGAAGCGGCTGCGCGATGGAGATGTAGGCAAGGCGCTCGCCAGCTTCGCAGCCTAAACAGGCCGGTGGTGAAGATGTAGGGGCGCAGCATGCTGCGCCCCTACTGTTTTTGGTCTAGTTTTTCTCTCCGTGATTCAAGCCATCGGCCGCCGCTCCATTTCCGCGATAGAAGCAGTCGGGCGGGTCGGTCACTTCGCGATGGACATGGTGCGCGCCCTGCCCGACGTCCGGACGTGGGCGGGGGCGGCGATCGTCCAGATGCGCCGCATCGGCGTGGACTCGATTCCGGTCACGTTGTTCATTGCGGCATTTACGGGTGTCGTCCTCGCGCTCCAGGCCTCCTACACCTTCACCGGCGCCGTCCCGCTCTACTTCGTCGGCACGCTCGTCGGCAAGACGATGATGCTCGAGCTCGGCCCCGTGATCTGCGGGCTCGCGCTGGCCGGGCGGGTGGGGGCCAGTATGGCCGCCGAGCTCGGCACGATGAGAGTGACCGAGCAGGTGGACGCGCTCGAAACGCTGGCCTACGATCCCCAGAGCTATCTCGTCCTTCCGCGCGTGATCGCGGGCACTGTGATGTTTCCGATGATCATCGCGTTCGCCATGGCAACCGGCATCGTGACAGGATGGCTCACGAGCCTCGCGTTGCTCGATCTCTCGACGCCGGACTTCTTGAAAGGCCTCAAGCTGTTCTATCACTTCAAGGATGTGTGGTTTGGGCTGTTCAAGAGCGCCACGTTCGGCTTCACCATCACCAGTGTGGGATGCATCGTTGGTCTCTCGACACGCGGTGGGGCCGAGGGCGTGGGGAAGAGCACGACCCGCGCCGTTGTCTACTCCGCCGTGCTGATTCTGCTGCTGGATGCGTTCTGGGCCGTGGTGCTGCTGTGATCGAGTTCCAGGACGTGCACAAGGCGTTCGACGGCACGCCAGTATTGCAGGGCCTGTCGCTGAAGATCCGGGACGCCGAAACTGTGGTGATCATCGGCTATTCGGGTACGGGCAAGAGCGTGGCGCTCAAGCATATCGTCGGCCTGTTGCACCCCGACGCTGGGGACGTCATCGTTGACGGCCACGCGGTGTCGACGTTGGACCGCGATGGCCTGACGGCGCTGCGCGAAGGGATCGGCTATGTGTTCCAGTTCGCGGCGCTGTTCGATTCGCTGACCGTGGCGGAGAACCTGGCGCTGGGTCTGCGCCGCCGCCGCGTGTCAGCCGAGGAAATCGAGGATCGGGTCCGGGAAGCGCTGGCGCTCGTGGATCTGTCCGGCACGGAAGACAGAATGCCCGCCGAGCTGTCGGGCGGCATGCGCAAGCGCGTCGGGATCGCGCGAGCCATCGCGCTCCGCCCGCGCTACATCCTCTACGACGAGCCGACGACCGGCCTCGATCCCGTGACGTCGGCGGTGATCGACCGATTGATGGTGCGAACGCGGGAGCACCTTGGCGTCACGGGCGTGGTGGTGACGCACGACATGCGGAGCGCGTACACGGTCGGCGACCGGATCGCCATGCTGTACGAGGGGCGCATCCGTCAGGTGGGGACGGTGGCCGAGATTCAGGAGACGGAGGACTCGGTGGTGCGGCAGTTCATTGAGGGACGTCCTGAGTGAAGCGCGAGAACGAGTTCGCCGTCGGCTTGGTGGTCATCGCGGCGCTCGCCGTGGTGATCGGCGGCGCGCTGTGGCTGTCCGGAGCGCACCTCGGCAAGACCGAAGCGGTGGTCACGGCGCGCTTTCGGACGGTCGGAGGGCTGGGTGTGGGTAATCCGGTCGTCCTGCGTGGGGTGCGGGTGGGTCGCGTCGAGGCGATCCGCCTCGCTCCCGGCAACTGGGTCGAGGCGGATCTGAAGATCTACACCGGCATCACCCTGCCCCCGAAGCCGGCAGTGATTGCGGCCTCGGCGTCGCTCTTTGGCGAATGGGCGGCCACGCTCATTTCGAGCGAGCCGCTCCCCAGTGACCCCAACGTGAGCCAGGCTCTCATCGAGGCGCAGGCGGCGGGCGGCGGGAAGTGGCCGGGCGCCACGCTGCCCGACATCGGCCAGCTGACCGCCCAGGCGAGCCGCATCGCGACCGACATCGCGACTGTCTCGGCCCGCATCCAGACCGCATTCGACTCAACGGCGGTCACGGACCTGCGCCGCTCGATCCGCGACTTCGGGCAGATCGCTGACCGCCTGGCGCGGGTCACCAACGAGCAGGCAGATGTCATCGGTGACGTCGGGGCGAATCTGAGCAAAAGCTCGCAAGCGTTGTCGCGCGCTGCGACCGACTTGCGGACGACCCTGGGGCGGGTGGATACGGCGACAAATCAGGGACAGCTCGCCACTATCCTCAATAACACCGCCGCCACCAGCACCGACCTGCGCAGCGCGTCGCAGGACTTCCGCCAGCTCATGGCGGCGGCGAACCGGAATTCGGAGAGCCTCGTGCGCGTCCTGCAGAACGCGGATAGCGTGATGTCGCGCATCGCGAACCGCAGCGGCACGCTGGGGCTCCTCGTCAGCGATTCAGCGCTGTACCGCGAGACCACGCTTACGATGATTCAGCTGCGCCAGCTCCTCTCCGACATCCAGGCGAATCCGCGCAAGTATTTCACGTTCAGCGTCTTCTAGAACAGGAATGCGAAAGTGGGAATGCGCAATGCGGAATGTTAAGGCGAGTTCGTGCCCGCTCATGAGGCACGAAGGGCCACCCGGCAATTTCGCATTCCTGTTCTAGAAGACGCTGAACTCATGACCCGTCGTAGTTCTAAGTCCCGCAAATCCCAACCCCGCGCCCAGCGCGAAACGAGCGCGGGCGGCGTCGTCTTTCGGCGCGGCCCTCCCCCCGACGGCCAGGTGCGGTTTCTGCTGATTCGTGACTCGTACAAGAACTGGGGATTCCCCAAGGGGCACCTGGAGGCCGGCGAGCCGCCGGCGGAGGCGGCGCGACGCGAGGTCACCGAGGAGACGGGGCTCCAGGATCTGGTCCTGCACGGGCCGATCAAGGTGATCGACTGGTATTTCCGCTTCCAGGGCAAGACGATTCACAAGTACTGTCATTTTTTTCTGTTCGAGTCGCGCCGCGGCGACCCCGTGCCTGAGGAAGCCGAAGGGATCACAGCCTGTGTCTGGTATCCGCTCGACGAAGCCTTGCGGACCGTGAGCTACGACAATGCGCGGGACGTGCTGCGGCAGGCGGCCGAGATGCAGCAGGCCCTGGTGCAGACATGAGTCGCTCCGGAGGAGTCGCCGCCGCGTATCCCGTCGTCCCGATGTTTCACCCCCGCCGCGAAGCGCGTCGCGCGCTGAAGCGCGGGTATCCGCGCAACGCCGGGAGCGTCCGCCTGTGCCGCAGCATCCAGGCGGTCGAACGGCTGATCGAGCAACGGCTCGTCGATGCGGTTGTCCTCGACGTACGCCATTGCGGTGGCGTGGGGATGACGCTGCCCGCCCGTTTCCCTCGCATTCCGATGTACGCACTCTCAGCGGTGCGGCCGGACGATGGCGCACTCCTGACGTCGTGCCGCGAAGCGGGCTTTACGGGCGTGCTCGTTGAAGGGGTGGACAACGCCGTCGCCGGCGAGTGGATCGCCGCGCGCACGGCCCAGGTCGCCCGGCGCTTGGCGCTCGCCGACGCACCGCGGCTGCTGCGCCTCACCGATCGACTACAGCTCGCCGCCTGGGAGGAAGTTCTGCGCCGCGCAGGGACGCCGACGCAGACGGGACAGGTTGCGCACGAGCTGCGAGTTACGCGGGAGCACTTGTCGCGCGAATTCGGGGCGGGGGGCGCGCCCAACCTGAAGCGCGTCATCGACCTGGCCCGGGCCGCCTGCGCCGCGGACCTGCTCGGAAACCCGGGCTACACCGTGCGTTGCGTCGTTCGCATTCTCGGCTACGCGTCGCCGAGCCATCTCGCGGGCACGGCCCGGCGGGTCGCGGGGGTGACGCCGATGGAGCTCCGTGAGCTCGGACCTCGTGGCGTGCTGACCCGATTCCTCAGAGGGAGGACGCGGTCCCGTGTGTAGGCCTCGGCCGCCTTTCGCCGCCCTGTAGTATGTGATATTTTTCACAATCTCTAACCGGTACCCCAATGGCCACTGATTCCATCCTTCGTCCCGGCGAGCTGAAAAACCTCCTGCTCAAGGAAATCCAGGCTGCCGACCTGGCGGACATCGACGTCCGCGAAGTCGGCACGGTCCTGGAAGTGAAGGACGGGATCGCCCGGATTTACGGGCTGACGTCCGCGATGGCGGGCGAGATGCTGGAATTCGCCGTCTCGGCAACCGGCGAGAAGATCACCGGCCTCGCATTGAATCTCGAAGAAGACAACATCGGCGCCGTGATTTTCGGCGACTATCTCCAGCTGCGCGAGGGCGACGAGGTGCGCCGCACCGCCCGCGTGCTCGAAGTGCCGGTGGGGCCGGCGATGGTGGGCCGGGTCGTGGACGCGCTCGGCCGCCCGGTGGACGGTCTCGGTCCGATTCAGACGACCAAGAGCCGCAAGGTTGAAATCGTCGCCCCCGGGATCATCAAGCGCCAGCCGGTCAAGGAGCCGCTGCAGACCGGCGTCAAGGCCATCGACTCGATGATCCCGATCGGCCGCGGCCAGCGCGAGCTGATCATCGGAGATCGGGGGACCGGCAAGACCGCGATCGCGATCGACACGATCATCAATCAGAAGGGGCAGGGCGTCATCTGCGTGTACGTCGCGATCGGCCAGAAGAACTCGACGGTGGCGGCGGTGGTGGAACGGCTCAAGGAGCACGACGCGATGGAGTACACCATCGTAGTCGTCGCGTCCGCCTCGGAGCCGGCCCCGATGCAGTACATCGCGCCGTACTCGGGCTGCACCATGGCTGAGTACTTCATGTACGACGAGAAGAAGGCCACGCTGTGCGTGTACGACGACCTGTCGAAACAGGCCGCCGCGTACCGCCAGCTGTCGCTCGTGCTGCGGCGCCCGCCGGGCCGCGAAGCCTACCCCGGTGACGTCTTTTACCTCCACAGCCGGCTGCTCGAGCGCGCCGCGAAGCTGTCGGACGAGATGGGCGGCGGCTCGCTCACGGCGCTGCCGATCATCGAGACGCAGGCCGGCGACGTGTCGGCCTACATCCCCACGAACGTCATCTCGATCACCGACGGCCAGATCTTCCTCGAGACCGATCTGTTCTACTCGAACGTGCGGCCCGCCGTGAACGCCGGTATCTCGGTCAGCCGCGTCGGCGGCAATGCACAGATCAAGGCGATGAAGCAGGTCGCGGGCCGGCTGCGCCTCGACCTGGCGCAGTACCGCGAGCTCGAAGCGTTCGCGCAGTTCGGCTCCGAGCTCGATCCGGCGACGCAGAAGCAGCTGGCGCGCGGCGCGCGTGTCGTGGAGGTGCTGAAGCAGCCGCAGTATCGGCCGATGCCGGTGGACCAGCAGGTGATCGTGATTTTCGCCGTGACGAACGGCCTGATCGACGACGTGAACGTTCCGGAGATCAAGGAGTGGGAGAAGGGGCTGCTCGAGTTCATGGCCGCCCAGCATCCCGAGATGGCCGATGAAATCCGAACGCGGAAAACGCTGTCGGACGACCTCAGCGGCCGCCTGAAAAAGGCGATCGAGGAGTACAAGGCGCTCTAATGGCGAAGCCGCGCGAGCTGAAGCGCCGCATCCGCTCGGTGCAGAATACGAAGAAGATCACCAAGACGATGGAGCTGGTCTCCACGTCGAAGCTCAAGCGCGCGCAGGATCGGGTGGTCGGCGCGCGGCCCTACGCGCAGGCGCTTGCGGATGTGATCGGCCAGCTCTACTCCCCCGACCTGGCGGAGCGGTTTCCCCTGCTGCGCCAGCCGGGCCATAGCGGACGAGGTGCGGGAGTGCGGCGCGCGGCGTTGCTGCTGATCACGTCCAACCGCGGGTTGTGCGGCGCGTTCAATGCGAATCTCATTCGCGAGGCGCGCCGCTGGCTCGAGGAGCTCGAGGCGCAGGACGCCCACACCGAGCTGCACCTCGTCGGCAAAAAAGGCGTCAGCTACTTCAAGTTCACCAAGCGCAACATCGCGTCGCAGCGCGTCGACATCGGCGATCGCCCCACGCTCGACCACGCCGCCGAGCTGGCGAAGCCCTTGATGGAGCGGTTCTCGAAGGGGGACCTCGACGCTGTGGATGTGGTCTTTGCGAAGTTCAATAGCGCAGTGAGCACACCACCCACGACGCTTCGCATCCTGCCCGTGGCTCCTCCAACGTCCAAACAGACATCCTTGAATTACATACTCAAGCCGTCGGCAGAGGAGATCCTGCACGAGCTGCTTCCTCTGTATGTGCAGAACCAGATGTACCGCGCGCTGGTCGAGACGGCGGCCGCGGAGCACGGCGCGCGCCGCACGGCGATGAAAAACGCGACCGACGCGGGCAGCGACATGCTGAACATCCTGCAGCGCACGTTCAATCGTGCTCGCCAGGCTCAGATTACGCAGGAACTCGCGGAAATTGTGGGTGGAGCGGAAGCTCTGAAAGGATAGTCATGGCAACGAAGGCCAAAGAAGCGAAGCACAACGTCGGCAGGGTCGTCCAAGTCATTGGACCAGTCCTCGACGTCGAGTTCGAGCCCGAACAGCTGCCCGAGCTCTACAACGCGGTGACGGTCAAGCTGGAGTCTGGTCAGCTCGTGGCCGAAGTCGAGCAACACATCGGCCGCAACCAGGTGCGGGTCGTTGCCATGAGCTCGACGGACGGGGTCGTGCGGGGCATGGACGTCGTGGACACGGGGCAGCCAATCACCGTGCCGGTCGGCAAGCCGGCGTTGGGCCGCATCCTCAACGTCATCGGCGAGCCGGTGGACGAAGGCCCGCCGATTCCGAAAGACGCGGAGCGCTGGCCCATTCACCGCGGCTCGCCGAAGTTCGTCGACCTCGAGCCCAAGACCGAGGTGTTCGAGACCGGCATCAAAGTCATCGATTTGATCGCGCCGTTCGTCAAAGGCGGCAAAATCGGATTGTTCGGGGGCGCGGGCGTCGGCAAGACCGTCGTCATCATGGAGCTGATCAACAACGTGCAAAAGGGGCACGGGGGTCGGTCGGTGTTCTGCGGCGTCGGCGAGCGCACGCGCGAGGGGAACGACCTCTACCTGGAAATGAAGGAAAGCAATGTGCTCGACTCCGTAGCGCTCATCTACGGACAGATGAACGAACCGCCCGGCGCGCGTTTGCGCGTGGGTCTGACGGGCCTCACGGTCGCCGAGTACTTCCGCGACGTCGAAGGCCAGGACGTGCTCGTGTTCATCGACAACATCTTTCGATTCACGCAAGCTGGATCGGAAGTATCCGCGTTGCTGGGACGGATGCCATCAGCCGTCGGCTATCAGCCGACCTTGGCCACGGAGATGGGCGAGCTGCAGGAGCGCATCACGTCGACGAAGAAGGGATCGATCACGTCGGTGCAGGCGATCTATGTGCCTGCCGACGATCTCACCGACCCCGCACCGGCGACCGCGTTTTCGCACCTCGACGCCACCGTGGTGCTCGACCGCGCGATCGTCGAGCTCGGCATCTATCCGGCCGTGAATCCGCTGTCCTCATCGAGTCGCATTCTGGACGCGCAATATCTGGGCGATCGGCATTACAAGGTGGCGGTCGAAGTCCAGCGCATTCTGCAGCGCTACAAGGATCTCCAGGACATCATCGCGATTCTCGGGATGGACGAGCTGTCGGAAGAAGACAAGCTGCTGGTCGCGCGGGCCCGCCGCGTGCAGCGCTTCCTGTCCCAGCCCTTCTTTGTGGCCGCGCAGTTCACCGGGCTCGAAGGGAAGTACGTGAAGCTCGAGGACACGATCGCGTCGTTCGAACGAGTCGTGGCAGGCGAGTTCGACCAGCTGCCCGAGCAGGCGTTTTACATGCAGGGGGGGATCGACGACGTCGTGGCCCAGGCCAAGAAGATGGCGTCGGCCTGATGCGCGTCTCGGTCATCTCCGCGGAGCGGTCGGTGTTCGACGGCGAGGCCGATGGCGTCGTCGCCCCGGCCTACGACGGCCTTGTAGGGATTCTCCCACGACACGCCCCGTTCATGACCCTCCTGGGGGAGGGGATCGTGAATATCAGCCAGTCTGGGGGGGAAACCAGGCTGCAGGTGGCGGGGGGCTTTCTTCAAGTGGCGTCGGATGTTGTGCGCATCGTGGCACGCCGCGCAGGCCCTGTCGCCCCTTGACTTTACGATTCCGATTTCCAAAAGTGTTGCCGGTCTAGAAGTCCCTAAAACACCTAAAACTCCCTTTTCCCCCGGAGGGTAGTTATGAAGCGTCTCGGACTGGCATTGGTCGCGGTGGCGGTGTGTGTCGTCGCCGCCCGTCCTGCGATGGCTCAAGCGGTAGGCCACTTACGGTATGGCGTGAGCGCCGGTGTGCTCCTGCCGATGGGTACGTATGGCGATGGCGATAAGATGGGCTTCGTCGGTGGCGTCGGGGCAACATACTGGCTCCCCGCGGGCGCGATCGGCGTGCGTGGCGACTTGTCGTATTCCCAGACGTCGCATGACGGCGCCGCCGGCAATACGAAGATCATGGGCGGTATGGCCTCTCTCGTATATGCGCTGAATCCAGCCAACGCCCCTGCCCGCATCATGATCAGTGGCGGCGTGGGCATGTTCAACGTGAAGGAGAGCGTTTCGTCGGCCTCCGAGACGAAAATCGGCTTTGGCGGTGGCGCAGCGGTGGCCTTCAAGATGGGCACCGGCAGCACGCGCCTGGTCCTCGGCTCGCGGTTTACGAGCGTGAGCACGAGCGGCAGCTCGATTACGTTCCTGCCGATCACGGTCGGCCTCACCTTCGGGAAGTAAGCGACCTCGAGCGGCGTGAGCCGAATCACTCGGGGCTCGTAAATGACGGCCCGTCAGCACAATAGCGGACGGGCCGTCGGTTTTTCAGGGGCCCCTAGTTGACAGAACTCCTTGTGGTTCTTAACGATGTGGCGGTTTGAACCACCCCAACTGGAGGTTTTTGTATGCGGAAGGTCACGAGTACTCTGGTGGCGGCTGTCGCCCTGGTGGCGCTCCCGCACTTGGCGGTTGCCCAGCGCCGCGCCGCTGCCCCTGCCGGCGGTGCGAAGAACGAATTCGGCGTCGATGTGGGCGCCGCGTTTGGTCACATTGGAAGTGGTTGCGCGGCCAGTTGCGGCACGTTCGAGGCCGGCACTCCTGTCGATCTGCGGATCGGGTTTATCGGCAAGTCCTTCAACGTCGAGCCACGCGTGACCTTTTCGTATCTGAGTCAGGGCGGCGGGCACATCATGATTTTCAGCCCAGACGTGAATTTCTTGAAACCGATGGGGACGAGCACCTCGCGCAAGGGACTTTATCTCACGGCGGGGGCGGGTATCAGCCTCATCAGCGCGTCCGGCGCGTCTTCCGAAAACCAGTTCTCGCTAAATGGCGGTGTCGGCACGCGCATCCCGAAGGTGAGTAACAACTGGAGACTGGAAGGATTCTTCCGCTACAACTTTGAGAGCGGCGCTCTGCCCAGCGGCTACAACGTTGGCGTTCGTGCGGGCATGTCGTTCTGGCAATAACGCAGATGTGGTAACCGATGGCCCGTCAGGCTCTGCCTGGCGGGCCATCGATCTTACTGTGGTCTTTCATTCTGGCACTAGTGCTTGGGAACGCCGCGCCCGCTGGTCGGGTAAGCTTCTCACCAAATCACGAGGAGTCAGTATGCGTTGGACTCGCGTGTTGTGTCTGCCGTTCCTGAGTGCAGCGGTCGTCGCGACGGCGGCCGCACAGGCGACCGGAATGCCGAGCTATAACGCGCCCTATCGGGCATTCAGCCGTTCGGAGATCGGATTGGTGCTGAGCTTTCCCAACGGTGGCGGCACGGCGTTCGAAGGCGCCTATCGGTGGGCGAGTGGAAAATTCGATATTGGTTTACGCGGTGGCATCTTCACGCCGGGCGGCGGCGCCAATTCGGTGCTCCTCGTGGGTGCGGAAGCACGCGAGCGTGTCGTCACACATACCGAGGACTTCCCCCTCGACGGCGCGTTGATCCTCGGCATCGGCGGACAGTTCGTCAGCGGCAGCTCGGCGCTGATCGTGCCGGTCGGTCTGTCGCTCGGACGGCGCGTCAATCCCAGGGACTCCAAGATCAGCATCGTCCCGTACGTGCAGCCGACCGGGTTTCTCGTGGCCGGCAATGGGAACTCCGATTTTCTCTTTGCGCTGGGGCTGGGTGCCGATTTTCGGCTGACGCCGCGCTTCGATGCGCGCATCAGCGCTGGACTCGGCGATCTGGAAGGTGTGTCACTTAGCGCCGTGTGGGTGCACTAACGCTGTGTCCAATGATCAATGATCAATGATCATTGATCACTGCTCATTCTTCAGGGGAGGATATCGATGAAGCGCATGCTCACGGTACTCGCGACCGCCCTGTTCACCGCTGCACCGCTCGCGGCGCAGCTGTTGGGGATGCCGAACTGGAGCAGTCCCAAAGGCGGGACCGGCGTCACGATCAGCGGCGATCTGGCCATGCCGAACTCCGATCTCGGTAAAGGGACGGCATTCGGTGCGCGCGGTTCGCTCGGACTGGCGAACATCACGCTCACCGCCGGTTTGGCGTCGTGGAAGCCGAAGGGCGCGAGCGAAAGCTTCACGTCCGTCGGCGGCCAGGCGGGATTTCGGGTGATCGGCGGGAGCCTCATTCCCGTCTCCATCAGTCTGCAGGTGGGCGCCTCGCGCACCGGCGCGGCCAACGGTGACTCGTCGCTGACACGCCTGGGCCTCGGCGGCGCGGTCAGTGTCAACGTGCCGACCCCGGGGTTGAGCATCGAGCCCTATCTGGCGGTGAACAATCGCTGGTACAAGTTCTCGGGCGTCAGCGGCACGCAATCGAACATTGGTTACACGCTCGGCGCCAACGTCGGATTCGGCATGTTGGGCTTGCACCTCGCGTACGACTCCGAGGATTACGGCAGTGGCGTCAAAGGTGGAATCTTCGGTATCGGAGTTCACTTTGCACTGAAGGCTCCCATCGGCATGTAGGAGGCAGTAGCTTTGGGGCGCGACGTACCAAACGGCGCGCCCCTTTGCTTCCCGGGAGATTCGTGACTCGTCATCTATTACGCGCGGGCCTCGTGGCACTGGCGGGGGCCCTCACGCTGAGCGGCTGCGCCCTGACCTTTGACGCCGGGGATCTCGGCATCCCAACCTCGCTGGCCGAACCGGCGCAGACTCCGCCGCAGGGAACGCCGTTCCGGGTCACCAAGCATCCGGTGTTCCTGCTCTGGGGATTGGCGGGGGCTTCCCGTCCCAACGCCGAAGACGTGCTGGCCGGTCAGGCCGGCACGGGAGCACGTATCGCAAACCTTCGCATCAAGGTCCGCAGCCGCTGGTCGGACCTCCTCGTCACCGCACTCACCGCCGGAGTCATCAGCCCCCGTTCGGTTACCTTCGAGGGCATCGTAGTTCCTCGCTAGCACCGTTCTGAGACGCTTGCTCTAGCGGCCCCTCAGGGGCCGTGCTATATCGGAGCGCAAGTCGTCCGTTCCCACGTGCTAACCGTCCGCTTGGGAGGGCTCATGCGTCTCTCCGTCTTCTCGTTGCTTCTCCTTTCTACTGGTGGAATGGCCGCACTACCTGCTCGAGTAGCGGCACAGGAACCAGTTACGCTCAGTGGCCGAGTGACCGCGGGAGGGCAGCCCATCGGTTATGCGGAGGTCGTCGTGCCTTCGCTCGGTCTGGGTGCTTCGACGCGGGACGATGGTCGCTATGCGATCGTGATCCCGGGGGCCCGCGCGACTGCGGGTCAAACGATCACCGTCGTTGCGCGCCGCCTCGGGTACAAACCGTCGACGATGCAAGTCGCGCTGCACGCCGGGGTCGTCGAGCAGGATTTTGCGCTCGCGCCGAACCCCTTGCAGCTGGGGGAAATCGTCGTCACGGGCGCCGGAACGATGACCGAGGCGCAGAAACTCGGCAGCGTGCGCAATTCGGTCGATTCGTTCGCCATCGCGCGCAGCAACGAATCGAACGTGGTGCAGGCGCTGGCGGGGAAGGCACCGAACCTCGAGGTGACGCAACAGTCGGGCGATCCCGGGGCGTCGTCGTACATCCGCATCCGCGGCACGCGGACACTGTCGGGCAACGGCCAGCCGCTCTTTGTCGTGGACGGCGTGCCGCTCGACAACTCGAGCTTCTCGACGTCGAATTTCAACCTGAACGACGATCTGGGGTCCGGTCAGACGGATGGCACGGTGACTGAGAATCGCGCCAGTGACCTGAATCCGAACGACATCGAATCAGTGGAGATCTTGAAGGGTGCCGCGGCCGGCGCCATTTACGGTGCACGCGCGGGGCAGGGCGTCATTCTCATCACCACGAAATCCGGCCACGCCGGTCCGACGCGCTTCTCCCTGAAGTCGTCGGTCTCGTTCGACGACATCAACCATCATTATCCGTTGCAAACGACGTTCGGCGAGGGTCGCGGTGGTGTCGCGCCCGACACGACGCTCGGCGGCGACTGCGATGATCCGGGGTCGGGCAGCATCTGCTCGCGCTCGTGGGGTCCGGCGCTGGCCCCCGGATCGCCGATCTACGACCACGCCAATGAGGCGTATACCACCGGCCACATCGTCGAGAACGACCTCACCATCTCCGGTGGGAACGACCGGACAACGTTCTATCTCTCCGGCGAGCAGTATTACAACAACGGCATCATCGTGGGGAATAACGATCAGTACACCCGCAATACGGTGCGCTTTCGCGGGTCACACCGCCTTGCCGACAACCTGAAGGTTGGCGCGAACCTCTCGTACGCCGACACGCGCGGCAGCTTCATCCAGCGCGGCAACAACGTGAACGGCATTCAGCTCAGCTTGCTGCGCTCGCCGCCAAACTTCAACAATTTGCCGTACCTCGATCCCACGTATCACCTGCACCGGACGTATCGATTCCAGCACCCGGGGCCCGGCGACATCGTGGCCGACCGGGGATTCGATAATCCGTTCTACATCATCAATGAGCAGCAAAATCGGTCCAAGGTGGGCCGGGTATTCGGGAACATCAACGCCGAATACACGGCAGCCGACTGGCTCAAGGTGACGTATACGCTCGGCGCCGACTACTCGAACGACGAGCGCCTGGAAGGGTGTCCGATCTCTTCCTCAGACGTGTGCTTCGCCGGCCGCGTGATCGAGGGCAAGCTCGTGAATTACCAAATCGATCACAACCTGTCGGCGACCGCGAACTACCACCTGAACGACAACATGAAGGGCACGGTGACGCTCGGTCAGAACCTGAACAGCCGCAACTTCCGGCAGCTGGGGAACGTCGGCCGCACGTTGATCACGGCGACGCCGTTCAAGGTGTCGAATACCGTCTCGCGCGACATTCCATCGGACGCGCAGACGATCATTCACAACGAAGGCTACTTCGGTCAGTATACGCTCGACATGTACGATCAGCTCTACCTGACCGCCGCGCTGCGGAACGACGGGTCGTCCACGTTCGGCGCGCAGAATCGCCGCAGCTGGTTCCCGAAGGGCTCGCTCGCCTGGACCTTCACCAAGGTGATTGGAGAACGGCCGTGGCTGACGTTCGGCAAGCTCCGCGTGGCCTACGGTGAAGCGGGGCAGGAGCCGCAGCCCTACCTGACGTCCACCACGTACCTGTCGAATACGATCGTGTCCGGCATTTCCCAGGGCACCGGCGAAACGCCGACCCAGGCCGGATTGGGCGGACTCGTGCAGGGCGCGATCAAAGGGGCCGACTCGTTACAGCCCGAGCGGACGAAGGAGTTCGAGACCGGCTTTGATCTCGGCCTCTTCCGCGACAAGGCCGACCTGAGCCTCACCTTCTACAACGCGAAGACACAAGACGTGATCCTGCTGACGCCGGTCTCCGCGGCGGGCACGGGCTTCACGCTGCAGGCGAGCAACGCGGCGACATTCCGCAACCGCGGGCTGGAGTTCTCGCTCAACGTGCGGCCGCTGCAACGCGCCGATTACGGCTGGGATCTCGGCTTCCAGTGGGGGCAGAATCGCAGCCGCGTGCTCTCGCTCGGCGGCGCGACGTTCGTGAGCATCGGCGACTTCGTGACGAACGTCGCCGAGGTCGGCCAGGAGCTCGGCGTGCTGCGCGGCATCGGGTTCATGCGCTGCGGCATCAGTGCCGCCGGCGTCCTGCCGGCGTTCGATGCAGCATGCGGAAGTGCACCGCACGGTGCCTTGTTCATCGATGCCTCCGGATTCCCGGTCGTCGATAACGATCCGCGAATTCTCGCGAACCCCAACCCGCGGTGGACCGGCAGCATCCGCAGCGGCTTCCGCTACAAGAAACTCCAGCTCTCCGGCTTCATCGACATCCGGCACGGCGGCCAGATCTGGAACGGGACGAAGGGTGCTCTGTGGAGCTACGGCACCCACATGGACACCCAGACGCGTGGCACGATGCGGACGTTCGGGCAGGGTGGCTGGTGGGACGGCCCGGTCGCCGGTCCAGGAGCCGGAACCGCGGTGGCGATCGGTGAGAGCTGGTACCGCACTGGTGACGCGCCCTGTCCCTTCACCGGCGTCGATGAGCCGTGCATTGAAAACGGCGGCTTTGTGAAGCTGCGCGAGGTCTCGCTGACGTATACGCTCGACGCGCCCTGGGTCATGCGCACACTGGGAGTGAGCAGCGTCGACATCCGGGTGGCGGGTCGCAACCTGCACACCTGGACGAAGTACACGGGCTACGATCCCGAGACGAGCCTCGGCGGCGCCCTGGCGCCGGTCACGGGTGTGGACTACTTCAACAACCCGCAGACGCGCTCGTTCGTGTTCACGTTCACCTTCAACCGCTAACCGGGAGGCGATCATGAAACGGTCTCTGCATATCGCGCTCGCGGCAGCGGGCATCGCCGTGGGACTCACGGCGTGCAATCCCTTCCTCACCGGGGAAGGCCTGACGAACGATCCGAACAATCCGACGACCGCGACGCGCCAAGCCCTGTTCATGGGCGTGCAGGCCACGACGTTCGGCCAGCAGGAAAGCAGCGTTGCGCTCACCGTGTGCATGTGGATGCAGCAATGCACCGGAAACGGCGGCCGCTTCGTCGAGCAGTTCGGTAAATATGTGATCGACGAGGGGAGCTTCTCGTTCGACTTCAACTCGGTCTACACGGGTGGCGGCCTCACGGACCTCCGGAAGATCGAGACGTCGGCGGCCGCGGCGCCCGACAGCATCTTCCTCGGCGTCGCCCAGATCTATGAAGCCTTGATCGTAGGGACCGCAGCAGACGTCTGGGGTGACATTCCCTACACGCAGGCCCTCACGACGTCACAGCCGGCCCTGGACAATCAGTTTGCGGTGTATGACAGCGTTCAGGCGTTGCTCAGTCGGGCCATCGTGAATCTCGGCGGCGCGGGCTCGGGGCCGGGAGATCGCGACCTCGTGTTCGGCGGTGATGCGGCGAAGTGGATCGGCGTTGCGCATACGATGAAGGCACGGTACTTCCTGCACACCGTCGAGGGGGCCGGTGCCGGGTTGCTGGGGGCCCGGACGGCGGCGCAGGTCTACGCCGATGCGATCGCGCAAGCCACGTTGGGCATCAGCGATCCCTCGGGAGCCGGCGATTTTGCGGCGTTCCACGGGCAGGCGACGTCGGAGCGCAACGTGTGGTTCCAATTCTCCCAGACGACGTTCGGCATCGATCTTGTGGCCGGGAAGTTTCTGGTGGACCTGATGAATGCGCGGAGCGATCCACGGTTGCCGCAGTACTTTGGCCTCGACGCGGTTGGAGGCTACGGCGGCGATGATGTGAACATCGGCCCCCTCAACTCCGACTCGGTGTCTGCTGTGGATGGCGCCCGCAACTCGCCGACGTTCCGGCAGCCGTTCGTCAGCTACGCCGAGAACGAGCTGATTCTCGCGGAGGCGAACAACAAAACGAGCAACGATGCCGTGGCGCTGACGCACCTGAACAACGAGCGTGCGGCCGCTGGGCTGACCGCCACGGCGGGTGCCGGTGCGGCGCTGTTCGATTCGATCATGACCGAGAAGTACGTCGCGCTGTTCGAGAACATCGAAGTCTGGAACGACTACCGTCGCACGTGCCTCCCGGCGCTGACGCCGTACCTGATTGCGAACGGCGCATCGCCCGTGTTTAACGACCAGATTCCAGGCCGCTTCTACTACGGTTCGAACGAGCGGAACACGAATTCGAACATTCCGGCGCCGAGCGCGCAGCTGTCGGCGAACGGGTTCCGCAACCGGAACGATCCGAACGCGTGTCCGTAAGATTGACGTGAAGTCAGGAGATCGATACGAAAGCGGGGCGGACCGCCAGGTCACCGGCGGTCCGCCTCGTGGTTCCTACGAGGCAACCTGCGCATGAGATTGGCTCGATGCATCGCCCTGATGGGAATGCTGGCGCTCCCGGCGGGCTGCTATTACTACGCGCCACTGGAGATACCGGCTCCTGAGCCCGGCACGTACCTCCAGGTGATGCTCACCGATTCCGGCACGTCACATTTCTGGCCCTATCTTGGCCCGGACGTCGGGGACCTTCGTGGCCGCCTGATTACGGCCGACGGGCAGAGCCTCGCGTTGTCCGTCGACGCCGTGGACCTGCGCCACGGCGACGTCTTGTCCTGGAAGGGTGAGACGGTCAACCTCGGCAGGGAATACGTCGCACGCCTGGACCGGCGTCACCTGTCCAAGTCCCGCAGCGTCTTGCTCACCGTGGGATCAGTCGTAGCCTTGATTGCCGCCTTCACGGCCTTTGACGATTTTGGGCTCGGGTCCGGCGGCGGCGGTGGGGGTGGGCACCCGCGCTGAGGTCGCTCAGTAGACTCCCACACTCGATCGCTGCAAGTTCGTCTCGAGTGTCCACTCGATCCGCTGCCCGGGGAGCACTATAAGACTCTCGGTGCGCACCCTGTCATTACTGCCGATAGCCTCCCCGAGTAACACAATCTCGTGCGTCTGCGCGATCAGGCGTCCGGGGATCGTGAACGACTGGCTCGACGTCCCTGTCGCGAGACCGATGCGGATGCGTTGGCCGTCGCGTAGCAAGAGCACCGTGACATCCAGGAAGTTGTGATTGGTGACCTGGAGTGTGACGTCGGGAGGAGGTTCCGACGCCGCGCTCGGACGATGTCGATGCGAGCCACACGCGCCCGCCCCGAAGACCGCGACAAGCAATAATATCCGAGTAATGCTCATTGGATTAGCCCCCTGACGAGGGCCGTCGTCCGCTCGGACGCCCC
>Ga0193723_1000284_pt1 | contig 19290 bp, 17 predicted proteins | sample H2m2metaG_FD_143042 | JGI IMG/M metagenome (GOLD analysis project Ga0193723, IMG submission 143042) | Soil microbial communities from a riparian zone of the East river system, Colorado, United States - H2m2 | ecosystem: Environmental > Terrestrial > Soil > Riparian zone | place: USA: East River...
AGCAAGCAGCGAGCTCAGGCTCTATCGAAGTGATCACGACTTTTGATTATCCCGGAACGGGAAATTCGACCTTGCCGCAAAAGATTAACGAAAGAGGCGACGTCGTTGGCGAGTTCATCGATTCGACCGGGGTGACGCGAGGTTTTGTCCGGTTCAGCGACGGTAGCTTTAGCGACCCGATCGTCGACCCTAATGATACCGTCGGTTTTACCGAAGGACGAGGCATCAATAACTTACGCACAGTCTGCGGTAACTACCTCGGCAGCGATGGCAACAATCACGGGTTTTTCCTGTCGGGCGGCACCTTCACAGAATACGATGTTCCCGGCGCGGTCAGCACCTCTGTGCTTGGGATAAACGATGTCGCCGACTTTACCGGCTCGTTTTCTTACGGCAGCGGGATCTTCCAGGGGTACGTCAGCGTTGGCGGAACCATAACGTCGTTTAGCGTACCGGGAGCTATCTTGACCCTTGCTTACGAGATCAATAATTCAAAGCAGTTGGTGGTGACCCTTGCTTACGAGATCAATAATTCAAAGCAGTTGGTGGTGGGATACTATATAGACAGCTCAGGAATCCTTCACGGCTACTTCCGGGACGCCAATGGGGCGCTGCACTTCCCGATCGATCCTTCGGGCTCCACTGCGACAGTCCTGTTTGGCCTTAACGATAAGAACTGGGTGGTGGGCCGATATGCGGACAGCTCAGGCGTAACTCATGGACTCTTCTTTGTCCCGCCAAACAATTTCTTCACTTTCGACTATCCCGGGTCAACCCTTACATCGCTAAACGGAATCAGTGACCAGGGAAATATCTGTGGTCGTTTCGTCGACGCTTCCGGCATTGCCCACGGATTCATAGCTCGCGTCACAGGCACACCGCCGACAAAACAGGCGGGGCCGCAAATGAAGGCGTTCAATTCCCCGTCGCTGGTCACTCCACTCAACCCGTCGCCTTCGGCGTGGGGAGGTGCAGTGCCGGCGCGCTGAGTTGAGTATCGGGGGCCTGTGCGGGCGGCGCTTTTTGACGAGCCGGACTCGCAGGCCCTGGCCGGCGTGCTGCGTAGTTCGAGCGCACGATCGCGTTCGCCCAACTCCGCGATAATCCGGGCAGGTGTCGGCACAAGAGCGCGCGCCAGTTCAAAAGCGTGCCCAAACTGACAGGAAATTGAAACGCACGCTTGAAATGTTGAATGTTTAGATACGACCCTTCGCTTTCTGCGTCTAATCTGCCCGCTTGTTGGGGGGAGTCCGACAACTGCCGAATCATGGCGAAGTCGGGCGAGGATGTGGAGTGGGACGAGGCCTGGGAGTTGCTCTGGGCGCGGGAGTAGCTGATGGAGTGGGTGTTGGTGTAAGTGTAGCTGTGGGACTTGGAGTAGGAGTAGGAGTAGGAGTAGGAGTAGGAGTAGCGGTTGGAATGAGTTCCCAGGTATCGTTGAAATTTCCCTTGTTATCCTGACCGCCGAAGAGAATCACACGGTGTAAGGCCGCGTCGTAGGTCATGCCAGCGCCTTCGCGCGCGGGCGGCGATTGCACTGTAGACAGGAGTGTCCACGTCGCGCCAATCTGATCCCATAACCACGTCGTGTTCTGGTCTACACCGCCGCTTCCACCTCCAAAGAGAACCACTCCTTGCAGGCCCGGATCGAAAGCGGCAGAAGCGGCATACACTAAGAGAGGTTGCACAGCCGGAGATTGCAGAGTCCATGTCGTGCCATCATAGGTCCAGGTGTTATTCGGGTTAACATCAGCGAGACCGCCAAACATAACAACCTGTCCCGTGGAAGTATTCGTTGCAACGGCCGCTGAAGCCCGAGCAAACGGAACAGTCGGTGGCGATAACTGCGTCCAATCGGAGCCGTTCCACTGCCACATGGTAAGCTGATAAAATTGGCCGTCGAACCCGCCAAAAACATCGGCCTTGCCATTCGGGTCGGGAAACAACATCGGACCGGTAACAGCCGGAGGGTGATGCTGGGGTGTCGCCTGCGTCCACTGTAACGTCGACCCATCCCAAAGCCATGTGTCGCCCAGGTAATTGGTTCCGTCGTACCCGCCGAAGAGCACAACCTTTTGAGTGACAGAATCGTAGGTCATTGAGGATCGTTTGGCGAAAGCTCAATCCAATCCAGAAGACTAAAATGAGCGGCCGCTGCACGCGCTGCAAATGCGATCGAAATGCAGCAGCAGATAAGAATCAAGGATGCATGCGAAAAGTATCGAACCTGAGTGAGTTTCATCCAGCATGACTTAAGGCGCTCAACAGGGATTTTGTCAAGTCGCCGAGCATGACTTTTTGGCTCGCCAAATCGCAGAGGATCAGTCATGACTTGTCTATGAAAATGACAACTCAGTCCCCAAGGTCTGTTCACCGTTCGCTTGCCCGCACTTTGCTTTTCGTTTCATTCATGGCTGTCTACTTTGCGCTTTTCCAAACAGCGCAAGCGGTCAGTCCGCCACCCGATGGCGGCTATCCGGGGGGCAACACCGCAGAGGGGCAGAACGCTCTTTTGAGCCTCACCAGCGGCACATACAATACAGCCGTTGGTTTCCTTGGGCTCCAAAGCAACCAAACCGGCAGCTTCAACACGGCCATTGGTGCCGGGACGCTTCTTGCCAACACGTCAGAACGAAATACAGCTACTGGCGCCGGGGCCCTTTTGAGTAACACCACCGGCGAAAACAACACCGCCAGCGGAGCGTTCGCGCTGTTTACCAGCACCATCGGCATTTTCAACACTGCCAACGGGGCCTTTGCACTTTTAAGCAATACCACCGGCAGCGAGAACACGGCCAACGGTTATCGTGCGCTCAGTGGCAACGCTACGGGTGTCGGCAACACGGCTTACGGCTCTCAAGCGCTCGTTCAGACCACGGGCAACAACAACATCGCTTTGGGAGCTCACGCCGGTTTCAATATCTCTACGGGCAGTAATAATATCCATATCGGCAACGTAGGGGCCGGAAATGAGTCAGGGACCATCCGCATCGGTGACAACAACCAGACAAGAACCTTTATTGCCGGCATCAACGGAGTGAACCAGGGCAGTCCAGCGGCGGTTTTCATAAACACATCCAGCGGTCAGCTCGGCACTACACCGCCGGCTTCTTCGCGGCGGTACAAGAAGGAGATCAAACCGATGGACACTGCCAGCGAAGCCGTCCTGGCGCTCAAGCCGGTTAGGTTTCACTACAAGAGCGATGACACAAAAACACCGCAATTTGGTCTGATTGCAGAGGACGTTGCGGAGGTAACCCCGGATCTGGTAGTGCGCGACGAGAAGGGCGAAATTTACACCGTGCGTTACGATGCCGTCAACGCCATGTTGCTCAATGAATTCCTGAAAGAGCACCGCACGGTGCAGGAGCAAGGAGCGCTCATCGCCAAGCAGCAACTGCAGATTGAAGCTCTCACTGCGGGTCTCCAAAAAGTGCGCGACCACCTCGAGGCGAGCAAGTCGGCGCCGCAATTGGTTTTGAATCAGCGTTAAAGCGGTCAGCCAAGCGAGGCAATGGGATCGATCGTCTTTTGAACCATACCGGTTTTAAGGCAATTTAGATGCAGTAGACTACTCTATTTTGAAGTGACGTCTTTCGCACGAGCAGTAGTTTAGCTTGGCCACTATGGCCGCGGATGCGGCGTCGGACGAGGCCTGGGTGTGGGCGTAGGCCTCGGGGTAGGCGTGGCTGTCGGTGTCACCGTGGGTATAGCGGTTGGCGTTGGTGTCGGCGTAAGCGTTGGCGTTGCAATAGGCGTAGCGGTTGCGGTGGCAGTCGCTGTTGCAGTGGGCGTAGCTATTGCGGTTGCGGTCGCCGTAGCAGTTGCAGTGGGTGTAGCAGTTGCGGTTGGGGTGGGAGTAAACGTTGCGGTAGCAGTTGCAGTAGGCGTGGCAGTAGCAGTTGCCGTAGCTGTTGGTGTAGGCGTGAATGTGGCAGTAGCCGTGGGTGTAGCCGTCGCAGTGGCTGTCGCCGTAGGTGTGGCTGTTGCCGTTGGTGTTGGAGTCGGTGTACCCGCGGGGCAGTTGTTCATGCTAATGGAGTCAATGCGCCAGCCTTGGACCGACGCGTTCAAGCCACTGCCCATACGCCAGCGCAGCACGATGTTCTGACCGACCGCCGCGGGAGGCAGGTCCGCTGTTGTAGTGACGAACCCACTAGAGTTCCCCGTCCATGCCATGCGACCAGCAAGTGGGTTACTACAGCACGCACTAATCGTGCCATCGTAGCCACCGGTAACAAAGCTGCCGCCGGCAGTAATGATGTCGGTAAACGCGCCGCCGCCGATGCTGATCTCCAGCACGCCGCCGTTAAAGCCACTCTCGAGGTTGCGGTTCTGGCGGAAGGTCACCTGCGGAGAGGCGGAGACGATCGGGATAGGTGGCGAATCGAGCCGCTTGTCGCTCACGACGGAGGGGTCATCAATAAACGCGGCATTGGGCGGTGAATCAGCAACTGGCGTGGGCACTCCGGAATTTGATGTCACCCAGAGCGGCGCTGGGCCCTGCGCATTCGTCGCCACCCACCCGACAGGTAGCGCCGGCGGGGTGACGCCGTCAAAGTTCTCACTAAACGGTACGCATGGGCCAAGAAGAAGAACAGTTGCCTGCCTGACAATGCCGAAGGTTGCCAACCAGCTAACCGCGTGCACAAATCCGGTCGTCGGCTTCGTCAATTGGAACGTCCCATTGCCGGAAGCATCAGTCGTAGCGTTGCCCTGAAACACGCCGTCAAGAAGGATAGCACCTTGGTCGTTTGGCGGCAGCGTCGTTGCCACGATGGGGATCGTGTTTCCGCTGGCAGGAGTCACAAAGGCCGGAGCGGAGATAAGGCCGCGAAGGTTTGTGACGTTCGGGTGCAGAAGGACATTACCCCGTGCCACACGTCCGCTTGTCGCGCCTGTGAGAACACACTGTGAGACTCCCGCGGTAGCGGGGTAGGTAACAAAGGCTGCGGTTGCGCCTTCGGCGTTGGCCGTCAAGCTTTCGTCAACACAACCCGAGACGGTAACGGTTTCACCAGGCTCAAACCCCTCGCCCACCAGCGCTACGCTGCCGCCGGTTCCGGAATTGAGCGTCGCGTGATCGAAGAACACCCGCGCCGCGTTTTGGTCTCCGACCGGCGGCGTACCGGCATCGGCGCGCTCTTCGAGACTCACTCCGGCCATACTCCCCGCTGTACCGGTATCGGCGCTGTAAACGGCGGATGTGTCTCCGCTATTCACGGGAACGACACTCAAAAGAAAAATCCCTTGCGCGTTTGTTGAAACGAATGCCTGAAAGACCCCATTGCGGTAGAGTGACACGGTCGTCGTGGTGTTGGGCGGATAACCAAAGCCTAAAAGGTAGAACGCACCCCCGGCGTTGGTGTTGATGGCATGAGGCGCCCCTGTTACGCCTGGCAAAAACGGGCCCGTCGGCGCGGTTTGGACGACTCCTCCGGTGTCTTTTCCGCTCGTCAAGCCAATCTCTTCGATGGTGGTATAGCCGAAGCCTGCGCCCGCGCCCGTGTTAAACCCGACGGCAACGATGCCGTCTTCATTAGCGACACCCGTTCTCGCAAGAACGCCATCGAGATAGACCTGCACGGTCTCTCCCGCGGTCCAGCCGGAGCTGAGCGCCCCAAAGGCGTTATCCGTATTTGGGGGGACGACCTCGTGAGTTACACCCATGAAAGCCTTCCCGGTACCCATCGCTGCGCCTTCCGGACTGCTACCACCCCGAGACAACGCGCGAAGCGGGAGCGGCGCGGCCGCTGGATGAATATCGAGCGCAGCCATGTCGATAACGCCGTCGACCTCCATGGGCCTGGTCGAGCCCACCCGCACGGGTTCATCCTTTGGCGCGGGAAGCGCCACCCCGACAAACGTGGGGATGCTTTGATGCGCGAGCGATTTATTTTGTTGTTCGACTGGTTTATTTGGACGCGCGAATACCAACCCAACAGTGCCAGGAATAGACCGATTGAGCAAAAAGTAAAACCAGTTAAAAAACGTGGACTAAAGAAGGCGGACTTGGAGAAGAGTTTTCTGTTCATAAGGGGGATTTTTCTATAGTGGAAACGTGTGTTTGTCTGTGCCCTAAACCTTCCCAATCCTACCCTCAACACCGCAATACAGGCTTAGTTATACAGGAAGCCGCCTTGTCAAGGAAGAAGAAAACGAAAAAATATACAGATCTTCGGAGGACGGGCCGACGGCTTGTGCTTGGTCTTGACAGTAGGCAGTTCGATTAGCGGCAACAAGAACCGGCTGAAATCCCGCGCGAGCTGTCAAAGCGAAAACGTGTTAGCACAGATAGGGGTAAAGAATGCAACCACCGCGAAAAAGCTTGACTGTTCCGGCACGACTCGAAATCCTTGGCGCACGCAAAGGAGATGCGGTTCCTATGTTTGCAATTCATCGCAGAACGCAGGTTCTTGGTCGCGCCACAGCCGCCATTCTGTCGGCGGCTCTTATAACCGCGACATACGCTGCGCTCATCCCTGCTGGGCCTAACTATTTTGAGACTGTTCCAACGGGAACGTCTATTGATTTTAGTCGCAGCTACATCCCTCGTAACTTCTTTGATTCGGGTTCGGATCCCTTCCTTGGGTTCATCCGCTTGCAAGGCGACCCGGTTGACCAGAGGACCCTTGGTACGACCGACACGATCATGCAGCGACTATTCGACATCACAATCTCCGAGAATGGGCCGCCGAAGACGACTTCGCTCGAGATCGTTGCCGTTAGTCTTGTGAGCGTCAATCCCATCACAGTCACGCATAATGGCGGGCAGAATCCCGAGTTGTGGGATGCGCGCGTCTCGCTCCAGCCCAATCAAGAGCAGCGGGGGAGGATGACCATCATGCAAACGAGCGCAGATGGCGGCGCGTATGATACTTTGCAGCCGGCGCGACTGATGATCACGTTTATCAGGCGTTCGGATAACGCGATACGGGCTTTGCCGTTTGGGGTACTGCTCGGTACCTCCGATGTTCCGTGGAGCTACAATGCGGACAGGATTTTGATAACGGACGGTCATTTCTGCCCTAGTTGCTCCGCAGGTGAGTCGCGCTCGTCGATCTTTTCCGGCCCGTCCTTTCAGTGGCAAGTCCAGCCAGCGAGGGGCCGTTAAAATTATTTAGAACTCACGACGGGCGGCTTCAGCCTTTTGTTCTTCGGATCGGTCTGAGAACATCTGCCGCCGCCTCGATGCGTTGCGCTTGCTTTTCCGGCGTTGAATCATGAGGAGAGCCGTTTGAAAACCATTCCAGGTTCCAAGTTGTGATGCGAATCTTGGCTGGCGATTGACCGAGAGCCGAGCCAGCGACAAAGAACGCCAAAACAGCGATTAAGGCCCGCTTCATTGCGCCTGTTCATATCACGTTGCCATCGCTAGGTAGAAGCCAAACGAACGCGCTTTTTGGCTCGCAAAATCGGACAGGATTTCCTACAACTTTTTGATGAACACCGCATTTCTATCCACAACTTACATTGACCGTTCGCCTGGGCCTTCTTTGTTTCTGATTCCGCTTCTGATTGGCTGGTTCGCGTTTTCGCAGACGGTGCAGGCCGCAAATCCGCCGCCGGATGGCGGCTATCCTGGAGGCAATACAGCAGAGGGACAGAATGCGCTTTTGAACCTCACCAGCGGCACGTACAATACTGCAGTTGGTTGGTTTTCCCTTGCGAGCAATGCCAACAGCCAATTCAATACAGCCCTCGGTGCTGGTACACTGTTTGCCAACACCGGAGACAACAATACGGCCGTCGGTGCAGGAGCACTTTTAAATAATTCGACTGGAGGCCACAATACTGCGAACGGGACGTTCGCCCTCTTCACCAACAGCGAAGGTACCAACAACACTGCTATTGGTGACGGTGCGCTGTTGGCTAACACTGCCGACGAGAACACAGCTGTCGGCCGTAGCGCCCTATCTAACAATACCAGTGGTAGCGGCAACACTGCAGAAGGCGTTGCCGCACTCGCCTTCAACACCAGCGGCGCCGGGAACACAGCTATTGGATTCAATGCTCTTCTTAATAATACGATAGGGATGAGCAACACTGCAGTAGGTGCGCTCGCGCTCCAAGAAAATGTCGGTATCAGTAACACGGCGACCGCTTTTTTGCACTTGGTAGCAACACGACGGGGGACAGCAACACCAGCATGGGCTTCGGAGCACTCACTGGTAACACGCCAGGCGCATTCAATACAGCTATCGGCAGCGGCGCGCTCCTCGCTAACACGACTGCTAATTCAAACATCGCCGTGGGCGACAGCGCACTCCTCAATAATACCACTGGGTCGAACAATACGGCTATCGGAGCTGGGGCCGGCGAAAATCTCACCATAGGCGATAACAACATCGGGGCCGGCGAAAATCTCACCATAGGCGATAACAACATCGATATTGCCAACCCCGGTGTCGCCGGTGAGTCGGCTACGATCCGCATCGGCAGTGGGAATCAGACCAGTACATTTCTCGCTGGAATCAATGGAACCGCAGTGACAGGCACGGGAGTGGTGGTAAGCGCTAGCGGTCAACTTGGCGTGGCGACGTCCTCGGCGCGTTTTAAGTACGAGATCAAGCCGATGGACAAAACCAGCGAAGCGCTGTTCGCGCTCAAACCGGTGTGCTTCCGCTACAAAAAGGAAATCGATCAGGCAGGCACATCACAGTTTGGACTGGTAGCCGAACAAGCGGAAAAGGTGAACCCCGATTTGGTGGTGCGCGATAAAGAAGGAAAACCATACACCGTCCGCTATGATGCGGTGAACGCGATGTTGCTCAACGAGTTCCTCAAGGAACATCGTACAGTTCAAGAACAGGGTGTCATCATCGCACGCCTGCAAAGGCAAATTGAAGGGCTTACTGCGGGTTTGGAGAAAGTGAGCGCGCAGCTCGCCGTTGCGAGTCCGTCCCACGGCGGACTTGAAGCAAGCAAACCTGTGCCGAAAGTGGTTAACAACCCCTAGCAATTTAGCTTGACAGGATAACGCGACTTTTTCAAAACTCAGCGTCGCTAAACGGATCTGAATCAGGAGAAGGATTTCTCTCCCCGCTTCGTCCTTCCCCTCTTTCAGACTTCCAACGAAATTAACATGGAGCGGGGAAGTGAAAGGAAAGCGATGAAGAGCGGGGAAGTGAAAGGAAAGCGATGAATCCATTGAGTTGGCTCAAGAATGCAACCCCACCACTCCTTATCGTCCTTGCGCTTGGCTGCCTTGCGCTTTTGCCAGACGCGCAGGCCGTCAATCCGCTACCGGATGGGGGTTATCCCAATTTTACCACGGCTGAAGGGCAAAACGCCCTTCAGAGTCTCACCAGCGGCACTGAAAACAGTGGACTTGGCGCTTTGACACTGTTTACCAACAGCACCGGCAGCTTCAACACCGCTGTTGGCGCTGGAGCGCTTTTGTCCAACAACTCGGATTCAAACACCGCCGTAGGCGCTGAAGCACTCATATCAAACACGAACGGCACAGCCAACACGGCCATCGGATTAGGCACCCTGTTCGCGAATGCGATTGGTGACTCGAATACGGCCAATGGTGCATTCGCGTTGTTCGGCAACACGACAGGGGTCAACAATACAGCTGTCGGGAATGGCGCGCTACAAAGTAACACCACCGGCAATGACAATATTGCCTTGGGTGAAAGTGCCGGCGGCCTTCTAACTACCGGCGATAACAATATAGAGATCGGCAATCTGGGAGTTGCCGGGGAGTCTAATAAAATCCGGATTGGAGATCCGACAATTCACACCGGGATATTTCTCGCCGGGATCAATGCAATGAGTCCCGAAGCGCCGAACCAGGCAGTGCTGGTGGATCTTGCGACCGGCCAACTGGGGAGTGCGGACGTCGGTAGCTTTCCACCCGGACCCCAAGGAAGTCCAGGACCTCAGGGACCTCAAGGTGCTTCTGGGCCACAAGGTTCTCCCGGGCCACAAGGGATACAAGGCCCTCCCGGACCGACAGGCCCACCTGGGCCACAAGGCGCGAAAGGCCCTCCCGGCCCGCAAGGCCCACAGGGAAAACAGGGGCTACAAGGCCCACCAGGGCCGCAAGGCTCCCCTGGGCCAAAGGGTCCTCCGGGTCCCCAAGGACCCCAAGGAAGTCCAGGACCTCAGGGACCTCAAGGTGCTCCTGGGCCAAAGGGTCCTCCTGGTCCACAAGGACCCCAAGGAAATCCGGGACCTCAGGGACCTCCAGGTGCCCCTGGTCCACAAGGTCCCCCCGGCCCACAGGGACCGCAAGGACCACAGGGCCTGCAAGGTAACCCCGGCCCACAAGGCCCTCCGGGAATTGGGGTAGTTATTACGGATGTGGAGAACACCGCTGTTGGCGACCAGGCGCTCGTTAACAATATAGGAAATTTCAATACAGCTACCGGGTTTGGGTCGCTCCTTAACAACACTAGCGGGGGCGCCAATACGGCTGTGGGTGACCGTTCCCTACAAAGCAACACCACGGGTTCCGACAACGCGGCGCTCGGTCGGGATGCGCTTTTTAACAATACCACTGGCGTTCAAAACACGGCGATTGGAAGAGCTGCGCTTTCTAACAACACCACCGGCCCCCTCAACACAGCCATTGGTGTAAATGCCTTGGCTAACAACAACGAGGGCGACACAAATACTGCCGTCGGCGCTAACGCGCTCGAAGGCAACACCACCGGCGGTCTTAACATCGCCGCGGGGTTCCTGGCGCTCCACAGCAACACCACCGGCGTTGCCAATACAGCTGTGGGTGAGCGCGCCCTACTAAACAACACCACGGGCAGTGGTAGCGTTGCCTTGGGGGCACTTGCCGGCAGAAATGTCGTTACGGCCAACAATGTTATTTGTATCGGCATCGGCGTCTCAGGAGCAGACGTGATCGGCACCACTTGGATCGGCAACATCTTTGGCACCACTACTGGATCGGCAACATCTTTGGCACCACTACGCAAAACGGCACAACGGCCCCGGTCGTTGTATCTGCTGACGGCCAGCTTGGCACGGCCCCTTCCTCGGAGCGGTTTAAGAAGGACATCGCCACCATGGAGCAAGCCAGCGAAGCAATCCTGTCACTTAGACCCGTCACCTTCCACTACAAGAGCGACGTTAATGGAACACCGCAGTTCGGTTTGATTGCCGAAGAAGTGGCAAAAGTGAATCCGTCCCTGGTAGTGCCCGATAATGAGGGAAAACCGTACACCGTGCGCTACGATGCGGTCAACGCCATGTTGCTCAACGAGTTTCTCAAAGAGCATCGAAAAATGGAACAGCTGAAAAAGGACTTTGAGTCCAAGCTCGCAGAGCAGCAGAAGCAAATTGAATCGCTTACTGCGGGCCTGCAAAAAGTGAGCGACCACCTCGAGGCGAGCAAGTCGGCGCCGCAAGTGGTCCTGAGTAATCGCTAGAGATCAGAAGGAACAAATCGGGGTTCAGATCTAAATATTTGACGCTGGCGATTAGCTTTTCTACGCGGAAGAAGTGGTACAGCCTTTTCGCATAGAATTTGAAGACGCCATCTACCATCTGTGCGTGCGAGGCGATGCACGCCAGCCGATCTTCGGTGACGAATGCGAAGCGCAATTGATTGACGGGCGACCCGCGGGCTACTTGCGGCGCGCGTGCAATCACGTGCATCTCGAATTTGATCGGCAGTGTCGATCAACATTGCCCTCAAACATGGAATTGAGTGCGGCGATTGCTGGCCGGTTTGGGCGTTTCCATGAATTTGGCAGAATTTCTGGTCGAGGATCAGCGATCTTGCGCGGGTCTAATTTCCATTGACCCGGCGCAATGCTCCTGCTAAACGATGAGCGTGACTTTGCGCTCCCTTCCAATAATGGTAATCGTGGCTTTTCTTGTCACGGGGTGTGCCGAACTAGGCGATGTTTTGCTCGCTCCAGACGAACCCGTTGTGTATGTGGAAGACTATCCCTATCCGGGCGCCTTCGATCCCTACTACAACGAGCCCAAAATCTACCGCCAACCACGCTATTATTACGAATCAACAAGCAAAAAGACCAAAGGCAACAGAGTGTTCAAGACTACAAAGGTGAAGGACGAATACGGTCACACGGTTTACAAAAACACCACCTCTCACAAGAAGAAGAAGCACTAGCCCGCACTCATGAAATTTCGTTTCTTTCTCTTCATTCTCCTCCTAAGCATCGCAAACGCATTCGCGTCCGATCTCGACTTTACGCTGGTGAACCAGACCGCGCGAAGCTTTGAAGGTCTCTATATCACCGCCGCTGACAACAAGGATTGGGACGCAAATCTCCTTCTCAAAGGAGAAGTGCTGGCCGCTGGGGGAAAGATCCGTGTGCGCTTCAAGAGTGACGCAAAATCGGAAATCTGGGATTTCAACCTGGTGGACAACGAGGGACTCTCAGTAACCTTCAAAAAGGTAAATCTTGCAGGCGTTGACACGGTCACGTTGAAGAACGTCAACGGTAAGATCACTGCGGAGATTGAGTAGGTCGCGAACTTACTCCTGGTTGAGCCGCTCACATGGCGCAGCGAACCGGCTGCTTTACTGATTATTCAGGACGGTTTGTGCTGTGGGCTTGTTCATCTCAACCTGCGCGCTCACCTTCTCCAAGCCCGCAGTGAGGGCTTCAATCTGCTTTTGCAGACGCGCAATGGTCTCTCCCTGCTCCTGCACTGTTTTGTGCTCTTTGAGAAACTCATTGAGCAACATCGCGTTCACGGCGTCGTAGCGCACAGTGTAAGGTTTTCCCTCCTTGTCACGCGCGACTAGATCGGGCCTAACCTTTTCCACTTGCTCAGCCACCAGGCCAAATTGCGGGATGCCATCCGGATCAAGCTCTTTCTTGTAGTGGAAGGTGACCGGTTTGAGGGCGAGGATCGCTTCGCTAGCTTTATCCATCGGCTTGATCTCGTCTTTGAAACGCTCCGAGGAGGTTGTTGAGCCAAGGTGACCGTCGGCATCTATGATAACGGGTACGCCTCCGGCGATGGTTACCCCACTGATGCCGGCGATGTAGGTGTTGCTCTGAAATTCGCGGATGCCGCGACCGGCCACCGTGCCGATGCGGATGGTGTCCGACTCTTGAGCACCAACGTTGCCGATATGAATATTGTTATCGCCCGCAGTGAAAACACCCGCCGCATAGCCCAATGCGATGTTGTTTTTACCGGTGATGTTATCCTGCAGGGTAAAAAAACCAATGGCGGTGTTTTTGCCGCCGGTTGTGTTGGTATTGAGCGCCTGAAAACCAATGGCCGTGTTTCGGGTGCCGGTTGTGAGGTTGAAGAGGGCATAATCGCCCGTTGCGGTGTTTTGACCGGAATAGCCTCCAACCGGTGGAGGGGTGACCGCTTGAGTGATGGGCGAAAGTGCAGGGTAAGCCAGGGCGAGGGCTGCAAGGAATAAACCGGATCGCAGAGGAGAGCGGTTAATAGATCTTCTTGTGCGCAGAGTGATTTTTGCCAATCTCAATAATTTCATAGATGTCCTTTTTTTCTATCGGTAGTAATGACCAGCGCCTGAAAGAGGGGAAGAAAACACCGAGAAAGGGCTTTCTTACCCGACCCCCGGATTAGATCTTTTGAGAACGGCGACGAGTTTTTCAGAATTCCGTGAGCTGATCAAGCTAATTCGCCGCAAGCGCAAACCGCGGATTCGAGTTCCACAAAAGCAGTTAGCTTTTCATCGGTGATGTAGGTCAGCAATCCAGGTTGGATCTGAGATGTTTATTTGTGCTCTTCTCCTCTGTCGTAATTGCCTTCAAGTGGCATGGGCTCGCTCCACGGTGGCACAGGCTTTTGAGTGTCGTAGTACGGGTAGCTTGCACGTGGTGCGTGATACGTTGAGACACCGAACGATAGCCAGAAGACCAAGCCCAACACTGCGATGATGGCTGCCAGTTTCTTGACATGAGTCAAGGAGGAGGGACGAGGACGTTGGGAGATTACGTCCCGTCTCCACAATCGCGGGTGGCGATAGATCCGTTGCTGGAGCTCAGTGTAGGTGTCGATCTCCTGAGACGCGGCCATTGGGTTGGGGAATCTCCCCATACTTACTTCTACGGAAACTGGAGGGTGAACGCCCCAAATATTTTAGAGGAATGGTCGAATCTAACCCGTTTCACGGTAAGTGGCGGTGAGGGATCGGTAGAGTAGGCGGGCGCGCGCTGTAGCCACAGCGCTGTGCGCCGTCGCAAATGGGTGATTCCCAAGGTCACGCGCCCCACACGGCGTGGCTATGGCATTCGTGGGCTGGCTTTCAGAGGCCGGCCGTTCGACTATTTCCGGTGTCGGTCGTACCTCGCGCTTTTTCCTCGCAAAGCCGCACATGACCGTTCATGACTTGCTTATGAAAATGACAATTCGATCGATAAGTTCCGTTAACAGTTGGCTTCGATGGTCTGTTTTGCTGCTCGTTTCATGCCTGATCGGCTGCTTCGCCATTTCACCAAACGCACAGGCGGTGACTCCGCCACCGGACGGAGGTTATCCAGGAGCCAATACAGCAGAGGGAGACAATGCGCTTTTGAGTCTGACCACCGGGACCTTTAACACGGCTATTGGAGCGTTTGCCCTTCGTAACACTACAACCGCCATCTTCAACACGGCCACCGGGGTGAATGCGCTCTTGACCAACAGAACCGGAAGCAACAACACGGCAACCGGTGCAGGGGCGCTTTTTAACAACACTGCGAGCGACAACTCGGCCCACGGTCATCAAACGCTCTTTCACAACACCACCGGGGACTTCAACACGGCGAATGGTTTTGATGCACTTCTTGATAACACAACCGGCGACGACAACACAGCCACCGGCGCTGCTGCGCTTTTGAGCAACACAACCGGCGTTGACAACACTTCCAACGGGGCCGGTGCGCTCTTTAGCAACACAACCGGCGACGACAACACAGCCGAGGGTGCTTTTGCGCTCGTTAAAAACACGACCGGCGGCCACAACACGTCCACTGGATTTCACTCGCTTTTCAACAACACAACCGGCAGCAACAACACGGCGCTGGGTTTTGGAGCCGGGCTCAATGCAACTACGGGATCCAATAACATTTATATCGGTACAGGGATGGCAGGTGTTGCTGGCCCAGAGCAACGCCTGTTACATAGGGACCAGTTTTGGCCAAACCTCTGCCAGCGGAATCCCGGTTGTTATAAACTCGAACAATAAGCTCGGAACGGTGACCTCCTCGAAACGCTTTAAGGAAGACATCAAGCCGATGGGTAATGCCAGCGAATCAATTCTCGCACTGAACCCGGTCACGTTCCGGTACAAGGAGGAAATTGACGCTCTAGGCTCACCGCAGTTCGGACTTGTGGCGGAGGATGTCGAAAAGGTGAATCCGGCCTTAGTAGTGCGCGACAAAGAGGGAAAACCTTACAGCGTGCGCTACGATGCCGTCAACGCGATGTTGCTCAACGAGTTTCTGAAAGAACACCGCAGGAATGCGGAGCAGGAAGCGATAATCACAGAGTTAAAATCTGGGATGATCGCCATCGCAACAACCGTGAAAGAACAGGCAGCGCAACTCCAAAAAGTGAGCGACCAGCTCGCCGCAGCGAGTCCGTCCCGCGGCGAACCTGAACTGAGCAAACCGGCACCTCAGGTGGCCCTGAAGAATCGATAGGGTAAAGGTCACACGCACCCGCTACCGGACGGATTCGGCACGGCTACACTATTTGTGAGTTGCCCTTTCGAGGCGGGCCGTTGGTCGATTTCCAAATGTCGGTCCTATATCGCGCTTTTTGCTCGGAAAGCCGCCAAATAGAACGATGAACTAACACACCGGTTCCGGACATATATTTGGCTGCGAACCCGCAGCATCAGACTATGGTCGTGATCGACCCATATATATTATGAGCGGGTTCTTTGAGGAATTGCAGCGCCGAAAGGTTTATCGCGTCGCCGCCGCTTACATCGTCGCTGCGGGATTCCTGATTCAAATCGCCTCGGCGGTGTTTCCAGCTTGGGATTTGCCGAATTGGAGTTTGCGACTCGTAATTGCGCTTTTGTTGATCGGTTTTCCGATCTCGCTCATACTCGCCTGGGCGTACGACATTACTGATAAGGGAATTCAGGCCACCCCAAAAACAGGAACTCATCGGCGTCGAAATCTCATCTTGCTCGTCCTCACAGCCGTCATCGTCTCTGCTACCGCTGGATTTTTTCTTTTGCCACGGACTCTCTGGCATAAGGTGGACAAATCAGTCGCGCGCGGTCCTGCCCTTTCAAAATTTGAGCAGCGATCAGGAGAACGCTTATTTCGCTGATGGCATCCAGGCGGAAGTCCTGACGCGCCTGGCTAAGATCGCGGATTTGAAAGTGATTTCGCGCGCTTCGACGCAGCAGTATCAGAGCGAACCGGGCAATCTTGCCGAGATCGCGAAGCAGCTTGGCGTGGCGAACATCCTCGAGGGTAGCGTTCAGAAAGCAGGCAATCAGGTGAGGGTCAATGTTCACCTGGTTAACGTGCAAACCGGCTCCCAGCTCTGGGCCGAGACGTATGATCGAAAGTTGAGTGATATCTTTGCCGTCGAAAGCGAGATCGCGAAGGGAATAGCGGAGTCGTTGGAAGCGACACTGACCGGTGGCGAAGAGCAAGCGTTGGCTGCCAGCCCCACAAGCAATCCCGAAGCTTACGATGCTTATTTACGCGGGCTGGCTTTTGAAGCGCGCGGCAACTACTCAAACGATGCCTTGTTTAAAGCCATCGGTTATTATGAGCTGGCCGTGCAGCTTGATCCGAATTTTGCGCTTGCTTGGGCGCGGCTTTCCGCTGCGCACGCGCTTCTTTACTTTAACCGAGGCGACAGGACTGTCGCTCGCCGCGATGCGGCCAAAGAAGCTTTGGAGCACGCGCAGAAACTGCAACCGAACTCGCCCGAAACCCTGCTCTTCCTGGGTTATTATCAATATTGGGTGCTGCACGATTACGATCTGGCCAAAGCCACCTTCGAGCGCGTCAGCAAAATATTCCCAGGTAACAGCGAGGTCTTATACGCCCTTGGGGCAATTATGCGACGCGAGGGACATTGGGATGAAAGTGTTGCCTATTGGGAACGGGGCCTCGCCCTCGATCCGCTGAATACGGCGTTACTGACTGAAGTGGCATTTACTTACGCGGCTCTTCGACAATTCCCGACAGCTGCAAAGCTCTTCGATCGGGCTCTCGATATTCTCCCTAATGAGTTATACCTAACTGCGTCAAAAGCCAGCATCTACCAAGCCGAAGGAAACCTGCAAGAAGCCGCGAAGTTGCTGGTCCAGGTAACCGCACAAACAAATTCGGACCTGGCCGTTCGGATCAAACTCGCCCAATTGAGACTTGAACGAAACCAAACTGAGGCCATCCGGTTTGTGCAACCTCGACAAGCTCAACTCCAATTTGGCTCTCCGATGGATAAGGGCATCAAGCAGGGCGGGCTAGCATTGATCCAGCGCGTAGCGGGGGACTCGGCATCAGCAAAAGCTGCCGCTGGACAGGCGCGCAGCGCACTTGAGCCGATCAGCAAGGAGCAACCAGACAATGCGTTTGTTGCGGCAGCGCTGGCCGTTGCCTATGCCATTCTCGACGAGAAGGACTCAGCTCTGAAGGAAGCGGAGCGTGCAATCACGCTTGTGACGAGAAGGACTCAGCTCTGAAGGAAGCGGAGCGTGCAATCACGCTTGTGCCGAGTAGCAAAGATCGGCTAGCCGGACCCGGGTTCGAAGAGAACCTGGCGCTAGTTGAGATGATCGTCGGCGAGAATAGCCGCGCGATCTCAATTCTCACGCGGCTGTTACAAACGCCGTATGGTGGCTGGCTTTATAGCCCAACGCCGATCACACCGGCACTTTTAAAGCTCGATCCAATCTGGGACCCGTTGCGCGCCGATCCCGCTTTCCAAAAGCTCTGCCAGGAAAAGCAGCCGTGAACGTCGAATCAAAAGGCCCAAATCTTAGTCCTCGGTGATGATGCCAAAGAGACCGTGTTCTTCGTCGGCTATGCCAGCGGTGAAAAAGACTCCCCCAGCCTGGGGCAGAAGATCCCATAAGCCGTCAAATTGAAGTGGCGTCCCATCCGCGCGCATCAGCGTCTCGATAAAGGTGCCCGTGTTCGGATCATAGTTGTTGATGAGCCCATCACCGAAATTGCCGACCCACAGTGTGTCTTCTACGAGAGCAAGACCCCATGGAGAGTTAAGGTTGCCGTTTGAGATCAAACGCCTCAGGAAATTACCGCTAGTATCGAACACGTTGACGAAGCCATGGCCAGGACCGGGGACGTCATCCTCCTTCGCGTGATCCTGAAGCGCGTAAGTGACAAAAATTTCGCCGTTGAAATTCCGGATCCCGAACGGCGCGTAACCCGCGGGAAGATTTGGATCCACGAAGCCGCCAGGATTAACCTGATGAAAACTTTCATCATAGGTTTCGACCTTGCCCGTGTGGAAGTCAGTTACATACAAAAAATTGTGATCATTGGCCACACCCAGCGTTGCGCCTTTGTAGATGGCACTGTTACGGCCACGGTTCCTGCCGTTATCAACCGCGATAATGGCGTTTGTCGGATCCACGTTCGGGTTCCAGCCTGAAATGGAACCGTCTTCGCTGACAAAGATAAACAGCGCAGGCGCCGAGATTTCGTTTTTTGTCACCTGGAAGAACTGCGTGCCGTTGAAGACGACTCCAGTAGGATTCCCTCCGTCTCGGTTTCGGGCGGCCGTCGGAATCGTTACGACTAACGAACGTGCCGTGCCGTCTTGCCCGTAGAGGGTGGAAACACCGGTGCCGTTGTCGCTGACCCAAATCGTGCCGTTTGGAGAGACTGCCATGCCCCACGGATTGACAAGGTTGTCATCGACGTGCTGCGCTACACCGGCGATGTCGGATTGGAAGTTTGTCCACGAATAAGTATCCCCGGAAACTTTCGGGGCCGCCAGAATTGCCAGTGCGAACAAAGGCACAGCAATTTTCAAATAAAGAGAAGTTAGAATTGCCAGTGCGAACAAAGGCACAGCAATTTTCAAATAAAGAGAAGTTGTTTTCATAGGTTTGATGATTGTTTTAATGTAGGCAGAATCGCATCGATCGATGCCGGGGGGCGTATAGGAATAGTAACGCCTTTGTTACTTTTCGCGGCAAGGCACCTGGCATTTATTGCAGTCGCCTCGCTGAGTCGAGGCGTCTTGCGCTGCTAACCATAAGTCGCAGCGATGCAGCGCCGTGGCTACAACGCACCGGGATGTGCTATAACTGCCTCGCTGCCTACAGTCGCCGTAGCTGCGTGAAGGCGAAGGCGGGTGTTAATGCGTCTTTCGGAACGATGC
>Ga0193723_1000285_pt1 | contig 19288 bp, 12 predicted proteins | sample H2m2metaG_FD_143042 | JGI IMG/M metagenome (GOLD analysis project Ga0193723, IMG submission 143042) | Soil microbial communities from a riparian zone of the East river system, Colorado, United States - H2m2 | ecosystem: Environmental > Terrestrial > Soil > Riparian zone | place: USA: East River...
CAGACCGCGATCGCGTTCTTGAACAGCTCGGCCTTGGTGTACTCGGCGATCGCCTGCCGGTAACGGCGGACCGCCTCCTGCATGGCGCCGCGCTTCGCCAAGAGGTCGGCGACAAGGATGAAATCGTACGGATCCTTGTCCCCGCTCTCAAAGAGCTTGTCGAACTCCGCGAGCGCGGCGTCGATTTGCCCTTTCGCGACGAGCTGCTGCGCCCGTCTCTTGATGGCGACGTTTCGGTCCACGCCTCTCCTCAGCCGCTCCCGCCGGCCATCATGCGGACGCCACCGCCGCGTCGAGCCTGCGGCGGGCTTGGTCCACACAAGCCGCGTGAAGCTGTTCTGCCCGGGCGGCCGCGCGCCGCGCGCGCTCTTCGAACTCCGCGCGCTCGGACTCGGCCAGCTCGGGCAGATTGATCCGCACGTTCCACACAGCCCCCTCCGCGCCGGCGCGACCGAGCCAGGCCGCCACGCCCGCGTCGCTCACCGCGTTCTCGTTGCCGTGAGTCGCGACCGGGAGGAGCTGCTCCAGCACCCGGACACACGTCTCCGCCGTGCGGAGCGGGGTGTTCGCCGCGTTCCGCGCCGCGTCCCGCATCGCCGCTTCGCGCGTGGCGATCTCCTCCGGCGTGCGCTGGGACATCTTCGCCGCCGCTCGAAACGCCTCGTAGGCGCGGGCGTCCTCCGCGACCAGGTCAAAGAGCTCCCGGCGGAGCGATTCCAGCGCCGATTCCGCCGCGCGCATCGCCTCCTCGTGCTCGGCGTACCGCTTCTTCCCGATCGTCAGACGCGCGACCATCGAGCCGAGCGCCCCCGCGAGCGCGCCGGCCAACGCGGAGACCGAGCCGCCGCCCGGCGTCGGCGCGGAGGAAGCCACCTCGCCCAGAAATTCCGGCAGCGCCTGCTCCGCGGCGCCCAGATGCCGCGCCAGGCGGTTCTCCAGAATCTGGTCGCGCGAAAAGTTCTCGAGGCGGAGCGCGTGCTCCGCCACGTCGATGAGCGCGTCTTGGCTCACGAGCCCCACGACCTCGCTGCCCACGATCGGAACGCCGTACCGCTCGGCCTCCTCCCGAATCAGAGCGAACACGCGATGGACGGGGGTCCCCCACGTGTTCACGAGATTCATGGACACCTGCACGATGCCGCGTTCCGAAATCTCGAAACCGAGCGCCTTCACATACCGGAGCCCCCCGGACTGGAATCGAACCGCCTTCGCGATTTTCTTTGCGACCTCGACGTCCCTCGTTCCCAGATTGACGTTGAACGCCAAAAGAGGCAGCCGCGCGCCTACCGCGACCGCGCCCGCGGTCGGATGGATCGCCCTCGGACCGAAGTCGGGAGCCCGCTCGGGATCGGTGGCGATCGCCGCCGCGATCCCCTCGAGCTCGCCTCGCCGGACGTCGGCCAAATTTTGTCGGGACGGGCGGCTCGCTGCCGCCTCGTAGAGATAGACGGGTATCTGGAGCTCGCTCCCGATCCGCTCGCCGGCCCGGCGCGCCAACTCCACGCAGCGCTCCAAGGTCGTCGACTCAACCGGCACGAAGGGCACGACATCGGTGGCCCCCATCCGTGGATGCTCCCCGCGATGCTGGCGCATGTCGATCAACTCGGTCGCCTTTCGGACACCCCTCAAGACCGCCTCCAAGACGGCCTCCGGCTCCCCCACAAAAGTGATCACGGAGCGGTTGTGATCGGCGTTCATTTCCTGATCCAGCAAACGGATCGACCGATCATGCGAAATTTCGGCAGCAATGGCCTGAACTACAGATTTATTTCGGCCTTCGCTGAAGTTGGGAACGCACTCCACGAGCTCATTCATGCCTTCTCTCCGTGATTTGACGGGGGTATGGCGACCAAGGCTCCGAGTTGTAACCTACTAACTTACAACGTTCTTGGAAGGATGTCTCAGAAACAACTCCAACGATCGCCGTCATCGAGCACCACACGACCGCGTTTCACGACCGCGTGCACGTGATCGTGGGAGTAATGGTACGGGATATGGCGGTGGTCGTCCGTGTCGAAGAGGCAGAGGTCGGCCTGGTACCCGGGTTGAATTCTCCCGATCCTGTCGCCCTCGCCGACAGCGAAAGCGGCGTTGGCGGTCACGGCCATCCAGGCTTCCGCCGGGGAAAGGCGCATTTGCGTGACGGCCAGCGTGAGGGTCAGCGCCATCGACGAGGACATCGAGGTCCCCGGATTGAAATCGGTCGCGAGGGCGATCGCGAGCCCCCGTTCGATCATCCGCCGGGCGCGCGCGAACGGAAGACCGAGCGTGAAGGCCGTTCCGGGGAGGAGCACGGCGATGACTCCCGCCGCCGCCATCGCGTCGAGCCCGGCGTCGGAGGCGTGAAGCAGATGGTCCGCCGAGATCGCGCCCACCTCCGCCGCGAGCTTCGCGGCGCCCACGTCCGCGAGCTCGTCGGCGTGGAGCTTGGACTTGAGTCCGTGCGCCTTCCCCGCCTCGAGAATCCGTCTCGCCTCCTCGACCGTGAAGACGCCGCGGTCGCAGAAGACGTCACAGAACCGCGCGAGCCCCGCCGCCGCGACCGCGGGGATCATCTCGTTGACGACGAGATCGACGTAGGCGCCCCGCCGGTCCCGGTAGTCGTCGGGAACTTCATGCGCCCCGAGAAAGGTGGGAACGACCTCGGTCGTAGCGCTACCCGCCGCGCGCGAGAGCGCGCGAAGCTGCTTCATCTCCGCCTCGACGGAGAGACCGTACCCGCTCTTCGCCTCCACGGTCGTGATCCCCTGCCGGAGAAGGAGCTCCAGCCGCTTCGCGATCCGATCCGAGAGATCTTCCTCGTCCATCGCGCGGAGCTGCCGCACGCTCGCGCGGATGCCGCCTCCCCGCGCGGCGATCGCTTCGTAGCTTTCGCCGGCGGCGCGCGCCTCGAACTCCATCTCGCGGGTCCCCGCGAACGGGAGATGCGTGTGGGCGTCTACGAATCCAGGAGCGACCAGCCGGCCCTTCGCATCGAGCACCGACCTCGCTTCCCGCTCGGGGTAGCGCGCCGCGACGTCGCGGGTAAGGCCGATCGCGGCGATCGTCTCACCGACCACCGCGATCGCGGCATCGGGGATCAGGAGCGGGCGATTGAGGGAAGGGCCGAGGAGCGTGGCGGCGCCGCCGGGCGCGGTGATCAGCTGTGCCGCGGAGAGGACGAGGAGATCGGACTTCACCCGCGCGGCCTCACCGGTTCCAAGCCGGCTCCCCCGCTCCACCGTGGCGCGGGGCTCACTCCTCGGTCGGAATCGGCAGCCGGTGACGCTTCGCGGCCGCCCGCGCTTCGGGGTATCCCGCGTCGGCGTGGCGCCAGATGCCCGTCGCCGGATCGTTCGAGAGAACGCGCTTCAGTCGCGCGAGACCGGCGGGGGTGCCGTCCGCCACGACCACGACCCCCGCGTGGATCGAGTTGCCGATCCCCACGCCGCCGCCGTGGTGCACGGAAACCCACGACGCCCCCGAGACGGCGTTCAAGAGCGCGTTGAGAATCGGCCAGTCCGCGATCGCGTCGCTCCCGTCGAGCATCGCCTCGGTCTCGCGGTAGGGCGACGCCACCGAGCCGCAGTCCAGGTGGTCGCGCCCGATGACGATCGGGGCCTCCACCTCGCCGCGCTCGACCAGACGGTGGATCGCCTCCCCGAAGCGCTCGCGCTCTCCCATGCCCAGCCAGCAGATGCGCGCCGGAAGGCCCTGGAACTGGACGCGCTCACCCGCGAGGCGGATCCAGCGGTGCAGCGCCTCATCTTTTGGAAAGAGCTCGAGCACGGCCCGGTCGGTTGCTGCGATGTCCTTGGGGTTGCCCGAGAGGGCCACCCACCGGAACGGTCCCTTTCCCTCACAGAAGAGAGGCCGGATGAACTCCGGGACGAACCCGGGAATCCGGAACGCATCCTCGACGCCGGCGCGCTTCGCCTGACCCCGGATGTTGTTTCCATAGTCGAACGTGATCGAGCCCGAGTCCTGAAATGCCCGCATGGCGCGCACGTGCGCCGCCATCGAGGCAAGCGCGCGCTCGACGTAGGCCGCCGGATCGGTCCCGCGAAGCAGGATCGCCTCCGGCAGCGGGAGTCCCGCCGGCACGTAGCCGTTCAGCTCGTCGTGGGCGGACGTCTGGTCGGTGACGAGATCGGGGCGAATGCCGCGCCGTACCAGCTCCGGAAGCACGTCCGCGGCGTTTCCGACCAGACCCACCGAGAGAGCCTTCTGGTCCCGCACTGCCTCCTCGACCCACCGGAGCGCCTCGTCGAGCGACGAGGTGCTTCGGTCCAGGTATTTCGTGTCGACCCGGCGCTTCACCCGCGAAGGATCGACCTCGACGACCAGGCACACGCCCTCGTTCATCGTGACGGCCAAGGGCTGCGCTCCGCCCATGCCGCCGAGCCCCGCCGTGAGGAGCCAGCGACCGCGGAGCGATCCGCCCCAATGGCGTTGCGCCGCGGCCGACAAGGTTTCGTACGTGCCCTGCAGGATTCCCTGGGATCCGATATAGATCCAGGAGCCGGCCGTCATCTGGCCGTACATCGTCAGCCCCTTCGCTTCGAGCGCTCGGAACTCGTCCCACGTGGCCCACGCGGGGACGAGGAGGGAATTCGCGATCAAGACCCGCGGGGCGTCCGGATGCGTGCGCGCGACCGCCACCGGCTTTCCCGACTGGACGAGCAGCGTCTCGTCGGGCTCGAGCGCTCGAAGCGCGCGCACGATCGCGTGAAAGGCCGGCCACGATCGGGCGGCCCGCCCCGTGCCGCCGTAGACGACGAGCTCTTGCGGCCGCTCCGCGACGTCGGGGTCGAGGTTGTTCATGAGCATGCGGAGGGCCGCTTCCTGATGCCAACCTTTGCACGATCGGTTCGGACCTCTCGGGGCGCGGACCGGCTCGGAAGGCGGCTCTCCGAGGAGCGGGCTCACGGAAGCCGGGACGGCGCGATTCACGGCGGGCTCACTCCTCACGCGCGCCACTCAAAATTGCGGGACGCGCGCGGCGTCCGCCGCGGCCCCGCCCACGATCCACTCGTCCAGAGCCGCGAGGTCCCGGTCCTGCCGGCGATCCTCCGCAAGCTTGGGCACGCGCTCGCGCACGCCGCGAAGCAGCTCCTCGAGGCGCTCGCTCGACCGTAGCGGGCGGAGAAACTCGATCCCCTGCGCGGCGCAGAGGATCTCGGCCGCCACGATGCGGCGCACGTTCCGCACCAGGACGAGCGCCTTCATCGCGGCGTGCATCGACATGCTCACGTGGTCCTCCTGGCCCGCCGAGGTCGGAATCGAGTCGATGCAGGCGGGCTGCGCCAGCATTCGATTCTCGGCCACGAGCGCGGCCTGGAGATACTGGACGATCATGAGACCCGAGCTCACGCCGGCCTCCGGGCTCAGGAAGGCCGGAAGCCCGCTCTTCTCAGGATCGAGGAGCAGGAATGTCCGGCGCTCGGCGATCGAGCCGACCTCCGCCATTCCGATCGCCAGGAAGTCGAGCGCCTGCGACAACGGCTGGCCGTGAAAGTTTCCCGCCGAGAGGACCTCCTCGGTTTCGGGAAAGCAGAGCGGGTTGTCGGTGACGCTGTTCACTTCGGTCAAAACGGTCTCGCGCGCGTGGCGGAAGGCGTCGATGGACGCTCCCAATACTTGAGGTGCGCATCGGAACGAGTAGGGGTCCTGCACCCGCCCGCACCCCGCGTGGGAAGCGACGATCGCGCTCCCCTCGAGGAGCCCTCGGATCGCCGCCGCGGAGTCGATCTGGCCCCGATGCGGCCGAAGCGCGTGGACGCGGGGATCGAACGGCTTGGACGAGCCGCGGAGCGCGTCGATCGAGAGCGCGCACGCGGCGTGCGCCGTTCGCAGGACATCGGCGCCCTCGAGGAGCGCTTGGACCCCGACCGCGCTCGAGGCCTGCGTGCCGTTGATGAGCGCCAGGCCTTCCTTCGCCGCGAGGGGGAGCGGGTCCAGGCCCGCGTCCCGGTACTGATCTGCCGCCGGCCCCACGCGCCCGTTCCGCCGCAGCTCCCCTTCACCGATCACGCCGAGCCCGAGATGCGCGAGCGGAATCAGATCGCCGCTCGCGCCGAGAGAGCCTCGGCTGGGCACGATGGGGAGCAGGTCCCGCTCGAGCATCGAGACCAGATGCTCGAGCAGCTCCGGCCGCACGCCGCTCGCGCCGAGCGCCAAGGAATGCGCGCGGAGCGCGAGCATGAGCCGCACCGCCGGGCGCTCGAGCTCTGGCCCCGCGCCCGCGGCGTGGCTCCGCAACAAATTGACCTGAAGCCGTCCCACGTCCGCGTCCGCGATCCGCACCGACTTGAGCGCGCCGAATCCCGTGTTCACGCCGTAGACCGGCGCGCCGGAGCGGACGGCCCGGTCGATCAGCTCCCGCGCGGGCTTCACGCGCTTTCGCGTCTCGGGGCCGAGCGCCGCCGGCGCGCCCTCCGCGAGGGACCGGAGCCCCTCCAAGGTGAGCCGCGGCCCTCCTAGCTCCACCAGCGCCGCTTTCACGCGGGGCATTCCGCGGTCTCGCGGACGAGCCACGCCCGCGCGATCTCGGCGAGAGCCTCCGGCGATCGCTCGAGCGCCGGCCGTGCGGGGAGGGTCGCGATGAAGCGCTCGCCGTACGTCGAGCGCGCGATCCGCGGGTCGGCCACGACCACGACGCCCCGATCGTCCGCGGTGCGGATGAGGCGGCCGACGCCCTGGCGGAAGCGGAGGATCGCCTCGGGAAGCATGAGGTCGCGGAACGCGTCGCCCCCGTCGGCCACGATCTGCTCCGACCTCGCCGCGACCACCGGATCGGTCGGCACCGGGAACGGGAGCCGGGCGATGACCAGGATCTCCAGCGCGGCCCCCGGAAAATCGACACCCTCCCAGAACGAGGCGGCCCCAAGGAGAACCATGCCCTCGCCCGCCCGGAACTCGCGCGCTAAAGGCGCCGCGGCCTCTCCCGGAGCCTGCGTGAGGAGACGGACGCTCGCCCCCAGGAGCGGGGCGCGGATCCGCGCCGCGAGCTGATCGAGCATCTGATACGAGGTCAAGAGCACGAGCACGTTTCGGCGGACCGAGGTCGCGAGGCCGACCACGGCCGCCGCCAGCCGCTCCACGAACTCCGGATCCTTGGGGTCGGGACCGTCGAGAACCACGCTCAGGACCTGCCTCTCGAGCGGAAACGGGGACGCGACCCGCGCGGTCTCGACGACGTCGCCGTCGAGACCGAGCGACTCCAAGAGCGGGGCGAAATCGTCCTCCGTGACAAGCGTGGCCGAGGTGAGCAATATCCGCTCGCAGAGCGCGAAGAGCTGCGAGCGGAGCGCGTCGCCGACGCGGAGCGGCCGCCGGTTCAATCGCGGAGCGCCCCGGCCGTCCCGGTCGAGATAGAACGCCGTGCCCCGCTCCTCCAGCCGCGTCACGGCGCGGAGCGCCTGTTCCACCTCGATCCACGTGGCGTGGCGCGCCCTGAGCTCCTCGACCGCGTCGGTGGCATCCTGCCGAGGCGGCGTCGACTGCGGATCGCCCTCGGCCGCGTCGGCCGCGGCCTCGAGCAAGCGGGCGAGGCCCCCGATCGCCGCCAGAAGCTGGTCGAGCGCGGCCGGGCTCACCGCGGCCCAATCGGTCTCGCGCGTCAATCGGGCCGAGGACGATCCGTCCGGCAGGAGCCGCCCCAGATCGCGCGCGAGGGCCGCCGCGTGCTCGAGCACCGGCCGGATCGCCGCGTCGGCCGCGGCGATCCGCTCCAGCGCGCTGCTCTGGCGTCCCCTGCGAAGGGCGCGGGAGACGAGGCGCAGGGCCCCTCCCCGCGCGTCGGTGCGCGCCGCGAGGCGCGTCAGATCCGAGACCCCCAGCGACACGCCGAGCTGCTCGCGCGCGACCCGCTCCAGGTGATGCGCCTCGTCGAGAACCAGCGAGCCGGCCTCGGCAATCAGCGTGCTTCGGAGTCCGGGATCGGAGAGCAGGAGCGCGTGGTTCACGACGACGACGTCGGCCTTTCGGGCCTCGCGCCTGGCCAGCTTCGCGAAGCAGCCCGATGTCGCGTCGCACCCGCTTCCGGAGCAGAAGATGGGATCCGACGCGATCTCCGCGGCCAGCGCGGGCGGCACGTCGATGCCCAGCGCCTTGAGCTCGTCCAGCTCACCCGTCTGCGTCAGCTCGATCCAGCGCTCGAGCCGATCGACCGACTCCTCCCGGAATCCGAAGGCGGCGAAGAGGCGCCGCTGCGCGAGCCGCGAGCGCGCCCGGCGGCGGCAGAGGTAGCTCGCCCGACCTTTCAGGGTGGTCACGCGGAGCGGCCTTCCGACGGCGCCGATCGCGAGCGGGACGTCGCGGGAGAGCAGCTGGTCTTGAAGCGCCTTCGTGTGGGTGCTCACCACGACCGGGCCCGATCCGCGCGAGCGGAGGAGTAGGGCCGGAAGCAGGTAGGCGAGCGACTTCCCGACCCCGGTGGGAGCCTCGACCGCCAGGACCCCACCCCGCTGGAGCGTGCGGTCCCAGAGCCGGGCCATCTCCAATTGGCCGGGACGGCGCTCGAACGTGGGAACGAGGCGTCCCAGGCGACCGAGTGCCGCCCGCAGGGGTTCCTGGATTTTTTCTTCGGAATGGGTCATGGGGTCGGACGGCGCTTTCGCCTCGACCCTACGGGAGGCGGTCCGGGAAGTCAACGAGCGGTAGGACGGAGCCCCGCCTCCTGTAACGCCGCCCGGAGCTTCGCCTCGTTCCAGGTCGCTACCCCGAGCGATCTCGCCTTCTCGAGCTTCGAGCCGGGATCGCTTCCGACGATGACCGCGTCGGTCTTCTTGCTCACCGAGGAAGTCACGCGCCCGCCCGCTTCCAAGATCAGGCGCTCGACCTCCTCGCGCGGGATCTCCAGCGTGCCGGTGACGACGAACGTCTTCCCCACGAACGGCCCCGTCGCGGACGCGCGGCGCTCCGGGGCTCGGCCCTTCATGCCGCGGTCCCTGAGCCGGCGGACGAGCGCTCGGCCCGCCTTCGACCGGAAGAACGAGACGACGCTCGCGGCGATCTCTGGGCCGATCCCCGGAATATCGAGGAGCGGTTCCTCGTCCGCCTCCGCGATCGCCGGAAGCGATCGGAACCGCTCCGCCAGAATCCGCGCGACGGTGTTCCCCACGTGCCTGATTCCGAGCGCCGTCAGGAGCCGGTCGAGCGGCGCGTTCTTGCTCGCCCGGATCGCGTTCACGAGATTTTCCGCGGACTTCTCTCCCATCCCTTCGAGCTTCACGAGCTCGTCGACGGCCAGGTCGTAGAGATCGGCCGGATCCTTCACGAGGCCGGCGTCCACCAGGAGATCCACCGTCTTCTCGCCCAACCCTTCGATGTCGAGCGCGCCGCGGCTCGCGTAGTACTGGATGCGGCGCCGGACCTGGGCGGGACAGTAGAGGTTCTCGCAGCGCACCGCCGCCTGCTCCGGATCCCTCTCGAGCGGACTTCCGCAGACGGGGCACTTCGTCGGAAGGACGAACTTGGGACCGCGCTTGCCGGTGCCCGGGACGACGCGCACGATCTTGGGGATCACCTCGCCGCCCTTCTCGATCACGACCCGGTCGCCCTCGCGGATGTCCTTCCGCTCGATCTCGTCGAAATTGTGGAGCGTCGCGCGGCTGACCACGGTTCCGAGCAGCACCACGGGCTCCAAGATCGCGACCGGGGTGACGACGCCGGTGCGTCCCACCTGGAGCTCGATCTTCTTGAGCGTGGTTTCCACCTGGTGCGTCGCGAACTTGTACGCGATGGCCCACCGCGGGCCCCTGGAGGTCGCGCCGAGACGCTCCTCCTCGCGCAGGTCGTTCACCTTGATCACGAGCCCGTCGGCTCCGTACGGGAGCGAGTCCCACTTCTTCTCCCACCGGGCGCAGAGGCGCTTGACCTCCTCGAATCCGTGCGCGAGCGCGTTGTCGGGATTGACGCGAATGCCGAGCTTCGCCGCGTACGCGAGGGTTTCCAGGTGAGTCTTCATGCCGTGCCGCTCGGCGTTCGCGAGCTGGTAGATGAAGATCTGGAGAGGACGCCGCGCGACCTCCGCGGTGTCGAGCGTCTTCAGACTCCCGGTCGTCGCGTTCCGCGGGTTCATGAACGGCTTCTCGCCTTCCTTCACGCGCCGCTCGTTCATACGCTCGAACCCGCGTTTCTCCATGTAGACCTCGCCGCGCACCTCGATCTCGTCCGGAGGGGAGGTTCCCCGAAGGCGGAGCGGGATCGAGCGGATCGTGCGAAGGTTCGCGGTGATGTCGTCGCCCTGCTCGCCGTCGCCGCGCGTCAGGCCGAGCACGAACCGACCCCCCTCGTAGCGGAGCGCGACCGCGACCCCGTCGATCTTCGGCTCCACCGCGTAGTCGACGGTCTCCTGGCCCAGCCCCTTCCGAACGCGCGCGTCGAATTGGGCCAGCTCCTCGAGGGAGTAGGTGTTGTCGAGGCTCAGCATCGGGGTGGAATGGCGGACGGTGGGAAAGCCGGGGAGAAGGCCCTTGGGAACGCGGGAGGTCGGTGAGTCGGGGTCGGCGTATTCCGGATGCTTCTGCTCGAGCTCCTTGAGCTCGCGCATCCGCGCGTCGTACTCCTGATCGGTGATCTCCGGCTCGCCCAGAACGTAATACAGGTGGTCGTACCGCTCGATCTGCTTCCTAAGCGATCGGATTCGGTCGGCGACGCTTGGGCTCACCAGCTGCTCGCATACCTCACGTGAATCGTGGCCTCGCGAAGGGCGGCCCCGGGCGCCAGGCCCAGCTCGAGCCCGGCGACGCCGGAGGCCATCCGGGTCCTGAGCCCCGCACCGTAGCCTAGGTCCCACCCCGTGCTCAACTCCGTTCGGGCGAGCGACGCGGCGGCACCGACGCCGCCCGCGACACCGGCCGTCACCGGCGCGTCGAGCGCGTGCCGCGCGACGTCGAAGAAGAAGTAGGCTCTTCCCCCGTGCTGATCGGTGATCCATCGCTGCTCCAGGTTGAAAACGAGGAGGCTGTTCCCGGCGAACGCGCGGTCGCGGTGGCCGCGCAGCCCCTCGCTCCCGCCCACGTAGCGGAGCTCGTCCGCGGGAAAATCGCCCGCTCCGAGGGTCACCCGCTCGGCGCGCACGGAGCCGTAGAGGACCCGTGGCCCTCCCAGCGATGCCGCCGAGGCCAAGGAGGCCTTGCCGCGAAGGAGGCCGCGCCGCGCTTCGGGGATGCCGGGATAGCGCTCGGTCCTGTTTCCCGACTCCGTCTCGAGCGCCGCCGCGAGGCCGGAGGTTGGGTTCGCCATCGGGGAGAGCCCCTGCCATTCGATCCTGCCGATGACAGACCACGTATCGCTGGAGCCTCTGCCGATGCCCGCGTAGACGGTTCCGCTCCTCGCGAACGCCAGGCTTCCTCGCGCATGGGACGCGGGGCGTCCTCCGAGCGCGAGCGCCCACCGCGTCTGCGTGAAGAGCGAGTCCGCCACGTCCGCGTCGAGAGAGAACGACCCGTCGATCGGCTTCCCGAGGAGCGCGGGCTCGCGATAGCGAAGCGCGTAGGCCGCGCGCCCCTTGCCGAGACCCGCCCACCGCGCGCCCGCCGTCCTCCCGCTCCCGGCGATGTTCCCCAGGCCGAGGTCGACCAGCCCGGTGAGACCGCCGTCCTGCGTCACCCCCAGCGCCCCTTCGAAATGGCTCACGCTCTGCTCCTCGACCGGGATCAGCACGCGCGCGCGGCCGGGCTCGTGGCCCGGGACGACGCGGACCTCCCCGACGCTCGCGAAAAGATCGCTGCCGATCAACCGCTCCCGCGCGTCGGCGAGGAGGGATGGCGTGATCCGGCGACCCGGCTTGAGCCCGGCGATCGCGGCCGCGGCGCCGGGGCGCGTCGCGATCGCGCCCGGAATCTCGAGCCCTTCCAGGAGCACGGGCGGACCGGGGTCGATGCTCAGGTGCACCCGCACTTCGTCCCCGACACGCACGACCGAGTCGACCGAGACCGCGGCGGCGTAGCGGCCCAGCGCGACCGCGTCGTCCCGCACGGCGGCGATCCCGGCCGCGATTCCGCTCGGCCCCGCATCGCCGCGGGCGCCGCGCTCGAAGGAGCGTGCCGGATCGGAGAGCCCGGCCGGAGCGCCGCCCGCGACCACCGCGACGATGTGCGCCGGCGCGCCCATGGGCGGCGCGGAGGGCGTGGAGGGCGTGGAAGGCGTGTGGGGTACGGCGCCGCCGACGCCGCCGGTGCGGTCCACCGAATCGAGCGAGATTCGCGCGGCCCCGGGAGCGGTCCCGCTCCCGCTCACGATCGCGAGCGTGACGGTCGCGTCGTACCGGCCGACGAGCAGCAGCCGGTCGCGGATCCGCCCCGCCAGCGACTCGAGCTCCACGCGATCCCAGAGACGCGCGAAGGGATCCGGCCCCTCCTCGCGGAGGAGCGAATCCGGAATCCCTGCTACCGAGAGCGCGAACTTCGGCGCCGGATCGCGGAGCGGTCCGTCCCCCGAGGATGGAGCCGCGAGGGCCGCCGTAGCCGCGAAGGTCGCTATCGCGGCGATCGCCGCGAGGACCCGGTCGAGGCCGAGAAGTCGGGCGCGGCGCATCAGAACGTACCCCGCAGCTCGAACCGGCCCGTATAGTAGCCGGCCCGCTTCGGAGCCTTGAATCCGGTCCACGAGAACGAGAGCGACACGTTGTCTTTGACGCGGCATTCGCTGAGGAAGTCGTAGTCGAGTCGGCTGCCCGCGGGCGTGGCGAGGTAGAGGCCGGGCGGCGCGTAGGCGCCTCGTTGTTCGCTCCATCCCCAGAGGGTGCGGCCGTCGATGCGGAGCCGCGATCCGGCGGCGTACCGGGCCGTCGGCCCCACCGACCAGAGGTCGAAATACCCGCCGTGCGTCATGTCGATGTCGCGTCGCTGACGGGACAGGACCGAGACCGACAAGTCCCGGCGGAGCTCGCGCGAAATCTCCAGCTCGAAGGCGCGGCCGCGGAGGATCGCGCGGAGATCTTCCCGCGTGTCCTCACGCCGCACCGATTGCACCGAGCGGTCGTAGGCGCTCGTGGCCGATGCGCGGAGCTTGAGCGGAAGGGGATGGCGCACGGTCAGCTTCGCGTCCCAGGCATCGCGGCGGGAGCGGAGCGCCTCGATCTCTCCGACACGCTCCCGGCGAAAGCCGGCTTCGGCGCGCGCGTCGGACCGGCCGCTCGGCGGCGCGTACTCGAGCGTCTGGCGCGCGTTCAGCGTTCCGCGCAGCGTGGTCGCCGCCGCGAGGTAATCGCCGGGATCGAGCGCGTGCTCCAGACGGCCGAGCGGGAGCGTCGAGAGCGTCTCGAGCCGGAAGAACGAAGACCCGCCGAGTCCCCGCCACGCGGGCCGCTTCTTCCCAGGCGAGACCGCTCCGCGGGAGGGATACGTGTCGAGGCGGAGCTGCACGATCGCGCGCGAGCGGGTCGAAGGATCGCCCGTGGTCGTGACCAGCTCGTAGCCGCCCCCCAAGCTCGGATTTCCGAATCGATCGTACGAGCCGCCCGCGCTCACCGGCCGAAGCTCGCGGATCTGGGCCGATTCCCGGAGCTGCGTCACGTCGTAGCGAAGCTCCGAGGTGACCGGCGCGCCCGGACGGCCGGCGAGCAGGGCGAGCTGCGCCAGATCGGTTCCCTGCGGGCCCGTTGCCGACGCGACCCGCCGCCGCGTGAAGCCGCCGTCGATGGAGAACGAGGTCCCGGAGCGCGCGGAGATCCCGCCGTCCCAGGTGGTCGCGCGCTCGTCCAGCCTGGGGCCGCCCGTGACCTGGACCGTCCGACCGTCCCGGATTCCGTAGCCTCCGCGGAAGCGGACCGAGGCGACCGGCACGAGCTTGAGCCCGAGCTCCACCTCGCGGCTCGACCGGCTGTCGACGCTGTCCCCCTCCTGCCCTCGGATCCGCTCTTCCTTCGCGGTGACGCGGGGCATCACCGGACCAGTTTCCCGCCCGAGGTCGAAGCCCCACAGGGAGCGAAGACCGCTGTCACCGACTCCGCCGTTCCGCGCCTCTTCCCAGTGGAGGGTGCCCACAACCGCCGTCTTGAGATCGGCCCGGGCCGCGCGGCGCATCGAGCGGGATCCGCCGCTCAGCGTCCGGTGTCCGACCTCCCCGCGCAGCGCGAGCGGCGTCACGGGGTCGTACTGGAGCGAGAGCTCCTGCCTCTGCTCACCGGTGGTATTCGCCGCCTGGTTCCAGCGCTCCCCCTCGAACGCGGCGTCAATCCGATCGAACGACTCGAAGCGCTCGCCGATCGAGCGGATCGAGGTCTCCGCCCGGAGCGAGCCCAAGCCCCGGCCCTTGATCGAGATCCGGCGCGGATCGAGCCGCGCGGCGAAGCGCGCCGCCGCGCCGTTGTTGTTCCCGTCATCGCGCGCGGAGAGCGCGTTCTGGTCGAACCCCGAGCGCGCCACTTCCCCGTCGACCCCCAGCGCGCCGAAGAGCCGCGTCGCGCCGCCCAAGTCGAGGAGCTTCTTCGTGCTGGGGATCGCGACGGTGCGGCCCGGGACGTAGGAGCCGAGGTTCTGGCCGCGGTAGCGATAGAACCTGGACCCGTCGGTCGCCAGGGTGTCGGCGTACTCTCCCCGCCCCGGGCCGACGCCCGCGAACTCGACCTCGTAGTCGCCGTGCGCGGCACCGAGGTAGACCCAGTGCGGGTTCGCGGGATCGGAGACGTCCCATGCGTACGAGCCCAGCCCCGGGCCGGCGTAGCGCACCCCGCTTGGAAGCGGCACCGACGTGGAGTCGCCCAGCCGGCTCAGCGCGGCCCGGTCGCCGGGGGTGAGCTCGGCGCCGAGCGGATGCTTCGAATCGTCCCCCTCGTTCATGTAGCTCGCGAACCACGAGCTTCCGCCCACCCCTCCCTGCGTCGTCGCGGCATAGAGGCTCCGGCGGTATCGGCTCGCGGAGGCCTCGAAATCGACCGCGATCCGGCTCTGCGCCGTGATCGGGTGGCGGACCGTGAACGTCACCGTCCCGGCTCCGTAGTCGATCACGTAGTCGTCGTCCGATCCGCGCTTCAGCCGCGCGCCGTCCAGCCAGATCACCTCCGAGCCGGCCACCACGCCCGCCCCGTCGGACGAGACGCTCCGGCTCGAGAGCGCGTACGGGCCCTGGCGGCCCTCCTCGCCGCGGAACTCGACCGTCCGCTTCTCGCCCTTCGCGTTCGCCGCGGCCACGTTCCATGCTACTCCCCCCGCGCGCGCGTTGCCGCGCACGCCCTGGAGGTGGCGGGTGACCTTCGCGAACTGGCCGGGGATGCCGTCGAGAAAGAAATCGCCCATCGTCGCTTCGGCCCGCGAAGACCGGATCGAGAGCGAGAGCTGGTCCAGATCGTTGAGCTCCCGGCTCGAGCCGTCGGGCTCGAAAGGCAACCGGCGATCGCTCACCATGGCGGCCACCTCGACGTCCTCCGCGACCCGTCCGCGGATCGTGAGGTCGAGGGTTTGCTCGAGCGACGCGGCCCGGTTCTTCCCCACCTCGATGCTGAGCGACTTGAGACCGCTGAACGTAATCCCCTCGCCGGGCGGATCGGTGAGCGCGGACGCGGCGCGCGTGGCCGGGCCGGCGCCCGCAGCGGCAACGCGACGCGGTACCAGGCTGTCCGTGGCCGCGCCGGGCTGATCCTGGATCAAGGGCCCGACCGCGCGGAGCGAGAGGAGCGATGGGGAGCGATTCACCGCGAAGTCGATGACCACGCTGTCCGGCGACTCGGGCAGCCCGCCGGGATGAAGCGTGGGCGTGGGCCTCCCGAGAGCGCCTCCGGCTGAGAGAACGAGGATCGTCCCCGAGAGCGCGGCCGCACGCAGCAGTTGGAGCCGGCGCGGCGCGGAGACGGTCACGGCACCCTTCCGCGCTCGATCGCGAGGATCTGGATCTCGCCACGCGCGGGATCGGCAATGGCGATCCGGTCGAGGCGGCTCACGGCGAGCGCCGCGGGGTGCCACGACGCGCTCGGGCCGCCGAGCGCGCGCGTGATTCGGAGCGCCCCGTCGGGGTCGTATACGAGAATCCGCTGGCCCTCGACGTCCGGAACGTAGAGGCTGCCGCCGGCGTCCGTCGCGAGCTCGCTCGGGACCGCGTACCCGGTCGAGTCGCGGAGCGAGACCGTGCCGAGGAGGCCGCCGCTCGCGCCGAACCGGCGGAGCGCGCCCGCGACGGGATCGTAGACCCAGACGCCGCCGCCCGGGAGGAAGGCGGCGGAGGCGATCGCGCGGAGCGATTCCTCGGGAGCGAGGAATCTGGATCCGCGTGCGCGTGAGAGCCGCTCGTCGAGCGGCACGAGGTCCCGGGAGCGCGGGGCCACGAGCCAGAGCGACCCGAAGAGGTCCACCACGAGGCGCGCGGAGGGCGCGAAGGCCTCCGTCGCGACGTCCGGCGCCATGGAGCGCGAGCCGAGGAAGCGCCCGCTTCCGTCGAACGCGATCACCGCGCTCTTCCCTCGATCGAGGACCAGGAGCGACTGCCGCGCGTCCACGACGAGATCGCACGGGATGGAGAAGGACGCCTCGTCCTCGCCGTACCCTCCCAGATCCAGGAGCGGCGCGCCGCGTGGGTCCAGCTTCACGACCCGGCGGCTCAGGGCGTCGAGCACGTACAGATTTCCGGAGGTGTCGTACTTGAGCCGCGACGGCCGCGGCACGCCGAGCGCTTCGAGGGTCCCACGATCGAGAATCCGCTCTGTCCGGAGCGCCACGGGAGGTCCGGCCGGTTCCTCGGGCGCGATCGAGGGCGCGCCCCACGCGGACGGAAGGGCAAGGATCGCTCCCGCCATGGAAGCGGCGAGCGTACCGCGGAGGAATTTGGAGCCGCTCATGGTCACCCCAGGCGCGGCGCGCGAAGAGCGGTGGGAGGCGCTAGAACCGGCGCTCTAGGACCACTCTCCCGTACCCGTCGGCGTCGGTATCCGCGTAGACGCGGGTGTCGGGTCGAGTCCAACCCGATCGCATTTCCTTCGCGGCCTTGCGGCGGAGCAGCTGAACGTCGATGACGCTTAGGACTCGATTGAAGATCGCCGCCGCGAAGGAATACTGGGCCCGGTTGAACGCGCGCTTCGAGTTCTCTCGCGTGCTCGTGTACGAGCTCTGGAGATCCGGCGACGACCAGTCCCACGCGCGATCCCCGGTGGGGAGCTTCTGCGCCACGAACGCGTCCTGCGCCGCCGGATCGCCGGGGTACAGGTCCCGGGCCTCGCGGCGAAGGTCCTCTTCGTAGCTCCCCGGGCCGGAGCCGCTCGATCGCTCGAACTGGCCGACAAGGCGCCAGTAGTCGTCCGATTCGCTCGTCACGCCGACGCCGGCGTTCAGCATCGCCTGCTCGATGTAGTTGTCCTTCCTGAGATGTCCGGCCACCTTCCAGTAAATGAAGTCCGACCAGATCAGGCCCTCGCCGGTGAAGAAGCCGACCGCCCGGCCTTTCGCGCCCATGGAGAGCTCACCCATTCCAGGAACGAGGAGGGAGTAGAGCAACGCTCTCTTTCCGCTCGCCTGTCTCGGCGCTTCGCTCGCTGGCGCCGCATTCGGTTGCGGCGTGGTCGTCTGGCCGGGCTCGGGATCCTGAGCCAAGCTCAACCCGCCGTCGTATAGCGCGGAGAGCGGCGACCACGCGTCGGCCTCGACGACGAGCGCGGCTCTGGCCGGCGCCGCGGCCGAAACCGCCGCCGTCAGACCCAGCGCGAAGACGGCAGCCTTAAATGCGCTTCGAGATCTGGAGACCAATGCCGTTGTCTCGATTGAAGGGCTTCGAGTGGAGTCGAATGAAGAGGCTCGTGTCGCCGCCCAGCTCGACCCCTCTGCCCTTCTTCTTCACGAGGCGGAGCACGTCGACGGCGCTGACGATGCGGTTCACGAACGCCGCGGCCAGCGCGTAGTTCGCGTTCTTCAAGAAATTGTTGCTGTCGTTTCGAATGCCCCGATAGAAGCGGCGGTTCGCGGATTCCTTTTCCGCGGCCTTGTAGTCGTCCCAACCCCCGAAGTAGGTCGAGATCTTGCCGATGTCTTCGTAGTACTGCTGCCGGTTGTCGTCCCGGAATCCGCGGATGAGGCTGTCTTCCGGCGATCCCCCGCAACCGCACTCGCTGATCCACCGCGCGTAGTCCCAGTGGTCGTCCGCGTAGGCCTGGAATTCATCTTCCTTCGTGTGCCCGCGATCGCGGTAGTAGAAGTAGGTGATCCAGGAGAGTCCTTCGACCCCGATGTTCACCCATCCGCGCTTGTATCCGGCGTAGAGGTGCCCCGCACCAGGCACCGCCAAGTTGTACAGGAATGCCTTCCCCGCCGACTTGTTGTGCTCGGGGCTCGGCGGCGGTTGGATGGAATCGTAGGGGACCTGAGGCGGATTGGTGGCCTTCGTCTCCACCGTGTCGGCGATCGAGCGCTGAGCCAATAAGATTTCGCCGGGAGAAAATCCCCTGAAGTCCAACGGGGAGGCTTGGGCCGGGGGCGCGATGGAGGCCGCGACGAACAAGGTCGCGAGGAGCGCGGGAACGATACGGAATCGAGTCAGGTCTGGGTCCTAGCGCCGGGCTGAAGTGGCTCTCGAACAACGATTTAATTGTAACCGGGATGGGGCTACTTGACAACCGCGAACTTCTGGAAAACGACGTCCTTGACGCCCCCCCGGCGAGCCTCGACTCGCACCAGATATACCCCGCTGGCAAGGTTTCGGAGCCCGATTTTCGCCACATTTTCCGCAGGGCCGGGCGTCGGGGTGACCCGGCTGACCTCGTTCCCCAGCGGGTCCAGCACGCGGATGATCACCTCGGTCACGCCTGCCCCGAGCGTGTAGGCCACGCCGATCTCATCCCCTCTGGCCGGATTCGGGTAGCAATAGACCGACCCGGGCTGGAGCACGGGCGGCGAGGCGGCCAGCGGCCCCTGGTCGAGATCGTCGAGGACCGAGGAGCGGCGGCGGTCCCCCGCGAAGCCCGGCCAGGGGGTGCGGATCGCTGATAACCGCCCAGGCTGCCGTTGAATCCCCCGCCGGCCACCAGGTGGAGCCACGCGGGGCCGGCCGGGTTCGGCGACATATCCGCGCCGTTCAAGGTGAGCAGGAGCGGCGTGTCGTCGCCGCCACCGGGTACCGAGATCGGCCAGCCCGCGCTGGCGCGGCCGTCCGCCTCGAGCGCGACGAGGATGCCGTTCTCGAGAGGGAGGAGCGCCTCGGGGAGGCCATCACCGTCGACATCCCCGACGATCGGGGATCCCGAGCCTCCGACGGCGCCGGGCCCGTAGCGCTTGGTCAACGAGACGGGCCACCCCAGTCCCTCCACCCCGTTCCGGTTCCAGCGATGCGCGTATCCCTGGGCGTCGACGGCGAAGATCTCGGGGTACCCATCGCCGTCGAGGTC
>Ga0193723_1000286_pt1 | contig 19215 bp, 14 predicted proteins | sample H2m2metaG_FD_143042 | JGI IMG/M metagenome (GOLD analysis project Ga0193723, IMG submission 143042) | Soil microbial communities from a riparian zone of the East river system, Colorado, United States - H2m2 | ecosystem: Environmental > Terrestrial > Soil > Riparian zone | place: USA: East River...
CAGCATCATCTCGTACGCTCCAGCGTGAGTTGGATACCAAACAAGAAAAACGCCGGCCTCAGGGGCCGGCGTCGGCGATGAACTCAAGGTCTCATGCTATTCGAGACTAGCTTGCGTGCACCTCCGGCGGCCCCCCGTTCGGGTGGCGGTGGTGGTGCCGGTGATGGCGCGCGCCAAGTCTCATGGACATTACGTAATCCCGATGCGGTGCCGATGTCAAGACTAGTCCGCCGCCTCCCGCTCGGGTGGCTGCTGCTGCTCGTCCGCCAGCAGGCGGAACGATTTCACCGCCCCGGTGAGCTTGTCGGCCGCCTCGGCGAGCCGGTTGGCTGACGACGCAATCTCCTGCGTCGACGCGGTTTGCTCCTCGCCCGACGCGGCGAGCTCCTCCGCCGAAGCGAGCAGGCTGTCGGTCTGCTGCGTCACCGCACCCAGCCGGTTGGCGATCTCCTCCACCAGCGCCCGCATTTCGGCCGCCGATTGCGCGATCTCCCCGCTCCACGTGGCGTTGGCGTCAGCTTCGCCCGCGACGGAGCCGAGCCCCCGGGCGGCGGTCTGGGCCGCCTCGCGCACCGACGCCGCGACCTGTGCGAGCCGCACCAGCCGGTCGCGCGTGCCCTGCACGCGGGTCAGGACGCCGCGCACGGTGTCGGCGGTATCGCCCGCGGCGGCGGCGGCGAGCGAGGCGAGCTTGCGCACCTCGTCGGCCACCACGGCGAAGCCGCGGCCCTGCGGCCCGGCGCGGGCGGCCTCGATCGCCGCGTTCAGCGCGAGCATGTTCGTCTGGGTCGCGACCGCCTTCGTCTGAACGACGAATCGCTGAATCTCGGCGGATGCCGCGGCCAGCGCCTCGGCTTCCGCGGCGCCTTTCGCGACTTCGTCGGCGAGCTGGGCCAGCTGCACGGTGCTCTGGTCGAGCACTTCCTTGTGCTTGCGCGCCAGGGTGGAGAGCCCCGTGTTGCGGCGCACCGCCTCGTCGGCGCCCTGCGCCAGCGTCGCGGCGATCTGGAGGATGCGCCCCGCGTCGTCGGCGGCGGCGCGTACGAGCTGCGCCTGCTCGCTGGCCCGCCGCCGACGACGCGGGGACGTCGCCGCCATCTCCTCCGTGGACGCGCTCATCTCCTCGGTCGAGGCCGAGATCTCCGACGCCATCGCCGCAGCCTCGTCGGCGGCCGTGCGGATCGCCCCAACGAGACGCCGCAGCGCGACGACCATCGAGTGAACCGACGACAGCAGCTCGCCAACTTCGGTGGCCTCGGCGCGGTGGGCCGACACCGTCACGGACAGGTCCCCGGCGGCCACCCGGCTCGCGATCGCCCCCGCGGCCTTGACGGGCTCGGTCACCAGCCGGCTGAGCCGCCGCGACAGCCAGAACAGGGCCACGACCACGAGCGCCGCGACCAGCAACGCGCCCACCCAGATCGTGAGCTGGGTGGTTCGCGCGACGGCGAATGCCGTTGCCGCCGGCTCACGATACAGCACCCACCACTCTCCTAGGTTCGCCGGCACCGAGACGATGAGCTCCCGGTCACCCCGCGTGGTCGTGATGTGAGCGGTCGCGGGCTCAGCGCCGAGCGGGATCCTGTCCCTGTCGGGAAGCGCCTGCAGGAGGAGCGTGGGGTCGCGCGATACGAGCACGGTGCTGTCGCCGGCCACCACCTCGAGGTATGCGCGGCCGGCAAGCTGTTCGCTCCCGAGCAGTTTCGTCAGGCGTTCGAGGCTGAACAGCGCCTGGAGCACACCCAGAGGCTGATTCTGGCGCGGGGCACGGATCGCCACATCGAACTCGAGCTCCGTCCCCGAACCGGTCGTGTCGGACTGCGGCTCGCCCTCGTACCATCCATCCGCTATCGCGCGCTGCCACCACGTCTCGTCGCGCTGCACGAAATCCGGCGATCGGCCCGAGACGAAAACGTTGAGGCCGTGGCGCTCCGTCACGATCACTTGCGAGAAGTCCGAGATCGTCGTGTAGGCTCTCAGATAGTCACGCAACTCGGGGTCGGCGCCCAGTCCGCGCGAAGGGTCAAACGAACCCTCGAGCGTGGAAATCGAAAGCTTGTCGAGGCCGCGGGCGACGGCGTCCTGGCCGGCCTGGCGGACTCTCGCAACGAGCTCAGGGATGCTCGCCAGTGAAACGACTTCGCGATGCCGCTCCTGCATGTACTGCGTGACGATTGCGGCGACCCGTGTGGCCACATCGCGGCCGCGGATATCCGCCTGCTGCTCCAGCACACGGCCGACGCGATTGCTCGTGAGCCAGGCGACGACCACCACCAGCGCCACGGCCGCCCCGGCCCCGGAGATGAGGAAACTCTGTCGCAGCCGCTGGGATTTGGTGGCCATTCGGGTGGTCGGGCGCTAAGCTACCGAGGGTGACACCGTGCAGCAAGTCCGTTTAATTTCACGCACTTATGAGTAACGTCTCCCCGGCCCTCCCGACGTACGATCCGGCTGCGATCGAGGCCAAGTGGCAGGCGCGGTGGTCGGAACGCCGCACCTATGAGCCAGACCTGGATCGCGCGGCGCGGCCGTTCTACAACCTGATGATGTTCCCGTACCCCTCGGCCGAGGGACTGCACGTCGGCAACATGTTCGCGTTCACCGGCGCGGACATCTACGGGCGGTTCAAGCGGCTCCAGGGCTACGATGTATTCGAGCCGATGGGGTTCGACGCATTCGGTATTCATTCCGAGAACTACGCCCTGTCGATCGGGATCAATCCGGCGCAGCTGATTCCGCAGAACATCGCCAACTTCCGGCGCCAGCTGAAGCGCTTCGGCGGGATGTTCGACTGGCGCCACGAGCTGTCCACCACCGATCCCGGCTACTACAAGTGGACGCAGTGGATCTTCCTGCAGTTGTTCCGCGCGGGGCTCGCGTACAAGAAGCGCGCCGCCGTGAACTGGTGTCCCAAGGACAAGACGGTCCTGGCCAACGAGCAGGTCATCAACGGGCGCTGCGAGCGCTGCGGCACGGCGGTGGAGCAGCGCTTCCTCGACCAGTGGTTTTTCCGGATCACCGACTTCGCACAGCGCCTGCTCGATAACCTGGACCGGCTCGACTGGTCCGCGTCCACCACGGCGCTGCAGCGGAACTGGATCGGCCGGAGCGAGGGGGCCGAGCTGGTGTTCGAGACGCCGGGGGGCCGGAAGATCACCGTGTTCACGACGCGGCCCGACACCGTCTTCGGTGCGACCTACCTGGTGCTGGCGCCGGAGCACCCGTTGGTCGAGGAGTTGATCGCCGTCGAGCAACGCGCCGCGGTCAAAGCCTATCAGCGCGAAGTGCAGGCGAAGGACATCGTGTCGCGCCGCGTGGGAGAGAAGACCAAGACCGGCGTGTTCCTGGGATCGTACGCGCGCAACCCCGCCACGGGCGAGGCGATCCCGATCTGGATCGCCGATTACGTCCTGATGGACTACGGAACCGGCGCCATCATGGCGGTCCCGGCGCACGACAGGCGCGACTTTGAGTTCGCGACCCAATTCGAACTCCCGATCCGCCAGGTCGTGAAGGCCGAGGGTGAGCCCCTCCCCAGCGTTTCCGAGGACGGGGTGTTGATGAACTCCGGGGCGTTCGACGGGCTGCCGTGCCGCGAGGCCGCGCGCAAGATCGTCGAATGGCTCGCGGGGCGGGGCATGGCGACGCCGCGGGTGCAGTACCGCCTGCACGATTGGTGCATCTCGCGCCAGCGCTACTGGGGCCCGCCCATCCCGATCATCTATTGCGAGCGGTGCGGGCCGGTGGCGGTTCCCGAGCGCGACCTCCCCGTCGAGCTCCCGTTCATCGAGGATTTCCGGCCCGACGACACGGGCGTCAGCCCCCTCGCGCGCCACAAGGAGTGGTACTTCGTCAAGTGTCCCGACTGCGGGGGCGAAGGGCGCCGGGAAACCGACGTCTCCGACACGTTCCTGGACTCGGCGTGGTACCACCTCCGCTATCCCTCGACGGAGTTCGCCGACCGGCCCTTCGATCCGGCCCGGACCAAGAAATGGCTGCCCGTCTCCAGTTACATCGGCGGCAATGAGCACGCCGTGCTGCATCTGCTCTACTCGCGTTTCATCAGCATGGTGCTCAAAGACCTCGGGCACATTCACTTCGAGGAGCCGTTCCCCAAGCTCCGCGCCCACGGGCTCATCGTGAAAGACGGCGCCAAGATGTCAAAGTCGCGGGGCAACGTCGTGGTCCCCGACGCCTACATCCAGCAATGGGGCGCCGACACATTCCGGATGTACCTGATGTTCCTCGGCGCGTTTCAGGAGGGCGGGGACTTCCGGGAAACGGGGATCGTGGGCATCCGCCGTTTCTTGGACAAAGTGTGGCAGCTTGCGCATGAGGCGGTCCACCCTGGAACCCTTACGCCCGCGGTCGAACGCAAACTGCATCAGACAATCAAAAAGGTGGGCGCCGACACCGAGAGCCTCGATTACAACACGGCGATCGCGGCGATGATGGAGTACGTGAATCAGGTGCGCGAAGAGGGAGGGGGGACGCGGGAAGGGTTGGAGCCCCTGATCGTCATGCTGGCTCCCTATGCGCCCCACTTTGCCGAGGAGGTGTGGGAGCTGCTCGGGCACGACACGTCTGTGTTCGCGGCTCGGTGGCCCAGCCACGACGAGCGCCTGGCCACCGCGGGGGACGTGGAGATCGCGGTTCAGGTCAACGGCCGGTTGCGCTCCCGCCTGATGGTGCCGCGCGGCATGCCGCAGGCCGACGTGGTCGCCCGCGTGCTCGCCGACGAGGCGGTCAAGAAATTCGTGGATGGACAACCGCTGAAGAAGGTGATCTACGTACAGGACCGGCTGGTGAATCTGGTGGTCTAGAGCAAGCGGGCGACCAGGTCGCCCATCAGGTAACCCACCACCGCCACCCCTAACCCGACGACGAACATGTCGACGCCGCTGCGGATGATGCCGCGGCCGGTGAAGACGCTGCGCGCCGCGCCGACCGCAAAATGCGACAGCATCGATACGGCGAACGACGTCCACACAGCGATCTGGGATTGGAAGATGAGGAACGGCGCGACCGGGATGAAGGCCCCGACCAACGTAGCGGCGCCGGTGACCCAACCCTCCTTGAGCGGCGTCGAGTGCGCCTCGCCGATCTTGAGCTCCTCGCGGACCTGCTCGTCGAGCGCGCGAGCCGGGTCCAGCATCACCTCCGCGGCCATCGCCCGCGCCCGATCCGGGTCGATCCCCTTCGCCTGGTATACGAGGGCCATCTCCTCCTCTTCCACATCGGGCATCAGGCGGATCTCTTCCTTTTCCATCGCGATCTCATGGGCGTACACCTCCTGCTCGCTCTTGGCGGCCAGGTAGCCGGAGGCGCCCATCGACAGCGAGTCGGCGATCATGCCGGCGACGCCCGAGATCATAATCACGTGCGGCTGCACCGCCGCGCCGATCACGCCGGCCACCAGCCCGAAGTTCGCGGTGAGGCCGTCGTTGAACCCGTACACGACGTTGCGCAGGAACCCACCCGACTCGGCTCGGTGCCACGGCTCGGTCTTCTTTCCCGCGAGCCCCGCGAGCGTCTCGGCGTGCGCCGCGGACTCCTTGGCCAGGGTGAGCGACACGGTCTTCGCGTCGCCGGCCGGAGACGCGCGGTGCAGGTCCATGTAGCCCTTCACCTCGCGGCCCTCTTCGCGCAGCAGCAGGGGCAAGAGGTAGCGGGGCCCGAAGCGCCGGCCGAGCCAAGCCATTGCACGCGCGTTGATCGTGGGCGCGGGGCCGCCCGCAGGTACGGGATGGCCATGGTCCCCGAGCAGCTTCGCCCACATCTGCGTATGCCGCTCCTCGACGCCCGCCAGCTTCTCGTAGATCTCGCGTTTCTTGGCATCGGGCTCCTGGGCGGCCAGCACGCCGTAGAGGAACGCGGCGTCACCCTCGTCCTGCCAGTGATGCAGCCAGTTGTGCAGATCGCTCTTCAACATTGGTGGCAAGTTAGTATCGGGCAACTACTTAAGTAAGTGCGTGGTGAGTCACGCGACGCTCGAGCTCCCTCGCACATCTATAGGTTTGGACAATGACCGTGGCCCTCGCCGTTCCGGACGTCCTCGTCGCCCGCGCGCAAGCCGGAGATGAAGCAGCCCTCGAGGCGCTGTTCCGCGCGTTCGAGACGCCCGTCTACAACCTGGCGCGGCGCATGTTGCGGAACGCCGAGGACGCCGAGGACGTGCTGCAGGAGACGTTTCTGGAAGTGGTGAAGAGCATCCGCGACTACCGCGGCGAAGGGTATCTGTGGGGCTGGATCCGGCGCATCGCGGCGACCAAGGCTCTCATGCGCATCCGCCGAGAACAGCTTCGAGCGACGGAGCCCCTGGGTGAGGAACTTGGCAAACCAGGAATGCACGTCGGGGCGAACATCGATCTGGAGCGGGCGTTCGAGCAGCTGACGGATACGTCCCGCGCGGTGGTGTGGCTCCACGACGTCGAAGGTTACACGCACGAGGAAATCGGTGAGCTGATGGGCAAGTCGGTGAGCTTTTCGAAATCGCAGCTGGCGCGCGCTCACGCGCGGCTGCGGGGAATGTTGGGAGAAGGCGAAGGAGCACAAGCATGATGCACTGCACAATGGACGATTTGCTGGCGCTGCGGGCGGGCGAGGCGTCGGTTTGGGCGCGGCGGCACGTGGAGGACTGCGCGACCTGCCGCGCGGAGCTCGACAGCGTCTACCAGCGCGTGGCGCAGCTCAAGGCGCTGCCCGCGCTACGGCCCCCGCGCGACCGCTGGCCGCTCGTCCGGGATGCGGCGCGGGTGGAGCGGGTGCGCCGCCGCCGGACCTGGAGTAGCTGGAGTCTCGCCGCCGCCGCCGCGCTCGTCGGCGTGCTGCTCGTCCCGCGATTCGGCGGGGACGGCAGTACGCTCCACGCGGAGCTCTCGCAGGCGAAAGACCAATCCGCGACGCTCGAGGATCAACTGCAAAACTACGACGTCGATGGCCGGGTGCTGACTGGCCGCACCGCGGCGCGGGTGGCCGAGCTGGAAGATCGGATTGCCGTCATCGACGGCGACCTGGCAGGCCGGAGTGGAGTCAAGGCTCAGGCGCAGGACGCCGAACTCGTGAAACTTTGGCAGCAGCGGGTGGACCTGATGCGCGAGCTGTTGAACGCGCGCTCCATCCGCACTCGCTACGTGGGCCTGTGATCGGCCCGGAAGGACACACCATGACTCGCACCTGGATCGTCGCGGCGTTCGCCGCACTCACCCTCTGGCCGGTCGGCGCGGCGGCGCAGGAAACGCCGCGGCCGCGGCCGCGGCCCGCGCCGCGCGACCGGGTGCGCACGCGTGTGGAAACCGGCCCGTTCGGCGTGTTCTCGTTCAGCGGCAACCGCGGCCGCATCGGCGTGGTCGTCAAGACCGAGTCCGACGCGGCCGACGACAAGGTCGGCGCGCGCATCGAGGCGGTGACGCCCGGGGCACCGGCAGAGAAGGCAGGCCTCAAGGCGGGCGATATCATCACCCGCTTCAATGGCACGGCGCTCGGCGGCGTGCAGAGCGAGGATGAGGAAGCCTCGGGTCCCGGTATCAAACTCATCGAGCTGGCGCGCTCTCTCGACCCCGGCGACACCGTGCAGGTCGAGTACCGGCGTGGTAGCGACAGTCGCAAGGCGACGCTCGTAGCCGAGGAAGTGGGCTGGGGCGGCATGGCGCACGTCGAAATGCCGGACATGCCCGAAATGGGCGACATGCCCGAGATGATGAACTTTCCCCGGATGCACCTGGGGGGAGGCGGCCCGGGCGATATCGCACTGACGATCGGCGACGCGTGGGGCGGGATCGAGCTCGTGAGCCTGAACCCCGACTTGGGGGAGTATTTCGGGACGCGCGAGGGTGTGCTCGTGGTGCGGGCGTCGGAGGACTCGACGCTGCCCCTCAAGGGCGGCGACGTGATCCTCGCGATCGGCGGCCGCAAACCGACGTCGCCGATGCACGCGATGCGGATCCTGCGGTCCTACGATACCGGTGAGACGGTGTCGATCGAGGTGCTGCGCAAGCAGAAGCGCACGACCCTGTCGTGGAAGGTGCCGGAGTCCAACGACCACTTCAAGTACATGATGCCCCGCGTCCGCACTCCGATGCGCGAGGAACCGAGCCGCTTCAAGGTCTCCCCCAGGATCCGCCTGGCTCCCGTGATGGCCAAGGTACGGGCCTACCGGGCGATCTGATGTAGCGGGTTCCTAGCGGTTGGGACCGATCAGGATCGCGTTCGTCACGAGCCGCGCCGGACCGCGCCAGAAGGCCCGGAACAGGGGATCACCGAGGAACAGCACTACCCGGCCGCTGCCCTGATTTTCCACGACGGCCCACGTCGTTCCCTTGAGCAGGCGCTCCGTATTCCCGGGCCAGGTGAACCCCGACAGGGTCAGCGAGTCCCCTGTGAACACCACCGGATTGGCGCCCCCCTTGGATGGGCGCCAGAACACGTCGCCGTCAATGAATACGGGCAGCCGATCACCCGTGTATCCCAGGGTAAGCCAATGCGTCGGGTCGAGAGTGGCGCGGAAGATCGATCCCGGGAGCCACTCCGGGCGCTCCTTGGGCGGTGCGGTGGCGGACACGAGCGGGGGTACCGAGCCCGGAGCCGTCGTGTCGGCCTTCAGCGTGGTGTCCGCGCCCACCGTTGCCACGGTCGAGAGCTCGAGATCCTTGTTGGCAGCGAGCTCGCCGGCGCCGCCGAACCCGACCAGCACACCGCCCGAGCGTACCCACGCCTTCAAGGCCGTAGCGCCCGCGTCGCCCAGCTCCCGCCGCATCCGGCTGGCGCGCCCGTCGGGCACGATGATCACGTTGTACGTGTTGAGGTCGTCCATGGCGCCGATATTGCGAAGCGGCACGGGCGTGAACGGCGCGCCGAGCTCGCGCGTGAGGAAGTGCCACAGCGACCCGTAGCTCGTCTCGTAGACGCCGTCTCCCACGGCCACCAGGATCTTCGGCGCATGCAGCGCCCACACGTCGTTCGACCCGGTACCCACGTCGCCCGTGTCGGCGAACGCGCTCTGCACAGCGGTCACCGGGACGCCCAGCGCGGGTGCCAGCGCCGCGATCCGCTCGTTCAAGGCGGGCGAGTTCCGCTGCAGTCGTGCGACGAACGTGCCGCGCGGGTAGGTGCGGCCGTCGGCGCGCAGCGGCTGCGTCGCCACGGCGAGCCGGAACCCCTCGCCCTGTAGCGCCAGTGCGAGCCGAGCCGCCCCGAGGTTGTCGTTCGGGAACGCGTACGCCGACCCCGCCTTGCTGGGAGCGGGCGGCGCCGCGAGCGCCGTGTCGGTTACGGCGGCGCCTCCCCCCGGTGCCGCATCCTCGGTCCAGTAGGCGTCGAGGTTGAAACTGAGGGGCAGGGACCACGCCGTGATGTCGTAGAAGCCGTAGTCCTCTTTGTCGGCGTCTTCACCGCGGCGGCGGTTGCGCTGGAACTTTCCGAGCTCCCGCTGCACGAAGCCCCGGTCGAACTCCGCGTCCGGCTCCAGCATGCCTTTCGCGACACGGCGCTGGGGCTGGTTGAGGTCGATCACATAGCTGCCGGCGGGAAAGGTGCGCGCGGTCGCGGGTCCCCCGAGGTAGGCGTGCGCGGCGCGTGAGGCCGCGGGCTGTGCCAGTCGCGTGACCTCGATGCCGTTCGCCAGCAGCAGGCCGACGACGTGCACGGTGGTGCGGGCGTCCGTCCCCGGCAGGATCACGACGCTCTTCATGCGGTCGGTGACGGCTTCCGCGAGGGCGGAGCGGCGGAACTCGTAGTAGTCGAGCAGGCGATTGCGCCGATTCTGGGCGGTCGTCTCGAGCGTGGCGAGCGACGCCACGAAGTGATGCGCGATGCCGTCGCGGAAGGTGGTGATCGTGCCGTCGTCGCGCCGCTTGTTGAACTCGGGGCCGCCGTCCGTCTCGTACGTCATGCCCGTCGCGCCCTGGAAGGTGCTCCACTCGTCCCAGTAGCCGACGTAGAAGAAGTCGAACACGCCCCGCACGAAGTACTGCCAGCCGAAGCGGTCGAACGCCGCCGCATTGCCGCGCCCGTACGTGTCGAACCACTTCGTCGTCTGCGCCGGCAGGTTGCGGTTCACCGCCTGCGCCACCGGTGGAAAGAAGTATGTCGGCGTGGTGGAATGGTGGTCGACGAACACCTGCGGGCGCCACCGCATCACGCCCGCCATCATCGCGCGCACTTCGGGCTGGCTCTGTGCCAGCAGGTCGCGGTTCATGTCGAAGCGGAAATGGTTATACCGGCCGGTCACGCTCCACGGCTCGGTCTGCTCGAAGGCGTAGGGATTATCGGCGCCGACGGCGACCGAGTTGTACCACGCGGCGAAGCGCTCGTGGCCGTCGGGGTTCGCCGAGGGGTTCAGCACCAGGACCACGGACTTGAGCAGCTCGAGCGTCTGTGGCTCGTCCGACGCGAGCAGCTGGTAGGCGACCTGCAACGCGGCCTCGAACCCCGCGGGCTCGTTCCCATGCACCGAGTACTGGAACACGGCCACGGCGGGGTCCTTGGCGGCGATCTCAGCCGCCCGGGCCGGCGAGGTGCGGCGCGGGTCGGCCAGCTCGGCCAGGTCGGCGCGGATCTGGTCCAAACGGGCCAGGTTCGCAGGATCAGAGATGATCAGGGCCCGGATCGGCCGGTGCTCCGCCGTCTCGCCCCAACGCTCCACCCGCACCCGTTCGCTCGCGGTGGCGACCAGGGTGTCGAGATAGTGCTGCATCACTGCGTACATGGTGTGCTGCTGGCCCGCCGCGTAGCCGGTGATCACCTCGGGGCGGGGCACCGCCGGCCGATAGGGGCCGCGCGCGTAGAAGTCGAACGTCTGTGCCGCGCCGGCGGCCGGGCAGACGAGGAGCAGGAGCGTGGGGATGATTGGGCGCATTGATCGCTGGTGAAGGTGAGAGATTAGACGCGGCGACGGGCCGCGGGCAGCACCTGGTCGAAAGAGGAGAACTCAAACGGCTTCGGCACGCAAGGCCGGCCCGAGCCGTCGAGGAAGCGCCGCATCTGCTCGCTCACGAGGTCCCCGGTGGTGAAGATCACCCGCTCGGCGTGCTCGCGATCGGCGGCGCGCAACTCCTCGAACAGCTGCTCACCCGAGAGGTCGGGCATACGCATGTCCACGATGACGGCGTCGTATTCACCGGCGCGCAGCAGGCCGAGGGCGTCCTGCCCACTGGCGGTGGTTTCCACGTCGTGACCCCGGGCGGCCAGATAGCGCTGCAGCGCCACCCGCACCGACGCCTCATCGTCCACGACCAGGATGTGCAGGCTGTCGCCCACGGGGTGGGCGGCCAGCGCGGCGGGGAATTCTCCGGACGCGCGCGGCGTGATGACCGGGAGCTCGACCACGAACCGGGCGCCACCCTGGGCGGCGTTCTCGGCCCAGATGCGACCCTCGTGCTCCCGCACGATGCCGAGCGAGATGGAGAGGCCGAGCCCCGTCCCATGTCCCGTGGGCTTGGTGGTGAAGAACGGATTGAAGATGCGCTCCAGCAGGTTCACCGGGACGCCGCTGCCCGTGTCTTCGATTTCGATGCGGATAGCGTCGCCGGCGCGCCGCGTGCGGACCGTCAGCCGGTGATGGCGGCCTTCCGCGCGCTCCATCGCCTGCTCCGCGTTGGTGATGAGGTTCAAGAACACCTGCTGCAGCTGGTGGGCGTCGCCCATCGTGTCGGGGAGCGCTTCGTCGTATTCCCGCCGCACGTCAATGCCGCGGACGCGCAGCTCGTAGCCACGCAGCTCCAGGGTGTCGTCGAGTACCTGGTTCATCGCCGCCGGACCCTTCTCGGCCTTGTGCTGGCGCGCGAAGGTCAGGAGGTTCTGCACGATCCGGCTGGCCCGGCGGGCTTCGCTGTAGATCGTCTCCGCCGCGGTGCGCTGGTCGGGGGGGAAGCGCTTTTCGGCGAGCAGCAGCTGCGCGAAGGCCGAGATGCCGGCCAACGGGTTGTTCAGCTCGTGCGCGACGCCCGAGACCAACTGGCCAATCGCCGACATCTTCTCCGATTGAATGAGCTGCTCCTGCAGCATCTTCTGGTCGGTCACGTCACGGATGAGGCACAGCACTTCCTCGTCCCGTTGCGGTGTCGAGTAGGTGACCGAAATCGTGCGGCCCTCGCCGTCCTTGCGGTAGAACTGCGTTTCGAACAGGCCCGTCTCGCCGGCCAGAGCCTTCTGGAAGTGCCCCAACGCCTTGGGCAGCTCGTCGTCGGAGAGCATCGGTGCGAACCACTGGCCGACCAGCTCCTCGCGCCGGTACCCGGAGATGATCTCAGCGGCGTGGTTGACCGTCGTGAACCGGCCGTTGGCGTCGAGGGTCACGATCGCATCAGAGGCCGATTCCACGAGATTCCGGTAGCGGGCTTCGGAACGGGAGAGCGTGTCCTGGGCCCGCTTGGGCTCAGTGATGTCGCGCAGGGTGGCGACGGTGCCGATCAGCTCCTCGTCCACGCGGAACGGACCGCTCGAGACCGCGACGTCCCGCTCCTCGCCGGTTTCATGATTCAGGACCTTGGTCTCGTAGCGTTGCGCCTCGCCGGCGAAGACCTTGTCCTCCTGCTCCGCTACGTGCACCCGTTCAGTCGCCGCGACCTGATCGGCGATCGGCTGCCCCACGACGTCCGCCGCGTGCCACCCCAACAGGTCGGATGCTGCCTGGTTCACGGCCAGGATGCGCCGGTCCAGGCCCGTCACGACCACGGCGTCAGGGAGGGCCGTGACGATGTCCGCGGCCGCCTGCAGCAGGTCGATCCGCGGGCGCTTGGGCGCCGCGTTGGGAGGCCGCGTCCCCGGGCCGGGCGAGACCCGTCCTCTCTTACTCACGCGCGGTAGGTGGCTTCCATAGCCTTACGCATCATGGCGAGACTCTTCAGCGCGGAGTCGGTCACGGCGTGGGGGTTGTCGGGCCCACGCTTCACGCAGTCCTTGATGATCTCGAGGGCGTGAATCGGGTGCTCGTCGTCGTACTTGGCGTGCTCCTCGAGCCACCAGCGCCCGCGCGGGCCGATCTTCGCGTTCTTTGCGAGGCCGCGCAACGCCTTCTCTGAGATCTTCTGCGCTACGCCCTCGACGGCGTAGTTGGTCGCCGACACCGCCGTGCCGAACTCCGCCGTCCGGCACATCTCCGTCAGGTACCCGTGGAATACCTTCACCTCCGGGAGCATCGGTTCGGGCTCCTGGAACCGCTTCTTGGGAACGGTGAACCCGTCTCCCATGGCGCGCCACATGGCGTCGTGGCGGCGCTCCACCCGGATATTGTCGGTGAAAAACTCACGCCCCATCGGCGGCGAGCGGTCGAGCAGCAATTGCAGCCATTGCGGGAAGTCACGGATGATCGGGTAGAAGCCGACCAGGAAGTTCTGGATCTGGCCGTCTACCAGCTGGTTCTCGGACGCATCCACAATCACCGGGGTGTCGAGGATCGCCTGTCGGCCCGGCTCGAGCGCGGCATCGAGATCCGCCACCCAGGCTGGGTGTGGGGTCACCTGCACAGCCATGTGAGGCTCCTCTCCAAGGGCGCGGGACGTAGGGGGAGTACAATGTACGGCCCGTGGCCCATCGTGCAAGCTCAAGTGTCACGATGACTTGTGACGACCGACCTTGACAGGGGCTGCAGTCGACGAGGAAGCCAGGTGGCGTAACGGTGTCGCGATATTGCCTAGTTAGACTTGACGCGATACATCGTACGATATATCGTGGCAACGTATCGTAACGCAGTATCGTCACGACGTATCGACCGTATCGGGGAGGCGAGTATGCGACGCGGATGGGGATGGCAAGGCTTCGGGCCGGGCTTCGCGCGGCGGCGCAACTGGTTCGGATCCGGCGACATGAAGTACGTGATTCTCAAGCTCCTCAAGGACAAGCCGCGCCACGGCTATGAAGTGATGAAGGACCTGGAGGAGCAGATGCATGGGTGCTACTCGGCTTCGCCCGGCAGCGTGTACCCCACGCTTCAATGGCTCGAGGACGAGGGGTTGGTTCGCGCCCAAGACGTGGAAGGCAAGAAGGTCTACGAGATCACCGATCTGGGGCTCAAGTTCCTCGAGGAGCATCGCGACGTGGTGGAGGACATCTTCGATCGCGTGAAAGACGCGGTGGAGGAGATCCTCGGCGGCGGCATGGGCGATCTGAATCGCGCGATGGGCGCTCTGATGCGCAGTGCCTATCGGGCCGGGTGGCGCTCGCGAGACGACGCGGTTCGTCAGAAGATCAGCGAGGTCCTGAAGCGGGCGGCGCAGGAGATCGACGCGCTGGTGCAATCATGAACGCGCCCGATCTGGCTCGCGGCGTGCGGGCCTCCGACGCGGAGCGTGAGCGCATCGCCCAGCTGCTGCAGGCCGCGGCCGCCGAGGGACGCTTGTCGCCGGAGGAGGCGGGCGAGCGCCTGGCGGCCGCATCCACGGCGACCTATCGCGAGGAACTCAATCAGTTGATCGCGGACCTCCCCGCGGCCCGCGACGTGGATCCGATCATCCGCCCACCGGTCGCCGTCTGGTGGCTGTGGGGTGCGGCGCGCGTCGCGTTGGTAGCAACGCTGATCTTGAGCTTCTGGGGCCTCTGGGGGGTCCGCCTGCTCCTATGGCCCCTGGGCTTCATGGCGGTCGCACTGCTGTTGCGTCCCTGGCGCGGCAGGCGGTGGCGCAGGCTCAGCGGATGGGGACTAGCAACAGGTCCTGGAAGTCGAAGCTGAAATCGGTCGCGGGCGAGACCGCGGCCAGCTTCACCTGATCGATGCTCCCGTCGGGCTTCAGGGCGAACGTCACGTACGCGTCCGCCCTGAGCTCGCGGTCCCGCCACCGCGCGATAAACGTGTCATACTGGAAGTGCTCGAGGTCGCCCGTGAGCGACGGCGAGTGTGAGAACCGCATGACCAGCTTGCCGTTCTCGAGCGCGATCGATATGTCGCCGTACCAGGGATCGCGGTAGGCCCCCGCATACTTGGCGAGAGACAGGGACGGGCGCGATGCCGTGTCGCGAGCGGCCGCCGCCGTCCGCTCCTGTGCCGCAACCACCGAATCTCCCCGCAGCTTGAGCGTCCGATACGCCGCCAGCCAGTCGGTGAGGGGGGCGGCGAGGAAATGGTCGAGCAGCCGCCATGTGATGGCCTCGAACGCCTCGCCCGACTCCTGGTTCGTGAAGACCGCGATCCCGAGCCGCTGGTCGGGCACGAATGTGATCCGCGAGACGAAGCCCGGGAGGCCTCCCGTGTGGGAGATGACCTTCCAGCCCCGGTAGTCGCGCAACCCGAAGCCGAGTGCGTAGCCGACGAAATTGGCGCGCAGCGGGGCCAGCTCGGGGGGTGGGGTGCCCGGCCGGATCGGCGTGACGACGGACCAGAGCTCACGGGTGGTCCGTGGCGAGAACAAGCGGGTGCCGTCGGCGAGCTTCCCCGAATCGAGCTGCACCAGAAGCCACTTGGCGATGTCCGTGGCGCTGGCGTTGATGCCGCCGGCGGGATTGACGTTGTCGCTGCCGAACGGCGAGACCGGTCGCACGCGCCCGTCGACGACCGCGTGGGGCGTGGCGACGTTGCCGCCGCCGCCGGCGGCCGAGTGCCGCACGCTGCTTCCCGTCATGCCGACGCGCGCCAGGATGCGGGACGAGACGAAATCCTCCCAGGTCTGGCCCGACACCGCTTCGATCACTTCGCCGGCTACGCTGTAGAGCACATTGTCATAGGCGTACGCGCTGCGGAAGCTCGTCGCCGGCTTGATGTAGCGCAGCCGGCGGGCGATTTCCTTGCGATCGTATGTCGAGGTCGGCCACCACAGCAGGTCGCCCGCGCCGAGCCCCAAGCCGCTGCGGTGCACCAGCAGATCGCGGATCGTCAACTCGCGCGTCACGAAGGGGTCGTACATCTGGAACCACGGCAGATAGTTGATCACGGGGGCGTCCCACTCGAGCTTGCTCTCTTCCACCAGGATGCCTAGCGCGGTCGCCGTGAACGCCTTGGTGTTCGACGCGATGCCGAACAGGGTGCGGTCGTCCACGGGTGTGGCGTCGCCGAGCTTGCGCACGCCGTAGCCGCGGGCGAGCAGCACCCTGCCGTCCTTTACGATCGCCAGTGCGATCCCGGGAACCTCGAACGTCTGCATGACACGGGCGATGTACGCGTCGAGGTCGCGGGGTAAGGCGGGGGCGGTGGGGCGCTGCGCAGCCAGTGATCCCGCGGTCAGCGACAACACGCACAGGCTGAAGCAGCGTTTCATCGGGTTCTGAGCTCCTCGAGCGCCCGGGTCACATACACGCGCGTCATCTGCTTGCGCCACGACAGGTCGAAATCGGTGTTGTCCATCGGCTTGGAGGGCCGGTACGCGGCGTCTGCTGCGCTTTCGATAATGTCGTCAGAAAGCGCAGCGTCCTTTAGGACTGCGGCTGCCTCGGGAATCTCTTGCGGCCAGCTCGCCACCCCGCCCAGCACGATGCGTGCGTCCGCGACCTTCTTCCCGTTCCACTTGACCCAGGCGGCGACGCCCAGCACGGGGAAGTCGAACGAGCCGCGGCGCCGCAGCTTGTGGTACACGGCGTCCCACCCGTCTGGGGCGGGCAGACGCACCTCGGCGAGGATCTCGTCGGGCTGCTTCGTCAGGTAGTTGATCCCGTCGTTGTGGTAGAACCGGCCGGCCGGCACGACACGCTCTCCCTGCGGTCCCACCAGGCGGTATTCGGCGCCGATGGCGACCATCACCGGCGCGATGTCGGACGAGCTCACCGCCCAACAGCGCGGTGAGGACGGCGCCACCCAGCAGATGGCACCGTCTTTCTTCATGCAGAAATCGATCGCCTTCCGCCACTCGTACGACTGGTTGTAGTAGTTGCAGCGTGTGTCGAGGCAGAGATTGCCGCCGAGGGTGCCCATGTTGCGGAGCAGAGGCGTGGACACGAGTCGAGCGGCGGTGGTGACGGCGGAGTGGGAAAGCTGGAACGACGGAAGGTTGGAAAGAGTGCTCAGGGTGACACACGTTCCCACGTTCCACCGTTCCACCTGTCCGAGCTCCGGAATCCCCATCAACGAGATGACCGTCCGCGGCTCTTGATGGCGACGCTTCATGTTCGGATACAGATCCGTCCCGCCGGCGACGAACATGCCGTCCGGCCCCGCGTCGGCCTTCATTCGAAGGGCGTCGGCGAGCGACCTCGCCTGTAGATACGTGAACGTGGGGAGCCGCAGCATGTATCACGTAAGCTGCGGCTCCCCCCCCTTCACCGTCCAGCCCGCGCGAGACCGATGCCACGCACGGCGGCCGCCAGCTTCACGAATTCGGCGCGGTAGCCCTCCGGATCGGCGCCCAGCGCCTCGCGCGCGGCGGCGATCACATGGCCCAGGTCGGCCTTGCCGCGGTGGTCCGAGTTGCGGAGCAGCAGGCCGAACTCCGCCACGGCCGCCTGGAACTGGAAGTCGACTGAAGGGGCATGCTCCTCGCCGGCGAGCACAGCTCGGCTCAAGAGCCGGCTCTCGTCTCCGTCGGGCGCCTTGTACCGCACCTTCACGAACAACAGCTCCGGGCCGGCCGCCGGGCTCGGCTCGGCAGAGAACGGATGATAGCGCAGCGAATCGGGTACCCGGATGGTCACGTCGGTCGTGGTGCCGACGGGAACGATTTCGTACAACGCGGTGACCGAATGCCCCGAGCCGACTTCGCCGGCGTCCTTCTTGTCGTCGGTGAAGTCCTCGTTGCGCAGCATCCGGTTCTCGTAACCGATCAGTCGATAGGCCCGGACCCGCGCGGGATTCCACTCCACCTGGATCTTCACGTCCTTCGCGACTGTGAAGAGGGTGCCGCCCAGCTCGTGCACGAGCACCTTCCGCGCTTCGAGCAGGTTATCGAGGTAGGCGTAGTTGCCGTTCCCGTGGTCGGCCAGCTTCTCCATCTTCGCCGCCTGCAGGTTGCCTTCGCCCACCCCCAAGACGGTGAGGAACACGCCGGTCTGGCGCTTTTCCTCGATCAGGCGGACCATCTCCGCGTCGCTCGACACGCCGACGTTGAAGTCGCCATCGGTCGCGAGGATGACGCGGTTGTTGCCGCCGCGGATGAAGTTGGCCACGGCTTCATCGTAGGCCCGCCGGATGCCCGCACCTCCCGCCGTGCTGCCGCCGGCCTCGAGGCGATCGATCGCGCCGAGGATCGTTTCCTTCTGGTTGCCGGGCGTGGCAGGCAGCACCAGCCCCGCTGAGCCGGCGTACACGACGATGGCGACGTGATCCTTGGGACGCAGCTCGTTGACCAGCATGCGCATGGCCGCCTTCACGAGCGGGAGTTTGTTCTCCGGCATCATCGAGCCCGAGACGTCGAGCAAGAAAACGAAGTTCGAGGGCGGCAGGTTTTCGAGGTGGAGGCGTCGCGCCTGCAGGCCGATCCGCACCAGACGGTGCTGCGGTTTCCAGGGCGCGGGGCCCACCTCGGCATGGACGGCCAAGGGAGCATCACCGTCGGGCTCGGCATAGCTGTACGGGAAGTAGTTGACCAGCTCCTCGATCCGGACCGCGTCCCGGGGAGGCAGCTGGCCATCCTGCATGATGAAGCGGCGCACGTTGCTGTACGACGCCCGGTCCACGTCGATCGAAAAGGTGGAGAGCGGGTCGGCGGAGACGGCGACGAAGGGGTTCTCGTCGATGACGTCGTACTGCTCGCGGTTCCCCGGCTGGCCCTGATAGCGCCAGGGCTCTCGTGCGTACCAGTCAGCACGGCCCCGGCCGAGACTGACTACGCCGTTCTGCGCCTGCTTAGCATCGAGATACGCCCGGGATGCTGGGGCGATCGCTGCCCTATCCACGACGATGGATTCGAGTTGGACCGGTGCCTGCTTAAGACGCAGGTCGATCGTGACGGTCTGGTTCGCGGCCAGGTGGACCTGGGCTGAATCTGGTGCGTACCCGATGAACATCCCGCGGACCGTGTAGGTCCCCACGGGGATGTTGTCGATGCGATAGTAGCCGCCGGCGTTGGTGACCGCGCCGAAAGTCGTGCCGACGATCAAGATCCGAGCGTTGGCAACAGGTGCGGCACTGGCGGCATCGCGCACGTGGCCTTCGATGGTGCCGGTCTCAACTGCGATGGTTCTGGGTGTCAGAACTGCCGTGAGGAGCAGCAGGAGTCGAACGGGATGCAGCGACATCGGTCCCTCCATGTGGGTGAATTACCCAGGAGAGACGCCGAGCCTCGTTTCTGTTGCACGAGCCTTCCCGTCGCCGCCTTCCCAGGGCGGCGGCACGCGGGTCGGCTCGGGCCACGGGATCTC
>Ga0193723_1000287_pt1 | contig 19213 bp, 22 predicted proteins | sample H2m2metaG_FD_143042 | JGI IMG/M metagenome (GOLD analysis project Ga0193723, IMG submission 143042) | Soil microbial communities from a riparian zone of the East river system, Colorado, United States - H2m2 | ecosystem: Environmental > Terrestrial > Soil > Riparian zone | place: USA: East River...
ATTTACGTCAGCCAGGCGGAAGGATTTTTTTGCGGAGTCCGGATTTCCGCGACTGGCCAGCTAATCAAGCGGGCGAATTACCAGCCATCACCGCCGATTTCAGAGGAAGAGTGGCGTAAGCGACTAGCGATTTTGGAACACATCGTGAAGGAACTGCAGAAGTTCAGTTTCCCGGCCGCGCCTCCTTCATTGCAGGTAAAATTTAGCGGAGACGTCGCAGAAATCGAGAATGCGCGCTTCGAGGCGACGCTGAGCGGCGATCGGTTGCAACGAGGCAATTACGAAATGAGAGGTTTGTTTGCCGCCGCCGAATGGAGCAACCAACATTTGAATATCACGCAGTGCGAATGGAATGATGGCAGGGGCAGTTTTGCCGGGCGCGCCGATTGGAGCCGGCAAGGCAACCGCGCTAATTTTCAAGTCCGCAGCAGCCTGGATCTGAAAATTTTTCTCGATGCCTTCGATCTTGGCGGGCCGCTCGCAGACATAACGTTCTACTCGCCACCTTTGGTCGAGATCTCTGGTTCAGCAAATTTGGGGCAGGATCCCCTTCGACCAGAGATCATCGGCCATGCCAGCGTTGCAAGTTTCGCTTACAAGATGGTGCCGTTCTCCGATTTGGCCGCCGATTTTTCCTGGGATGGCGAGCGCGCGTTGCTCCGTGATGTACGCCTTGGACATCAAACCGGCCGACTTACGGCCGATCTCTTCGAAGGTCCAAGCGATTTTCGTTTGAACATAGATAGTACAATCAGTCCCGGCGCGATGCGAGCGTTTGTCCCTCCCGATTTGGCCGAATTTCTCGGGGAATGGGAATGGCAGCGCTCACCCACGATCCACCTCGCAATTCGGGGCCAGGATCACAACCCGGAGAATTGGCGAGGCGATGGAACCATTACGTTGGAGCGAACGCGATTTCGCGGCGCCAGCATGAACGGGGGAAGCACGAAGATCCATTTCGCCGACGGCGCCGTCTCTTGCCAGGATTTTCATGTAGTCCGCGATGAAGGGACCGGAACCGGCAATTTCACCTATGATTTTAAAAAACACGAGGTGCGCCTCTCAAATATCAAAAGCTCTTTGCATCCAGCGGAGGCGATTTTTTGGATCGACCCGAAGATTTGGAAAACCGTTGTGCCTTACAAATTTCGCCATCCGCCGACCGTGACCGCCAATGGCATATACCAATTTCGCGGTGGCAAGAACACGCATCTCGAGATTACGGTCGACGACACGAGCGGGGTGGACTACGATTTTCTCGGAAAAACTTTGCCTTTCGATCGCGTCTCCGCACGATTGCTGTTCACTAACGATCGATTGCAAATTGTCGATCTTCGCGGTGCACTTCTTTCCGGCACGGTGCGCGGAAATGCCGATATTTCGCTGGCCCACAATGATCCGCGCTTCCGGGCAGCTGTTTCTGTTGACGCTATCGATTTCCCGCATCTGACCGATCTGTACTACAACTACAAAACAGCGCACGGGCAGTTGAGCGGCACCTATGATTTTACCGGCTTGGGGAGCGATCCACGCACAATGCGTGGCCGCGGAAAAGTGGACGTAACCAACGGCAACGTTTTCGCAATTCCCATTTTCGGGCCACTTTCAGGAATTCTAAACCTTATCGTTCCTGGAAGTGGGTACAGCATCGCGCACAAGGCGAGCGCGAGCTTCAAGATCGGTGAGGGAATTATTCATACCGACGATTTCGATGCCGCCGGCACATTCTTTAGCATGCTCGGCCATGGCGATATCCATTTTCTGGACGACAAGCTCGATTTCGATCTGCGGCTGAACATGAAGGGACCGGGCGTGTTGCTCGCACCGGTGTATAAGCTTTTCGAATACACCGGTGAAGGGAGCTTGAAGAAACCCGATTGGCACCCAAAACGCTTCTAACGATTTCGGATTGTTAATTGTGAAGAAGCAGACGGCGCAAAGGCGCTCTAACCAATCGGCTTTGCTGCTGGGCGCCCACATGTCGATCGGCGGTGGCGTGCACATGGCGATTGAGCGCGGGTGCTCCATCAATTGCACCGCGATCCAGATGTTTGTGAAGAATAACATGCAATGGTTCGCACGCCCGCTCGCGCGCGACGAGATCCGCGCCTTTCTTGAGCATCGACAGCGCGGGAATTTGTTGTCGATCTTCGCGCATGCAAATTATCTCATCAACCTGGCCGCGACCAATCCGCAGTTTCACGCCAATTCAATCCGCGCGTTGTCCGAGGAACTCACCCGCGGCGATCAACTCGAATTACCATTTCTGGTTCTGCATCCAGGAGCTCATCTGGGTGCCGGCGAAGAAGCTGGATTGAAAAAGATCGTCGCTTCCATAGACGCGGTCTTCCGCAAAGTTCCAAAGGTAAACATACGCATCGCGCTTGAAACGACCGCCGGCCAAGGCTCATGTCTTGGAAACAAATTCGAACATCTCGCTTACATCATCAGCCGCGTGCACGAACCGGAGCGACTGTGCGTTTGTCTCGACACCGCGCATGTGTTCGAAGCCGGTTACGATATCGGTAGCGAATCAGGGGTTCGAAAGATGTTCGCACAATTTGATCGAGCGATCGGTCCCTGCCGTCTCGCCGCGATTCATGTCAACGATTCGAAAACCGCCCGCGACTCACGCGTGGATCGGCACGAACATATCGGAAAGGGCAAAATCGGGCTCGACGCTTTCCGCTTCGTCATGCGCCATCGGCGGTTCCGGAAAATTCCAAAAGTTCTGGAGACACCGAAAGGGAAAGACCTGGCTGAAGATGTGGCAAACCTAAAAACGCTGCGCGCGCTCGCCGACAAAAATGACGAATGACGAAATCCGAATGACCAAAAATATACCTGGCGACAGTTTCGTCATTTGAGCATTGAGATTTCTCTCGTCATTCGTCGTTTGTGCTTCGTCATTTAATTGATGAACCGGATCGTAAACGGATAGCGATAGAGCATTCCTTCGCTTGCTTTGACCGACGCGATGATGACAAATACGGTGTTCAGCACCCAAAGAGCGATCAGAATCGGAATGCCGATGAGCACGATGCAGAGAATCGCGGCAATCGCGTCGTAAATCAGCATGGAGATCTGGAAATTGAGCGATTCTTTTCCGTGCGCGTCGATCTCGGGAGAGTCGCCACGTTTCACTAACCAGACGATGAGCGGGCCGAGAAGATGACCCAGGAAATGAAAAAACAATCCGGCCAAGGCGCTGGCATGGCAAAGCACAGTCCAGGTCCGGACGTTTGATGAAGTCGTTGATGTTTCCATTGGCTTAACCTTTCGCTCGAGTAGTAGAAAAAGTGTTGCGCTTGCCGCGGACGAGAGCAAGAAAAGCCTCGCGCTACGTCTCTTTTACTCGCTCGATGTGCGCGCCGAGTTCGCTCAATTTTTCATCAAGCCGTTCGTAGCCGCGATCGATGTGATAGACGCGGCTCACTTCCGTAATTCCGTCGGCCTTTAATCCCGCAAGCACCAGCGCGGCAGACGCACGCAGATCGCTCGCCATCACCGGCGCGCCAAAAAGACGATCGACGCCTTGGATCACCGCAGTTGCTCCCTCCAGCTGCATCTCCGCTCCCATGCGTTTTAGCTCCGCGACGTGCATGTAGCGCTGCGGAAAAATATTTTCCGTGATAACACTGATGCCGTCGGTTGTGGAGAGCAGTCCGCACATCTGCGCCTGCATATCACTTGGAAACCCAGGATACGGTTCGGTGGCTAGTTCGAGCGCCTTCGCCTCTCCATTGGGCGAGATTGAAATCGCGTGGTCGGCGATGTTGATTGGAAAACCGCAACTGGCCAGTGCGTCCGTGATCGAGCGAACATGCTCCGGCTCGACCCGCTTAACGGTAATTCCTTTGCCGCAAATCGCCCCAGCCACCAGAAATGTTCCGGCTTCAATTCGGTCCGGAATAACATCATGCTCCGTTCCGTGTAGCGCCGACACGCCTTCAATGATAATCCGGCGCGTTCCGGCACCTTCAATCCTCGCCCCCATTTTGTTCAAAAAATTGGCGAGATCGACAACTTCTGGTTCCTGTGCAGCTCCTTCGATCACCGTCACACCATCCGCGAGCACAGCGGCCATCATCACGTTATCCGTGCCTAGGACTGTGGGACCGAATTTGCCTCGCAGATTGATTATCGCACCGGTCAACTTCGGTGCAAAAACTTTGACGTTGCCGCCTTCTACACGCACCGCCGCCCCGAGGCCCTCAAAGCCTTTCAGATGTAGATCAATCGGTCGATCACCGATCACGCAGCCTCCGGGCAACGACACGGTCGCCTCTTTACAACGGCCCAGCAGCGGCCCGAGCACACAAACAGAAGCGCGCATTTTGCGAACGACGTTGTAAGGCGCGACCGATCCGATGTTGTCAGCCGATACGGTCACCGTGCCGCTGGCGCGTTCCACTTGCGCACCCAGATGGATTAGAATTTGCAACATGTAATGCGTGTCGCTGAGATCGGGTACACCATGAACAACGCACGGCTCCCGAGTGAGCAACGTTGCGGCCAGAATCGGCAGCGAGGAATTTTTCGAACCGCTCACCTTGATAGAACCCGAGAGCGGATGGCCACCGTGAATGAGGATCTTATCCATACCTGGCAAAGAGGAATCGTGGTCTACCTGAATAATCGTTTTTCAAACAAATGTCGCGGTAATTTTTTCCCGCCAATGTCGAAAAAAGCGCTTCGCCCTGGCCCAGCCCGACTTCCAACGCCAGCATTCCGCCCGGGCGCAGGCGCGCTGGCGCCTGCCCAATCAATTCCCGCACCAATTCGTCGCCGCGCTTGCCGGAAAAGAGCGCGCCCTCCGGGTCGTGCAAGACTTCGCGGGATAGAATACGTCGATCTCGCGCGGCGATGTAGGGAAGGTTCGCGACAATCAGATCGAACGTCCCTTCAATATCCCGGAGGAGGTTGCTTTTCTTAAAACGAACGCGCTGATTCAAGCCAAGTCGTTCCGCATTTTCGCGCGCGAGCGCCAAGGCATCCTCGGAAATATCGACTGCGAAAATCTCTGCCTCGGAAAATTCCTTTGCCAGGGTGAGGACGATCACTCCACTGCCGGTGCCAACATCGAGCACGCGAAAATTGGAGTGTAAAAACTGGAATTTGGAAATTAGCAGCTCGACAAGCTGCTCCGTTTCAGGTCGCGGAACGAGTGCGCGTTTGTCGCAGAGAAATGTGCGGCCACAAAATTCTACTGTGCCGAGCAAATGCTGGAGTGGTTCGCCCCGGCCACGGCGCCGGACACGTTCGCGCAGGAGCGCCAACTCCGCTTCGCCCAGATCGCGCTCGAATTCGAGGTAAAGCTCGATGCGTTTACACCCCAGGACCTGCGCGAGCAAGTGCTCTGCATTCAAGCGGGGACTGTCGATTTTCCACCTCTTAAAATACGCCGTGGTCGACTCCAGCACTTCAAGGACCGTCATTCTTTGAATTGTGGGGAAACGCGCGCTGCCGCGTTCCAAAATCAAGACGCTGGGAGCGCAGCGCTTTCCACAACATCTCCAAGTCGCTCTTTCACACCGGCCGCTTGCAGCGCTCGAATCAACTCGCCGAGATCGCCATTCATTACACGATCCAAGTTATAAAGGGTCAAACCAATGCGATGATCGGTCACACGGTTCTGCGGAAAATTATAGGTGCGGATTTTTTCTTCGCGCCCGCCGGTGCCAATCTGGCCCCGACGTTGCGCACTGTATTTCTCAGCTTCCTCGCGCTGCTTTCGCTCGAGCAAGCGCGCCCGCAGAATGCTCAGCGCTCGCTCCTTGTTTTTGATTTGGCTTCTCCCGTCTTGACAACGCACGATCGTTCCCGTTGGAATGTGCAGAACTTGGACCGCTGAGTCGGTGGTATTCACGCCCTGCCCGCCTGGACCGCCAGCGCGCGAAACTTCGATACGCAAATCGTCAGGCTTCAATTCAAGATCGATATCTTCCGCCTCCGGCAGCACTGCCACAGTCGCGGTCGATGTGTGGATGCGACCCTGTGCTTCAGTGGCTGGCACACGTTGCACGCGATGAACACCGCTTTCGAAACGCAGCTTTCGAAAAACTGATTCGCCGGAAACACGGAAGATCACTTCTTTTAGTCCGCCAAGCTCCGACGGACTCGATTCGAGGTCCTCGGTCTTTAATCCGGCGGATTCAGCATAGCGATTGTACATCCGGTAAAGATCGGCAGCGAAAATCGCCGCTTCATTTCCACCCGTGCCGGCGCGAATTTCGACGATCGCATCTCGATTCTCATTCTCGTCTGGTGGAACCAGACCGACTTGAATCTCGCGCTCAAGATCGACAACGCGTTTTTCCAAATCGGGAATTTCGTCATCAGCCATTGCTGCAATCTCGACGTCTCGCGAAGTGGCCAATTCTCGGTTGTCGTCCAACTGGCGTCGCGCCGCTTCAAGTTCGTTCCAGCGTTCGAGGAGTTGCTTGACGCTCGCGTGTTCGCGCATGATCTCGCCAGCACGCTTGCGATTATCAAAGAGATGCGGATCGGCGATGTCGCGTTCGAGTTCTGCGAAACGTTCCCGTTTGCGTTCGATGAGCAGATTAATATCCATAAGCAGGGGCGTCTGTGTCAGCCGCACATCGAAGCAGGCGTTCGCTGCGGCGAACGCCTCTACAGCAATCTAAGCTTTCTTCTCGGCTCGCGCCGTTTTGGTGCTGCCGTAACGGCGGGTGAACTTTTCCACGCGTCCGGCGGTATCGACGAACTTTTGTTCACCCGTGAAAAATGGATGGCAAGCGGCACAAATACCGATCTTAATATCACGGCGCGTCGAGCGCGTGTGATATACCACCCCGCACGCGCAGACGATGTCGGTCTCGTAATACTCTGGATGAATGCCTGCTTTCATTTTCGGAAACGAGCGCGAAATGTAATCGCGCGCAACTGGTCGCGCAAGAGATGAAATCGAGCGATGGATTGCTTGCTGCCTGGAAACAAACTGTCGCCCGCGCGAAAGATTCGCCAGCGATCTTTAACACGCGCGGGGAAGTCGTGCGAAGATTTCTCGATATCGAAGCATGTGCTTGCGATTTCGAAACGAAAATCGACGGCTTCGCCGAAGGTAGTGTGGTCGCGATCCAAATTGGCAATCATGAAGATTGGCCGTCGCTCTTGATCGCTTGTTTGCGCAAGCGGCTGGTCGTCCTGCCGCTGGAACAATCGATCAGCCATCAACAGCGCAGTGCGGTATTGTCAGTCTGCCGGCCATCTGCACTCGTGAACTGCGATGAGATCGCTCCGCACGTCCACAAGATCCAGAGGATCGATAATAATACTTCACCAAATTGGGACGGAGGAGCCCCGGCGCTTTTGAAATTAACTTCCGGCACAACGGCGGCGCCACGGGCTGTCCGCTTTCGCAGCAACCAACTGCTGGCCGATTGCAATCAGATTTGCGAGACGATGGGAATCAGCGATGCCGATCTTAATTTCGGCGTGATTCCGATTTCCCATTCCTACGGATTCAGCAATTTGCTCACGCCGCTGATCGCACGCGGCGTGCCGATGGTGTTGAGCCGCGAACGGGTGCCACGTGCTGTGCTTATGGATCTTGCCCGTACTAACGCGACCGTTTTCCCAGGAATGCCCGTTTTCTATCAGGCCTTCTGCGAAATGGAAAATGCCCCCGCCCTGCCCAAGCTCCGGCTTTGCATTTCAGCGGGTGCACCGCTCGAGCCCGCCGTCGCACGGCAGTTTCAAGACAAATTTAACAGGTCGATCCACTCGTTTTACGGCGCGTCGGAATGCGGCGGGATTTGCTACGACCGAGACGCCTCTCCCGTTATCAAAGGCTTTGTCGGTAAGCCAATGACGGGTGTCGATCTTGAGCTTATCGATCCAACCGCATCGGCGAGTCGGATTCGCGTACGTAGCGCCGCGGTGGGCGACGGTTATTTTCCGAAATCGGATGAAGAAAAGCTTAGCCGCGGATTTTTTGTCCCTGACGATCTGTTAACGAAAACGGAGAATGGATTTCGGATCGTCGGCCGAATTTCGGATGTAATTAACGTCGCTGGGAAAAAAGTGAACCCGGTGGAGGTGGAAGCGCATTTGCTGCGCTTTCGGGGCGTGCGTCAGGCGGTCGTGTTTGGTCGCCCGTCGGTCCTGCGAAATGAGGAAGTGGCGGCATGTGTGGTCGCATCGCCTGGTGTGATCGAGGGCGACCTTTTGGAATTTTGCCGAAGGGCATTGAGTGGGTGGCAGGTGCCAAAGCGCATTTTCATTGTCGATTCAATTCCGGCGAACGAGCGTGGAAAAATCAGCCGCCACGAGCTCGGACGCCGTTTCGGGACGGGCCAAGAGAGATCGGTATTGCGATGATTGGGTTCTTGAATAAAGCGTTCATATCGCATTTGCTTGTTAAAAACCTGGAGGACAATTATGCCGAACTCATCGGGCGAACCTAAATCAGAAGATCTAGACGAGGCTTCCAATCGCGAAGACTCAGATCGAGCTGACAGTCGGTCCGTTTCAGAGGAAGAAACTGCTTCCGAAGAGTCCAGCACAGCCGCGGAAGCCCCCGCCCAGTCCCAAGACTGGTGGAGGGCGTCGCCGCCAATGGCTGGCGCGGCTCAACCCGCCGCCGTCCCGAGCATGGATGTCGATCTTCCGAAGGAGTCTGGCACGGCCGATGTTTATTTTTGCGGCCACACGACTTTATTCCCCTTGAACCGCGCACTTCAAGCGATCGCAAAAGAGAAACTGACGGGTTCGCTGCGTTCATTTTGGGATCAGGAGCCAATCGATCTTCTGGCGCAGAATGGCGAGATTCTTTTTGCCACGACCCAAAACTCCGAACGTTATTGTCCCGACACGCCGGCCGCTCTTGCCGATGTCGATCCAGAGATAATTGCCAAGGCCCGCGCCGAACAGTCCGAAACGGGGGCGCCACTTTTCCTCACACTGGCAAGGGAAGGAGCCATCACGCGCCAAGCGGCTGAGGAGTTGGCGAAGCATTATGGCCAAAAGCTCTTCTCACATCTTTGGCCGGCACCGCAGGTGTGGCTCATGTTCGAGAAAAATGTGGAACTACCCAGTGGCGCTAGCGAGGTAACTCCCGAGCCAGATGTCGATGATTGGGCATTAGAAAGTCTCCGCTTGGTTCAAGATCTCGGAGACCACCTAGGTTTCGACCCGCGCGGCATCCCGGCTTACACCAAAGACGGTTTCGAACGCGTCCGAAAACTTCAGCTAACGTCCGATGAGGCTCAATTCGCTTCCCAATTCAATGGCGTCCGATCCGTTCAGCAAATTGCGAAGAACCTACGACTCGATTTGAAGGTTGCCCGTTTGAGGCTGTTTCGTTTCATCGCGCTTGAAATTGTAGAATGCTGGCCTGCCAGCACGGTGACAAAACCGGAGCGCAAGAGCATCTTCCAACGTTTCCGCCGATCGATCGGCCTCGGCCGTTAGCATTCACCGCCGAAGGCGGTGGTCGCGCATGAAGAGAAAGATTCTCGTCGTCGATATCGGCGGCACGCACGTGAAATTGCTCATGTCGCCGCGGAACCAACGCGAATTTGCTTCCGGGCCGCGGATGAGACCAGAACAAATGATCGCGAGATTCGGAGAGACTGTGCGTGAGTGGAAGTTCGACGTCGCTTCAATTGGCTTCCCTGCACGTGTGCGGAAGGGACGGATCACAAAAGAGCCAAAGCATTTGGGCAAAGGCTGGGCCGGCTTCAATTTTGCCAGGGCGCTCGGCAAACCGGTGCGCGTAATTAACGATGCGGCGATGCAAGCACTCGGCAGCTACCATGGTGGCGGACGCATGCTTTTTCTTGGACTTGGGACCGGCCTCGGCTCCGCGCTCGTGTGGGAAAAAGCTTTATTACCGCTTGAGCTCGGCGACCTGCCTTATCACCGCCGCAACATCATTGAGGATTATCTCGGCGTCCCAGGTTTGGAGCTGCTTGGTGAAAGAGAATGGAAACGCGAAGTGATTTATGCGGTGAAGCAATTGAAGCGGTCATTTATTGCCGATTACGTCGTGCTAGGCGGCGGAAACGCCCATCGTTTCAATGCGCTGCCGAAAGGCATCGAAAGGGGACAAAACGAGAATGCATTTCTCGGCGGAAAGCGTTTGTGGGAAACCAAAGAGCGCTCGCGCCAATTGAAATGGTCCGTGCTCTAGCTACGCCCAGGATCGGCATTCCATGCCAGGGAGGGGACTCGAACCCCTAAGGATTTCTCCACCAGATCCTAAGTCTGGCGCGTCTGCCAATTTCGCCACCCTGGCATCGTTGATTCTGAGAAAACAATTTTCATTAACATGGATAGCCGAGTTTTACGAAACTATTTCAGCAGGCAGAGCAGCTTAAGCGTCGAAAATAAGGAGTTAGCCGATCAAGTCCCGGACGGCGCCACCGGGCTTCATCGCGGTCGGGCCATCGCGGAGAAAACGTAGGGGATTACACCAGCGAAATCCTGCTCATCGCGGGCGGGATTCGCCAAGCCTGTTTCAACTCCCGGACGGGCGTTAGCATGAAACTTTGATAAATGTTATCGAAGTATCATGAGCATTGCACGCTACCAAGGCGTTGATCGATACGTCGGGAACACACCGTTGATCCGATTGCGTCGTCTATCCGAACTAACAGGCTGCGAGATTCTCGGAAAGGCGGAATTCATGAATCCGGGCGGCTCAGTGAAGGATCGTGCGGCCTACGGGATCATCACCGATGCCGAACAGCGGAGGCTGCTTAAGCCAGGCGCAACGATCGTAGAGGGCACTGCCGGTAACACGGGCATCGGTCTCGCCCTGATTGGTCACGCCAGAGGTTACCAGATAGTCATCGTCATTCCCAAAACTCAGTCGCCCGAAAAACTAAGTCTGCTTCGCACGCTCGGCGCAGAAGTCATCGCGGTGCCTGAGAAGCCTTATAGGGATCCGGAGAATTACAATCACATCGCGCGACGGCTTGCTCAGGAGCGCGGCTGGTTTTGGGCGAACCAATTCGACAACACTGCTAATCGTGAAGCCCATTATCGCAGCACTGGTCCAGAAATCTGGAAACAAACCAGCGGCGAGGTAAGCGCCTTTGTTGCCTCTGTCGGCACTGGCGGAACACTGGCTGGCGCTTCACTTTACCTGAAGGAACAAAATCCCAATGTAGCCGCGGTGTGTGCCGATCCCTATGGCGCTGCCATGTGGTCCTGGTTTACCAATGGCAACACGGATACCAATGACGGAGACTCGATTGCGGAAGGCATCGGCCAAGGACGTGTGACGAAAAACATTGAAGGAATCACGGTTGATAAAGCTTACCGCATCGATGACCAGACTGCGTTAACGATCGTCTACCAGCTTCTGCGCGAAGAAGGTCTGTTCCTGGGATTTTCCAGCGGAATCAACGTCGCCGGTGCTGTCCGTTTCGCGAAGGAGCACGGGCCAGGCCAGACACTCGTCACCCTTCTCTGCGACTCAGGGCACAAGTACCAGTCCACGCTTTATAACAGCGAATGGCTGGCTACAAAGCACCTCAACCCTGACCTTCCGCTGGAATCCGTCTTTGGCTAAGGCGCTTTTATTTGGGACGCCAGAGCTGGACGGCTAGGTAGTAGCCGGGGGCACGGCGGTAGCGGCTGATGACGCCGGTGGCGCTGGTTTCTTTTTGGCGGCGGCTTCGGCAAGTTTGGCATCGACCTCGGCTGCCTCGGTCGGGCAAATGCTGTGATAGTACGTGTTCGACTTCGACAGGTCGTTCTTGCGAGTGAGCAACGCGTCGAACCGTTCGCGGCTGCTTAGCTCGTAAACCTTGTCCATTTTGATCGCTTCGAACGGGCAAACCTCGACGCAGATCTGGCAGCTCATGCAGACGGAAATATCGATGTCGAAGACCGCCGGATAAAACTGCGGCTTGTCCATGTAATCGGGCTTTTTATCTTCGCTCTTGGTTATATAGATGCATTGCGGCGGGCATTCCTTCTCGCAGATCTTGCAGGCAACGCATCGCAATCCGGCCTCGGGATCATCAGTGTCGTAGATAAGGAACGGAAAGTTGCGGTAGTTCTCGGGTAGCGGACTGCGTTCCTCCGGATACTGGACCGTAATTAGACGGTCTTTCTCGAAATAACTTCCGACGAAGTTTCGCAAAGTAACCGCCATGCCACTCAGTATGCCTGCGCCAATCATCGATCGACCTCTCCCATCACGATATCCACGCTGCCCAGGATTACCATCACGTCGGCGACGGTGTGACCGAGACAAAGATCTTCCAACACGGTCAGATTAATGAAACTTGGCGGCCGTACGCGGTAGCGATAGGGATTTGTGCCGCCGTTGCTGATCAAATAGAAACCCAGTTCTCCTTTGGGCGCTTCGATGCGCCCGTACGCTTCGCCTACTGGCGGACGAAACGCACGGATCTTCACCTTCGGATTCATGATGGGACCAGCAGGAATTTGTTCGAAAGCTTGCTTCAAAATTCCGACGCTCTCGCGCATTTCCAGCGCGCGCATCATTAAGCGGTCGTAGGTGTCACCGTGTTCGCCGAGCGGTACCCGGAATTTGCATCGCGGGTAGAATCCATAGCCATCCACCTTACGCACATCGTAGTTGACCCCGCACGCGCGCAGCATTGGGCCGGTGATGCCAGCGTTGATCGCCAACTCGGCGGACAGTTTGCCGACCTCTTGCGTGCGAGCGACAACAATCTCATTCGAAAGGATGAGCGCCTCGAATTCATCCAAAAATCGTGGGAACGCGTCGACAATCTTCTTTGCGCGCTCCATCCAATCCGGTCCCGCATCGACTCGGCATCCGCCGAAACGCATGTAATCACACATCATGCGCGAACCGGAAAGCGACTCGAAAAGATCGAGAATCTTCTCTCGCTCGCGGAACGCATACATGAGGGGCGTGCCCCAGGCACCCATATCGCTGAGCAGGAATCCGAGCAGCGACGCGTGATTTTGGAGCCGCGTCAGTTCGGCCAAAATCACGCGCAAATATTCGGCACGCTCCGGGACTTCGATTCCCGCGAGCTTCTCGACACTGAGCGCGTAGGCCCAGTTGTTTGTCATTGAGCAAAAGTAATCGAGCCGATCGGTGTACGGCATAGAGCCGAGGTAACTCGTTCCTTCGCCGATTTTTTCGTGATTGCGATGCAAATATCCAAAGACGGGCTTGAGCTTGCGCACAATCTCGCCTTCCAGCGCAACGTTCATGCGAAAAACGCCGTGGGTCGAGGGATGCTGCGGCCCCATCGAGACTTCGAGCAGCTCGCCGTCGAGCCTTGATGTCATCCCACGCGGCGGCTCGAGCGTTTGAATCGTTGCGCTCATTTCCGTTTTAACGATGTAATGATTTGACTTCTAAACGTTGCCGCAATGTCACGCTCATTCTTGGGCGATGATATTTTCCGCGCCATCCAACTGCGGCCGCGCGGTGTAGTGCTGCTTCGCTCTCTCCAAAACGTCGTCATGCGGCGTCGGTTCGTATTCATAATCGTCGGGCTCGCGATAATCTTTGCGCATCGGATGATCGACAAATTCGTCCCACATCAGAATGCGTCGCAGATCCGGGTGGCCATCGAACCGAATACCATAAAGATCAAAAATTTCCCGTTCCTGGAATTCAGCACTGCGCCAAGTAGGAGTGAGCGATGGTAAACGTGCACCATCTGCGCGATCTGCCGTGCGCATCCGAATTATCACGGGACCGTGTTTGTGTGTCATCGAGTAAAGATGATAGACCGCTTCAAGATAGCCTGGAAAAAGTTCCGCCTGGGTTTCGTCTACTTCCTTTTCCACGCCATCGATCACCTTCTTCACTTTCACCGTCTTCTTCACCGTGCGATCGAGCCAATCCACACCGGTGACATTTGAACAAAAATCGAGTCGCAGCCCTGGATCGATGCGCAAGAAACGCGCCACCGCTAGCGCATGTTCATTGTCGATCAAGAGGGACGATTGCCGTGACGGACCAGGATTGTGGACGATATCGATCTCAGACCCAGGCACCGCCGCTTCGGCGCGCGCTTTGATTTGCTCCAGCGATTCCACGGTCACGTTCGGTCGATTTTTGGCGGCTCAAAAACATCCGGATTCGCGGGCGGCTCCAAATCGTGTGCGCCAAACGCCGGCACTGGAAACTCGCTTGGTTGCGCTGCATTGAGGTGCTCGGCCCTGCCGACTCCGGTCAGTTTCTGCTCGTCGATTTTCCGCTGTAGTTCCATGAAAGCATGCAGCAGCGCTTCCGGCCGGGGTGGACAACCTGGAATGTAAACATCGACCGGGATATACCGGTCGATCCCCTTCAACACGTTGTAACCCTGTTTGAACGGCCCCCCGGAAATGGCGCACGCGCCCATCGAAATAACGTATTTCGGATCGGGCATCTGGTTGTAAAGCCGCACAATTTGCGGCGCCATTTTCTTGGTCACTGTCCCGGCGACGATCATCAGATCCGCCTGACGCGGTGATGGCCGGAAGATCTCCCCACCGAACCGCGCGAGGTCGTAGCGCGACGCAGCTGTGGCGATCATCTCGATCGCGCAACAAGCCAGCCCGAACTGAAGCGGCCAGATCGAGCTGCGTCGACCCCAATTGTAAAGATCCTGCATCGAGGTCACCCAGATTCCCTGTCGTTGCAGTTCGCTGCGAAGCCCTTCGTCGATTTGCCCGCTCATGTCCTGATTCACGCTTAACCTACGTAACCCTTTTAACCTTTTTAACGTCAAAAGTCATTTCGCCCAATTTAAGCACCCTTTGCTCCATGCCCAAACGAGTCCTTCAATGAGCAATAGCAGGAAAACCAAGATCGCAATAAAAGCCCCGACTGGCAAACCGGTGAAGGCCACGGCAAATGGCACCAGAAAAATCGCTTCGACGTCGAAGATGAGAAAAATGATCGCGTACAAATAATACTGCGACCGAAACTGGATCTGTGCGTCGCCAATTGACTCGACCCCGCACTCGTAAGTCGCATTCTTCTCCGCGCCTGGCTTTGGTGGCTGAAAAAAACGTCTCCAGAGCCAGGCCAATGCCAGCGGCAGCAAGGGAAATGCGAGCGCCACGCCGACAAAAATAATGATAAAAAAATAGGGATCAGGCGTCATGCGATATCCATCACCGGGAGCGTGTGTTCATGCGGAACCTTGCCAGGAAAGCCCCGCGTCATCAATACTGCGAGTTTGAACGGAAAGTGCTCGGGGCGCCGCCTAACTCTGCGGAAAATTATTTCCCCGCGTCTCGCGATTTTCTGCCAAGCCATCCGCGCCGCTTAGCCTTGGATTCCTCGGCTGGGACCGGCGCAGATTCCTTCGGTTCCAACGCGGGCTCTTTCGCCTCAACGGCCTTTTCTTTTTTTTGTTTTGGCGCCCCTTCTTCCGCGGCTTTCTCCTCGACTACTTGTGCATCCACCCATTCGATAAAGGCCATGGGAGCGGAGTCGCTCTTACGTCGGCCAAGCCTCACGATGCGGGTGTAACCCCCATTGCGGTCGGTCGATCTCGGAGCGACTTGATCAAACAATTTCTTCACCGCGGTCTTTTGTCGCAATGTTGCCAGGGCATTCCGTCGCGCGTGGATCGATCCCTTCTTTCCGAGCGTCACCATTTTCTCCGCGAGCGGTCGAACCGCCTTGGCTTTCGCCAGCGTCGTCTTGATGCGTTGGTGTTCGATCAAGGCGCACACCTGATTAGCCAGCAACGCCTTTCGGTGCTCAGCCGTGCGGCCGAGCTTAACCGTCTTTTTTTGATGCCTCATGGTTCGCCCGCTGTGATTGTCGATCCAACGATGATTACTGCGCGGCAACGGCGCCGTTCGCGCTGGCACCATCAGCGCTCGCTGGCACGTCCACCAGACCTGGGTCGAATTTCATCCCAAGACTCAAACCAAGCTGTTGCAGTTTGTCTTTGATTTCGTTGAGCGATTTCTTGCCGAAGTTGCGATACTTGAGCATCTCGGCCTCGGTTTTTTGCGCAAGCTGACCCACTGTCGTGATATTCGCATTGTTCAGGCAATTCGCGGCGCGGACACTCAACTCGATTTCGTTCACGCTCATGTTGAGCAACTTCTTGAGCTTTATGTTCTCTTCGCTCACACCGGCCGGCCGTTCGTCGAATTCGATCACGTCCTCATTGAAGTTTACGAAAACATCAAGGTGGTGACGCAAAATCGCGGAGGCTTGGAGCAGCGCGTCCTCCGGAGTCAATCGCCCGTCGGTCCAGACTTCGAGGATGAGCTTGTCATAATCGGTGCGCTGACCGACGCGTGTATTTTCGACCGCGTACTTTACACGCGTCACTGGCGAGAAAATCGAATCGATTGGGATCAAACCAATCGGTTGATCGGCGCGCTTATTTTCTTCGCCCGTCGCGAAGCCGCGCCCGACACGCACTTCGAGCTCAGCATCAAATTTATGTTTCTTGTCGAGTGTGCAGATCGTCTGCTTGGGATTGAGCACATCGTAGCCTTGCACTACCTGGATATCGCCAGCGGTGACTTCGCCCTCCTTGTTTATGGTCAGCGAAAGCTTCCGCGGTTCATGATCCTCGGCTTTGAATTTAACCTTCTTGAGATTGAGGACGATGTCGGTCACGTCCTCAACCACGCCCGGCAGCGTGGCGAACTCATGTTGCGCGCCGCTGATTTTTACCGCGGTGATGGCTGCACCTTCTAATGAAGAAAGCAGGACGCGACGCAGTGAATTTCCCACGGTATGGCCGTAGCCGGCTTCAAACGGCTCGGCGACAAACTTGGCGTAGGTATCTGTGGCTGTCTCCTCGTCTTTAACGAGAGTTTTCGGCATTTCAAAACGACCGTAACGGACTGGCATGTTCTATTTTCGAATATCGATTTTCGATTGACGATTGAAAACCGGCTACGGCCGGAGCAATCGAAATTCGAAAATCTTAAATCGAAATTCCTTCCTTCGCCGGGTTTCCCCTGGCGAGTGCGGCTTCACGTCCAGCGACGGAGACCCAGGGACCAACGGCGCAACTTCAAAAACTCGCTGCGGACGACCAATGAACACCACGACGCACGGAATGCAAGTCGCATTTCCTGGAACGGCACGCCGCTTCTGTCCTGGGAAAAACGGCCCGGCGGTCTGTCCTCGACCGACTACGTCTCGATGATGTCGTCCGGCAACTCGTTCCCTCCACTCGATCGCTTCGGGAAATGCGCGGCGAGTGTTTTGCCGGCTTCTTCAATCGTTTCGACGAGTGCACGGCTGAATTTTTCATTCTGGAAATGCGCGCGCATGGCCTCGATGAGTCGTTGCCAGAACTCCCCGCCGCACTTTTCATGAACGGCTTGGTCGCCGACCACGGCAAACTTATGCGCCCGGGGCGCGACGAAAATGAGCACAGCATTGCGCTCACGCGTTTTGTGCATGCCGAGTCGATGAAATTTTTTCTGCGCAGCAATCAGCGGATCGGCACTCAACTTGCCGCGCTGAACATAAACCCGGATTTGACTGGAGGTTTTCGATTCCGCTTCCCGAATCGCCCCAACGATTCGGTCGTGTTCGAGCCTACTGAGAAATTCCTTCGTTCGCATTTGGCTACCAGCTCGAGCCCGCCCCGCCTCCGCCAAAACTGCCGCCTCCGCCGCTGAATCCGCTGGATCCACCGCCACCTGACGACCAACCGCCCCCGCCACCACCCATCGGGAAAAATATGGGACCGCCTCCGCGCGATGAGTAGCCGTAACCACCAAACCGGCGAATGATTTTTGAAACGAGGGCCAACACAATGACAAAGACAATGAAAAGCAAGAAGCTAGGAGGGCCCGCTTTACCGCGTTTCTCCGCAACCGTTTTTCCCGACCCTCTGTACTCACCTCGGATCGCTTTGCAGATCAAATCGATACCAATGGCGAGCCCGCCTTCATAATCGCCGCTACGGAAATGGGGCTTGATATGGTAATCGGTGATATCAAACGCCGTGATATCTGGCAGCGCTCCCTCGAGGCCGTAGCCTACCTGGATGAACATCTTCCGATCCTCAACGAAGACGAATAGCACGGCACCGTTTCGTTTATCTTTTTGGCCGACGCCCCAGGATTGGGCGACACGCTGTGTATAATCTTCAATCGACGAATCGCTTTGCATTTTCGGAAACACAGCCACGACGACTTGATCCGATGTCTCGCGCTCGAATTGCGCCAGCTGTTCGTTGAAACGGTGGGCGGCTTCTTTTGAAACGACGCCCGCGTAATCGTTGAAGTAGCCGGCTGGTTTCGGCGGAATGACTTCCGTGGCAGGTACCGATTGAACGACTAAGGCAAGAAGCGCAACGGCAATCAGCTGGGTGGATCGACCGCTCCGTCGGGCGATGTTAACTAATGCGGCTTCGCCGCCATATTTTGACATCGAGCAAGGGACTACTGCAATGAGTTATGGCGTTGCCGCGGGCGTGGCCGCCGGCGACGGCGCAGGCGAACCGAAACTGGGAAAATTCACTGTCGGCGCTCTCTCCGCTCCTTGTTGCGACGCAAAAAACGGTTTCGAAGAAAACCCAAGCATTCCAGCAATTGCATTTGTTGGAAATCGGCGAACCGCCGTGTTGAAGTTCTGGACCGCCGTATTGAAATTATTTCGTTCGACCGCGATGCGGTTTTCCGTTCCTTCGAGTTGCGCCTGCAATTCCTGAAAATTCCGCGTCGCGCGAAGTTCCGGATAGCGCTCGCTCACCAGCAGCAAACGCGAAAGAGCATTACTCAATTGCCCCTGCGCAGCCTGAAACTGCTGCAACTGCGCCGCATCGGTTGGTGCCTTGGCCGGATCCAACTGCACCCGCCCCACGCTGGCCCGGGCGTTCGTCACTTCGGTCAGAGTCGATTTCTCGAAATTAGCCGCGCCAGCGACGGTGTTGACGAGGTTCGGAATCAAATCCGCGCGGCGTTGGTAAACCGTCTGCACATCGCCCCACCGTTTGTTAACTTCTTGATCCAGCGTGACCAGGCGATTGTAACTGCTCCAAAAAAACAGCCCAATAACGAGGGCGATGAAAAGCAGCATGACCAGCACACCGCCGCAACCGATGGCAAACTTGTTCATAACGTTGTGAATGGTTCAGGAAATGTGCGGTCAAGTCAATCACGACCGAGCACCAGTCGCAGGAAGTGTGCATCTGAGAATCTTGCGTTCGATCCCTGCCTGACAATCAATGCATTCATTGATGGAATAATGAACAAGCGTTGATACCCCGAACCAAGCGCCACCACCATGTCGGCGGACGCA
>Ga0193723_1000288_pt1 | contig 19194 bp, 20 predicted proteins | sample H2m2metaG_FD_143042 | JGI IMG/M metagenome (GOLD analysis project Ga0193723, IMG submission 143042) | Soil microbial communities from a riparian zone of the East river system, Colorado, United States - H2m2 | ecosystem: Environmental > Terrestrial > Soil > Riparian zone | place: USA: East River...
GACTACATGTCACCGGAGCAGCTGTCCGGCGCCGAGCTCGATCCACGCAGCGATCTCTATGCGGCGGGCGTGGTGCTGTTCGAGTGCCTGACGGGGCGCGTGCCGTTCGAGGCAGAAACGACGTGGGCATTAGTCGCGAAGCATTTGGAAGAAGAGCCACCCGATCCGCGCCGGTTCAACAGCGAGGTGCCGCCGCTTCTGGCGGCAGTGATTTTGAAGGCGATGGCGAAGGAGGCTGCGAATCGCTACGGCACGGCGACGGAAATGCACGACGCGCTGGCGCGCCTGGGGTAATGCAAACTCTCCGCCGGTTACTATACCTCGCCGTCTGCGCCCTCCCATGGCACGATGCGGCCCTGGCCCAAAGCCCCGAAGATCTGCGGGCGGCCGAGGAAACCGAGTTCCCCGGTCTGCGATTGGTGGCCACGAGGTACGTCGACTCGCGCCTGACCTTGCTGGGCATCCGGCTCGGCTACGTCGAGCAGGATGTGCGACTCGGCACGACCGGCAAATACTTCTGCGGCGGGCTTTCGCTCGAGCGCGCCGGCACCGCTGCCGCGCCCGTTGGAGCTGCGCTTGCGCGGCTGCCATACGAGTCGGTCCGCAAGCTGGGCTTGCGCTACGTGATTCTCTGTGGCGGCGCGAAGTCGGGGGAGCGAGGCATCGGCGGGATCCCCGTGCCGCCGCTCAACCTCCTGATGCTCAACGTCGGCGTGAACGGACTCACGCCGCGCCTGGAGGGGCTAACACTGCACGAGCTGTATCACATGGTGGAGTTGCGCTTCGACGCGTTCAGGGACGTCGACTGGGACCAGCAGTTCACAGGTTACTCCGGCGACTACTCGACCGCGGATGCATCGACCGACCCCAACCCCGGATTCCTCAACGCGTACGCGCAGACGTTCCCACACGAAGATCGCGCCGAGCTGTTCAGTGCGCTCCTGCTCCGGCCGGACGAAATCGTGACGCGCGTCCGAACGACGGGTGACGCGGTGTTGCGACGCAAAGTGGTGTACATGGACCAGAAGTCGCAGAACCTGCTCGGGCTCAAGCTCGCGCCGTTGGGACTCTGACTCCGCTGCCCAGCTCGGCCTCTTCCTCTACGGCGGACTCTCACCCCTTACGCAGACGCCGGTTCGGGGCTGCCGGGGGCAGGGCTCGAGAAAGACCGCGAGCGAACCGCTCCACGGCTGCGCGGCGCCGGTCTGCCGCGGGTAGTACACGACCACGGACGCGCCGGGCAGCGCGAAGCACCAGCGGCTCAGCGGATCTGACGAGCGTTCGCAGTTGGCACCCTCGATCGCCAGGCGAGCAGTCGGTGGGGTGCCGTGATCGGGAAGCAGGTTGATGTCGTAGCCCGGCGGCGACGCGGGAAGCTGCCAGCTGCGCATCTCGCCAGCCGCCAGGCGCACCGGCACCGCCAGGTGCTGACCGGGACGAATCCCGTCCACCGTACTCGCGCGCTCGAACACATGTACGGGGTAAAACGTCCACTGGTCTCCAATGTATATCTCCACCGCCGCCCGCCCCGGAGCGCGGGCACGGATGCGCCACCGCTCGAGCGCGACGACGGTGCTGTCGTATCTGACTCGGGCGGCGACCTCCGTGACTCGCCGGCCTGCCGAGTCCACAGCCTCGAAGATCAAATCCTGCGGTGGATCACCAACGACCAGGTTCAGCACGCCACCGACAACGCGGATCTCGTGAACCGGCCGGCAGCGGACAAGGATGCGTGTTGCCAGCGTGCCGAGCGATGCACGGACGGCGGCGTCGCCCGCGCGCGGGCACGTCACCACGCCTCTCGTCGATACGGCGATCGGCAGCCCCGACGTCCACTCGTAGCGCACGCCCGTATCGGGCAGCACGTTCCCCGACCGGTCGAGCACCTCCATCGGCAGCTGCTCGGGCTTCAGTCCATTCACGACGACCGTGTCGGCGTTTCCTGCAACGAGTCGTGCGGGCAGCCCGTTACCACAGGCGATTGTGGCGCAGAGTGCGACGGCGCATGCTGCGAACTTGGTAATCACTCCCACAGCCCCTGCTCCCGCATCCAAAAAGCGTACGCGAATGCTGCCGGTCCCGCGTTGCTGAGGAGCAAACCGCCCCAGAATGCGATCGGTGCGATGTCACCGGTCATGCCCATGCTTCCCCACGCTAGTACGCCGCCGACGCTATACAAAACACCGCAACGCACGAGCAACCAGAGGAAGCGACGGCGCCAGTCGCGCCGCCAGCGCTGCTCGTGGGTCCGGACCTCCTCATGATGGCGGAGCTCCTGTGCGATCCGGTTTTCTGAAAGTGCAAGCAGTGCCGACATCCTAGGCCTCGCGTTTCGGAGCGAGCCCGGCCACGCACAAGATGACGGCCAGGGCCACTGCTGCGCCCGCTTGGGCAACGTACCATATGCCCGCTTCCTGCGTGATGGCCGGCCCGACGTGTGGGTCGAGGAGATCACCGAGTTGCGTCCACGCCACGATCGCGATGAGCGCCAGGGCTGGAAGAACCAGCCAGCGTCGAAAGCGCCCGGCCACGTAGCCGATCACGCCGAGCGCAGCGGCCCCGCTCCAGATCACACGGAGGCTGGGTTCCTTGTCCATCACTTGGAGCATAAGGTGCATTGACGAGTGGAATTCTACTACAGCGGCCGGGTAGATTGACACTATATCGACTGTCGATACATTACGGCCATGGTCACGAAACGGCGGGTCGGCAAACCGGAGTCATATCTGCCTCTGCCGCCCGCCACGTTCCACATCCTGGTCGCGCTCGCGGACGGGGAGCTGCACGGCTACGCGATCATGAAGGGCGTGGAAGCGCGTTCCGAGGGCAGTGTGCGGCTCGGGCCGGGAACGCTCTATGGATCGCTGAAGCGGCTGCTGGAGGCGGGCCTCGTGGAAGAAGGTGGCGAGCGGGCAGACCCGGCGCGGGGCGACGAGCGACGCCGCTACTACCGACTGACCCCGCTCGGCCTCTCCGTGGTGCGCGCCGAGGCGCGACGGCTCGACGCGATGGTGCGCGCAGCGCGGCGCAAGAAGCTGATCGGTGAGCGGCCGGCATGAGCGCCGAACGCATCTATCGTCTGCTGCTGCGCGCCTACCCGCCGGATTTTCGCGCTGAGTACGAACGTGAGATGGTGTTGCTCTTTCGCGATCAGTGCCGAGAGAGCGACGTGCGAACCCTCGGATTCTGGGTGCGCGTCATCTGGGATGTCGTGCGTAGCGCACCGGCGCTGCGCGCAGAAGCTACTCGAACAGTTGAGGTCATTATGAAGCTCGCTGCAATCCTCACCGTGTTGCTCGGCGCATATGGCATCCTGGGCGCCATGAACGAATGGGGCGCCGCGTCCCAACACGCCGGCACCTACGTGCTTGCGATCGTGCTCGGCGTCGCCGCGAGTCTGCTCCTCCTCGGCACCGGTGTCGGGATCCTGCTCCAGAAGCGCCAGGCAGCGCGGCTCGCGCTCGTCGCGTCGCTCGTATGCTTCGTGGCCGCGCGGCTGGTGTTTCCCTGGATGTCCATTTTCCTGCAATTGATTGGCTTTGTGCTCCCCCTTGGGCTGTTGATCGCGCTGTATTGGCCGCGCAAATCCTCAACATTGGGAGCAGCCTCGATCGTTCTGGTGGGGCTTGCGGTCCCGCCACTTGGTCGAGCTCAGGCCCTCCCCATTGGCCGTTGGACCGGGTCGGCGGGGCCGATGGATCGACCGGCGGCCCATCCCATCACGTTCGACGTGACGGCAGTCGGCGACTCCTTACAGGTCATGCTCCACCCCGACAGAGGAGACGACTATCGGCTCGACGCCATTCGCCTCCGCGGCGATACCCTGGGGTTCACACTTCTGCTAGCGCACGCACTCCCGCCAGGCGACCTACCTGGGGGCGCGCACGGGGTCCGCTGCATGCTGCTGCGTCAAGGCGATCGCTCTTACACGGGGACGTGTACCGGCCCGGATGGCATGCGCAGTGACCTGCGTATGGTTCCTCCGGGGTCGACCCAGGCAGCCGACACCGTAAGGGATCTCCCGCTCACCGCGGCACAACGCCAGTCATTCGTCGGGACTTACTCCGTCACGCTCCCCATGGGAGGGCGGGATGTGCTTCTGGTTTTCGAGGAGAATGGACTCCTCAAGGCCCACAGCTCGCACGAGAATAGAACTGGACGACTCCTCTACCAGGGCGACGGCGCGTTCCGGCCGGAGGGATCGAACTTCGTCATCACGTTCGTGTTCGACAGCGGTCGTGCGAAGGGATTCACCGGGCACAGGGAGGACGGAGTCATGAAAGGAACGCGGACGCAGTAACGCGAGACGCGATCGCGCCAACAGAGCGGTACGGCGCCGCCTAACTATCAGGCGCGGATCAAGTCACGGAATCGGCGCGACACTCCGCGCGTTGGTTTCGCTGCCGCCGTCCAGAATGTTGGGCCTTGTTTGAAAAACGATACGGGTTGGGAAGCCGAGCACTGGGTCAAATTCCACCTCGATATCATCGAGCGACTCATCCGTTGTCGCCCTACGAATGCGGTTGAATAGCCCATCAACCGTGGGAAAGTAGCCACGCTGCTGAGGCGACACTTCCGCCCCTGTCTCCAGAGAGACGACGCGGGTTGCCACCCCACCACGCACCTCGACGCGTGCCCACTGTGTGACTAATGGATCGCAAAAGCAGGATCGCATGGTCTCAAAGGTGTAATCCTGAAAGCCTCGGCGCGCCCAACGCGCCTCGGCGTCACTGAGCGCCCGGAGCTCGCCGGTCGACAGCGGGGACGCACATGCCGACAGCCAGACGGGCAGGGCGATCGCGAGAATTACTTGGTACGAACGCACATTGGAGACCATCTGAGCTTGACTACCCCAGCGAAACAGGCCTGGGTCACACAGGCGGTGCTGCCGCCACCTCGAGGCGCTCGACTGCCGGCCGCACGGGCAGCCCCGGCAGGTGCCGGAACTCGTCATATCGATGATCCACGCCGAAGCACGCCGGAGTGTTGCCGCGCAGTGCCTTCACACAGTAGAACAGGTTCATCACCGCGGACATCAGGAACGCGCCGAGACGCAGGCGAAAGAGTCCGCGGAGAATACGCTTGAGCGAGTATCGGACCGAAAAAGCCTCGCGCCACAATGCGCGGTGCGCGGCGAGCAACTCCTCCGGTGTCATCTTCGCGGGGCGGAACGCGACATTGTAACCGTTATAGAACTCCCACCCACGACCCGCCAGCATCCGTCCCTCGCTTTCCATCTGGGCGTGCAGCGCGGTGCCGCGGTACGGCGTCAGGATGCTCAGAAACGGGACGTCGACACCGATGTCATAGAGTTGACGAGCCATGGCGCGAATGGCGTCGGGCGTGTCGTGGTCGAACCCGGCGATGAAACCGGCCATCACGCAGATGCCGCGTCGGTGGAGCGCTTCGATCCGCTCGCGATACTCGGCGACGCGGTTCTGCCGCTTGTGCGCGTCCGCGAGCGATTCTTCGCCGAACGACTCGATGCCGAAGAAGATCCCGATGCACCCCGAGTCACGCATGAGGTCGAGCAGCGGGGCGTCCTTCGCGATGTCCATGCTCGCCTGCGTCAGCCACCAGCGCCGGAGCGGCACCATGCGCGTGAGCAGCTCGCGAACGAACGGGCGCCGGATCGTGAGGTTGTCGTCCCAGAACCAGACGATCTTCCGCTGCCACCAATACGGGAAGTTGTCGTACGCGATGTCCTTGATCACGTCGTCGACGGGCCGAACGCGGAACCCCGGATTGAGCGTCGGCACCGTGCAAAAGGAGCAGGTGAACGGACAACCGCGTGTCGCCTGGAGCACGCGCGGGACGAAGAATCGCTTCGGCAGCAGATCGTAGCGTGGGGTCGGGAGGTCTCGCATCGACGCCGGCTCGCCGTCGTAGCGCGCCTGCAGGTGTCCGGCCTCGACGTCCATGAGGAGCCGCGGCCAGACCGACTCGGCCTCGCCGACCACCACCGCGTCGCAGTAGCGGAGGACCTCGTCCGGCGAGAACGTCGCGTGCGGTCCGCCCGCGACGACGATCTTGCCCCGGCGTCGGAACTCGGCGGCCAACCGGTACGCCTCGGGCGCGAACCCGCTGAAGAACGATAGCGCAACCAGGTCGGCGTCCGTGTCCAACTGAACCGGGTCGATCTGTTGGTGAATCACCCGCACCTGGTGCCCTGGCGGTGTGATCGCCGCCAGATGGATGCCCGTGATCGGGGGGACGAAGTCTACCTCGTGCCCGCGCTCGTAGCGCTGGATGTAGACGACGACGATGTCGATCTTCATACTGCTTTATACTACAAAGTCATTTGTGATGCAAGGGCTCATGGAGCGGTCCGTACGATGACTCCCACGACAAAGAGCGCGACCCCCGCTGCCAGCTCGACAAAGTTCGCTATCCCGGGGCCGCGGATAAGTACGGACTGATCATGGCGAATCGGATCGTGCCACACCGTGACTTTCCGTCCGCGAGGGAAGCGCCGAGAGACGCGCCCCGCTCCCTCGTAGGTTGGGCTCTGCCCAAAGAAGCTGACGCGCTGAGACTGGTAGACCGCTCCGTCGACCGTGTATTGGTATACGACCCCCGGGTCCCACGTCACGACGCTTCCTTTTCCCAATTGAATGCGTCCCGGACTCGACAATGGGTGCGACGCAATGATCTCGCCGCGCGCCGCTATCCAGCGAGCGCTGCGAACGGCCGGCAATAGTTGCCGCAAACCGTCGATGACGAGCGCGCCGCCGGCCAGCTCCAATGCCAGACCAGGGAAAGTGTTCGGGCCAATCAAGCGGGGTTAAGCAGCTGCAGAACTGTCTGCAGTCGACGTCAGCCAATACGTCCTGAGCAGATACGTGAGGACCACCACGTTGATCACGGCCATGGCAATCACGAGAGGTACAAAGGCCGGGTCAGCCCAACTGGGGAGCAACATGAGAATTAAGGCGACGGATGAGCTCGGAAGGAGGACCAGGAAGCTGATCACAATCGCCAGGGCACCACGAAAGCCGGGGTAATGAATATTGAAAGTCGAGAGGAGCCAATTCGCCAACAGGAAAGCAAGCAGCTCATACAGGAGCGAAATGAGGATCGCCATGCGCGTTCGGCGGTCCGCAATCATGCCGGACCCACGGGGACGTTGGCATGATTCCCGAAAAACAGACCATAACCATCAATGTCCTTGACCACGAAACCCCTGATTCCATCATCGCCTCTGTCCGTTAGGGGCACGGAGAAAAGCACGCCACGCGATGCGAACTCCGCCGCCAATGCGTCGGGATCGGGCACTTCCAGATAAGCATCCCAGCTGAACGCCGGCTTGCGGCCATAGTTCGGGACCGGTTCGACGCCGAGGGCCTTGAACATGATCATTGCCTCATCACGGCGCACAATCCCGAAAAACTCGTCCTCGGGGGTTGGGCCGCGAAACGTGACCTCAAAACCCAGCTTCTCACGATAGAAAGAGAGTGTCGCGGGGACGTCAGCGACGATAAAGAACGGTGAGATGCTGGAGATCGTTGGTCGAGACATTGGTGACGCTCCGATGGGCTGCAAATATCAAACCCCGCCAAACCACGGGTAGCCCTGATCCTCCCAATACCCGCCCGGCCGCTCGGCGGTGAACGTCAGGGACACCAGATACTTCGTCATTTTGTAGCCGAGCTTGGTGGGCGAATAGAGCCGGAGCGGCGCCCCGTGCGTGGGTGGCAGAACGTTGTCGTTCAGGCCGTACGCCAGGATCGTCTGCGGATGCATCGCGCTCGCAAGATCCCAGCCGTTGGAATAGCCGGAGTCAAACGAATCGAACCGCACATAGCGGGCCTGCGGCAGCATGCCGCAACGCTCGGCGACCGCCGACACGAGCACGCCGTGCCACGTCGCGATCGCGCTCCATCCCTCGACGCAATGATGCTTCACCGTATAGCTGGTGCGCGGCATCGCCTGCAGCTGCTCGATTGAGAGCGACTGCGGCTCGCGCACCAACCCCGCGACCTGCAGCCGCCACGCGCTCGGATTCTCGAGCAGCGGCATCGACGGGGAGATGAAATAACTCGGCAGAGTCGGCGTCCGCTCCGCGACCGGATATTCGCGGGCGAGCCGACTCTTCGAGAAGAAGATCTTCTCACCGACCCAATCGTTGAAACGGCTGACATCGAGCAGCAGCGGGCGAACCGCGTTGCCGCCATCCCACCCGCACGCGGCGACGAGCGACGCCGTGCCCGCGCCCGCGGCAAGTCGCAACAACGCGCGGCGATCAATCATGGCTGGGAAAACGCCCGCGATACCAACCAGAGATCATCGCACGGAGGGACGCCGGATCGACGACGAACACGAGAACGACGTGGACGATGAGAAATGCCGTGAAGAACCACACCGCCCAAAAATGCCAGTAGCGCGCCGCCTGAAAGCCGCCGAACAACGCCGTGAGCCACGAGAGCTGCGTCGGCTTGTAGATCGCAAACCCGGTGAGCACCGACAACACACCGAGGAAGATGATGAACGTGTAGGCGAGCTTCTGCAGCGGATTGTGTTTGCCCTGCGGCGGGTGATCCTTCCGCAGCCGCAGGTAATACTTCTGCATCTCGATCGCGCCCCGCACGTCGCGCGGCCGGAACAAGAGCGACCGCCACTCGCCGCTCGCCGCGAGGTACGACAGATACAGCAGACCTCCCAACGTGAGCGGCCACATCAGCGTGAAATGCCAGTTCAATCCACCGGCCAGCCAGCCGCCGAGCCTGCTCCACGTCGGAAATCCGTGGTCCTGAAACGGATTGGGGGCGTAGAACGGCCCGTTGCGCTCCCCGAAGCGCGCGTACGCCCCGTAGATCTGCAACCCGCTCGTAATCATCCCAACCAGCAACACGAATGTCAGCCAGTGCGTGAGCCGCACGATCCAGTGATGGCGCTTCACGGGCGCTGCTGACGGGGGTGACGGGGGCGAAGCCGGGGGAGCCGTCATGGGCTAAGTATATTGTCTGCCATGCGCGCAGCAACATTCATCGCCATCACGCTGCTGATCTCGTGCCGGCCGCAAAACGCGGCCGTTACAGATCGCACGTCCGACACGACCGGCTTTACCGAGATGACGCCGCGCGATTCGGCGGACACCTCGCTCAGCACGCCGCGCGTCATCACCGGCCCGACAGTCGTCGTGTTCTGGCTGGCCGGAGCGGACACGCTGTCGGCCGATGACCAGGCCGAAGCGCTCGACGAGCTGAACTACACGACCGAAGGCATCATGCCCACGCTGCAACGACATCACATCACGCTGGTGCCGACGAATTCCGACACGATCTACGTGGCACTGCCCAACCGGCAGCGCCGCATGATTCTGCTGACCGGCGTGGACTATCCGTTCGGCTACGTGCTGGTGGAGCCGGGAACTGCGGAACGGATTCTCGCCGGTGTCTACTCCGACGACGAGCTGCTGGACGAAGTCGAAGCGTACTTCGACTTGCCGCCGGCGTCGGACAGCACCGCAAAGTATCCGCGGATCTCGACGTGACGTCGTTGGTCCTCCTCGCCGCGTCGCTGTTGCTGCAGGACATCAGCTCGCGACCGGCGACGCCGCGCCAGGGCTCGCTCATCGTGGTCTCGGCGCCCGGTGCAATCACGGGCGTGGTCGCGGGTGAGCCGCTCCACTTCAAGAATGGCAAAGCGCTGGCAGCCGTGCCCCTCAGCGCCACCGACAGCACCATCGTGGCGACGCTCTCGATCCGGTGGGACGGCGCGGTCGTGGGAAACACGGCGCGCGTGCGGGTCGCGCCGCGCAAGGCGCCCGTGAACGAGCAGGTGCGTGCCGCCGAGCGATTCACCCCGCCACCAGATAGCGCGTTGCTGGTGCGGATCGACGCCGAGCGCACGCTGATGCGCGACGCCGCCCGGCGCGCGCACGCGCTGCCGCAACTCTGGAGACTTCCATTCATGCGTCCCCGCACGGCACGCATCACGAGCGTCTTCGGTTCGGGGCGGCAGGTAAACGGCGTCTGGCGCAGCCGGCATGCGGGGCTCGACATCGCGGGACCGAAAGGGGCGCCGGTGCGCGCGGCGAATCGCGGCATCGTCGCGCTGGTTGGCGATTTCTTCTACGGCGGGATCTCCGTCTTCGTGCACCACGGCGATGGCATCATGACCGTCTACCACCACCTGAGCCGGGCGCTGGTCGTGGCCGGTGACACCGTCGAGCGCGGCCAGATCATCGGCCACGTCGGCGCGACGGGCCGCGTGACGGGACCGCATCTGCACTGGGGCGCACAGTATGGCAGCATCGCGTTTGATCCCACCGATCTGCTGAAACTCCCTTGAGCAAAGCGCTGCTGCTTCGCGGCGGCCGGCTGGTGACGATGGACGGCGCACGGCGCGTGCTGGCTGCCGATGTGCTGGTAGAGGACGGGCGCATCAAGAGCGTCGGGCCGATGGGCCGACGGGCGGACGGGCGGTCGAAGCCAACCGTGATCGACTGCAAAGGTCTCGTTGTACTTCCCGGCTTGGTTCAAGCGCACATCCACCTCTGTCAGACCTTGTTTCGCGGGCTGGCCGACGACCTCTCGCTCGAAGCGTGGCTCGCACAGCGCATCTGGCCGCTCGAAGCGGCGCACACCGAAGCGTCGATTTACGCCTCCGCGATGCTGGGCGCCGCGGAGCTGCTGCTCGGCGGCACGACCGCGATCCTCGACATGGAGACGGTGCGGCACACGAACGCCGCGTTCGAGGCGCTCGAGGCGATTGGCATCCGCGCGACGGCGGGGAAGTGCCTCATGGATGCGCTCCCCCCCGCGAACCCGGCGGGGTTGCGTGAGTCGACGGACGCTGCGCTCACCGAGAGCACCGACCTGTGCGCGACGTGGCACGGCGCGGCCGGCGGACGGCTCCGCTACTGCTTCGCACCGCGGTTTGCTCCCAGCTGCACGGGACCCCTGCTGCGCGCCGTCAGCGACCTGGCGGCGCGGGCCGGCGCCACGATTCACACGCACGCCGCGGAAACGCCGCTCGAGCTGGACACGGTGCGGCGTGAGACGGGCCACGATGAGATCGCGTATCTCGATTCGGTCGGGATTTCAGGCCCGGGCGCCGCGCTGGCGCATTGTGTGTGGGTGGACAAGGACGACATCGCCGTGCTGGCGCGGCAGCGCACGAACGTGGTGCATTGCCCCAGCTCGAACCTCAAGCTCGGCAGCGGGATCGCGCCGATCCCCGAGATGTTGGCGGCGGGCTGCCGCGTCGGACTCGGCGCCGATGGGGCACCGTGCAACAACCGGCTCGATGCCTTTACCGAAATGCGGCTCGCGGCGCTGATCCAGAAGCCGCGGCTCGGACCGGACGCGTTGCCGGCGATCCAGGCGCTGGAGCTGGCGACGCTCGGCGGGGCGCGGGCGCTGGGGCTCGAGACGGAGATCGGGTCGATCGAGGCAGGGAAGTGTGCCGACCTCATCGTGCTCGACCTCGATGGCCCACACGCTCAACCCGACGACGCCGATGTGATTTCGCGCATCGTGTACAGCGCCCGCGCCGCCGACGTCCGTCATGTGATCGTGGACGGCCGGATCGTGGTGCGCGATGGTGTGCTGAAGACGGCGGACACGGCGGAGATTCGCCGCGCCGCGAACACTCAAGCTCGTCGCCTGCGCCGCGCTGTGGGCGTCTAGTTGACTCTTCTAACGGATGCCGGCCGAAGGCGAGATGTTACAGACCGTTGCCCTTTACCCGGAAGCGGCGGATCGTCTCTGAGAGTGTCGCCGCGGCATCGGAGAGATGTTGCGACGTCGTGGTGAGCTCGCCGAGCGAGGCCATCTGCTGGGCGGTCGCCGCCGATGTCTGCCGCGCCCCGCTGGCGGCGCCCTCGGCGATCGCGGCAACCTCCTCCATCCGGCGCAGCACTTCCCGCATCCGCTTGGTCTGATTCTCGGTCTCGGCGGCGAATGTCGTCGCGAACTGGACCGTGGAATTGAGATCGGCGAAAATGGCATCGAGGGCACCCTGCACGGTGCTCGCGACGGTGCCCACACCCTTCGCCGCCTCGCGCCCCTTCTGCATCGCGTCCACCACGCGATTGATCTGGTCCTGCGTCGCGCGCACCTTGGTGCGCACTTCCTCCGCCGAGCGGCCGCTCTGCTCGGCCAGCTTGCGGACTTCGCCGGCCACGACCCGGAAGCCGAGCCCGTGCTGTCCCGCGCGCGCGGCCTCGATCGCGGCGTTGAGGGCCAGCAAGTCGGTCTGGCTCGCGATGCGCGTGATGCCGTCCACGAGCTTGCCGATCTCCTTCGATTCGCGGTCGAGCACGCCCGCCACCTCGGACGCATGATCCATGTGCACCATCAGGTTCATGAGTAACGTGCTCGCGCGTGCGACTTCTTCACCGCGCTTGTGCGCCTGCAGCGCGATCTGCGTGATCTGGCGCTCCGCCTCCTGGGCGCGCGCGTGCAGCGTCGTCGCCATGCCGGACGCGGCCTCGGAGTCCTGGCGACCGTAGCCGATGAGCTGGCGCTGGCGCTCGGTTCCCTCCGTGAGCTGGTGCGTCGTGCTCGAGATCGACTGCGACGCCGCCTGCAGCTCGCGCGCCGCGCTGGCGAGCCCGCCGGCCATCGCCGCGAGCGCGCCGCCCTGGTGGCCGATCTCGCGGATGACGTCACCGATGGCCGCGGTGGTGCGGTTCACGCTCACGCTCAGGAATCCGAGCTCGTCGGTGGCGGCGTGCGCCGCGCCGCTCTCCATCTGGCGCGTGAGATCGCCGCGCTCGATCTCGCCCAGCACCCCGCGCGCGGTGCGCAGGCGATCGACGATCTGTACGAGCATGGGCACGAGCGCGACGCAGGCGAAGACCAGGACGAGAGCTTCCTGGATGAAGAGCGCCCAGCTCCAGCCGTGCCCGGCGACCTGCGCCAGCGCGGTGACGAGCGTGAAGGCGACGAGGTTGATGATCAGCGCGCCCCACGCCTCCCGGCGCTCGAGGTACAGCGCGGCCTGCAGCGGCGCGATGACGTAGGCGCCGTACAACACATGGCCGTTTTGACCCATCGCGAACAGCACGGCGGAAATCAGCAGGCACCCGACGACGAGATTGAGCTGCGCGTACCACGGTTGGAAGGCGCCGCGCTCGACCAGGCGGCGTACGCCGGCGTTCGCGGTCGCGAAGCTCGCGGCGAAGGCGAGAATGAACCACGGCGAGATCGTGACGATGCCGGCGACCTTGACTCCGACCAGCAGCGCGAGGCCAAAGCCCACGAAACCCCAGCGTGCACGCGTGTTCGCGAGCACGTACTGGCGCTGCTTCGCGAGGCGCTCTTCCTGGAGCTGAGCTCCCAGGCTGATCACATCCGGAACAGGTAGCTCGCTTTCAGGAAGAACCCGTCACCGGTCCGCGACAGGCGGCGAAAGGTGAAGGGATCGGGCTCGCTGAGCGACGCGCCGTACCCAAAGAAGAGCACGGTCCCGGGCGTCGGCCGGTAGGAGAACAGAAAATCGTTGCGGAACTCCGTGTTCGTGCTTCGTCCCTGCGGGGTACCGTTCACGATGAGCTGATCGCCGGTCCGAGGGTCGCGCAGTGTGTCACGCACCTGCGCGAAATACTGCCCGACATATCGAAAGAAGATGTCTCGCGTGAGCTGATACTCGACCTTGAGCCGTGGAATGTTCGCCGTGGAGAACCAGCTGCCGTCTGCCGCGCGCGTGATGACCTGATGTGGCCATTGCCCCTCGAAGCGCAGCGACGATGTCGGCTTAAAGGCCAGCGCCAGGAAGAGATTGAGCGCGCGTCCTTCGGATGCTTCGGCGAAGATCGGACCTGATACGCGCCCGAGACTGAGATCCATCTTCAGCGTGCGGTTGGGCGAACTGACCGCCGCGATACCGCCCCAGAGATTGTACAGCCCGTGCGGCACGGCGAACGGCACCGGCGTGCCGCCGGCATCGACCTGGTACCCGGCGTATTCAGGAGGGTCGAATCGCTGATGTGAGTTGCTCCACAACGCCGACACGAACCATCCACCCCTGACATTCAGCTGCAGCTGCTGCGTGAGGCTGCCCTCGAGCGTGCTGCGCAGCTTGAGGAAGTCATCGTACCGCCACGTCGGCTGAATCAGGATGTAGGTGGTGGCGTTCTCGAGCAGCGCCCCCGGCTTTCCATATCGCGTGAACCGGTTGAAGATGCGTCCCTCCACGACGTTCACGCGATTGACAAAACCGCTCTGCGCGGAGAAGTCGCGGCTGAAGCCGACGAACTCGCCGTGGTTGCCGTAGGACCGCCCGGTGTAGTCGTACAGTGTGGCGTCCCACAATGTGCCGCTGCGCGTTCCCGAGCCGACGGTGTCGTGGGTCCACGATCCCGCGACCTGTACCGACGTGAACCAGCGCTTCAACCAGATGACCCGGGCATCCACGCCGAGCACGCGATTCGATGCGTTGCCGTCAATGCGGTCGGTGTAGGCGAGTCCTACGGTCGAGCTGGTGCCGAGATCGCGCCGCAGCCGGAGCAGGTTGACGATCGGATGGTCGCCCGTGGCAGACAGGTTGTTGTCGTCGATCGCGCCGATGTAGGCGACGCCGGTTCCGCCCACCTTCCCGGTCAGCTTTGCGCCGCCGACGGGAGCGCTGATCCGCCTGGTGTAGATGAGCGCGTTGGGCGTATCGAACTGCTCGAGTCCCTCGAGAAAGAACGGGCGCTTTTCGGGAAAGAACACCGCGAACCGCTCATTCACGGTCACTTGACCGACGTCGGCCTCGACCTGCGAGAAATCCGGATTCACGGTGCCCGTCAGGCTGAGGTTCTGCGTGACGCCCCAGCGCAGATTCGCACCCAGCTGCGGGTCGACCGTCCCGTAACGGTAGGCGGATGCCGCAGGCGCGCCGTCGACGCGCGAGGTGAACTCGGGACTCACGTCCATCACGAGCCCGCGCCGCATCTCGGTCAACCCCTTCAGCGTGCCGGACTGAATGAGGAAGCTGGCGCTGGCGCGCACCGCGGGGGTCCAGGTGTCCTCGTACGCGGTGTGCTGCGTCACGCGCACGATCTGGATGCCCCAATCCTGGATCGCGCCGCTCTGGTAGCGCAGGCTCTTGAACGGAATGCGGACCTCGACTTCGAAGCCACTCGGCGTGACTCGACCCCGCGATTCGTACACGTAATCAGGATTCAGATCGACGACGCCGTCGAACCGCCCGCCGGCGTTCCCGCCCCCGGCGGCGCCGGCAATCCCTTCGCTGCGAACGCCGTCCTGTTGCGCGCCCAGCGGGTTGACGGCAAAGAGCAGCGCCCGGCGCCGGTCGTTGAAGGTGTCGAGCAGGATCTGAATGTTGTCGTCGGCTCCGATGTTGTCGCGGTCGGCGAGCGTCGCGCGCACCACGTTGCCGTGCTTCTCGAAGGCGCGGATGCCGAAGTAGATCGCGTCGGGCGCGTAAAAGACGAGGACCTGGGTCGAGTCCTCGGCCGGCCGGCTGTCTACGGGGCGGTATTGGCTGAATCCCGTGAGCAGCGCCGCCTGGCGCCACACGTCTTCGTCGAGCACGCCGTCGATGTGGACGGTGGCCTCGATCCGCGGCACGCGCACGTCGAGTTGGCGGAGGTGGCCGTCGTACACTGGCTGTTGGGTGCCTGCGGACTGCATGACGAGGAGAAGAACGGTGAACATGGAACCAAACTAATGCGGGAGAAGGAAGAAGGGAGATGTACGATGCGGTCTCAATTACGAACCGTCACGGACCTCTCCCTTCTCCCATCTCCCGCTTTTCAAGATGCTGACTATTCGTAGCGCAGCGCCACAATCGGATCCAGCGAGGCGGCTCGACGGGCCGGCCAGATGCCGAAGAACAACCCCACGATCGCGCTGAAGATGAAGGCAATCAGGATGGCGAGGATGCTGATCGACGTGTTCCAGTGCGCGAGCTTGGACAAGGCGACCGCGCCGAGTGTGCCGAAGAGAATCCCGATCATGCCTCCGGCGAGACACAAGACGAGCGCCTCGACGAGGAACTGGAACAGGATATTGAAGCTCGTGGCGCCCAGCGCCTTGCGCACCCCGATCTCGCGCGTCCGCTCGGTGACGGAGACGAGCATGATGTTCATGATGCCGATGCCGCCCACGAGCAAGCTCACCGCGGCAATTCCGGCGAGCAAGTACGTAAAGGTTTTCGCCGTGTCCTGAAACGTCGCCAGAATGTCCGACTGATTGCGGATCTGAAAATCGTTCTCGCCGCCCGGCCGGATCTTGTGCTCGCGCCGCATCACGCGCTCGATTTCGATCATGGCCAACGTCATCTGCGGCACGCTCGCCGCATCGACGGTAATGGACCGCAGGCGATCGGTCCCCATGATGCGGTAGCGGCCGGTCTGCAGCGGAATGAGGATCTGCTCGTCCGGATTTCCGAATCCGCCCGCCGAGCCCTTCGCCGACAACACGCCGATGATCTCGAAGGGAATTCCCCGAATCTGAATCTCCTGCCCGACCATCGCCGCCGGATTCCGGTTGAACATGTCCGGAATTGCCGAGCCGAGTACGGCGAAACGGCGGCGTCCCTCGTCTTCGCCGGCCGTGAACATCCGGCCGGCCGTCAGTGTGTAGTTCTTGACGATCGTGTAATTGGGTGTCGTGGCGACGATACTGACGTTGCCGTTCTGTCCGCCGTACTTGATCTGCAGGTTGCGGGTGAGCTCGGGCACGACGCCTTTGACGTAGCGGGCGTCGCGCGTCAGCGCGGCCGCGTCGTCCACGGTGACACTGACGCGCTGGTCGAACATGATCGCGATCCCGCCCCGGAACGATTGTCCCGGATAGATCGACAACAGGGTCGGACCGAGTGCCTGGAGTCGAGCCTGCACGGCCTTTTGCGCCCCGCTCCCGAGCGCCACCATCGTGATGACCGCGCCGACGCCGATGATGATGCCCAGCATCGTCAGGAACGACCGCAGCTTGTTGGCGCGGATCGCCTGGAGCGCGACCTGGAAGATTTCGCCGAGGAGCACGCTAGGGCCTGGTCGGCGCAGCCTGCGGCCGCGCGGGAGTGGTCGGCTGCTGTTGTTGGACGCCCGGCAAGCCGCCGCCGGTCACCTGGCGCATGCGCTGCTGCATGTCGCGCTGCGCGTTGAGCAGCGACGCACTCGGCAACACCAGCACCGTGTCTTGCTCCGTCAGGCCGCTCACGACCTCGATGTAGTCGAGATCGGTGAGGCCCGTGCGAATCTGGACCGGTGTCGGCTTGCCGTTTTTCAGCGTGAAGACGATGTAGCTCGTGGGCTCACTGGTGTTACGGCGGAACTGGCCGCCGCCCGCCCCGCCCCCCCCACCGGCGCGCTGCATCATCTGCCGCATGGCGGCCAGCGCGCTCTGTTCGGCCGGCGTCAGCTCCTGGCCCGACATGCGCTTCTGGAACGCCGATCTGATCTGCGCTTCGGTCACGCCCGGCGGCAGCTGGATGGTCCGGCCATCCGGCGTGGTCATCGTGTTCCCGCCGGCCGCTGGCTTTGCCGAGTCGGGCTTTCCGGCCGTCGTGTCGCGGCGAGCGGTGCCGCCACCCAGCGATGCGCTGTCGCGGGCCGGTGTTTGCTGCGGCTGGCTCGCCGCGGCGAGCTGCTGCTGCACGTCGTTCGGATCGAGCCCCAGCACCTGCGCCGCCGAGGCGACGTCGCGCTGCGTCCGCAGTGCCGCGTTCGGTACCGCCAGCACGTTGTCTCGGCGCCCGACGTGAATCTCGACCTCGGTGTTCATGCCCGGCTTGAGCAGGTGATTCGGATTTGGAATCCGGATCAGCACGTTGAACATCGTGACGTTCTGCTGGACGGTTGCCTGTGGCTCGACCTTCAAGACCGAGCCTTCGAACGGCCGGTTGGGGTATGCGTCCACCGTGATCGTTGTGAGCAGGCCCGACGACACTTTGCCGATATCGGTCTCATCGACGAGGGCGCGGATCTGCACGGTATCGAGGTTCGCCATCCGGAACAGCACCGTGCCGCCGCCCACGTCCGTCGTCGGCGATGAGATCACGGTGCCGAGCTCCACGTTCTTGGCGATGATCGTCCCCGCCAGCGGCGCCCGCAGCTTTGTGTCGGTCATGCGATCGCGCGAGTTCTCGAGGTCCGACTGGGCGCGGATCACTGCCGCGTAGGCGTTCGCGTAGTCCAGCTTGGAACCGTCGTATTCGGTTTGCGTGATGGCCTGCGACTTGAAGAGCGTGTCGGACCGCGCCAGCTGCGCCTTGGCATTGTTGAGTTGCGCCTGGGCGACCTGCAGGTTCGCCTGCGACTGCGCCAGGTTGTTGCGCGGGATGCGCGGATCAATCGACGCGAGCAGCTGATCTTCCTTCACGTCGTCGCCCGTCTGCACGTTCATGCCGATGATCTCGCCCGACGCCTTGGACTTCACGTCCACGGTCAGCACAGGCTCGATGGCGCCGGACGCCGATGCCGATACGACCACGTTGCGGCGTTCGACCGGCACGGCCTCGTACGACAGTGTCGCCTGCTTCTTGCCGCAGGCGGCGATCCCGGCGAGCAGCAGCGTCGCCGCGGCGAGTTCCCAAAGTTTTGTGTTCACGTCTTACTTGCCATCCTCTCATCGCGCGCGATCTTGCCATCGAGCAGGTGAATCTGGCGGTGCGCGTGCGCCGCAATGTCGTGTTCGTGCGTCACCAGCACGATGGTCTGGCCCGCCCGATGCAGATCCTTGAACAGCCCCATGATTTCGTTGCCCGTCGCCGAGTCGAGGTTTCCGGTCGGCTCGTCGGCGAGCAGAATACTCGGGGAATTCACCAGCGCGCGGGCGATCGCGACGCGCTGGCGCTGACCGCCGGACAGCTCGTTGGGGCGGTGGTCCATGCGATCGGCGAGGCCCACCTGTGTCAGCGAGAGCGCGGCGCGCTCGCGCCGCTGCTTGGCGGCCATGCCGGCGTAGATGAGCGGCAGCTCGACGTTGTGCAGCGCGTCAGCGCGCGGCAGCAGGTTGAACGTCTGGAACACGAATCCGATTTCCTTGTTGCGGATCCGCGCCAGCTCGTCGTCGGTCAGATCGCTCACCTTCTGCCCGTTCAGCCAGTACTCGCCCTGGGTCGGCGTGTCGAGGCAACCGATCAGGTTCATCAGCGTGGACTTGCCCGACCCCGACGGTCCCATGATCGCGACGAATTCATTCTTCTTGATCTGGATGTCCACACCCCGCAGCGCGTGCACGACCTCCGCGCCCATCACGTACTCGCGCGCGAGGTGATGGGTGAGGATGACGG
>Ga0193723_1000289_pt1 | contig 19093 bp, 20 predicted proteins | sample H2m2metaG_FD_143042 | JGI IMG/M metagenome (GOLD analysis project Ga0193723, IMG submission 143042) | Soil microbial communities from a riparian zone of the East river system, Colorado, United States - H2m2 | ecosystem: Environmental > Terrestrial > Soil > Riparian zone | place: USA: East River...
GGGCTAATCGTAAAAACAATAGCACCACTGCACTAAAATTTGTGGTAAACTTGAATGTGATAATCAAATGGTTAGTGAACAGACCAATAATAACAATAATGATAATAAAAAAGAAGCACCGACGGAAGATACTATTGATCCTGTCCAGTTCGGTGAGGAGATTAACAAGATGTTGGGTATATGGTTTGAATTAAGTAAGTTGCCTACAGTAGGTCCTAATCATGCATACGCTGAGGAGTTCCGATCCGATGTCCAAGAATTTGTTAATCTAGGTCGCGTCTTGTTTCAGCTACAGATTAATCTAAACGACTATTGGCTGATGATTAACAGGGCCTATCTTAGGGCTCAGATGACAATTTCTAATAAATCATCTGAAAAATACAATAGCAATGATAGCTCTACAAGAAGTTTTGAAATCTACAGAAAGATCATGATTGATGCACTAGAAGAGTCGTTCACGGGCTTATTTAATTCAAGCGAGTTCGCAATTGTGTATGGTAAGCTATTAAATAATCAGATGGATGCCTTGAAGCTTGTACAGACGCTTGCCGAAAAGAATCTTAAGGTTTTGAATCTTCCTACTAGAAGTGAAATGGACATGTTATCCAGAGACGTTCACGATTTGAAAAAGAACGTTCACGATTTAAGGAGTAAATTGGAGCTATTAACAAAAAATGACACTAGAAACATTATTGCCTGACAATACACAAAGCCCGCCTCATCAGAAAAGAATAGAAGATGGATATACTGCTGCATACAAGTTTGTGCTTGAACTAGAAGAGATTTCAAGGAAGCTTGAGAAAGCAAAATCCATACTTCATGCAGCTGGCAATATTGAGGTAGGCAATACTCCACACGAAATCTTAGCTGAGACGAGGATGTACAGGCTCCTTCACTATCGCCCATTGGTTAGTAAGACTGCAAAAACACCTCTGTTGGTTGTCTATGCATTGATAAACAAATCATATATCCTAGATTTGCAACCTGACAGAAGTTGGATTCGAAGTTTACTTAGTCAGGGTTTTGATGTTTATCTTATCGATTGGAAAGCCCCTACACAAGCGGATAAATATACATCATTTGATGACTATGTTAATTACTATATAGACGATTGTGTAGATCTGGTCAGAAGAAGAAACTCTACAGACAAGGTAAGTTTACATGGTTATTGTATGGGAGCAACTATGTCCGCTATTTACTCAAGTTTACATGAAGAAAAAGTCAGGAACCTTGCAACTATAGCACCAGTTATCGATACAGAAAAAGATACGACAGTGCTAGCTAATTTTTCCAGGCATATGAATTTTGATAAAACATTTGAATCTATTGGTAATTTGCCCCCTCAGCACCTATATGCGTCTTTTTCAGCACTAAAGCCATTCAAGCAAGGAGTAAACAAATACTATAACCTAGTGGAAAACATTGATAATGAGAATTTTGTTGAAAATTTTCTTAGGATCGAAAAATGGTTATATGATACACCTCCAATTGCAGGTGAAACGTTCAGACAATGGCTCAAAGATATTTATCAAAGAAACTTGCTGTTCATTAACGAACTAAAAATAGGTGGCGTTACAGTCGACCTCTCAAAAATAAAAATTCCGCTTCTAAATATTATTGCAGAGGAGGACCATCTGGTATCTCCACAATGTAGTGCGTCGTTAAATGATGCCGTATCAAGTACCGACAAAAGAATAATGCGTTTCCATACTGGTCATGTAGGCCTTATTGCGAGTATCTATTCCCAAAATAATGTACTTCCCAAAGTTGGCCAATGGCTCAAATCAAGATCGCAGTAAATAGCTCATGATTCACCTCTCGCTAAATAATCATTGTTATACGTGATGACACACGACTATATACGATCCTTATTATTATATATCTAGGTGCACTACAAAATGGACTTGCGTTCTGTTTTAATTAAATTCTAATCTAAAAATAGATTTATCACGCTGTTCTGCCTTCATTTTTGGGCTAGGCGATTTCGCTCTTCCTCCCTAATCCCTAGATCACCACTATTTTGTTTCGATAGTCTTCCTTCTCCGTTCAATCGGTATTATTATTACTTGCACTAGGTCACCTTCTTCAATATTTAGAGCCTGTCTTTCAGCTTCCGGAATTGAGATTCTACCACCGCTCTGAACTGTTGTCTTAAACATTGCATTATAATATATTAGTCCTTGGAGGGTAGAGAAGAAACTTTGCATAGCATCTTGCTGAATCGTAGAAAATTGCTTTACAAAATTTTGTTGAGCTTCACTGCCTTTCTCAACTGCTTTCTTGAAAGTTGAGGCTATGTCTTCTTCCTCCCTCGTATCCTTATCTATCATCATTCAACGTGCTACCTTCATTTATTTAATTTTAATGTCTCTTTATCCCTTGGCATTTTCGGCGAGAAAGTCTAAGATAGCTTTGGTGAATTCGATTGGTTTCTCAATGTAAGGGGTGTGCCCACAATTTTTTACGACAATAATTCTACTGTCCATAATTTTGTCATATTCTTTAGCATATTGTATAGGTATCATGTTGTCATTGTCTCCCCATATGAATAGGGTCGAAGCTGAAATTTTTGACAACCTATCCGTAAGTTTAGGAGAATCCCTTATCCCCAATAATGTCGACATAAACGCATACTTTGCATTTGGGAGCCTCATCCTGTTTATAAAATCCTTCACAGTCTCTTCTGTTACCACATTTGGGTCGTAGGCCATATTCCTAAATGCTCTAAGTACGTTTTCATAAGTTGGATATAGAGCAGCCATGATGTATTGATCGAGTACATGACTAGTAGTTCTCATCATTCCGGCAGGAGCCGCAAGGACCAATTTGGCGGTGTCATCGCTATATCTAATAGCGAATTCTGTAGCCAAATGCCCGCCAAAAGAAGAGCCAATTATATTAGGCCGAGGGATATTCAGATTTTTTAGAAATCCTCGAAAGAATTCGATAAAAAAATCCATTGTATATTCAACAGTAGGTTTATCGCTATATCCAAAGCCAATAATATCCGGCACAACTACGCGGAAATGTTTGCTTAAAGCAGGACAGACATCTAGCCATCTTTCTGCGGAAGCGCCAATTCCGTGCAGAAGAATCAAGGTTCTGGAATCTTCACGTAGAGAATCATTAAAGTTATAGTCAAAGTATCTTATTGCATATCCATTTACATAAGACAGCTTCGTAGGAATATCTTGTTCTAACAATCGGCTCTACATCCATGCTGGTTAAGTTGTATCTGATTTAATCATTTTCATCCTTTATTTGTTGTTACTTAATGAAGGCATTCATATATAATACTATAACTCCAAAATATTAATTGATAAAGATGGCAAAGGAGATTTCTATCAGCTTCAACAGGCCAGAGGTATCCACAGGAGAGATCGTCCATGGTAGAATCCAACTTAACTATCAAGGGAGATTCGACAGTTTGGTTATTAATTCGCAAATTGAAAATTCGGATGATATTTTCAGGATTTTAAATTTTAACGGGAGTAATGTCAACTATCCCTACGCCCGTCTATCGATATGGAAAGAAGAAATTGGCAACAAGCAAACATTAGATTTTGCGACGGTTTCACAGCATCGTCCTACAAAGGTCTTCTCTAAGGCAAAGTTTCGCGTATCGATTATTCAGGAGCATAAAGAGATCGTAAGCGATACAATATCTATAAAAATTACCGAGTATCCAACTACTGATTCCAACACGGGTTAGAATTTTTCCCTTAGTACTGTAACCTTACCTGTCATCCAAGGATGAGGTTCGCAATGGTACGGATACTCACCTTCAGTTGTAAATGTAAATCCGTATGTGCCCTTTGGGAGGATAAGGCCTATAGTATCAATAGAATTGAATGGACCATTGATCTTGTCCTTATAACTATTGTCTGAAGTAACAGAATGAGGCACTGTATCAATATTAGTCCAGAGGAATTTATTAGATAGACCTAGATTACCAGTCACTTGCTTTGGAACGAAGTTTTTCGTTTGAGAAGGTTGCGAGGCCCCTGGTTCAATCGTAACCTTAGTGACCTGCGGAGGGTTCAGTACCTCAGCTGGTACCTTAGGCTTTGCATTTGCTTGAGGTAAGTAAACAAATTGATAATATGCCATACTTACTGCTACCGCAACAATGAATGTAAGAATGCTAATTCCTGCCGCGTGATTATCCATTATAATATTCTACCCAATTGCTGATCTTTCGCTTATAAAGTTTATTTGCTGCAAACTCATTTTATCCTTAGGCATTATTATTGCGTCTTCTAATTTCGGTGTCAGAATTGCTTATAGATTCTGTAGGATGCGTAGCTGAATTATCATCCTGCTTATTCGCAGATATTTCGTAGGGTGATACTGCCGCGGATTTCGAATCGAGATTTATCGACCTTGATGGGGTCGCTTCTTCGCTAGAGCTTTGACTGGTTGTAGATTTTTGCACTGGAGGCGGAGCCAATGGCTTTTCAGTGGTTCCAATAGAAGATTTAGTATGAGCAGATTCAGGAATAGAGGGAATAGATTGAAGCCCCTTTACTGGAGGCGCTGGTTTTGGTGATGGTGGAGGTGGTGCTTTTGTCATCGTTCTACCGTGTCTGTATATATGGAACATGCCCGCAAAGACTAGCATGATGATGCCCACTATAAAGAGTGAAAAGTTCTTCATTCCATTGATAACTGCATAATAAGCAGCGATATTTAGGTAAATCTGAAAAGCTAGTAATCCTACAAAGAGAATGTATATCCATTTCATTTCCAAATTGATTGAATTCTTAGTGCTTCCGCGCTTTGGTTGTACTCTTGCATTAGCTTCTGCGTTCTTTGCAAGTTTTATCATCAAATAAGTAAATCCAAACGAAAGGGGCACTAATAATAACATTACCAGGTAAAAGAATATAGGATCTATTACTAGCCTTTCCAATAGTGATTTTTTTATATTGGGGTCAATATAAAAGCCCCAGTAAGTTGTTACCATTATCTGGGCAAGACTTGTTATACCCAACGCAGTAATTAAGGGTCGGTCCTTCCATGAGAATTTCTTGTACCTGTCTATGAACGGGACGATTAGTAATGCAAATATAAAAAGGCCTGGCCAGGCCACACCTGTTACAAATTTATCATACATTGTCCTAAGAAATGCGTATAATCCTGTGAGGTACCATTCTGGAACAGTAATGCCAGGAGGTACACTTGGATCAAACTTTGTCCCGAGATCCACGGGGAATACGCCGCCTGTCAATGTTACTGCGCCTGAAATTGCCATGACCATAGGGACATCAAAAACCAGAAAGCGCGGAAAATGAACGACCATCAATCCGAGCATTGCTATAGGAAGGAAGAAAACATGGAAAGCGTAGAATCTCAAAACAAAGTCGTGAAACCCGCCGCCAAAAAATGCTTCTCTCATCTGAGGTCCCAAGACAGGAATTGAATTTGTTAACGAGGCGGCGATGGATATGGCAAGCTCTGCACGCTCGCTAAAGATAATATCGTAGCCAGTAAAGGCTTCCAAAATTGTAAGAACACCAATAAGAATGCCTGTTACCCACAGAATTTCGTTTCTGATTTTATATCGACCGCTAAAATACTGGTAATACATATGCAGAAGAGCAACAATTACCATTGCGTTAGATGCGTGATAGTGAATATTACGGATGTGGAATCCATACGGGATTGTGTCATTTATCTTTTGGACGCTATTCCAGGCTCTATCAAGGATAGGCTCGTACCAAAGCATCAGAAGCGCCCCTGTGATACCAAGTATCACGAAAAGCACGAATGTAATCATACCCAGGAAACCAAGTGGACTGACGAACCTTCCTGGAAAGGTAAATTTCATTCCCATGAATATAGTTCGATCTACGCCACTGTAGGCCCATCGAAAAAATCTGACTAAACTGTTCTCATTCTTTGATGAAACGACCATATCCTACTATCCCATTCCCATTTGGACTCCAGTTAGGAGGCTTTACCCATATGTTCCCATCGTTATCTATTTCCAAGTCTAATTCTGGAAGCACATTAGAAGGTGGAGACTGTAATGATGCTGGCCCAGCAAATGCCTTGCCAGTAAGAGGATCATACATACTGCCATGGCATGGACACTCACCTCTTTTTCTTCCTGGTTCGGGCCAATACTTCCATAAACACCAGAGATGTAAACACACCATACTATACATTCTGAATGCTGAAACATCAGTCCTCTGTCCTCCCAATTCTTCTGGCAATCTTATAAATTGCCAGTCTCTAAATGCCTCCTTATTCAATGAAGGATCAGCACTTTTAGGATAAATTACTGCCTCTGAGTGATTCACTGCAAACGTTTTAACATTTGCCTGTGAGCCATCAGGTAACTCGACTTTGGCTCTGGCAGAGACTTTACCCTCAGGATTTGGCAAAAACTTCCCCCAGTCTACAAATGGAATAAAGGTTAAAACGGTTCCTGCAGCAGCCATAAGCTTTAAGAAGTCACGCCGTGAGACCTTGCCTCCTATGGAGGGAGGTGTTTGCCGGCTCATCGTGACACAAAATGCTTGAACGCCTCTATAAACTTTTGTCTTTAGATTCATCTTGCTAAATATAACCCAATAAACCGATTCTGTTGACCTGATCACCAAATACAAGAGAGATCTAGTACTACTTTGATAGACGAATCCTTGCGATACCATTCAGATAATGAATATATTCTACTTTTGGATTCACAGCCGTTTCCGGAAGTTTTACCTGCATTTCGTAATTCAATGAACCGGATACGTTAATCCTGAGTGTTCTCGTTTCGAATTCATAGATTGCATGTATGTCTGAAGCGTCAGATGCTCCTCGAACTTCTGCAATCACTTCGTAAAAATTAGGGCCTTCGATAACTTCAGGCTCAGTCCGAGCGACTACATCTTCTAACCTTGGCCTCTCTTTTCTGGCCACTAGATTTTTCTTTAGTGATTGCACTTTAAATCTGCTACGTTGCGATAATAACCTCCAAACATAACCAGTTCCCATTCCTGTGATGAATCCTCCTATATGTGCAAGATATGCCACCCCTCCAGATTGTGGAACGATATAGGCAAATATTATCTGTAAAATAAACCAAAAAGGAATGAAGGCTAAAGCAGGTATTCGAATTGTTGTTATAAAGAATGCCATTATTATAGTAAATATCTTTGCTCTAGGAAACATGACAAGATATGCGCCTAAAACACCAGAGATAGCTCCCGACGCCCCTATGGCAGGGACTTCTCCTCCGCCAACGTTTACCGCGTATATGCTGTGAACAAATGCCGCTGACACTCCCCATAAAACATAGATCAAGAGGTATTTTAGATGGCCAAATCTATCTTCGATATTGTCACCAAATACGTACAAAAAAATCATATTTCCCAATATATGAGCTATCCCACCATGCATAAACATTGAAGTCAGAACGGATGGTATATTGCCTGCAAGAACAAATTCGGGGATCGCGCCATACAAAAAAAATATTTCTCTAGTGGCTTGTATATCAGTGAAAAAGCCGGTAGCTGCGATTTCCCATATAAAGACTAGAGAATTGATTGCGATAAGACTATAATTTATGTAGGGTTTGCCGTGAAGCCGCTCTGTGTCATCATGAATCGGGAACATAGTATCTATGTTAAATTGTAAGCAACGGTTCTGAAAATGACTCTCGTTTTTTATCCATCCTAGAAGCCACCGAATGGATTTGGATTACTAAGATCTCCTCCTTTTTCTTTATGGGCCTTTCTTGAATGTCTCTTCAATCTGTCATTGTCTTCAAATTTCATGTCACAATACTTGCATTTAAAAAACTCTTGTGGTTTTTTCTCCTTCCCTTTGAACAGCCCCATTGTAACACGATATAAAAATCATCCTCATTAAGGTTACGATTTTTCGTAAGTTGATGGCTTTTGCAACACGACAATTGATTATAATATCGCAATTATCTTGGTTTGATAAAAAGACCTCGCTGCCTGATATTTCATTCCATAACAATCATAGTAAGCGTTGATTTCACACCATTTAGTTTTCTGAGTTTCCAAGTTATCGTTTCCTTTACCTTATCCATAGTATTTGCCTCAACTTGAGCTACTATGTCATACACTCCGTAAACTTGATATATTTCCTTTACACCATCCAGTTTCTTTAGCTCATTGACGATAGACTCTTCGCTCCCTAACTCAGCATTCATCAGCACGAAAGCTTTTGGCATACAGGTATTTGAAAGGTGAAATATAAAAACGTGCGGCCTCGAATGTACATGATCAATTAACCTCCTATAGTCTATTTTTCATATTCTCTTTTCCCATTTCGCAAGGACACTCTATTTCCACCTGACAGATATATCCTAGAGAATGTGCTCAACTGCTTTCTGAATGTCGCCAGCATCAACTATATTTCCTGACATCATCGCTTCAAGCAGCCTGAGAACTATCAATTCTCCGGTCGCACCAGCAATTGATTGCGGAACGATCACACATACTTCATCAACTATGACAGTTACCTCTTTGTCGCTAGTTCCACTCCAATCTTTAGGTATCCGAATGTAATGATAATCAGAGTCACCGTCTTTCAATTCTTGGTACAAAATTTGAACCATCCAAAATATTGTTGTTTGGTACTTTAAATCATTAACGTTAATGAATTGCTACCTTTACTGTTTGCGTATTGATAATGGAATAAAATAGCACAGACAAATACTTCTCTTAGGCACCACAAAATTTTGATATATAGTTCGTAATCATGAAAGCTGCTTTAAGGGCATCTCGGTATGTTACAAAACGTGTCCATTAGACTTCTGGTGTTAGTTTACCTTCGTCAAATGGTCTGGCTTCATCCATTGATACAAAAAAAAATCTTTACAGCATTCACGAAATTCTTACTGGTCTCCATAAAACATCACATTTAAGTCGGGCTTTCCTTTAAGATAAGGAAAAAGTACACAGGCCTGGCTTTCGTTGAATATTGTCGTTACCTTGACGTCGTCAAGCAGCCTTCTTTCCAGTAAACCCTTTCAAATAAGGTCGCGCCAGCCGAACTTTAGTAGAAGCTGACGTCTCCCTTTTGGAATAACAACATCACTAGGGAATATATATGAGAATCGAACACCGCTGTGTATCTTGAGGCTTAACGTTTCTATCAGATCTAGCGGTGCATCTTCCATCACTGCAGAATTGCCATGACTCCATGCACAACTTCACAATTCTGAAAAGCGCCGATCCTCTGTATAAATTGTATCGGCAGGTTACAAAGATTGTGATCTAAAAAATAATCCTTGTTATTGCAGAGTAAATCATAACTTGGGATAAGTGACACTATTGTTTAACCGTATGGTGTCAAAACTAAATCGCCTTCGCTATTCTTAGACACTAGGCTGGATTCTGTCAAACGCGCCATATTTCTGTGTGCTTCTTGCAATGTAGCCTCTAGTTCTGTCGCCAGCTGCGAAAGTCGATACGCTTTAAGGGTATGCTTCATTAACATAGATAGGCGCAAATCACCGGCGAGTTCGAAGAATAGAGACCCTGCACCATCTTCCGCCTGTACTGACATTAATTGACAATTTGCATACCCTAAATTTATACTTGAAGAGTAATGCCCTTATGATAGATGAATTCATGAATATGATTTCATGGTAAAATTAAAACTCACTGAGCCAAGTGAGGGATAGGAGTATGTGGTATGCGTATGTCGTATTCACACAGTGAAAGTCAGATTGGCCTCAGAATCAATCGTACAGGCTCAAGGCTTGAGAATCAAAATGGGATACTATTCTTCTAATTGTAAAGTTTTTTTGTCTCAGCACTGCAATTCTAAACTTGCATAAATTTATAATTCTCTCTAAAACGATGAGCACCGATGAAAATAAGAGAGTATAAAATCAACCCAGCTCTGATAGTAATTGACGTTCAAAATGGTTTTGTAAGCAAAGGTGGGTCGTATGATCTCTTAAAGATGGATACATCAAATTATCGGGCTGTTATCCCTGTAATAAAGGAACTTATTGAAATTTCTAGGGCCGCAGGAATTCCTGTTTTTTATACCCAAGCCGTTCGCGAATCGTCTGGAATTGATCTATTGACAAAAACCCATAAAATTCTTCCAAAATCAAGAGAAGAGAGGATAATGAGGAAGCCTATTTGTGTTAGAGGAACATGGGACGCAGGAATTGTTGATGATATCAAACCTGCGGCCAGGGATCACATCGTTATAAAGAGGAGAGATTCAGCTTTTCACGATACAGAAATAAATGTATGGCTAAAAAGCCTTGGGATAGACACCTTGATCTTTTCTGGAATAGATACCTCAATTTGCGTTGAGACGTCCTTAAGAGAAGCATTCAATATTGGATATGACATTATACTTATTTCTGATGCAACAGCATCAAGCAATAGAAAGCATTATGAATCAACGTTGGACAACGTTCGAGGATATTATGGACTCGTAATGGAGCTAAAGGAATTTTACCGGTATCTTCCCCAGACGCAGGCTAATACGATACCAAGTAAGAACAAAACATGAACTTTACTTCTTAGGACTTGATAGAGGCGCTGATATGTGTGCTTATATTATGATTGTTATTATTGTTATATTAGTCCAGCTGCTCTCAGTTTCTGCGGAAGATATGTTTCTGCAAGATATCTAAATCCATGTTTGAAGAACGCGTCTAGCTCACATTTTTCCCTTTTCTCCAAGAATAAGTTTAACTCTTTCTGCCATTGTCTATTATTCAGCCAAGGTTTCTTTTTCATATCAGTTGCTCTGTTAATATCTTCATCACTCGCGCTTAACCTGGCTACCACTGGAATGTTGTATTCATAGATGTCAGAGAACATCATTCCTAAAACCTTTGCACTCGGTGTAACTAAGCGATCGCTATCATAGCTCAGAGATTCGCTCCCTATCTTGTATCTCAAAGCAATGCCCAGGCCCCAGGGGTCAGCATCTGCAAAAATAACTACCGGCTTATTCCAATCTTCATTTAAGGTTCTTACCATCATCCTAGTTGCTCTATCTGGCTCACCAGAACCGGTCAGCAGTATTGCGTTGTACTTCTGGATAAAACCAGATTTCCTGATATTATTTAAAACAGTATCTTTTTCCACTACCATTACAAAGTCTGCTTTTACGCTAACAATTTCGACGTCCCGTATGTTAGTAGGTATTAATTGCGAGGTTGCTCTACTCCCAAGATTACAATCAATAATATCGCCCCCAACACGTAAGGTTATTGGACCTGATATCATCCCTTTAGGCTTTGATGTCACGGAAAATTCCTCCCGAGGGACACCGGTTAGTAATTCGATTGCTTTAATTGCATCATCAGAATTTTCTTGACTATTCCAGAACTTTTGTCTGTTCTTTTCATCACCAACGGTACTAAGGGTAGCGTAGTACATACCTCGAATTGTACTTTCCATCTCTTCATCTAATAGCCTTCTAATAGCATTAGCCATCACAATGTATTGGGAAAAAGTTGGGATCTTCTTTGTACTGTCAGGACTAATTTGAACTTGCTTTTCTCCGATTGTTAGCATTTTCTTTTCTTCTGACCATATTGTATTGTCATATCCAACCTTAGGAACATCTAGAACTGGCATTGTACCACTGACGATAAGATCATGGCTGACATCGCTCATAATCAATTTTATTTTTTTGATGACTTCTTTATGACGATTGTCTATTGTTGGCATTTAGCGTCTCCTCAAATATGACCCATAAAGTGGTCGACTGTTATCCGGTCTTTCTTTTCTTCTAGCTTTACCTCTACAGTAAGTCTTCTAGTTCTAATCATGGCCGGCCTTTTTTCTCAGAATATTTTTTCTAGTTTTTGCTGCCTGAACTCGCTGTTTTGAGCTGTGGACCTCAAATTCGTTAGTTTTATAGGCCTCTTGGTCAATTCTCTTTCCTGTAATTTTGTCTACTTTCTTGTAAAAAGGAGTATCACTGGTCTCTCCTTTTACATGCTTTTCGACTAGTTTGTCGAATGCTTCAGAAAGTTTCGTAGTATCCACCTGAATAGACTCGCATATTGCATTTACAATCAATGGAATATAATGTTTATAAAGTCGTAATCGATTCTCTGCCTCTTTCATCCGTACTTCTTTGCGAATCTGGGCGCTCACTTTTCGGTATAGATCAGCTAGGCAGGCTTTCATGTATCGCTTCAAATCACCCTCGGATGCAATGCTCTCTTTACCTACAGTTTTGTAAGGGATTTTGGTTGAGCATATATGGAAAAAGATATGAATTGGCAATAGCTCAACAGCACGAGCAGATTTACTTTCTGAATTTGCAAATTGTTCTTTTACCTCTTTTCTTGTTATGCCCATTTTGTTAACTTCTACTTCAGAAACTACCTCTCTTGCGACATCTGAGCCTTCGTCATACAATAGCGGAATTTTATTTGCAAATCTAAAAAGCTTAAATGAGGTTATATTGCCGCCATATGCGATGCCGCATTCTACTATAGTTGGCCTGTTATTGATGACACATGTTCTTGATGAATAGCCTGTGAGCACAGGCTTTAGTATTTTAAGGGATAACTGCGGTACAGCCTCTTTACCCGTATTATTATTGTTTTCTTTCTTGGTGACAATGGTATATTCTGAGGTCATACCTGCAGTCAGTATAGGCTCCCCAATAGGACTTAGATGATCTGTGTTTGGGAGATGGAATTTAGTATTTCGGCAGATATTGACGACCCTGATTAATTCATGCTCATCATATTTGTCTGCATGCTTGACCTCCACCATTGCCTTCGCAATAATCTCCTTTGCTTTCTCAGCAGAAAGCTTTTGAAATGAATTGCACAACACACCGTGTAAAGTTGTTTTTTGGTTCATGAAATTCATAATTGCTTTTTTCAGAGTCTTCAGATCCACGTCTGCAGGGTGCGGTAGCACTTCCTTTGCGGGCTCAGGCATAACCTCTGTCCTCCTATCAAAAACAACCCTTCCTTCGTCCGTTTCGAATGTCAAAAGGGCATAGGGATTTACAACACTCGTCTGGCTAACGTAATCAAAGATTTTATTCTTAGTGACAGGAGATAATCGAGCACGCAGCACCGCCACGATTTTAAAACCCGACTGGGCATTTAACTCACGGTCACATTCCTCTAACGTTCTCTTCAGTAGTACTATGGGTCTATTTGTACCAATATCCGTTCTAAGTTCGAAATAATACTCTAAAGCTTCATCTTGAGGCTTGGTCCAAGCTTTGAGCGGATGATCTGTATCCTTGGTAGAGAACGCCGCAATCATTTTCAGACCTACACCGAATAAACCACGCTGTTGTTTTTCCACATACTTTCCAGACGTTAAGAAAGAGCATACCGCTATTGGCACCTTTTCAGCGGGTATTCCAATGCCATTATCTTCGCAGGAGATAATCCACATATCAGATGTTGGATCTAGTGATTTTAAGGATAACGCGATATTTGGTAGGATACGGCTGTTCTCGCAAGAATCTAACGCATTTTCAATTAATTCCCTTACTGCCATGTATAGAATACGTTCTCCCACAAAGCCTGCAAGAGCGGAATTATCAACAAAGAACTCTGATTCCGCCTTTTTATCGTATCTAACCTTACCCTTGCCGTTGTGAGGAGACGTAGTTCGTGTAATTATAGATTTAAGGTGCTCAGTTGAAACTTGACCTGTAGCCTTTGATTTCAAGTATTATAACAAGTTGGCTAACTCAATTTAACTTTTTACAAGAACGAATTTAGTCCTCTGAGATTAATTTAACCATATATTGAAGGACATTCTTACAACTGTGAACCATAAGGGGTAGTCGCGTTTTTGAGTTCTTGTATCTTGTAATTTGTCATTTCAACCAAAAACCTTTTCTTTTTTTTCTTAATCACAACAAAGTCAGAGCCAGAACCAACGACTATTCCTTCCAATAGTTCTTTAAGAATAACCATAGATTGACAACCTAATTGTTGACCTTAAATAAAGATTATTGGATGCTCGATGATGTCGCTCCAACCCGGAACTCTTGTAAATAAGACAGAGGATGTGGAATATGTATCAAACTTAAGCCCAACTTGACAATTTACGTGCTTCCTAGTTTTTGAAGAGGATGATATCATTCTTGTCCCAGCCAAAATGTAAGAAGACATTCACGTGGCACGAGGGACAAGATTAGAGCATCATTATTTGCTAAAACCAATACCGTAATAATCGTTATTGACGATAGGACATCATAATCATTAATAGAATTGCATGATAAACATGGAAATAGGCAAATTAGCTCTATTTAGGCTGAAGAATAACTTTTACCAAATTGCAAACTTAGCTTTAACTCGAAAAAAGACCAGAGCCTTAAAAGCGAACTATCTTTAGCTGCGACATTGAACAGTTAAATGAGGTTCAGTTCTCCACTTATCTAGATCAAAAAATAGCTGAGACTCTGACAACCACAATAGAATTAATACCTAGAGAAAAAAGTGCGGTCACCGGGATTTGAATTCCCGCTCAATCTCTTTACAAGACAGAGTCCCGGGTTACGGGCTAACTCCGTATTCATCCGAACACATGGAAGGCCAGTGTCCTAACCAAACTAGACGATGACCGCATTCTCTATAGTAGCCGATAATGAATGGTTATTAAATCCTAGCGCTTTACAACCAAATGAGGAGAAGAATCATCTTCCTTCTGAGAACATTCTATTGAGAAATATATCTACTGCTTTATCTTTTGCACTTTTCTTATAATATGCCATCCCTTTTTTTGGGGCATCTGCTGCTCGATCTCGTTCAACTTCATCTACAGGCCTATGATCCAACGCTCCTTCAAATTGTACCTTGTAGCCTCGTAACCTAGAAACTACTACAGAATCATAAATATCTCTAAGCCAAACAGAACCAACAAAATAAATTTGTGGTGGATTAATTCTACTTCTGCAAATTTTAACAACTTCGTCGAAAGTCTGAGACACATTCTTTGGTGTGTGCTTTACCGCAATAATTTTCTCCTCCACTCCGCCCTTTACCAACTCTGTTTTTATCTCATGAATGAAGTTTCCTTTGGCAATGACAAGTACTTCTGTTTTGTGCCTATCAGGTTTGGATTGCGTGATCATACTAAAGATATTTAGACATAACTTTACTCGTTCCTTTATGTGACCTGGAATGCGTTCATCGTCAGGTTTCTTAGGGAAAAGAGTATAAAGGACAATAAGATTTCCATCCGTAAATCGCATATATTTGTAAAACAGTGTATTTGGCATATATATATTACATAATCTAGTATACGTAAGCATTTGTGTAGAATGAAGCATTATAGATTTTACATTCTCAACATCTAAAAATCATGAATGCCATAGAGATGTGACACATTAAGTAGAGAATATTATTACACTTCGAATTTAAAGAGAGACATCAGGGTAGAATATTGCTAGCAGTTGCGAAGTTTTCTACAAAGTTTCATCTCGTACTAATGATCTTCGAATATTCATTAATATGTATATTGTGAAGCCCAACGATTGTTAGTGGGCAAAAGCCCTTCTCTGCTAATAGTTACTTTCTAATAACAAGAATAGAAGGTGGTCTTGTTTTCATTATAGCTATAAGAAAAAATGAGAGGTTAATAATTATCGTATAATACTAAAAAACAATAATTGCTCTTCTATCCTCACCTGGGCTAGTTATTACAGCAGCCTAATCCTGCTGGATAACAAAGTTTTCTCCATGGATTAGACGAAATTATTTAATGTAGTACAGAAAAATGGGCCTGTCCCATAAATTCAAATATTCTTAACACGTAAGGCAAAAATCAGAGACCAAAGTATCAACGGCCCCATATCTGTTATCAAGACGCCACTTTTTTTGAAGTGAAGAGTTGTCGTTCCAGGTCATCGAGTCTTTGGATACAATCTGGATTTGCACGCAAGTCTGCGAAAGAATTATCATGTCTAATTCTCTCCATTACTGCCATGACCTGTTCTGTAGTCACTCCATGTTTCATGTCATATTCTATCTGTTTTGCGCAACTCGAAATTGTACTGTGATTCTTAAAATTGCGTTTTTCAAATGATGACGCATCTGGTGAGATGCCTTTAATATAACGAGTTATAACTTTTTTAATGTGTTCTAAATGCCAATCCCTCATAGCAAAATTATTTGGTTTCATAATTGCTCAGTTTTTCATTATTGAAATGGTTATTTTAATTAACATATAAAGAATTTAGTAAAAGAAGAGGCCTTGGAAGTAATGAAATTTAATTCTTGATGAATTGACATTTTGAATAAATCATATCTAATATTGCCACGTCGATTTGATTATCCTAAATTAATTAATTTTCATTTCAACTGCAATATATGTTGCAAAGAGCAGCATGTTTAAGATAAATAGTTACTTTTATTTTCTGTTTTTTTCATAGGACATGAGGAGAGATAGTAGCTATTTGTGATTTGATCGAAAATAAAAAATCTCGTTGCATGTCTGCAGTGAATTTACACGATGTTCTCAATATAGTTTGGAGTCGTCTTCAAATTTTTTGGCCGATTCGGGGTCTCTGTCGGCATAATACTTTACCATGCTTAACTTTAGAACTTTCAGCGAAAGTAATGCGCATTTGATTCTTGCAGGTCCCAAATTTACAAGTCCAATATTTTCTAGAATCTCATTCTTCGCCAGATCCTTAACTACAGACAAAGGTTTATCCATTACTAGTTCTGTTAACATAGAAGCACTTGCTTGGCTTATTGCACAACCTCTACCTTCGAACTTTATGTCCTTAATCATGTCTTTATCTACCCTTAGATGAATATCAATCTCATCGCCACAAAGTGGATTACTGTCATGAATACTTACATCCGCATCAGCCAGTTTGCCCTTATTTCGTGGGTTCCTATAGTGGTCCAGGATTATCTCCCTATATATATCCTCGCTCAAATTCTAAATATCCTCCTCGCTTGATGAAGTACATTAATTAGTATATCAACCTCTTCTTTCGTATTATAGATATAAAAACTTGCGCGCGAGGTTGCAGATACATCCAATCTTTCCATCAACACTTGTGCGCAGTGGTGTCCGGATCTAATGGCTACTCCATGCTCATTCATTATTGTAGCAAGGTCATGTGGATGGATATCTCCTACGTTGAATGATAATACCCCGCCTCGATGATGTGAATCGAGCGGACCGTATATAGTTAAGCCTTCCACGCCTCTCAGGGCATTAAGGGCGTATTGTGTGATCTCGAGTTCGTGCTGTCGTACATTGTCCATACCTATAGCCTTAAGATAATCAATAGCAGACGCAAATCCTATCACATCTGCTATGTTGGGAGTTCCAGCCTCAAACTTGTATGGTATATCATTGTACATTGTTTTCTGTTTATGAACTTCCTTTATCATGTCTCCACCTCCTATAAACGGAGGCATTTTTTCAAGTATCTCTTTTTTTACATATAGGATACCAACACCGGTCGGACCGAGCATTTTGTGAGCAGAAAACGCGAGGAAATCACAGTCTGTACTTTGAACATCTACTGGCATATGAGGAACAGATTGCGCTCCGTCGACCAAAACAGGAATGCCTTTTTCATGAGCTATCTTGATAATTTCTTTGAGCTGAACGATTGTGCCTAGCACATTGGACATTTCGCTTATTGAAACTAATTTCACTCTACCACTTTCTAAATATTTTTGGTAATCTTTCAGTCGTAAGTACCCATCATCATCGACACCGATGTATTTCAAATGAGCACCTTTTCGATGTGTCAGGATTTGCCACGGCACTATGTTACTGTGATGCTCGAATTCTGTTATTACTACTATGTCATCTTGGTTAATATTTAGACTGCCCCATGTATAAGAGATTAAATTGATTGCTTCAGTAGCATTTCGAGTAAAAATTATTTCTTCGATAAAACGTGCATTAATGAATTTGGCAATTTTTTCTCGAGTACTTTCATATGCTAAGGTTGCTTCTTCTGCTAGTTGATGCACAGCTCTGTGAATATTTGAATTGTAATTCATATAATAGTCAGTAATGGCATTAATTACAGCCATAGGCTTCTGAGTAGTAGCAGCGTTATCAAGATAAACAAGTCTATTATTGCCATTGACTATGCGTCGCAGGATAGGAAAGTCTTCTCTGATCTTAGATACATTCAAGATACCCTTTTGCATCACTCTTAATAATTCTCCTTAATATGTTAATACATAATATGGGTATAAGGATTTATATATACTCAGTTCTGGATAAAGTTGCAATATTCCAGATCCCTGTTAATGCTATAACATATCAAAATCAGAGCCCAGCTCACTCATAAAGCCAGCATCGAACATAACCTGCATTATTTCTAAATTCTGGTGGATCCTTTTTGCATATCTCCATAGCATGAGGACATCGCTTATAAAATCTACAGCCGGTCGGCAGTTGATGCAAATCAGGGGGGCTTCCTTTAATTATATGTATTTGTACATCGTCTGAATGCAGTTTGGGAATTGCAGAAATTAATGCTTGGGTACTGTATATTTCCGAGGCATTAGCTAATTCTACTATCTGTCCTGCATACATAATTGCAATCCTATCTGCGAGCTCTGATATTACAGCTAGATCATGTGTTATCAATATTACTGTAGTTCCCTTCTGCTTCAAATCCTTAAGTAAGTTGATTATCTGTGCTTGAACAAGAACATCTAAGGACGTAGTGGGCTCATCCGCAATTACTATGTCGGGGCCGAGCAACAAAGCCATTGCTATAACTACTCGTTGTTTCATTCCACCACTTAATTCATGAGGATAATTCTTCGTAATTGAACTATCAAGGCCTACTCGTAGTAAGGATTCTGAAATAGTTTCTTCTAAATTTTCCTTAAGCTGATGCTGATGCATCAGCTCCGTCATTTGTTGACCTATTGTATAGACCGGATCAAGTGCATTCATTGCTCCTTGGAAGATCATTGCAATTTTTTTCCAACGAATGTACTTATCAAACTCTGAATCAGAGTATTTTAAAATATCGGTGCCATCTAACAGGATACTTCCTTCCACTATTTTACCAGGAAACTGCAGGCTACGTAACAGTGCAGCGCCAAGCGTACTTTTACCACAAGCTGATTCACCAGCAACGCCTAGTGAATTATTATTAGTGA
>Ga0193723_1000290_pt1 | contig 19087 bp, 18 predicted proteins | sample H2m2metaG_FD_143042 | JGI IMG/M metagenome (GOLD analysis project Ga0193723, IMG submission 143042) | Soil microbial communities from a riparian zone of the East river system, Colorado, United States - H2m2 | ecosystem: Environmental > Terrestrial > Soil > Riparian zone | place: USA: East River...
TTGTCGGGCAGCACATCCAGGTCGGCCACCGGAGCGAAGACCCAGTTGATCCCTACCGCCCGGGCTTCCTGGGCGGTAACGGAGGCGGCCCATCGGATCACCGCAGGGTCGCCGAGTGAGGCGAGCGCCATGGGAGGCGGGAACTCGGTGAGCCCCTCGATCTGCTGGCCGGCACCTCGCTCCAGGTCCGAGGCAAGCAACAGCGGGCGGCCGGCCCTGCGCAGAAGATCGGCGGTGAGCCGTCGAACGCTTTCGACGGTTCCACCGAAGATGATGAACCCCCCGACACCGATCTCGAGTGCATCGGCGATACGGCTCGCCTCATGAGCGAATCCGCTCAGGGCATCGGACCGGAGCGCAGGAAGGATCAGCCGGGCGGGGTTCACCGGGTCATCGCGAGCATCATGCGGGAGTCACCGCGCCCAGCACGCGGGGTCCACCGGCGCCGGTTGCGGCAGGAACATTGCCCGGTTGACCATGGAGGGTGAGATATCCGAGGAGGGCAAAGGCCACCGCCTCCTTAGCATCACCAGTGAAGAACAGATCGTCGAAGAGGCGGAGCGGATGACCGCCACGCGAGGCGAGGTGCCGCTCGAGCGCTGCCATCAGTCCGGGATGATGGCATCCTCCCCCGGAGGCGACGACCTCGACGCCCGCTGGGGTCCAGCGTCCGACGGCATCCGCCACGCTGCGTGCGGTGAGCTCGACGGCCGTCGCCACCGCGTCAGGCCCGGGCAGCCGCTGGTGGAGGGCCTTGGCATAGCCGTCGCCGAAACGCTCCCGGCCCGTGCTCTTGGGAGGCTCGGCCGCGAAGAACGGATCGGCCAGCAGTGCGGTGAGCACGTCTTCGCTCGGCCTGCCCTGTGCGGCGATCTTGCCATCCCGATCGTACGACTGTCGCTGATCCACCAGCCGGGCGGTCGCATCGATCAGTGCAACCCCGGGTCCGGTGTCGAAGGCGAGCACACCGACCTCCTGGGCTCGTCGCTCCACGTACGTGAGATTCGCCATGCCGCCGATGTTGAGCAGGATCCGGGGCGCGTCGGCCGCGGCGAAGAGGAGCACGTCAGCCATGGGCACGAGCGGAGCGCCCTGCCCACCGGCGGCGACATCGCGCGCCCGGAAGCCGCTCACCACACGTACGCCGAAACGCTCGGCCAGAACGGCCGGCTCGCCCAGCTGCCACGTCACCAGCGGCGGTTCGTGCCAGATGGTCTGCCCGGGGAATGCGATCAGTGACAGTTCCGATGCAGGCACACCACCCTGAAGCAGGACGGCCTGCACCGCTTCCGCCGCCCATTCGGCGACACGCACGTGCAGCCGCGCCAATTCGCCGGCAGTGGCTCCGTTCAGCGCGCTTCGGATCTGGGCTCGTTCCTCATCGGTGTATGGCCGGGTGACGAAGTCGAGCAGCGTGGCATGAGTAGGACCGTCCAGGCGGACCAGTGCCGCATCCATGCCATCGAGCGAGGTGCCGGACATGAGCCCAACAGCCAGGGTGGGACGTTCGGTCATTTCATTCGCACCGGAGGTGGGTCTCCAACGATAGGACGCAATCGGCCGGCGTGCTCGGCGAGGAGTTGCTCCGCTTCATCCTTGGCCACCCCACGGCGCGCCATGACGATCGCGGTCTTGACGCTGCCCTCGGCAGCATCGATGACGCGCCGGGCCGCGCCGCGATCGAGGCCGGTGGTCTCCATCACGATACGTTGGCTCCGGTCGATCAACTTGTCATTCCAGGCACGAAGGTCCACCATGAGGTTGCCATAGATCTTGCCCAGACGAATCATGGCACCGGTTGTCAGGGTGTTGAGCACGAGCTTGGTGGCGGTGCCGGCCTTCATTCTGGTGGATCCGGTGACGATCTCCGGCCCGACCAGCACCGTAATGCAGACATCGCATGTTCCGGCAAGCTCGCGAGGCGGCTCCGAGCAGGAGACCAGCGCCGTCCGGGCGCCGCGAGACTGCGCCCGGGTGAGCGCGGCCTGGACGAACGGAGTGGTGCCGCTCGCGGCAATGCCTACGACCACGTCGTCCGCTCCAACCTGGAGCGAGTCCATCGCTTCCTTGGCAGCATTCACGTCGTCCTCGGCTCCCTCCACCGAGCGTACCAGTGCCGGAGGTCCGCCGGCGATCACGCCCACCACCATCTCCGGAGGAGAGCCGAACGTCGGAGGGCATTCGGTGGCATCGAGCACACCGAGCCGGCCGCTGGTGCCGGCCCCAACATAGACCAGCCTGCCGCCGGCCCGAAACGCCGCCTCTATCAGCTCGATGGCGCGCGCGATCTCCAGCCGGGCCTTGGCAACTGCCGCCGGCACGCCGGCATCTTCGGCGCCGATGAGATCGACGATCTCCAGCGCGGAAGCGGTATCGATAGTGGAGCTACGGGGGTTGCGCCGTTCGGTCAGGCGCGGGTCGAGGTAGTCGTCAGCCACGCAAACCGGAGGATAGAAGTATCCAAGCGCCAGCCTCGGGCTAAATTAGAGGCCGTGCGAGGTTCCTAGCAACTCCATGGAGTTCCTGTGCGCATACATCCCGTCAGTTCTCTGGTGGCCCTGCTCGTGTTGTTGCCCGGCTGCGCCCGGCGCGAGTCGCCCGGCATCTCCCCTCTGCCGGGAACCGCGCGGACCTGGCCCTACCTGGGCAAGGCGCGGGTAACCAACGCGGCCAAGGCCATGGTCGTGTCCGGAAGTCCGATTGCAAGCGACGTGGGCCGGGAGATCCTGCAACAGGGCGGCAACGCGGTAGATGCGGCAGTGGCCGTGGGCTTCGCCTTGGCAGTGGTTCACCCTGAAGCCGGGAACATCGGCGGCGGCGGGTTCATGATCATTCGTCTACACGATGGCAGCGTTCAGGCGCTGGACTATCGCGAGATGGCACCGGCCGGCGCCAGTCGTGACATGTACCGTGCCGCTGGTGAAGATGCGAGCGTGACCGGCCATCTCTCGGTCGGCGTGCCCGGCGCAGTCGCGGGATTGACCGAGGCCCACCGCCGCTTTGGGCGTTTGCCCTTCGCCAGCGTGATCGGGCCGGCCATCCGGCTCGCGAATGAAGGCTTCGTGGTGGACGAGTACCGCAGCTCCTCGATCGGCGAGGATAGTGCGCGGCTGGTCCTCTTCCCCGCATCACGCGCGACCTTCCTGCCAAACGGCCGGCCGCCGATCCTTGGAACGACGTTCAACCAGCCCGAGCTCGGCGCCACGCTCGAGGCAATCCGGGACAGCGGCACTGCCGGATTCTACGGCGGCTGGGTCGCAGACCTCATCGTTGCCGAGATGAAGCGAGGAGACGGCATCATTACCCACCAGGATCTGGCGTCCTACCGCGCCATCTGGCGGAATCCGGTGGAGATCAGCTACCGGGGCTATACCATCTACTCGATGCCACCAGCCTCGTCCGGCGGCGTGACGACGGGAGAGATTCTGAACATCATGGAGGCCTTCGGGCCGCTGCCTCCCTTCGGCTCCGCCACCTTGATGCACCGCGAAGCCGAGGCAATGCGGCGGGCTTTCACCGACCGGAACACATACCTGGGCGATCCAGGGTTCGTGCATAACCCGGTCGACCGATTGCTCTCCAAGTCATACGCAGCCGAGCTGCAGAAGCAGATCGGGGAGAAGGCCTCGGTCACGCCCGCATTCGACCCTGCTGCGCCGGGAGGGCCGTCCACCACGCACTACTCGGTCGTGGATGCCGACGGGAACGCGGTCAGCTGTACGACCACGCTCAACAACAGCTATGGTAGCGCGGTGACCGTGACCGGAGGGGGTTTCCTGCTCAACGACGAGATGGACGACTTTGCAACTTCACCGGGCGAGCCCAACATGTACGGCCTGGTTCAGGGCGAAGCCAACGCGATCGCACCCGGCAAACGGATGCTCTCGGCCATGACGCCGAGCATCGTGCTCGACCCCCGAAAGGAGCTGTACCTTGTCGTCGGAACGCCCGGCGGCCCCCGCATCATCACGATGGTATACCACGTCCTCTCCAATGTGATCGATCACCGCATGACATTGCCCGATGCAGTCGTGGCGCCACGGATGCACCACCAGGGGCTGCCCGATACCCTCTGGGTCGAGGCCGACGGCTTTCTGCCCGCGTCGCTGGATAGTCTGCGCGCTCGAGGCCATGGGGTTGCGGCTCGGGGCCACTGGGGGGATGTCGAAGCGATCATCAGGACCCCCACCGGGTGGCAAGGGGTGAGCGATCCTCGAGGGGGAGGGGGAGGAGCGGGGTATTAAAACAACAGCGTGAGCGGGACAAGGAAGAGCGTACGCTTTTTCTTTCCCGCTCACGCTTTTTCCTGTTACGACTTGAACGGCTGCTCCAGCACCAGGACGACGGTGGTTCCCTCCGGCAGGACCACATCGCGATCCTTGGTTTCAACGGCGCGCTGGGCGCCTACCGCGCCTCCCAAAACCCCGCCGATGATCGCGCCCTTGGTGCTGCCTCCCAACACCCGACCCACAACGGCACCGACCGCTGCTCCGGCAGCCGGCTTCGCGATGTCACCCGCGCCGGTCTTCCGGCCTTGCAAATGGGTTCCGACGCTATCGATCCTGGCGGAGATCGGATAGGAGGTGCCGTTGACCATGACCGAGGTCGGCTGAAGCGTCAGAGTTCCCGTCTTGTCGCTCTTGTTCTCCGATACCTTGATCGCGGTAACCTTGAGGACCACCTCGGAACCGGCGGGAATGACCACACGGCCCGCGTTATCCTTGATGTCGCTCGCGACCGTGGCGGTCACCGTATCACCCACCTTGTTCTTCACGGAGCTGATCTCGGCCGTGGTCGAAGCGCTGATGGTGGCGCCGGTCGACAGGCTCCGGCTCGGGGCCGGGGCGGCCGACGGCGCGGCGGCGGATGGGCTCGAGGAAGCACTGCTGGGAGACGCGGCAGGACGGCGGCTCGGCCGAGTCGGGGTCTTCGCACCCGGTGCCGGTGCGCTGGCCGTTGGGCGGTCGTTGAGTGGGACGGTGGTGTCCACCGGGGCCAGCTGCAGATCACGACTCAGGCTGTCCGCCGCGGCCGTGTCGCCCCCGTTCCCGCGTCCACAGGCTGCGACCGCCGCCAACGTGAGCGCTGCAATCATCGTTCTCGACATCTAACCCTCCTTGGATGTGACTTGCTCGGGTTCCGCGACCCGGTGACATTCCAGGCTCTCGTATGAATGAGCTGCGGTCCCTTCTTCCCTATCTCAAACCCTATCGCGGGGTTTATCTCCTCGGCCTGACGCTGGTCGTCGTGTCGAACTTCTTTGCCACCCTGGGACCCAGGTTCCTCCAGCACGGCATCGATGCCCTCCGGCGCGGCGGGCAGTTTCATGAAGTACAGCGTGCCGTGCTACTGCTGCTGGCCGTGGCCCTGATCGGAGGCGTGGCGCGATACGGCATGCGCGAACTGCTCAACAGCGGCAGTCGCCGCGTTGAGACCGACTTACGGGACCAGCTCTACGACCACCTGCAGCGGATGTCGGCCGAATTCTATGACCGGTACCTGACGGGCGATGTGATGGCCCGCACAACCAATGACCTGCTCGCGGTCCGCATGGTGGCGGGTCCCGCACTCATGTACCTGGTGGATACTACCATCAGGACCCTCCTGGTTGCACCCGTCATGATGGCGATCAGCCCCCGGCTGACGTTGCTCGCGCTGCTTCCCCTGCTCGGACTTCCAGTCGCCATGGTGGTGCTTGGCCGGGTGATTCACCAGCGGATGCAGGCGATCCAGGCCCAGTTCAGCGAGCTCACCAGCCACGCGCACGAGAACCTTTCGGGCGTCCGGGTGGTACGATCCTATCGCCAGGAGAACGCGGAGATCGCGCACTTCCGCGCACTAAACGACATCTACCAGGAACGCAACCTCGGTCTGGCGCGGGTGCAGGGGTCGTTCTTTCCGCTGCTGTCGCTGCTCGGCGGATTGAGCGGGCTCACGGTGCTCTATGCGGGTGGCATGCTGGTCATGTCGAGAGCAGTGACGGTGGGCGAGTTTGTGGCGTTCGGCGTCTACCTCGCCATGCTGGTGTGGCCGATGATCGCGCTCGGATGGGCAGTAAACCTGGTGCAGCGCGGGGCCGCCTCGATGGGCCGGATTAACCAGCTGTTCCGGGAGAGGCCCGCCATCACCGGCGCGGCCTCTCCGGTGGCACTGCCCCCGGCCGCCGGGGCCAGGGGACTGGAGTTCCAGAACGTCTGGTTCAGCTATCCAGGAGCACGGGAGCGGGGGTGGGTGCTCCAGGACATCACCTTCAAAGTGGAACCGGGATCCTCACTCGCCATCGTCGGGGCTACCGGCTCGGGCAAGTCCACCCTGGTGGACCTGATCGTCCGCACCTACGACCCCGATCGTGGCGCGGTGCTCATCGACGGGGTGGATGTGCGGCGGCTATCGCTGGAGGAGCTCAGGCACGCGGTGGGCTTCGTGCCCCAGGAGACGTTTCTCTTCGGTGAGACGCTCCGGCGAAACATCCTGCTCGGCGCGCCGAACGACGGGCGGCTGGAACGGGTCTCCGAGGTCGCCCAGCTCACCGAGGCTCTCCCCGCCTTGCCAGAGGGCTACGACACCCTGCTCGGCGAACGCGGCATCAACCTCTCCGGCGGCCAGAAGCAGCGTACCGCGATTGCCCGGGCCCTGGCGCAGGACCCGCCCCTCTTCGTGCTGGACGACGCGTTGAGCGCCGTGGACACGAATACGGAGGCACGCATCCTGGCCGGCCTGCGCGATGCGCTGGCCGGCCGCACCAGCATCATCGTCTCCCACCGGCTGGTCGCAGTTCGCGACGCGGACATGATTCTGGTTCTGGACGGCGGGCGCATCGTGGAACGGGGTACTCACTCGGAGCTGCTTGCGGCGGGAGGGCGCTATTGGGAGCTGCTGCGCCGGCAGCAGATGGAAGAAGAGTTGGAGGAAGAGGGAGTGAATGAGGAGACAAAGGCGGGAACAGTGAACGGTGAACAGTAAACGGGCCGCTCCACACCTCCCGTTCACCGTTTACTGTTTACGCCTTTCATAATTGCTTTCGTAGAAAATCCGGCGTCAGACCCTGCAGCCAGCCCGCCAGCCGGGTGAATTCGCCGGTCAGGAGGAGAATCCCGACGAACACCAGCATCAGCCCGCTGATCCGCATCACCCAGGGCAAGAACCGCCGGAATCGCTGAAACCAATCGAGGAACGAGTCGACCGCCACGGCGGCGACGAGAAACGGCAACGCCAGTCCCGCCGAGTAGACCGCCAACAGCAGCATGCCCCGGGAGACATCGGCGGAGGTGGCAGCGAGTCCGAGGATGGCGCCGAGGACCGGACCAATGCAGGGTGTCCAGCCGGCAGCGAATGCCATCCCCACCAGGACACTGCCAAGATACCCCACCGGCTTCCGCTCGAGGTGGAGCCGGCGCTCCTGGCTCAGCAGCCTCGGATTGAAAACCCCGAGACACAGCAGCCCGAACAGGATGATCAGGGCTCCGCCGAGACGCTGGAGCCAGACCTGGTAATAGTTCAATGCGCGCCCGAGCGCGGTGGCGCTGGCACCGAGCAGAATGAACACCAGGGAAAAGCCGCCCACAAACAGCAGCGCGTGCGTGAGTGCCACTCGGCGCCGCCCGGATACTTCGGGCAGCGTCATTCCGGTCAGGAATCCGACATAGGAGGGGACCAGGGGGAGGACGCAGGGAGAGAGAAAGCTCAGCAGTCCCGCGGCGAAGGCCACCAGAAAGCCCAGTGCAGCGGGCTCACTCATAGGGGACCCAACTCCCGCTGGCGGCACTCGCGGCACACACCGTAGATCTCCACCCGGTGCCGGCGGTGCTGGAAGCCGTGCTCGTCGGCGAGAATCGGCAACATCCGCTCCATGCGCTCGTTGGCGAATTCGACCACTCGGCCGCACCGTTCACAGATCAGGTGCTCGTGGTCTGCCTGGGCAGCCATCGGCTCGTAGCGTTTGAAACCCTCACCGAACTCATGCGCCCGCACCAGGCCGCTTTCCACCAGCAGCTCGAGGGTACGGTATACCGTCGCCGTACCTACACGCTCTCCCTGCTGCTTCAGCTCGCGCCGGATTCCATCCACCGAGAGGTGGTCTTCCGATCGGAAGACGACCTGGGCCACCAGCTCGCGCTGGCGGGTGACCGGTTGATGGTGCTCGCGGAGATGTCGGCGAAATCGCTCGAGAAGGGCCGCTCCCTCTGCCTTATCGAGGCGTGCCATCGGCGGGGGCCACGACGGACGAGAACCACGATTCCGGCGCAACCGACGACGGAGGATGTTCGTCATCGATCCTTCGCTGGGCCTCCTGGAGCACCCTGGCGAGCGCGTCCATGGGGCCGCTCCCCACCTCCTGGATGGTCGACTCGAATTTCCCGCGCTGCTTTCCCTTGACTGCAAGCACGTAACGCGCGGTGTAGATGCGGCGGCGGTCGCCGTCCACCCGGGAGAGTACGGCGGTGCCCCACTCACGATCTTCCCGGCGCAGCGGAGTGAAGACCCACACAGCATCCACCTCGACCGGAGGGACGACCTCCGACACCGCCTGCGCCAGGCGCTCCCACCCGCTCGCCGTCGCCTCGCTGCCTCTCGGCATGGTCATGTCTGCAGCTGTTCCCACTGCTCGGTATAAAACCGGAGCACGTGCATGAAGTCCTGCGCATTGGTGACGACCCCGTACGCCTGGTGGGTACCCCGATCCCTGAGCTTGTTGACGACGAACTCGGTCTGGTCAACGCAGATGGTCATGAGCGGCAATGGGGCGCCGTCGCAGAGGTGGAACGCGGGGAGCATATTGCCCACTGCGATCGCGTGAAGCGCCGTGGCCACGAAGATCGCACCGGTGGCCTTGACGGTGTGCTCCCGCATGGCGTCCTGGGCCTGGAGGTTGTCGGTGTAGACGCCAGGCAGCGGCCCGTCATCCCGGATCGAGCCGGCCAACACGTAGGGTATCCGGTTGGTGACCAGCGCGTACATGATCCCGCTCTTGATCAACCCGGTTTCCACCGCCTTCTCGATGGAGCCGGCAGCGCGAACCCGATTAATCGCGCGCATGTGGAGGCCATGCCCCCCGGTTGTCGGCTGACCAGTATTGCTCATGCCCAGGGTAGTACCGAAGATGGCGGCTTCGATGTCGTGCACCGCCACCGCATTGCCGGCCAGCACGGCCTGAACGTAGCCGTTCCGGATGAACCACTCGAAGTCTGCCCGGGCGCGGGAGTGCACCAGGGCAGGTCCTACGACCCAGACCAGATACCCGCCGCGTCGCTTCTCTTCACCGACGCGGGCTGCCAGCTCCTCGTAATTGACCGGCCGCTCCCGGCTCACCTCGGTGGACATGAAGCGAAACTCGTTCGCGCCATGGACACCGCCCAGGAAGCCCCGGGTGTACACCACAATCCCCTCCGTGCCGTCCTCCGCTTCGCCCATGGCGATGAGATCCCCGCGCTTGAGGCGGCGGGGCTCGATGGTCTCGAGCAGACCGGGTCGCTTGACCACCACGCAATCCATCCGGGGGCGGATCGGCGCGAGCCACTTACCATCGACCCGGATGTAGGTGGGGAGATTGGAGGTCGAGAAGAAGCCCTCCGGCAACACTCCGTCGGCCGGAAGCGGAGCAAACCGGGCGTCCGGCGCGCCGGCGAATGGGGGCTGGCTGAAATCCGGCGATGTGTCGGGGGTAGTCGGGGCGTGCATACGGTGGAGGAAGCTAGGGGGCCGTTGGGGGGTATTCAAGCACCGTAGCCCATTGGCATAGAGGGGTTACTTTTCCGCCCTCACCGAGGAGCCCTTAAATGCATTGCCGATTAACTCTGATTGTTGGCCTGTTGGGCGTGGCAGCCGTCGTTCCTGCCGACGGGCAAGAGCCGGCGAGATCCGATACTGTCGCGCGGGACACCAGCCGGGCCCAGGCGCTCCCCGAGGTCACGGTCACAGTGACCAGAACGGAGGAGCCGCTTCAGAAGGTCCCGTACGCGGTGGGTGTTCTGAACCGGACGGAGATACAACGGGGGCAGACCACCATCGGTCTGGATGAGGCGCTGAACAACCTGCCCGGTGTGGTCGTCTCCAACCGCTACAATTTCTCCCTCGACCAGCGGATCTCCATCCGGGGGTTCGGCAGCCGGTCGAATTTCGGTGTGCGGGGGTTGAAGATCCTCCTCGACGGCGTGCCCCAGACGCTGCCCGATGGGCAGAGCCAGCTCACGAATGTCGACTTTGCCGACATCGACCGCGCCGAGGTGCTGCGCGGCGCCAGCTCATCGCTGTACGGAAACGCGTCCGGCGGAGTCATCTCCTTTCAGTCCGAGCGCGCCGCCCCGGGGCCGTTCGCTCAGCGGGTGAGAGTAGACGGAGGCGATGGCAAGCGCGACGATGACGGGTTCTACAAGTGGCAGAGCTGGACCTCAGCCCGGTCCGGTAACGTCAGTGGAACCCTTTCCATTTCGCAATTCAAGGCCGACGGTTTCCGCCAGCATAGCGCGGCGGAGTTCCGTCAGCTGAATACCGGTGTGGACTACGCGATTTCCGGTTCCACAATCGGGAGGCTGAGGCTCAGTCTGGCCGATAGTCCGAAGGCGGAGAACCCGGGTGCCCTGACCCTGCCCGAATACACCGTCAACCCGGATTCGGCGGCCGGTAACAACATCCGCCGGGGGGCCGACAAGGATGCCCAGCAGCACCAGCTGTCCCTGGGTCTCCGGCATTTCGACGCCTCGGGCAATGAGTACGAGGCCACGGTCTTCGGGCTCATCCGCGACCTGGCTAACCCCCTTGCGGCACCACCGTTCACTGGTGCCCCACTGACCGCGGGCACCTACGTAGCCATCGACCGGGCTGTCGGAGGCGCGAGAGCAGGTGTCAACCGACGTCTCGGGACCGGCGAGCAATCACCCCGGGTGACTGCCGGAGTCGACCTTCAGCGCATGCGCGATGATCGGCAGAACTTTGTGTCCGACGCCGGCCGGCGTACCGATGTCACCCTCCTGGATCAACGTGAGCAGGTGACGGAGTTCGGACCGTTCGCCCAGGTACAATGGAGTCCCAACGAGCAGCTGCTGCTGAGCACGGGCGCGAGATACGACTGGGTCAGGTTCGATCTGGACGACAGGTTCCTCACCGATGGTGACGACAGCGGCGCACGAACCATGGCGGCTCTGAGCGGCAACGTAGGGGTGAGCTGGTCCTTCGGGCAGCAGCTGGTTCCGTACGCCAACGTCTCGACCTCCTTTGAAACGCCGACAACAACCGAGCTGGTGAACAAACCGGACGGCTCGGGAGGGCTGAATGCGGCGCTCGGGCCGCAGCGGGCGGTCAATTACGAGATCGGCGCGCGGGGCCAGCCGCTGGTGGGCCTCAGCTACTCGGTGGCGTTCTTCCTTGGACGGATCAAGGACGCCATCGTGCAGGGGCCCGAGGTTGGCGGTCGAGCATTCTTCCGCAACGCCGGGAAGACCCACAACGACGGCGCCGAGGTCGGCATTTCGGTGACCCCCGTGCGCGGGCTCACCCTGAATGGTGCGTACACCTACGCCCGCTACCGGTTCACCTCTTATCAGCTGGCGGACGGGACCGTGCTGGACGGCAATCGCCTTCCCGGGGTGCCGGAGCACTTCTGGCGGCTGGGCCTCCGCACCTCGTTACCGGCCGATTTCTACCTCGATGCCGACCACACGATCAGCTCTTCGATTCTGGCCGACGACGCCAACACTCTCTGGGTGGATGCCTGGGGTGCCGGGATCACCAACCTCAGGCTGGGCTGGGGCGGACACACGGGAGAGCTCGAGATCGCACCGTTCCTGGGCGTGAACAATCTCTGGGACCGCCGCTACATCGGGTCGGTGACGCTGAACGGTGTCGGTGGGCGGGTGTTTGAACCGGCTCCGCGGCGGGTCATCTATCTCGGGACTGAGATCGGGTATGCCGCGCCCGTCTTCTCAAAGCAGTGATACGGGATCACGGTCAATCACCACACGGGTACTCCCCTCCCGCTTGACCCGTCTGGCCGCGTAGCGCACCACCCTGCCGAGAGCCTCGGAAGGCCCCTTTAACAGCACATGCCACCTCCAGCGGTCCTTGATGCGCACCAGCGGGCACGGCGCCGGCCCGAGGACAGTGATCGGCAGATCATGCCGCTCGATCAGGGCAGTGCACCAGTCGGCCAGGGCGGCGGCCCGCCGGCTGACCTCACCCTCGTTGGGCCCCGAGATCAGCAGATTGACCAGCGATGTCACGGGAGGATAGGGAGGCGATTCTCGAAGCACCCGCTCCTGCCGCAGGAAACCCTCGGTGTCGTGCTGCGCCGCGCACACCAGCGCGTGGTGTGTTGGATGCCGGGTCTGAACCAGGACGCGTCCGCCCTTGGGGCCTCGGCCGGCGCGCCCCGCCACCTGCGCCAACAGCTGGAAGGTCCGCTCACCCGAGCGAAAGTCGGGGAGGTACAGACCGGTGTCGGCATCCACGACCCCGACCAGTGTGACGTTGGGGAAGTCCAGCCCTTTCGCGATCATCTGCGTACCGATCAACAGATCCACCTTCCCCTCCTCCACGGCTCCCAGAATCCGCTGATGTGACCATTTGGTGCTCGTCGTGTCCAGATCCATCCGGGACACCCGAGCCTCGGGATACCGCTCCGCCAGCATCCGCTCGAGCTGCTGGGTGCCCACTCCTCGCATCTGTTGTACCGGGTTGGCGCAGGCGCGGCAGGTGAGCGGCAGCGGCTCTTCGTGTCGGCAATAGTGGCATCGCAGGGCCGGTGGCGACTGGTGAACCGTGAGCGAGATGCTACAGCGGGGGCACTGCCACACCTCACCGCATTCCGGGCACTGAAGAAAGGCCGCATACCCTCGGCGGTTCAGCAGCAGGAGGGCCTGCTCCCGGCGTGCCAGGGTGCCGAGAATCGCCGCGTCCAGCGCCTCAGACCACGCCAAGGGGCCGGTGCCGGATACTTTGGGCGCGGCCCGGAGGTCGATGATCTCGACCGGCGGCAGCGGACGCGCACCGACCCGCTCGGGCAAACGGAGCAGCCCTAGCCTGGCTTCGGTTCGCACCAGGGTTTCCAGTGACGGCGTGGCGCTCCCAAGGAGGAGGCGGGCTCCTTCGAGGCGGGCCCGCACGAGAGCGACATCGCGGGTGTGGTAGCGTGGCGTCTCGCCGTTCTTGTAGCTCGCCTCGTGCTCCTCGTCGATGACGATCAGCCCCAGCCGGGCCACCGGCGCGAAGACGGCAGAGCGAGCACCGACTGCCACCCGCCGTTCGCCGCGGTGCAACAGTCGCCAGGCGTCGGCCCGCTCACCATCTGAAAGGCCGCTGTGGAGCACGGCGATCTCATCGCCGAAGGCGCCGCGAAACCGGCTCACTGTCTGCGGCGTGAGACCGATCTCGGGCACCAGCACGATGGCCCCCTGGCCCGAGGCCAGGACACGGCGAACGGCTTCCAGATACACCAGTGTCTTGCCGCTCCCGGTGACGCCGAACAGGAGCGCGCCTTCGCCGGGGTCCAGCCCGGCAACTGCCGCGATTGCGGATGCCTGAGCGGGGGTAGGATGGGCCGGCGGCAGCGTGACTGGTGAGCCCGCGAAGGGGTCCCGCAACAGCTCGGATTGATCCACCCTGGCGAGGCCTTGCCGGACGAGCGCGCGCAGGACTCCGTCTCCGAAGCCGAGCTGCTCGGACAAGTGCCGGATCGAGGCACTGCCGCCCAACGATTCGAGCGTCTGGTAGAGCTCTCGCTGTTTGGGCCGGCGCTTGAAGAGCGTCTCCCGCTCGAGCAGTGTGGGCCTCTCACCCGCCAGGGCAAGCACCCGCTCGGTGAGTCGTGCCGCATCGGTATCGGGTGGCTGCACCCTGAGCGACACGGCGTTAACCCGGGTGAGTCGCTCGAGCACCTCCCAGAGCGGCCGCTTGAGGGCACGTGCGGCCGTGTGCACGGGAGCCTCCCCGCCCTTCTGCTCGAGCCAGGAGAGGACCTCGCCCGCCAATCCCCCGGTCACGCTGCCGTTGTGAAGCGACACGATGACCTGGGACTCGCCCCACATGCCGCCGGGCAGAATGGATCGGAGCGCCAGACCGAGGGGAGCCCCGTAGTAGCCGGCCATCCACTCCGCGGTCGCCAGCAGGGCCGGAGACAGTGCCGGGTCCCGGTCCGGGACCGCCAGCACGTCTCGCGCCTGTGCAGCGGGGGGATCCGCGTCCAGGGAGACCACGAGGCCGATCAGCTCGCGCCGGCGTACCGGAACCACCACCCGCGTCCCCGGGACGACTCGGTCGCCCAGGGTCTCGGGAATGCGGTAGGTGTATGGGTTGGCGAGCGGGAGCGGGAGGGCGACGAGCGCGAAGCGATCCGTCATCGCCGCCTGACGCCGAGTCCCGGCGCCGACGGCAGGGTGACCTGACCGCCGTCGATGTGCGCGCCGACGAACGGATCGTTGGCCAGCAGCGCCGCTCCGTCGAGGTCCACGATGTCCACCAGAGGAGTAAAGTGCGCGGCCGCGGTGATGCCCAGTGAGCTCTCGATCATGCAGCCCACCATGACCATGAGCCCGTGTGCCCGAGCGACGGCAATCATCCGCAGCGCTTCGCGGAGGCCGCCGCACTTCGCCAGCTTGATGTTGATCCCATCGACCTTGCCGACGAGCGGCGGGATGTCGGCGACGGTCTTGCAGCTTTCGTCCGCGATGACCGGTATGTCCGACTGAGCCGTGATGACCGCCAGGCCGTCCAGATCGTCCGGAGGAAGCGGCTGCTCGAGAACGGTAACCCCAAACTCACTCAGCACCGGCAGCATTCGGATGGCGCCTTTCACCGTCCACCCGCAGTTGGCGTCTACCCGGATCTCCTTGTCCGTCGCCTCGCGAATAGCACGCAGGATTTCTAAATCGCGATCAGTGCCCAGCTTCACCTTCAGGATGGGGAACTGCTCGGCCTCCCGTACCTTGGCCTTGATGCGCTCCGGAGTATCCAGGCCGATGGTGAAGGTAGACTTCGGCGCCTTGCAGGGGTCGAGTCCCCAGAGCCGGTACAGCGGAACGCCGAGCCGCTTGCCCACGAGGTCATGGAGCGCCGCGGAGAGGGCGGCGCGGGCAGCGGCGTTTCCCCGAAGCATTGTCGCCCAGCGCCCCTCGGCATCCTCCAGGTTGAACGGATCTTCGGGCAAGGACGAGCCATAGAACTTGAGCGCCGCGGCGACGCTGTCGGCCGTCTCGCCGTAAAACTTGCTGGGCGCGGCTTCGCCCCATCCCTCGTGCCCGTCCTGGTCGGTGAGGCGGACCCACGCGGTGCGGTAGTCGCTCTGTCCGCCGCGGGCGATGATAAAGGGATGCTTGGTGCGGAGCTCGAGAAACTCGACATCCATCCGCAAGGGGTGGGGCACAGCGTCCTCGGATTGAAGTGAATCGGCGCGGAACCGGCTGGATTATAGGGCGCCAGGCCGACCGGGGACAGTCCGCATCACGCCAGCCCGCGCAGGTGAGCAGCCACCCCGGCCGCAAGACGCTCGGGTATGTAGCCGCCCTCGAGCAGACCCACGATCGGCACCGCCGGCAATCGGTCGCGCAGCCGTGTAGTCAGATCAGTGTAATGCTCAGGCTCGAGAGTAAAACCCCCGAGCGGATCGCCGGACATCGCATCAAAGCCTGCCGACACGAGCACCAGGGCCGGCGACCAGTCGGTCGTCGCCGCAACGATGGCAGACCACAGATCTCCGACGTACAATGCCGGCGGCTTACCCGGGCCGCGGGGTACGTTGAAGACGTTGCCGACCCCTCTTTCGTCGGCAGCTCCAGTACCGGGGTACCAGGGATACTGGTGCAATGAGACGTAGCGGACAGTGGGATCGGTCTCCACCAAAGCCTGGGTGCCGTTGCCGTGGTGGACGTCCCAATCGATGATCAGCACCTGCTCGCGGCCGGCACGTTGAGCGTGGCGGGCAGCGACGACGACATTATTCACCAGACAGAAGCCCATCCCCCGGGTAGCAAGGGCATGATGCCCGGGTGGCCGCACCGCCGCAAAGGCGTGCGAGCCATTTTCAAGTGCGTGGTCTACGGCGGCGAGCACGGCACCTGTCGCGCCGAGTACGGCAGCCCAACTGTCCCGGCTCAGGATGGTGTCGAGAAAGAGCGCACCACCGCCCCGGGCGCTCATCGCCTCCAGGCTCGCCAGATACACCTGGGGGTGCACCGCCAGCAGTGGATCGAGCCCGGCGGGCGCTGCGTCCCGGACCGCGACGCTCTGATCCTTGCGCAGCCGCTCGAGGATCGCGCGCAACCGGGCAGGGGTCTCGGGGTGGTCCGGGCCGGGATCGTGCTTCAGGCAGCTGGAGTGGGTGAAGACCGTGACCGGCATGAGGTATTACTTCTCACGCAAAGACCGCTGCATCTCCAGGGCCTCGTCACTCAGGGCCCGACGAGCTGCAGCGATGTCTGCCAGCCGCCGCCGGTACCAGCTCCAGGACAGCAGCACCAGGAGAGCCGACAGAAAGAAGACCGCGCCCACGAGCACCAGCATCACCCGCCCACTCCAGGCGCCGAAGCCGAGGAGCGCCGCTCCGTCAAATGCAAGCACTGCTGCCGCCACCATCGTGAGAGTACGAGATGCGGTCGGCGACACGGGCGAGCCGCTAGCGGACCGGGCGGCGGCGGCGGGCCAGAACGATCAGCGCTGCGTTCGGCACCAACCCGGCCTTCGCGAGCGATACCGACTCGTCGGAGACCTCAGCCCCCCGAAACTTGAGGACGTACTCGGAAGGATCCCCTCTCACTCGGGTGAGCTCGAGCGCCTGCCGCTTGACCTCCGAGACGGGAAGCTCATCGGGGAGCTCGAGAAAGACCTCATCCCACACGTCCTCAACCATGACCCGGAGCGGCAGAACGGTCACGCGACGTGCTCGGACGGCAGGGGTAGTGTGGAGAGAAAGCGGTCCACCACCTGATCGAAGAACAAGGTGGACACCCGGACCCGGGTGCCGGCGGACGTGGCCCATACCGCGAACGCAATCTCTTCCCCACCCTGCCCCCGCAAGGTGAGATAGCTCGGCCCTTCCCGCTCCGGGTATGCCGCGTTCAAGGGAACCCGCTCCGCGAAGAAGCGCTTCGCCCGGCGCAGAATCTCCGGGCCGTCCATCGTCGTGACCACCTCGTACACCATGGGGTCTCAGCGCCTGGCAGAGGTTATGGGGAACCGCAGAATGGTGATTCCGGTCGGCTGTCCCGGGACGGGAACGCTCGCCACCAGCTTCTTGGCCGCCAGGTCGATCACGTCCACCGCCCCAGGATCGGCGCCGATCGACTCGCTGGAGATATAGGCCAAGCGGTTGTCCGGTGAGTACGCCACGCCATGGACGATCTTCTTGCTGGTTGGGATGCGGGCGATCTCCCTGAGCTGGACCGCGTCGATCAGGCTTACACTTTGGTCCTTCTTGTTGGTGACCATCACCAGCTTGCCGTCCGGTGACGGCTCCACGTTGTAGGCGCCCTTGCCGACCGGGATTTCCTTGACCTTGGTCAGCGTGGCGGCGTCCCACACCTGAAGGCTGTTGCCGTAATTGCAGGCGACGTAGAGCCGCTTGTCGTCGGGCGAGACCGACACGAAGGTGGGCGAGCATTCATGCGCGGCCGCCGCTGCCGTCATGGCGTGCCCTTCGCCCGTCTTGGCCCGCCGAGAGATTCCGAATGTTGCCACGTCGAGCTGGAGGATCTCGTCGCTGTGCATGCAGGAGATGTATACCCGGGTCCCGGCGTGATTCACCTTCACCCCGTGCGGCATGTCGCACGCCGGGATGTCGGTAATCTTGGTCATCGTGGGAGTGTGCACGACCGAGACGACATTCACTCTGGGGTGATCGCCGTGAAAGTCCGAATTGGCGACAAAGGCGAACTGCCCGTCCGGGGTTACCGTGATGGTGGTGGGAAAGAGCTCGACCTGAGCGCGACCCACCAGCGAATCTCCCGCATAATTCAGCTTCCAGAGCGAGCCGTACGGAGTGCCGTGAGCGATGGTCACGTAATAGCTCTTCCCATCGGGCGACACGGTGATGTTGTGGGGTCCGTCGATATCCGACGGCATGAGGCCGACCGGCACCACCCGGTCCACAGTCAGGCCGGTTTCGCCGGGCTTGAGCCAGGTTACGATGTCGCCGGATTCGCTCACCACGCCGACCCGATAGCCGGCGTCGCCGCTTTGAGCGTGGCCAGCGCTGGTCAGGAGACATCCGAGTAGCGCTAAACGACCTATCATGGGTCCAAAGTTCTCACCTTTGTACATCGCTCACGGCGGAAGATACCAGTCTACGTGGTTACTCGCACTGTACCTTGAAATATTCCAGTCTGTCCGAAGAGATCTCGCACGCCGGGCCTTCTCCGCAGAACCAGCACCAGGTCTCCCTCAGGCGGATCTGCCACGCCCTCAATAGTCAGGAAGCAGGGGAGCTTCGCCCCCTCCGGGCTGACGGCCCGGTAGCTCTGTCCCCGCCAGGAAACGATCACCGAGGGAGGAATCGAGGGGACGATCTGATCGATGAAGACGTCGTCTTCGATCCGGTAGTATCCGCTGGGCTCGATCTCGCCGCTGAGAAAAAATGTGTGATCGAAGGGCTCACCCTCCTGCCGGGCGTAGTTCTGCTCCACCGCCCAGTCGAGGTTTTCCAGATCGGGAGCTCGGGCCCTCCACTCCAGGTGATGCCGCAGCTCGTGGGTTAGCGTCTCCCAGGCCTCCCGGCGCCAGTCGAAGCCCTGTTGGAGCCGTGCCAACGCGGCGAACGACCCGTGGTACAGCACGATGCGGCTCTGTAGTCCCTCTACACCGCTGCCCACCTCCATCGGGAGCGGATCGCACTCACCCAGAGTGAAGATGTCCTCGCGATCAGGATGGGGCACGGTCCGTGGCGAGACGACGACCTCGGCGATCCCCTCGAAGAAGTGGCTGGGTACCTCGCCGCAGAGCCGGCGAACCATGGCTTCGAAGTCGGCGAGGCGCATCGTGGGAAGCGCTCACAGCCTCGCTTTGATGTATCCCGCCACCTGATCCAGCCCCACGCGCTCCTGCTGCATCGAATCCCGGTGGCGGACGGTGACCGTACGATTCGCCAGGGTGTCACAATCCACCGTCA
>Ga0193723_1000291_pt1 | contig 19040 bp, 20 predicted proteins | sample H2m2metaG_FD_143042 | JGI IMG/M metagenome (GOLD analysis project Ga0193723, IMG submission 143042) | Soil microbial communities from a riparian zone of the East river system, Colorado, United States - H2m2 | ecosystem: Environmental > Terrestrial > Soil > Riparian zone | place: USA: East River...
CCTAAGTTACGAGGAGAAGGTGTAGTGGAAGGAGGATAAGCAAATCTCATAGTCCTCAGACAACCTACATGGGAGTTAGTCAAGGTTTGAATTGTTATGATTGGCTGATATTAATCAGTCTTCGTCAATAATATATATATAAGTAAATCTGTCCCCTCGACTATTATGCTAGCTACTGGAAAAGTCCTCATTTGCGATTCTATTGATCAAATTGGTATCGATAGTCTGATCAGGGCTGGAATGACGGTTGACTACAAGCCAGACATAAAAATGAACGAATTGATTTCGTCTATAAAGGATTATCAGGTTATTATTGTTAGAAGCAGAACGAAAATTACAGCAGATATCATTGACGCTGCAAATTGTGCAAAAATCGTTGCTAGAGTAGGAGTAGGACTCGATAATATAGATGTCAGCGCAGCCGAAGCCAAAAATATTCGTGTTATCAATGCTCCAGAAGCAGCGATCAATGCTGTCTCAGAATTAGCTATTGGAAACATGATATCTCTAGCACGTAATATTCCATATGCCAGTACTGAAATGAAGAAAGGAAATTGGATAAAGAAAAATTTGGTGGGCACAGAACTCCGAGGAAAATATTTAGGAATTGTCGGAGTAGGTAATATAGGTAGAAACGTAGGACGTATAGCAAAAGCATTGAGGATGAATTTAATAGGATACGATATCTATCCAATAAACCAAGATTTTGTCAAGGAAGTCCAGCTAATAAAAACGGATCTTGATACCCTCCTTGAGAGCGCAGATTTCGTAACTTGCCATGTCCCTCTCACATCCGAGACGAGGCACATGTTCGATGATGAACGCTTTTTAAAGATGAAGCCAACATCTTATATTGTAAATACTTCGAGAGGTGGAGTTATAGATGAAAATGCATTATATAACACGCTAAAGACTAATAAGATTGCAGGAGCAGCATTAGATGTCTTTGAAGTCGAACCGCCAACCAATAAATTGTTAATGGAACTGCCAAATTTAATATGTACACCCCATATTGGAGCACAAACAAAGGAAGCACAAGAGCTTGCAGCTATGGTAATTGCTGAAAAGATTATTCAGATAGTCCGTGGAGTCATCTAGAAAGATGAGCACTCGTACACTACAAACCTGCTACTAAAAGAGCTAATCATTAAAAAAGGCCCAACTGTTGATTGCTAGCACGACGTTGTCTGTACTATACATCAAATTAAAATACAGATATTAAGGGGACACTAGAACGAATTTTATATGAGCAGTTACATGGCTGCGACGTGGATGCAATTATGGAAAGCTAATAATGTTGAACTAAAAAACAAGACGATTGGCTGGCGAACAGAACCAACTATTCATAAGGTTCGCAGGCCAAGTAGGTTAGACCGAGCTAGGAGATTGGGATACAAGGCTAAACAAGGCATCGTAATAGTACGTGCTAGAGTAGGCAGAGGTGGTATGAGAAAGCAGAGGCCCGTAGCAGGTAGAAGACCAAAGCACCTAGGTGTAGTTCATATAAAACAAGGAATAAGTATGCAGAAAGTTGCAGAAAGGAGAGTTAATGAAAAATTTCCTAACATGGAAGTCTTGGGTTCTTATTATTTACACAAAGATGGCATGTACAAGTGGTACGAAGTTATCCTTGCAGACCCGAGTCATCCATCTATTTCTAAAGATAAAGAAATGCGTAGAAAACTCAAAGCATTTGCAAAATGACCTATTTGTTTCTCTAATTTATTACAGAAATCTTAGCACGGAACAGAAAAAACCGTGCAAGTACACCTCGCAATCCATAGATTTATCAATACGATAGGTAGCACCAATTATTCTATTGATATTTGCTCATTTGTTTTTTCTATTGTAAATTCTTAACTATGTCAATTATTTTCTCAATTTCTTGAGAATTTGTATCTTTATCTAATGTAATATAATAAAAGTAAGTCTCTTTTGGAAACGAAAGTATTTTCACTCTCTCATTTTCTGTAAATGTATACACAGTTTTGCCAATGGACCCTTCGAAGTTTTTCCTTAACTGATTTCTAGTCGCTTCAATAAAGTTCTCATTTCTAGCTTCTTCTGGCTTAAATAATGGTATGACATCCTTACGCAACTGCCCAACTATAGTTCGTCCGAACTTATTCATTACACCCACGTAACGGACGTTCGGTGAAAAACTCAAAATTTTGCGAGTGATTTCTCTACAATTTTCAATCTCTGCTGGTGGAGGTAGTCTACTAGTCATATAACTGAATTACAAGAATACTGTAGATACCTAATTATTAGTGTTGCTTCCATGGTTCAAAAATTCTTTTTATTTTCAGTTATTGTTAACCTTTGATGAAGTTTTTCCTGAATAACAATTGCATCACTATCAATAACTTCATGAGAATAACAGCTTAGTTGTAACGCTTAAGAATACTGTTCCTTCATTTTTCAGAACATCCCATAATAAAACCCTTAAACATGAGATATTATCCATCGATCAACCTTCATAGCAAGTTAGACGTAAATCTAATCTTGCTAAGATTCGTTCACGACAAAACCGATTGCGTCAGATGGATAACTTTGTATGTACGCTATTGGACTTTTAGCAATGTTACCGTAACTAACTTATTCATGGCTGACAAAATTCTTTCTCCTTCTAGCGACAATGTTAATTAAACTAACTCCTTACCAGGATAAAGGGCAGAGATATATTGATAATCATATTATAGATCAAGCTTTCATGCGATATGGTATCATATCCCATCGCATTTCTAAAAAATATTACTAATTTATCTGGAGAGAGAGAAAATACCTATTATCTCAATTATATCGATTATTATTATTTCGTATAGTTCAATCTTTTACTTACAAAATAACTGTTTACTGCTTACCAGAATCAAACATAGAGATTCAATAAATATAATCTAATAAAATTATGGTTACCTTCAGTAACCTCAAGAAACGTATTGGTTTACAGAGCCGACAACAGTCCAAACCTTTCCAATAATTAAGGAATAAACAGATGTGGCCACCTTTAGCTGTCCATAATCTATATACATTTATTTCCTACAAGAATTATTTCAGTGACAATTATTGGATGGTCAACGCATAATCAATCCATAAATTGTGAAAAGCAACTTTGCCCTTTTATTCGACAAGTTAGTATTCCCCGGTGTCTAGACTAATTCAGGTTTACCTCTTAATGCTCTTTCCATCAGAATCACACTTTCAGAACCAGAATGAAGTCCGCTAATGTAATCATTAACTGCTTTCTTGAAATCCTCAAAATAACGTCTAACATGAAATTTATATATTATCTTTTCACTTGGTGAAATACGATACCGCAGTTACCGCCTTCAATTTTGATTTCTGCATTTTCATCTATTATATTTGAATGGACAAGTCCACATCTAATATCATGGTATACATCGAAGTTTTGTTGTTTGCGTTTCTGATAGCAATTGCCTAGCCTATCGAAAAACTCATTGAAACAGTCTTCACTCATACCATGAGGACTACCATTTACAAGCCTCCCCAAATATTCTGTGTAACAGCAAAGGACCTGCGCTAGGAGAAAATTAGGGGCTCCCCAGAGGCAATTTACAAGGTCGATTGTTTTGTCTAGATCTTCAAACATAAAGTCTTTTACCTTATTAATTGAGTTGTAGTACTGAGTTCTTAAAGGACAGGATACTCAACTACGTTGTAGAGTGTCATTGCTATTTATCATTATATAAGAACATAGGGTTAGGAAGGCTGCAAAGGGGGAGAATCTATACTATTCGATCCTAAATTTATTGTAGCGCATATAGGAAACCCTGTCAATAAGCTATGTTAACGACCCTTATGCATATCTAATTAAAGGCCAGTTAGATACCACTAAGTAATATTGTCTATACCCGATCATTCTCGGCAAGGAATATTACACTTATTGGAGAATTCTGTCCTAAATTATCTCAAATAAGAGATGACAACTATAAAAAATATATAAATCTAAACAAAAATAAGAGTACCATGCATTTTAACTACGACCAGCTAGATGATGTTAACCTCAAGATTTTAGATATGTTGAGTAGAGATTCATCAACACCTTTTGTAGAAATAGCCAAACAGATTGGGATATCTGATGCGACTGTACATATCAGAGTGCGGCGCTTGACTGCAGCAGGAATTATTAGCAAGTTTACAATTTCTGCAAATAATAATCTTCTGGGCTATGATCATCTTGCATTTATGGGTATCAATGTTGAGCCTGGTTCTGCAGAAGAGGTGACTGTTAACTTAACAAATATCGATGAAGTTTTAGAAATTCATGAGATGCATGGAAGATTTGATCTACTATTAAAAATTCGTGCTAAAGATTTGAACCAGATGAGGGAGATTGTTGTAAACAAGATCCGTAAGTTACCCAACATTATAGAAACAGAATTAATGACTGTTCTAAAATCTAGGAAAGAAGAGCAGATGGTTTCTCTAAAGAATGATATTTTACAGAAAACCGATGCCGCAATCATTTAATAGTTTTCATCTATTCAGATTATGAATATCTTTAATCTTTAATCACATGAAATAGTTCTATAAGATAACCAATAACTGCATGCTCATATCCGGCTTTTTAATCGAATTCTGTTGAAATTATTGTAACAAGCAAAATCAGCTAATAGATATCATTCTAACCAAATGCTGAACTTAGATGGACCCTACAATTTTAACATACCATCAACTCAATTGACAAACATATTTCAAAGAGATGGTAACAGTATGGACTAGAACAAGTGTAAGCCTCGAAGACGATGACCTATATCATACTATTAGTAAGAGGATCAACAGTCGTCATAGAAATGGGGTTAACGTCTTTTTTTTGCTGGTAGCATGCCTTATCTTTTCTGCATAGGAAGCAAGTAAGGAAACTCTTGAGATAAGATGACTATTGGCGTGAAGTAGCTAATAAAACTACGAGGCCAGCATCCTTTAGCCGCATATTTCATTACCTACCAACTGTGAATAATATTTAATCTCTATCACCTACTAATTCTACTCAAATAAATCAACTGAATAATATGACTATCACTACTGATGGAATCGTGTTGTCGGAACAAAGATACATTGTGTTAGCGATCAAGTTTCCAGCCAAGCATGTGATATCTTATTATCATTTAATGCAGAACTTTTTTATAAGCCATTTATTAAGTTGAATATAGTATAACAATTACTCTTTGTAACGAAATCATTTTCCTATGTGTCTATATAATTATATATTTATAGAAGATTAAGGAGCACTAGATAGACAACTTTACTGCCATTTGTTTCTATCATTCATTAGTGGATTAGTCATACGTTAAACTTGTACATGGATATATATTCATGTACTAACTGCTACAAATGACTGCATGTATATTACCCCCATTTTTCGAAAGTCATTCTTCGTAGCTGCTATTCTTCCTCCTGGTTCTTGAAGAGAGTAAGACCTACTATATATGCAGCACAAAAAATGACAATTAAAACGATTTACAAGAATAAGAATAAAAAGGAATTGTAATTAGACATATACAACACTATTAAAGACATCTAGAGAGCAATATATAATCTCTGATATCATTACTTTAGGACCCCTTCACTTTTTCATATAGGATACTTTAAAATTCTAGTCTTCGGGAAGTGATCATGCTAGGGGCATAACATTTTTGTGACATCAGTTGCGTCCAATTCGGGGCTATGAAACTCGTCTTCTAAAAATATTTGACTCTGGATTTATAGATGAAGGTCGTACACATATAGCCCCTCTGGGTGGTTAGCATGCGTTGTCCAAGTAGCTACAAAATAACAAAGGTAGACCGTTGTTCCGAGTAGAAGGACTTCAGAAAAAGGCTTGTATGTTTGAAAAGAATAGTAATAGCTAACTATCTTACCTAACAAGACACTAGACTGGTATCCGCTACAAAGTAGCGGATACTATATAAAAAATATATGAATATATTCATATATTCATTTTTGATTTTCCTTTTGTTCCTCAGACCTATACTTTGTATACTCAACTTCATAGAATGTAGTCGGTGAAACCTGTGACTCGTGCTAATTCCTTTTGTGTGTTAAATGAAGATGATGAAATTGAAGAAGCAGTACCACCATTATCGGGTTTATCAATTTCAACAAACCCGAACTCGCCTTCTACTCTTTGATGCTGGAGATGAGGTGAGCTAGCTCCGATACATGAGGTAGAACTGGAAGCACCACTTTCTTGTTTCACTTTTCTTGCAGATGAATCATAAACTGCTCATGAGGGGCAGAATGATGATGATACAAAATGCAGATAGGGTGAGGGTTTGATTGTAGAACTAATACAACGTTAAATGTTATACAAGTACAACTATATCTATGCTTATACAATAGAAGTTTCCTAAAGTAATTTGCATGTTTATATAGGTTCTATGGTAAAAAAGTTCTATAATCCTTATCCCGATATAACAATCCTTCAGAAGAAGGAAAAGCGATAAGTGCTGACAATCCTTCACACCTGACCTATTTCTGACAGTTTCGACTTACTCAAAGACCAGTTTTAATTTAAATCTTATCCATAATTATGATGTATTCGGTTGGATAAGCCAATCTGTCAGCAGTATTTTTAGCAGTAAATCTTCCTGTCGTTTTGTCCCTGGTTAAAGGGAGGATCCTATTTAGAATGGGTCGCTCTATTATTTTGTTAACTGTGAACCCAGCTTTTTCCATTATCTGTATAAATACTTCTGCATTCTGAATCCTAACTTTACGAAGCTCAGTATTACCTATTACAATACATACTCTACCATCATTCTCTAAAACTCGGTACATCTCGAAGAAGCATTGTTGCATATCAAAAAAATATCGTTCTACGCTTTTTGCTTGTCTGGTATTGATGGATTTAAGGTTGTTCACTATCATTATTCCTAGGTCACTAACTAAATCAACCTGGCAATCACTTTTCTTTACGGATCCGATGAATTTGCTTCTGAATTCATGAAGGTTGGTTAAATAGCCTAACCAAATAGCTGTTAGCTGATGTAAGTCGGCATACTCATAAGAGGTTACATAGGGGGGACTTGTAATAAGGAGTTTGACAGAGTTGTTTCTTATACTTATTTTTCTGGCATCACAATTGTGCACAAGGCATTCGGCTCTCTTTTTACCAACTATGTTCCAAAATTCCTCATTCTTTCTTGACATTCTATAGATTTGAGTGATGAAACTTTTGAATACTTCAGCAATGATCTTATTTTCATCCTTGGTAGGTTTTATTGATTTCATCATCCATCGTGAACAACCTTTCAGAATATTAGAGAACCCACATAGTAAAAAGGATCTAATATGTTGATTTTCAACCCTGCTGATTTCTGATAAAATTATGGCTAAATCGTGCTTTTGTTTCTTTGGGAACCAATAGTCTATTCTGTTACGATCTGGGGTCATCGTGCAAAATCTATCAAAGATAAATTGAGTACGTTCATTCTCGTTCAGTAGTCGCATCTTAATTTGTGCAAGCACTGAAGATACTTTGCATTCCAAATAATTAGGTTCTATAGGAGTAGTCTTAGCTCTGCTTATTAGTACGGCAATAGGGTTAATGTCTGCTCCATATGCTGATCTGCCATTGATAATAGCTTCAACTAAGGTAGTTCCAGACCCAGTAAAAGGATCGTATATAAGATCTCCCGGTTGACTATTTTCCTCTATTAATCTACATGCCAACTGCGGAATAAATTTCGCAGGATATCTATGGTAGTCGTGTGTAAGATAAGACGTCTGGACTCTGTCTAATTCTGCAAAAGACCAGGAACTATCTTTTATATAAGACCTCATTGCACCAGAGACAGAGTATGACAAACTATTGGCGATAATATTATCCGCTTATATAATGGAATCAATCACATATTCACATATTCTATGAGATAGTTTTCTAGATAACATAGATACAGATAAAGAAAAATTTAATTTCTGATTCATAATGCCTATGATGATAACTATTATTCATAGATTTTTTATATTAATATGGCATTGTGTTATTGCTTTTTTTTAATTAAGAGGATGAATTCACTTGGCAGGGACAACAAACGAACCTATTCTCCTTTTCATATTTATCGATATATTGATCTAACTCTAAAGTAATCTCTATTTCATCCAGACCTTCAAGTAATATTCTTTTTCTAAGTTTGTCTAATTCAAAGTATATGATTTTGGAGTCTACCATAATTTTTTGTTTAGCCAAGTCAATTGTGATCTCCGCATCCTCGACCATTTTGAATAAATATTCAATTTCTTGGTGGTTCAGTCTAATTGGTAAAACGCCATTCTTGAAGCAGTTCTCATAGAAAATGTCAGCAAACGATGGTGCAATAATTGCTCTGAATCCATAATCTAGAATTGCCCAGACAGCATGCTCTCTTGAACTTCCGCTGCCAAAATTATCTCGTGTAAGCAGTATTTGTCTATCTCTATATTTCAGATTATTCAATATAAAACCGCTTTTTGGTTTTTCTTCTCTATCAAATCGCCAATCATAAAATAGATATTTACCATATCCAGTTCTTTGAACTAGTTTAAGAAATTGTTTTGGAATTATTTGATCTGTATCTACGTTAACTATATCGAGTGGTGTCGCCTTGCTAGTTATGACTTTAAATTTTTCCATTCTAATTGATACCTCTTTTATAACCAATTTCTAACATCTATAAAATGGCCTTCAATAGCTGCAGCAGCTGCCATAACTGGACTAACAAGATGGGTTCTGCCGCCTTTTCCTTGTCTTCCTTCAAAGTTACGATTTGAAGTACTTGCACAGCGTTCTCGCCATTCAAAACCCGCATCTTTAAAGATCTTATCTAATCCTAGCCTCTCAGCTTCCATTTTTACGTGTTGTGAACCTGGGACTACCATCGCTCTTACCCTGGATGACACCTTTTTCCCTTTAACCACAATGGAAGCTTCCAATAGGTCTTGTAACCTAGAGTTAGTACATGAACCAATGAATACACGATCAAGCGGGATTTCTGTGATAGGAGTGCCTGGTTTAAGCTCCATGTATTCTAGTGCGCGTAAAGCAGCTTTTCTCTCATTTTCATTCCCATTTGCAAATTCGTCAGGATATGGAACGCTGTCTGTAACATCGACTACCATTGATGGATTTGTCCCCCAACTGACCTGCGGAGACAAGTCATTAATATTCAACGTAAATGATTTGTCAAATTCTACATTAGCATCAGTTTTCAGTTCCTCACTCCACAAATCAACCATTTTTTCAAAGTGCTCACCCTTTGGAGCGTACTTACGTCCTCTACTATAATCAAAAGTAGTCTTGTCAGGGGCAATCAAACCTGCTCTGGCGCCGGCTTCTATAGACATATTGCAAATAGTCATTCGTTGTTCCATAGAAAGGTCGGATATCGCTTCACCACGATATTCTATAACTGTACCAGAGCCACCTTCAGTCCCAACCTTTCGAATGATGGATAGTATAATATCTTTGGCAGTAAAAGCATATGGGTTTTTTAACCTACCTTCAAGGTTCACTGCAAAAGTTTTCGGTCTATACATCCATAAACACTGAGTAGCTAAGACATGTTCAACCTCACTTGTACCAATACCAAATGCAAGGGCACCAAAAGCCCCATGAGTCGCAGTGTGACTATCACCACACACAATCGTTGTCCCGGGAAGCGTTATGCCTAGCTCAGGCCCAATAATATGGACAATACCTTGATTTGAGCTATTCGTATCAAAAAGTGTTATCCCGTACTCAGAACAATTATCCGCTAATGTTTGAATCTGTGTGAGAGAAAGCTGATCAACAATTGGAAGAGTTCTATCGCTTGTGCTTACATTATGATCCATAGTTGCAAATGTTAGATCTGGTCGTCTTACCCTTCTTCCTCTTGAACGGAGACCGTCAAATGCCTGTGGTGAAGTGACCTCATGGATTAGGTGACGATCTATATAAATAAGGGATAACCCGCCGTTACTGCGGTCTTCTTTTTCTTCACTTCTAGAATAGACTACATGGTAATTCCAAATCTTCTCAAATATTGTTTTTGGCATACAACTATATCTTATAAGTAATGGATAACCAAAATATAATCATATACTCTAAATAACAATATTACTTCTGGTGGCAATATTTAAATTTAGTAGCGGTACTAGTACGCATAGCATGCAATTCCACGATGACAGGTACTCTGAATATATAACAGAGCAGATTAAAAAAGGAACTACAACTTGCGCATTGACGTGTAATGATGGCGTGGTACTCGCTGCGGATACAAGAGCAAGTGCTGGTTATTTTATTGCTGATCGACATGTGATGAAGATTCAGAAAATTGATCGGCATTTAGGGATGACGATGGCCGGTGGAGTAGCTGATGCCCAAAATCTTGTAGATATAATGCGCTACAATTCAAATATATATCGAATTTCAAACAAAGAGCTAATACCAGTTAGGTCTGCATCAAGGCTCTGTGCGAATGTTCTATTCAATCAGCGATACTTTCCCTACTACGTTCAAGTCATTCTTGCTGGATTTGATACTAAGGAAGGCGGACTGATATACAATATTGACTTGTTTGGTTCAATCACGAGTGAGAAATTTATATCAACGGGTAGCGGTTCTCCTGTAGCTTATGGCTATCTTGAATCTGAATTCAAGGATGGATTAAGTGTGAATGAGGCATATAAAACAGCCATTCAGGCTATTGCTGCGGCAATTAGAAGAAATTCTGGTACTGGCGATAGCATCAACGTAGTTATTATAGACAAGGATGGATACCGAGAACTACCCAAGGAAGTAAAAGAGGCTGTCGGGGCAGTATACTGATGTAGCTAGAAAATATTTCCATATAGGCTTTAAAGCACTACTACTTACCGTAGAATTGATAGTTCATAGATGTTAGGGTATTTGTGAGGTAGTGCACTTAGCAGCGTGGCTCTCCATTATAGGATTTCACTTCACGTAATAAGTCTCTAACCGATAACGACAAGACCCTAATCGAGTTAGTGATTCCTTTTAGGTTTTGAGGGTTCACTTCTGACTTCATTTTTTTACCAGATGCAATAAGGTCTCTAGCTTCTCTAAAAACACCTGTATCCTCTAATATTATTATTGCATTTTGTATATTTTTGGCAGCATTCTGCATATTTTGTATATTCTGAGCAATGTCTTCAATGTTCCTACTTATTGCTGGATCATTGAGAGAACCCCTAATATCTGAAATAACATTACCAATTTCAATAATTATTTTTATGCTCTTAAATATCAACTATGTTCATTATGATAAATAAGTATTTGGAACTTTGCCTTGTTATTGTCATCTAATTGAGATTGGTGTTTAATGTTAGTTGGTTAATCTACCGTATACAAATTTCTGGGTCTAAACAACTTTACACTATATGTTAGTTATCTCTTTGATGAACATCCTACTATTGAGCTTAGAAAAGTGTTCTAACTTTATTTTAGCTCCTGGCTTCATTATGTCCCTAAGGTGATGTCCTGATTCAGGCTCTCTCCACCAGTTTTCTCCATATTTGTTCTGTATATAGTGATTTAGTTCTTTAGCCCGTACTGCAGCAAGCAAATAGCTTGGAACATACATAATCGCCTCTGATAGAATATGATGAAGCATCCAATATTCTCCAGGTATTTCAAATCCAGTATATTCTTTGATTAGTTTAGAATAAAGGTCGTTTGCCTGTTCTATTGAAAGGTTTTTTCGCCAAAATTCCGCCTTCATCAGAGAATTGGCAGCATAGAACGTGACAAAGAATAATTCCATGAAATTGTTCCTTGTTGTGATCTCATCAAGTTTCACATCCTTAATCCGGACTATACATTTCAAATAATTGTGGTTTTTGGTGAGTCTCTCTAAAAAAATTGAGAATATCTCTGCAATGCCCATTGGAAGGTTGTATTTATTCCAGTACTCGATCGTTGGATCTATTGATATCGCATGTATAGCATGACCAGTCTCATGGAAGCAACTCTGAAGATCAAAATATGGACTTTCGCCTTTGAATAATATTCTGATATCGTTTGGAATTTGGATGAAGAGGCAAATCGGAGATGGATATTTATTCCTTCTATCTGCGTAATCAAACTGAATTTTGGATGCGTCAAATAGGAGAACATGTAGGATTTTCTTTAATTCATTAATAGGATGGATTCCGGAGAAATATTTCTCAAAATCGGCATAAACCCGGTTACGGAAAAAGTAAAAATCGTCATAATAATCTGGTTCTCTCCCAAGTATTTATTTAGAGCTATCCCTAAGTGCTTCTCTGAATGGCTTCTTTGCCTGCTGCCCAAGAGATTTTACAAACTTAATTAATTGTGAATAAGATATATTTTCATTTTCCAAATAACCAGAAAGGGGATCTAGTTTTGAATTTTTTTTATTCCCTCGAGGCCTATTATTATTAAAGTATTCTGCATAAACTTCATTTATCATGGAGAAACGGTCACTAATAATCGGTGCGATATACTTTGTATTTCTTACAAATTCATCAAATACATGCTTTCGGTTATTGGCATTTTTTTCAACATTATTAAACTGTCTCCATGTACTCCAGTTAACTGGTTTCCTCCCAAATGTATGTTTTTTTGAAACAATGTTTTTGTACCTTACTCGATGTAATTTGAGTTCTAGCGTCTTCGTCTTTGAATCTGCAATGTTTTCCAGAGCCATACTAACGAGTTTCCTCGGCTGCGAAAATGAGTTAAGAAATATCTGTGCGTTAAATAGCTTCATCTGTGCCAGTCTTTCTAATAATTTCTCACGATAGTGCAAACCGGCATACAGCTTATAATGTTCATCGGATTCTGCGATATGAATTTGCTCATCAATGCCGCACCATTGTTCTAAATTCATTTTAGATAATAGAATACCACTTCCTTTTAATTGATATTGGTTGATTAACACTTCGATGGGTCAAATTTCAAATGAGAAATGTTTCGTATATATTTAGTAGCTCTCAATCTTTTCGTCCGATTTACTAGTATAATATTTAGCTTAAATAATGACAACTATAAGCAGGTCATCTTTCAGCTATCGGAAGGGCCAATGCGTATCGACTGGTGTAATAACTCTATTTTACAGCATCATCTACTGATTTCTTACTGATTTTACAACATAATTTTTGATAATAGGCCATGTTTAGAAAATATTACTACTTAGTTATCCAATTATGACATTATAATTTAACGCCATTTTTTATATGGTTCCTCAATGACGAATTTTAGCAGTAACTGGATTAAAGATAAGAAAGTAAATACGCCTGACAGGATAAAAGGGGCTGTGAGAACGCCACAGCCACTTAAACCAAAGATTGAGTTGGCAAAGAACAAAATTCAGATACAAAATCACAAGCTTGATACTATTCTGGATAAACTGAAAGGGAAAGAAAAATCTCTCTTCAATCAGGTTGTAGCTCATATGCAGATACATGATATGCAGCAGGGTAAAATGCTATCGAACGAACTTGCGCAAGTAAGAAAGACAACCAAGATGATTTCACAATTAAAGATGGCTCTCGAACAGATACATATGCGACTAGAATCAACAATTGACATCGGTGATGTAATGATAGCAATCGGTCCAGCAATGGGTGCATTGACACGAGTAAAATCTGGTTTATCAGGGGTAATGCCAGAGGTAGATACAGAATTAGGAGAAATCAATGGAGTATTTAGTGATATTATAACTAATGCAGGAAACATGGGGAATGCATCATTAGCACTCGATGCTAGCGGTGAAGACGTAGATAAAATTTTGGCCGAGGCAAGTGCTGTAGCAGAACAGAGAATGAACGATAACTTTCCTGATATACCGTTAGGCTCATTTAATAGTGATTCAAGATCAGCGGTAGATGAGCATTCACAATAGGATGGTTCGTCCCTAGAATCATTATCCATAATTTTCCCATTTTTCTCATTAGCTACAATGTACATAGAGGTAAATCTTATTCGCACATCCTCTCTTATAAGATATCCAAGATTTCCGCTATCTTTGTCTCGGACTATTATAGTACATTCTATTTCGTCTATGAAAAAATGCATTACTATATTAGCTATACTTTGATATTGACGTTAATGACTACAAAGAAAACTAATGCTGGTACTGTTATTATGTCTACGTTTCCTAACCAAGAATCTGCAGTACATGCAAGCAGAGAGTTAATTGTTAATAAAAAATTATGTGCATGCGTAAATTTGACAAAAGTTCGTTCTATATATTTCTGGCATGACAAACTCGAGGATCATGAAGAATTCGTTGCATTCTTTAAAACAACCACATTAGCTGCAGCCCAACTAAAGTCTGAAATAAAAAAAATACACCCTTATGAAGTCCCAGAAATATTAGAGTTAAATATAAAAAACGTTTCTAAACCCTATCTGTCATGGCTGGTCGAGTCAACTATCCATTTAAAATATTCAAAGCATAAAAATGATTAGTTATTGTAGATTCAGTTAACGAATAGTATAGCGAAGCAAGGCCACTATTCCACCCAACGACGATACTCTCAAGCCTATGTCTGTAGACGAATCTACTGCAAATGTTTGTGCTCCATAACTTTCAACTAAATTTAATAGCCTCACAAGATCATTTTCATCAGCAGTTTGGAAGATAGAATCCGAGAAGACCAAAGAGTCTATAGCCTTTATTGATGCAGCGTCGGCCACCTCCCTCATTCCCATGACATACTTTTTTTCACCCTTATGTACAAGCTGCATTACTTCGTCTAGTATTGAAGATACAGCTGCAAGTTTACTTGAACCCATAGCTTCTTTAATTGCTGATGATCTAAGAAAAACAAAAATTCCGTCTTCGCCAGCCACATCTACTCCGTCTACCAATGATAACGTCTCTTTTTCGATTTGTTGCTTTTCAGTAAGTAAATAATTATAAAATCTACGTTTAGTTTCGCCTGGTCCAAAGAGAACTATTCGATCTTTACTGTGGTTATCGCTATCAAGTATGCTTCGAATCGTCTTAGCAACGTCTTCAAAGAAGATCTCAATATTTGGATTGTTTTTTATTGCCTGCTGATAACGTTTACCAGTCTGACCTGAGTAGATATTTGGAATTATCTTTAAATTGGTACCTGAGACCTTTGCTACTGCAGCTTCCTGCCTATCAATTGCAATCAAGATGAAGTTTACACCCTCTCTGGCTTTCTTTAAAATATTAATCTCTGTGTCTTTCCATTTTCTCTGTTTATCAAGGATTATTGAATAACCCACCTGTGCTATAAGGGAGTGATGTGTTCCCTTTGATACAATTTCATTGTCAGTGTTTGTTATTATGCCGATTATTCGCAATCTGTCAACTACATTGTCAAGGCTTGTTTTATCAACTTCAAGCGAAATTCGTACTTTGACACGCTCTCCCTTGTCTGGTCTTGCATATTCCTTGACTTGCTTTATAACTCTAGTAGTATCAGCAATCACAAGATCCCCATTTTGTATCGTTCTTCTAAGAGTAAATAGGTCGTCTGCATCTTCCGGTATAAGAAAGTAAGCTTTGCCAGCAGATCCGCTAGCATCTTTAATAATCATGAGTAAAATTTCGCTTTGTCTTTATCACGGCAAACTTCATCTTCTATACTGCTTTTTTATTACTAACAGATGAAGAGGATGAAGTATTGTCTTTTTCTTGGGATAATTTTAGATAGTTGTCAACCCATTCCTGAGTCAGTACGCCTGATTCCACTAGGTTCACCAATGCGTTAGCAGAAGCCTCGCCATGAACTTTTCCTGACTTTTTTCTCGTTTGCCTCCATTTGAGTTGAGTATTTCCACTCTTTGAGGAATAAATTATTCCAAGTATCTCTTTAGCATTTACGAAGGTCATTTCGCGGATTTTTTTTAATGTTACTTTATCAGCCGCTTCGATATAAATAGCACCTGGACCTTCTTCCCGCTCTGGAAATACTTCGTAGTCATGCATATAACTCTCCGGTATAAAGGATCTGCATGTACTAATGATAATAAACTTTCTAAAACTTTCAAGTGAAGTAGTAGTCTCAATATGAACCAATCTGTTATTCAAAAACATTTAGCTACTTATCAAGTTTATGACATTAGGAAGGTTAAGTTGATAACGATAACGATTTATTTTCAAAGTGGGGTCAGCTATGTTAAGTTGGTTTCAAATGGTAATCCGTAGAAAACGATAAAATGCTACTAGAGGCTAAATATAGATAAATTAATGAAGAGCAAACAGACAATAGAAAAACTGATACGACATGCTTGTTATAGTGGACAAACTCCAAACTCAAGATCTACTTCATAGATTTTCTCAGTAGGGCTATATTCGTCATTGTTCGTCCATTCGAGTTATCAGGAGCACAACTTAAAAATATTTTAGACTCTCTTACGGGGCAAATGAGCCCAAAATTGGGGCAACAGCTGCAAGAAAATATAGGATATGTGGCGTAGAAAATGGGTTAATCGAGATCATAGGTCTAAAAGATTTACAGATCAAATCCAGATCAAAATGATAATATTTCATGAAAAAGGGTTATTTTCCATCACAATCATCTGGTACTACGGCGTCTTACCATTTCTTTGTCAATTTCTTCTTGCTTTATTGTTTCTCCTTTACGCCCAGGCGTCTTCATCTGTTGCTGGTTTACTTTCTTTCGTTCTTCTAGTAATTCGTCAGCTCCATAGTAATTATCTACGCCAGGTTGTCTTTTCTTTACTAATTCCTGTGCATATCTATGTCTAAAATTTCTTTGTTCTTTCCTATCCTCTTCAGTAGCGGCGATATTATCGGCAGGGATAGCACCAATGGTAAGTTCGGACTTACTGTTCATACCTATTGTTATGCCTGTATATATAAGAATGTAAGTGTTTTAATAGGATAATTAGCTTAAGTATAGGGCTTACTTTTTTGCTTTTGATAGATTGTGTACGTACGTTTACGATATAATTCTTTACACTCAAATTCCAAAAACTTACTACAGATATGCTGGCTTGAATTAAATCTCACATAGTAGATTATTCTACTCTTGGTGATTATGTTAGTGTTCTTGTAAAAAGAGATATAGATATGTACCTTGGAACCGCCTATTCGCCTGGTGATCGTTCTTGAGAAGGTCTTCTGTTTAGGAGGATCAGACAAGAGTAGTGTTAGTGTTACAACCTCACCTAATACTATTCAATCATGTGACTCAAGTCAAAGCTAAGATTCATAACAGAAATAATAATAAAATCTTATATCTAAGCGAGTCCAATTCCAAATCTATAGAATTGTCTACTACTACTACTACTACTAATTCTACTACAAAAAATGCAAAGATATTATGGAATCTCGAAGGAGACTACTTTGAGGATGCAATTGTAATTCCATATGTCCTTGCATATTTATGGCAGACCCTGATGAAGGTAACTTTCATGTAACAGCTGCATGGCATATTCAAAAAGGAATTTACGAAAACAACAAAATCAACCTTAATGGACTTAATGTAGTAGCCGTTTTTAATACTCCAGGAAACATGTGGACTGGACCAAAGTGGAAGGCAGCATTATATATTGATGAAAGAGCAAGTGCTGAACAGAATGAAGCACTTACCAAGATATATTCTGGTCAAGTAGGAGGATTTTTTGCTGCAGCTGCTAACTTCATTGGCGAAATGTTAGGGATAAAATCAGTGCCTATTGAATTTGGTATTGATGGAAAGCGTAGATGGCTGCGTATTAAGAATTCATTAGAACTTGAGATAGAAGGAGTTAGTGGTGCAGATCCTAATAAAGAGTCATGCGTAGTTAATCCAGCGGTTTCAACTGTTCCTAGCGCTGATCTAATAATCGCACGTTCAAGTAAATACAATTATAATGATCACGGTTTTGAATGGAATAACTCAGGCAAGAATGGTTTCTTTTGTAGATTTAGTTATGCTCCATGATTGTTATTCCATTGTAGAAGAATTTATTTTGTTAGATAGTATGGTCAGAGTTAAAATTGCATAAGCTTTGTAGTGTAATATGATTTGTATGCTGGAACAATTAGATCTAACTCTGCTCCGAACGTAGAATTGGAAGGCCATATATTTCACGAGGGAAAAGATGCAATGTTTGAACTCCAAGGCAGAAGTCATTAATAACACAGCAATAGAAAGTCGACTAGATAAGGCATTAGAGCTGAGTAGTCATGGACATATCTCAAATTCTGCAAGAGACGCTGCACTTAGACATTATAGTACTTGAGGAAACAACGAAAAGTTAATATCGAGAAATACATCGACGAAAGACTTCCAAAATGTATCATTGCATTGTATTCAATACTAAGAGAAGCTTGGAATACTGCGGCAGATGCTGAAGATAAGAGAGATAAGATACAAGCCTTGTCATTAGCTAAAGAATGTTAAGCTAGACTTATGCTCGAGTAGTGGATGATGCAATTAGATTGGTGTCAGAAGAGAATAAGGACGACCCAATAACAGAGAACAAACAGCATCCAGTCAAAGAGGAATTGCAACCATGGCTACTGCTACTTACAACTACAAATCAAGTTTTTTGAGAATTAAAATAACGATGTGGCTTGTAATCAAAGTTAATTTTATTTAATCGTTGATGTAAGAAATTTCTCTAATCGTATTATATTCTAAGGCAATGTATTCATTGTCTGAAGCATATTTTGGTAAGATGCAACTATCAGCATTAAATTAGGAGCCGAGAATTTTGGCGTGTAATTATTCAAGAGTCATTATTATTGAGGAGCAATACTTTAAATGAAAATTGAAAAATTAGGAGGAATCCTTCTAGTAATAGGGATGTTTGTTGTGTTAATCGGTGTTGGGTCATTACGAGGTTTATTAGGATATATTGGAGGGCTAATAATTCTGCTAGGTGCTGGCATGGTCTGGATAGGTATACACCTAGTCAAAGAAAAAAAAGTAGTAATATAATGACGTGTGAAATAGATACTGCACACAATGAAAACTAGATGCTATGGTTGTTGATCATGCTATATGTTTGCATCTACGTCTGAGAAACGTTCTGATCTAAGAATATCGCTAGCGATACACTAGACGTTGACAGTAGCCGA